>Ga0335084_10003486_pt1 | contig 15353 bp, 16 predicted proteins | sample Lox_Sample_44_FD_206721 | JGI IMG/M metagenome (GOLD analysis project Ga0335084, IMG submission 206721) | Soil microbial communities from Loxahatchee National Wildlife Refuge, Florida, United States - Lox_Sample_4.4 | ecosystem: Environmental > Terrestrial > Soil > Wetlands | place: USA...
CGACCGGGGGCCATCCCGCGCAGGCGGCCAAGGAAGAACGCCACCACCAGCAGGACCGTGCTGAGGATGAACATCGTCAGCAGGGTCGAGGTGATGCTGGGATGGAAGACCACCACCACGGGCCCCGTGGGCAACGGATCGTTCGGCGCGAAATCGATGATCACGTGCGGCGGCGGGAACTCCAGGTTCCCGTTGATGAAGCAGACGGGGAACGTGCATGCCTCACCGGGCGTGCCGCCCTTGGGGAACGGTGGCACGAAGAGGAAGGCGAGGATGTCGAGCACGACGACGGCTACCAGCAAGCCCACCACAATCGGCAGCCGCCGCCGCCGGGATCGGGTCGGGGGCGCTTCGTCCGCCGGCTCGGCAGCCGTCAGCGCGTCCTGCTCGGTCGCCACACACGCTCCACGTGGATGAGCGCGGCGGTCAGCCGCGCTCGGGTCGTCTCAGTCTTCGAACGTCGCCAGAAACCGGCTGATGAGGCGCCAGACGCCCGTGGCCCCGATGGCGAACCCGACGAGCAGGCCGACCGTGGCGAGGATGGGCAAGGTTCCCAGCTGCTTGTCGGCCCAGTAGCCGATCAGCGCGCCCGCCAGCGTCGTCACCAGGAAGATCATGCCGATCTCGGAGAAGAGGGCGATGTACGCCATCCGACCCCGTTCGGACTCGCTCCCTGGAGGACCTGTCAAGGCGCGCGGAGTATAGCAGCTGCGAGCGCGCCCCAGACCGCTGGGCGCCTACTGGACCGTGACCGCGCCGTCCTTCGTGGCGGTCTCCTTGCCACGCGTCACCACGAGCCGGATGAAACCCAGGTTGTCGGCGTAGTCGCTCGTGAACACGTAGATAAGGGTCGACCCATGGCCGACGACCGTCAGGGAGCTGGGGTCCGGACCGACGAGCCACTCGTAGGACGCGCCGGCCACGACGTTCTGGCTCGAGCAGGTCACCGGTGCGTTGGCCGGCGTGGTCCACGGATCGCAGGTGAAGATCGCCGTCAGTGGCGGCAGCGGCGTGGCGGTGGGGCGGGTCGGCGGCCTCGGGGTGGGCGGCACGGGCGTGCTGCCTCCGCCAGTGACCGGGGGTGTGCTCCCCGCGGTCGGCGTCGTGGCCGGCGGGTTCGAAGTCTGCGGCACCGTCGCGGTCGGGTAAGGACTGACCGTTTCCTCGACGGGACTCGGCGTCGGCCGCGGTGTCGCGCTGGCAGTGCCTTGCACATCCGCCACGAAGGCAGGCGTCGGCGTGGCGCCGAAGCCCGGCAGCTGCAGCGTATTGGCCCCGATCAGCACGAGGCCCGCCACGGCTGCCACGAGCAGGACTGCGGACGCGTCGCGGCCGACCCGGCGCCGCGGGTCCTCAGACTGGCGCGCGAGATGGCCCGAACGCCCCCCGCGCACCCAGCGTCCGGACTTGCGATGGCGCCGGACGCTTTCGGCCGCAGCCGCAGCCGCAGCGGCATAGCCAGGGTCGACCGTCGAGACGTCCCAGATGCCCGCCCGCGTGGCGGCCGGCGCACCGTAGGTCGTGGGGTGCCCTGGCGCCAGGGCCGCCATCGAGGCGACCGGTTGCGCAGTCGGCCGCTGCGGCGACGACGGGGGAACCGGCGACGGGGCCTGGGTGGCTGCCGGCTCGTACGCGGTGATGATCGGCGGGACCACGACCGGCGGCGCGACCACCGGCACGTCGGGCTGCATGGCTTCCGGTGCCAGCGCCTCTGGCGGCGCCTGCTCGGACGGCACCGTCGGTTCGCCGCCCCCGGCGGCCTCCCCGACCGGGATGACAGGCACGAGCGCGAGCGGCTCTGGCTCGGGAACGACCGGACGCTCGGGCTCGGGTCCGGCGGCAGCCACCATGGCGGCCTCGACCCCGGCTGACGATGCGGCGACCTGCGTGACCGGCACCGGCTCGGCATCGGGCACCGGCGTGATCAGGGCCGGCTCGGCCATCACGGGGATCGGCGCCGGCTCGGCCATCACGGGGATCGATGCCGGCTCTGCCATCACAGGGACCGGGCCCGTGACGGCCGGCTCCGGGAGCGGCTCGGCCTGAGCGCCGACCGCGTCGGCGGCCTCGGCACCGGCGGACGACGGAGTCCCGAAGATGCTCGCCAGGCGCGCCGCCACGGCAGGCTCAGCCGCGCGCAGCAGAGCGCTGTCGCGTCGCCGCCGTCTCACCCGACGCCCGAAACGGACGAGGATCGCCAGCAGCAGGAGGCCGGCAAGGACGGCCAGCGGGATGATCAGCAGCGGTTCGATCGCGGGTTACCTAGTACGTTCGGGCTATCCGGGATGCACCGGAAGGACCATCGATGCTAGCACCAGCAGGGCCACCTGTAACCCTCTGGCGCTACGCCGACCTACGTAGACGGGCCGTTTGGTGGTGCATCCGCGCCCTCCCCTGCGGCGGCCGAATCGTAGCTCTCCGCCTCGAGGGCGCCGCCCTCTCGCCGCGTGCTCACGAACAGCAGCACCCCCGCACCAAGGACGATGCCCACGAAGGCGTAGAGCTGGCCGCTTCCGGAGAGCACCAGGCTGAGGGCCGCCAGGACGAGACACAGGGCGTAGATGGTGAGGACGGCGCCCCGGTGCGAGAGGCCCAGATCGAGCAGGCGATGGTGCACGTGTCCTCGGTCGGCCGCGAACGGCGGCTGCCCGGCCAGGAGGCGCCGCACGATGATCCAGAAGGTGTCGATGATGGGCACGCCCAGCACGAGGAGCGCGACGGCGACCTTCGCCGTGCCGGCGATCGACAGCACCGCCAGCGCGTAGCCCACGAAGTAGGTGCCGGCCGAACCGATGAAGATGCGTGCCGGGTGGAAGTTCCAGGGCAGGAAGCCGGCGAGCGCACCGGCGAGCGCGGCGCAGAGCACGGTCACCGCCGGCTGGTCGATGGCATCCGTGAGCGAGATGACACCGAGCGTGACGGCCGCGATGAGGGCCACGCCGCTCGACAGGCCGTCGAGCCCGTCGATCCAGTTGATGCTGTTGATCATGCCCACGATCCAGAAGACCGTGAAGGCGACGGCAAAGGGCGTGGAGAACTCGATCACGCCGCGTCCCACCGGGTTGTTGATCGCGTCGACCAGCAGTCCCGCCCCGATCGCGGCGAGCGCCAGTCCGACCTGCATCAGCAGCTGCCAGCGGGCTCGCAGCTGGAAGCGGTCGTCGACGAACCCCAGGCCGGCCGCGGCCACACTCCCACCGAAGATGCCGATCAGCTCGAGCGGCGTGATGTCGAAGAGATCGACCGACAGCGACAGCGAGGCCGACGCGCCCAGTGCGACGAGGCCGGCCACCACGAAGGCGAAGGCGACGGCGAGCCCCCCACCGCGGGGCAGTGGCCGCTGGTGCACGCGGCGCATCGCCCCGGGCCGGTCGATCGCCCCCGCGGCCGTCGCCAGCCGCCCGGCGAACGGGGTCAGCAGCAGGGCGGTGAGCGCGGCGAGGACGAAGGCGCCCGCGATGACGAGGAGCGTCCCCCCGTCCGCGCGGATCACGCGCGGGACAGGCCCGGAACGGGGAACCGGTCGCAGATGGCCCGGGCGGCCGCGGCCAGTTCCGCACGGGCGGCCGCGTCGTCGCGTGCGGCGATGGCCGCCACGATCAGCTGCGCGACCTCGCGCATCTCGTCGGGGCCGAAACCCCGCGTCGTCGTGGCCGGCGTGCCCAACCGGATCCCCGAGGCGATATTGGGCGGCTGGCTGTCGAAGGGGATGGCGTTCTTGTTGACGGTGATGCCGACGTCGTCGAGCAGCGCTTCGGCTTCGCGGCCCGTGACGCCGAGCGTGGTCACGTCCACCAGCATCAGGTGGTTGTCCGTGCCGCCGGAGACGATCCGCGCGCCCTGCGCGGCGAGCGCCTCCGCCAGGACCTGCGCATTGTGCACGGTGCGCCGCTGGTCCTCCCGGAAGGCCTCGCCCGCCGCCAGCTTGAAGCCGACCGCCTTTCCGGCGATGACCTGCATCAGCGGGCCCCCCTGGACACCCGGGAAGACGCTCTTGTCGATGGTCGCGGCAAGCGAGCCCTTGACCGTTGGGAAATCGGCCGGGTCGACGGCGTCGGGCAGCTCCTGGCGGCTGAAGATCAGGCCGCCACGCGCCCCACGCAGGGTCTTGTGGGTCGTGCTGGTGACGATGTCGGCGTGGGGGAACGGGCTGGGGTGGACGCCGGCCGCGACCAGGCCCGCGATGTGGGCCATGTCGACCATCAGCAGGGCCCCGACCCCGTGGGCGATGGCCGCCATGCGCTCGAAATCCCACAGGCGTGGGTACGCCGACGCACCGCCCACGATGAGCCTGGGCCGCACCTCGCGAGCCTGGGCCTCCAGGACGTCGTAGTCGATCCGCTCGTCCTCGCGCCGGACGCCGTAGGCGTGGACCTCGTACAGCCGGCCGCTGAAGTTCACCGGCGAGCCATGCGTCAGGTGGCCGCCGTGGGCCAGGTTCATGCCCAGCAGGCGATCACCCGGACGCATCACCGCGAAGTAGGCCGCCATGTTCGCCTGCGCCCCGCTGTGCGGCTGCACGTTGACGTGCTCGGCGCCGGGGAACAGGGCCAGCGCCCGCTCCTGCGCCAGCCGCTCGGCCACGTCCACGTACTCGCAGCCGCCGTAGTAGCGGCGGCCCGGCAGTCCCTCCGCGTACTTGTTGGTAAGCCAGGAGCCCTGGGCCTCCATGACGGCCGCGGCGGTGTAGTTCTCGCTGGCGATCAGCTCGATCTTGTCGTGCTGCCGCCGCCGCTCGTCGAGCATCGCCGCCCACAGCTCGGGATCGAGCTCTGCGATCGTCGCCCACCCAGGCCCCGCGGCCGCCGGCGCGAGCCGAGTCCCCGTCATGCCACTCCTCCGCCGCTCTCGTGCGTGCGCAGTGTACGCGTCACGTCGCGAGCCACGCCGCGATCTCCGCCGCGTCGAGCGCCCCGGGCCGGAGGATCCGCCAGGCATCCGGCAGGCCGTCCTCGCCGCACGCCACCACGGTCGAGGGCACGCCGCCGGGCGCGATCCCGCCGTCGAGCACGAGCGCGACGGCATCGGCCAGCTCCGCCACGACCTGCGACGCCGAGCGCGCTTCGGGCTCACCGGAGCGGTTGGCCGACGTGAGCGGCAGTGGGCCGGCCGCCGTCGCGAGCTCCCGGGTGGCGTTCAGATCGGGCACGCGCAGGCCGACCATGTCACCGCCGCCCGTGATCAGGCGTGGCAACTCGACGCCGGGTGCGAGCGGCACCACCAGCGTCAGCGGACCCGGCCACCAGTGCGCGGCGAGGCGTTCCGCCATGGGCGGCAGCGCACCTACCGCGCGGGCCATCTCCAGCCCATCGACGAGGAGCGTAATGCCCTTCTCGATCGGGCGACCCTTCGCCGCAACGAGGCGAGCGAGCGCGGCGTCGCGACGCGCGCACGTGAGGCCGTAGACCGTCTCCGTGGGAACGGCCACCAGCTCGCCGGCCTCGATCGCGCGGAGGGCGGCGAGCCTCGCCGACGGATCCTGTGCCCGGAGCACGCGCGGAGACGGCATGGATGCCCTCAATCGAGCGTGCCGCGCCCGAGGACGAGCGCCTCGATGGCCAGGGCTGCACCGTCCTCGGCGACGGACGGCGTCACGAACCGGGCGGCCGCACGCACCTCAGCCGGGGCGCTCGCCATGGCCACGCCGTAGCCCGCCGCGAGCAGCATCTCCAGGTCGTTGTACTGGTCACCGATGGCCATCGTGGCCCCGAGCGGCACGCCCAGCCGGCGGGCGAGCCAGCGCAGCGCACGGCCCTTCGTGACGCCGGGCGCCGTGAACTCCAGGTACTCCGGGTGCGAGACCGTGACCTCGGCGCGCCCTGCGAACTCGGCACGGGCGGCCGCCAGCACGGCCGCCGGCAGGCCCGCCGGGCCGACGGACAGCACCTTCGTCACCGGCCCGCGCACGGCGGCCCGCAGATCCGGCACGAACTCGGCGTCGATGCCGGAGATCCGCTCGTAGTCGGCGGCCGACTCGTCGCCACGCTCCATGACCAACCGATCGGCCACGTTGAGGTGGGGGTCAAGGCCGTGCGCGCGGCTCCACGAGATGGCGCGCCGGGCCGCGGCCGCCGACATGGGCAGCTCGCGCAGGAGGGCCCCGGGCTGGCCGTCCGGGCCGGGAAGCTCGCGCACGTAGGCGCCCTGGTAGCAGATGAGCGGAGCCCGCAGCGCCAGCGCCCGGGCGAAGCGCAGTGCGCTGCGGTACATGCGGCCCGTGGCAAGGGCCACGGTCACGTCGCGCGCCTCGGCGGCGGACACCGCCTCGCGAACGCGCGGGGTGATGTCGAGCTCCGCGCCCACGAGCGTCCCGTCGAGGTCGCACACGACCAATCGGACCTGCCCGCGCGGTCCGCTCACGGCCGCTCCAGCAACGCCACGCGGGGCTCTCCGGACAGGTCGGCCCGGACGGCCACCGGCCAACCGGGGAGCTGCTCCTGGACGAGCGCTCGCAGCGAATCGGCCTGGGTCGCCCCGATCTCCAGCATCGCCGTGCCCTCGGGGGCGAGGGTTCCCGGCAGGCCCGCCACCAACCGTCGCACCAGCTCCAGCCCGTCGGCTCCCCCATCGAGGGCGAGTCGGGGCTCGAACGAAGCCGCGACCGGCAGGCCCGGCACGTCGGCGGTGGGGATGTAGGGGAGGTTGGCGACCAGGAGGTCCACCGGCCTCGGGGGAGGCGGCTCGAGCAGATCAGCGAGGCGGAAGTCGATCAGGTCGGCGACCCCGTGGCCAACCGCGTTCTCGACGGCCAGCTGCAGCGCCTCCGCCGAGGCGTCCGTGGCCGACAGGTGGACCGCATCACGGTAGCCGCGACGGCGCAGGTGCACCGCCATGGCGATGACGATCGCGCCGCAGCCCGTGCCCACGTCGAGGATCTCGAAAGGAGGGCTGCCCGCGGGTCGCGGAGCGCCGGTGAGCCGCTGGGTCGCCCGATCGACCCCGAGCCCCACGAGCGTCTCCGTCTCCGGACGCGGGATCAGGGCACGAGGATCAGCCGAGAACGCCAGGCCGTAGAACTCCTTGAAGCCGCGAATGTAGGCCACCGGCTCCCCCCGTGCGCGTCGCTCGAGCGCGACGCGGAAGGCTGCTCGCTGGCCCTCCCCCAGCGGGGCCTCGGGGTGCGCCAGGACGGCGGTGCGATCGACGCCCAGCACGTGGCCAAGCAGCAGCTCCGCGTCGAGGCGCGCCGTTTCCGAGCCGGCGTCGCGCAGCGCGACGACCGCCGGTTCGAGCTCGTCATGGACCGTCGTCACCGCGGCGCCCGTGCCTCAGCCTGCATCCCCGCCCTCGAGGTGCGCCAGCCGCTCGGCCTGGTCGGTCGTCACGAGCGCGTCGATGAGGCGATCGAGGTCGCCGTCGAGCACGGCCGGGAGATCGTGCAGGTCGAGTGAGATGCGGTGGTCGGTGACGCGGTTCTGGGGGAAGTTGTAGGTGCGAATCTTCTCCGAACGCTCGCCGGTGCCGACCATGCTGCGCCGCGCCGCGGCCTCGGCGGCGTGCGCCTCGCGCTGCTTCAGCTCCAGGAGGCGGGCTCGCAGGACGGCCATCGCCTTGGCCCGGTTCTTGAGCTGGCTCTTCTCGTCCTGGATGGCCACCACGAGCCCGGTCGGGAGGTGCGTGATGCGGACCGCCGAATCGGTGGTGTTGACGCTCTGGCCGCCCGGGCCAGTGGAGCGGTACACGTCCACCCGCAGGTCCTTCTCGTCGATCTGCACCTCGACCTCGTCCGCCTCTGGCAGCACGGCCACCGTGGCCGTGGACGTGTGGATCCGGCCACCCGACTCGGTCTCTGGCACGCGCTGTACCCGATGCACGCCGCCCTCGAACTTCAGGCGGCTGTACGCCCCTGGCGCGTGGACCTCGAAGATCACCTCGCGCAGCCCGCCGATGCCGGTCTCGTTGGCGCTGAGCGTTTCCACCTGCCAGCGGTGCCGCTCTGCGTAGCGGACGTACATCCGATAGAGCTCGGCGGCGAAGAGGGCCGCCTCGTCGCCGCCCGTCCCGGCCCGGATCTCCACGATCACGTCGCGTTCGTCGTTGGGATCACGCGGCAGGAGCAGCATGCGCAGCTCCTCTGCCAGGCCGGCCTCGACCACCTCCAGGCGCTCGACCTCGGTCCGCGCGAGCTCTCGCAGCTCGGGATCGGCCTCGTCGTCGCGCAGCTCCCGCGCTCCCTGCAGCTCGTCGCGCACGGCACGCAGCTGCCGCACGACGTCCACCACCGGCTCCAGGCGGGCCAGCTCCTTGCCATAGCGACGGAGCGCCTCCGGATCCACCACCACCTCCGGGTCCATCAGCCGCTCCTGGACCTCGACGGCCTGCGCCTCGATCTCGGCCAGCCGGGCCTCGAGGCTCACGGTTCGCCCTCCAGTGGGCCTGCGGTGGGCTCGGGGGTCTCGGGAGCGGCCGTTGGCGTCACCCGCAGGCCCGCCATCGGCACCCGTCGCGGATCCAGCGACCCGACGGGCGCCGACTCTCCGTTCGCTCGCAGCGACTCCTGGAGCGACGCGACCGCCACCTCGATCATCGAATCGTCGGGCTGCTTGGTCGTGATCAGCTGCAGCCAGATGCCGGGCTCGAAGATCCAGCGCACCACGGCGTGCCGACGATAGCGAGCCCCCAGGCGCAGCAGCTCGTAGCTCACCGCCGCGATCACGGGGATGAGCAGGATCCGGCCCACCACGCTGACCAGGAGGTCCTGGCCCGCCAGCAGGCTGAAGGCCAGGATGCTGACGATCACGAACACCACCAGGAACTCGGTGCCGCAGCGCGGGTGTGCAGTGGGGTAGCGGCGGATCCGCTCGATGGTCAACGGGTCCTCGTGCTCGAGGGCGTGGATCGTCATGTGCTCGGCGCCGTGGTACCGGAAGACGCGCTGCACCTCGGCGGCTCGGCTGATCACGAGTAGGTACGCGATGAAGATGGCGACCCGGATGAGGCCCTCGAGGAGATGCTGCAGGATCGCCTGCCCGCCACCGACCGTTGCCTGGGTCGTCAGCTGGGCGAGGAAGAGTGGCAGCAGGACGAACAACCCAACGGCCAGCGCTAGCGTGATGCCGAGCGTCAGCGCCACCGCGTTCCGTCCCAGCTCGACGCCCTCGTCAGCGGCGGCGACGCTGCCCGAACGCAGCAGCCAGCGCGTCCCGATGACGAGGGTCTCGTAGAGCAGCACGACGCCCCGCACGAACGGGGCGCGAGCGAAGCGGCTGCGGTGCAGGAACGAGGCCAGCGGTTCACTGGCCCACACGATGGTTCCGTCGGCGCGTCGCACGGCGACCGCGATGGCGTCCTGCCCGCGCATCAGGACGCCCTCCATGAGCGCCTGGCCACCGTAGTTGAACCGTGCCATCCGCGATCAGTCTAGAGAGTCTGGCGGGCGACCCCGCCACCGCGCGCGACGGTTGCGGCCCGGGAACGCCCGCCGCGCCGACGACGCGTCGGGTGGCTCCCGCTCAGCGGATGGCGCGCTCGAGGCGCTTCTGGAACCGCTCCACCTGTCCGGCCGTGTCGACGATCGTCTGCTTGCCCGTGAAGAAGGGGTGACAGTTCGAGCAGACGTCCACGTGCACGTCGGGCCGCGTCGATCCGACGGTGAACGTCCGGCCGCAGGAGCCGCAGTGCACGGTCGCCTGATAGTACTTGGGGTGGATGTCGGGCTTCATGCGCTGGTCTCCAGGGGGGCTGCGGCCTCGACGCGGACACGCTTCTTGGCCCGCGTGGCATGCTCGAAACGGACGCGGCCGGTGACCGTCGCGAAGACGGTGTAGTCGCGGCCCAGGCCCGCACCCTCACCAGCCAGGAACGTCATCCCCCGCTGGCGCACGATGATCGACCCGGCGTGGACGAGCTGGCCGTCGCCGGCCTTCACGCCGAGCCGCTGGCCGACGCTGTCACGCCCGTTCTTCGAGCTAGAGCCGGCCTTCTTGTGAGCCATGGCCTGTCTACTCTTCCTTCTTCTTGCGCGGCGTGGGCTTCGCCGTGGGCTTGACCGTGCTCTTGGCCGTGCTCTTGGCCGTGGTCTCGGGGGCGGGCGCTTGCGTGCGCGCGGCTGGCGGCTTCGCCGGCGCCTTCGGCTTGGCTGTGGCCGGTGCCTTGGGCTTCGCGGCGGGCGCCTTGCCCGCGGCCGCAGCGGCGCCACCCGCCTTCGCAGCGGGCACTGTCCTGGTCTCGCCCGCCCCGGCCGACCCCTTTGGCGCGCGGGCTCCCGTCTTCGCCGCTTGAGCGGCCTTCTCGGGGGCCCCCTTGGCGCCGCCGGCCGGCTTGCGCGCAGCCTCCGTCGCCTTGGCCAGCTTCGCCGCGAGCGTCTTGTCTGCCTCGGCCTGCTTCTCGGCTGCCGCGGCGGCCGACGCCGCTTCGCGTGATTCGACCTCACGCTGTGCCGCTGCCTCACCCGCCGCGCTGCGTCCGTCGAACACGATGTCCGAGATGCGCAGGATGGTCAGGTCGGCCCGCGCACCCTGCTTGACGCGTCGACGGGCCTTCGGCCGGTACTTGAAGACGACGATCTTGTCCCCGCGGGCCTGTCGCAGGACGTCAGCCGTGACTCGGGCACCGTCCACGACCGGTCGCCCGATCGCGGCGTCGTCACCGTCGGCCACGAGGAGCACCCGCGGGAACTCGATGCTCTCGCCGGCCTCGACGGCCATGCGGTCCACCGCCAGCTCGGTGCCGAGCTCGACCCGGTACTGCTTCCCGCCCTGTTCGATGACTGCGTACATGGTTCCCCGTCGCGTGGTGCCTGCTGGACGCCCGGCAGACGCGGCGAATCGAACGTCAGATGCCGTGGGCGCGAACGGGGATGGTACCGCTGGCCACCCGTAGCGTCAATCGCGCAGGCCCGCTGGACGTGAATACCGACCCGGAGGCCGATGGTCGACCTGCGGGCCGTGGCGCGATATCAGCCCTCACACGTCCTGGACGACGCAGGTGCCGGCGATCAGGTCATACCAGCCGCGCTTGCGGCTGTCGATGAGGATCCAGATGTAGCCGAGATAGAAGACCCAGCCGGAGATCCAGTACCCGATCAGGCGCAGCACCGCCTGGCTGCCGCTGATCGGTCCGCCGTCACGGTCGCGCACCACGCGCAGGTGGAACATGCGCATCCCCGGCGTCGAGCCCCATCGCAGCCAGAAGAAGGGGAAGTAGGCGAGGCTGACCACGAAGGTGACCAGGACCCCGAGCAGCGCGAGGGTGATGGCGCCGCCTTCCGAGCCACCCACGGCGGCCAGTCCGATGAGGATCCCCAGCACGATCCAGATCACGGTGATGGCCACACCGGCGATGATGACGTCGACGATGTAGGCCACCAGGCGAGGGCCGGCAGGACCGAAAGCCATGCCGGGCGCGGGGCCCTGGGGTTCCGGAGGCTGCGCCCAGGGTGGCGGCGCGGTCGGCGGGGCCTGCGTGGGCGGAGGCGGTGGTGGTGGGGCCGCGGGTGGCGCCTGCGGCTGAACGGGTGCCGGCTCGCTGGGCGGCAGGGTGGGCTGGTCGGTCATCGGTCCCTCCTCCATGTGGGTCGACTTCGAGCCCCGCCCACAGCATGGACCCCCGCCGCGCTCGACTCAAGGGCCCCCGGCCCCTCCCCGCGGGCCGATCCGGAGCCCCAGCGGCCGGCGCTCGACTGCTACCCTGCGCCCATGACCGCGAGTCCTGTGCGCCGAGTGGGTGCCCCCACGCCGCGCGCCGCCCTCGCCATCTCCGGGGCGGCCCTGATCGGACTGATCCTCCTGTTGGGGGCCGATGCGATCCCGCCCTTCGTGGTCGGACTGCTGCTGGTCTACCTGCTCGACCCCGGCGTGACGTGGCTCGCCCGCCGTGGCGTGCCCCGTTGGCTGGGGGTCCTGATCTTCTACGCGATCGTGGTGGCGATCATCGTGGCCACGGTCGCGCTCCTGCTGCAGCCACTGGCCCATCAGCTGGCGGCCTTCATCGTGGCCCTCCCCGGCTACGGCCAGAAGCTCCAGGAGCTGGCACAGCAGCTCAACCAGCTCTACGAGCAGCTCAACCTGCCGCCCGCGCTCCGCGACCTCATCGACCGTGCGGTCGCCAACCTGGTCGCCAATGGGGGGAAGGTCGACCTCGGCGGCCTGCTCCCCATCGCCGGCAGTCTCGCGGCGCAGGTGGCGCGCCTCGTCGCCTACGTGGTGGTCCCGGTCTGGGCGTTCTTCCTGCTCAAGGATCGCGACCGGCTCCTCGAGTCGCTCGGTCGCTCGGTGCCGGAGGCCTGGCGCGCCGACACGTGGGCCATCCTCGCCATCATCGAGCGGACCTTCGGTCGATGGGTCCGGGGCCAGCTGCTCCTGGGTGTGGTGGTCGGCGTGGCGACCTTCGTCGGCCTGCTGATCCTGGGCGCTCTGATCGACCCCGTCTTCACAAGCTTCGCCGTCTTCCTGGCGGTGATCGCCGGCGTGCTCGAGCTGGTGCCCATCATCGGGCCCATCATCTCCATGGTGCCCACGCTCCTCCTGGCGCTGACCACCGGGCGCTGGGAAGCCCTCCTGGCCGTGGTGCTGCTCTACCTCATCGTGCAGCAGACGGAGAACAACTTCCTGGTGCCGGTCATCCAGGGAGACGCCATCGACCTGCACCCCTCGATCATCATCTTCGCCCTGATCATGGGCGGCGCCATCGCCGGCCTATTGGGCGCGATCCTCGCCCTCCCCATCACCGCTGCCGGTCGCGACATCTACCGCTACCTGTTCCGCCGCACCGACACGCCGCCGCTCAGCCCCGAGGAGGCCTCCGCCAGCCTCCTGCCCCGCGGCCACGGTCCGATGGTGCGGGCAGCGGCCCAGGCGGCCGCGTCGGCGCCGGCTACCCCAGGCCCGGAGCCGATGACGGCCGCGCCGCGGACGCCCGAGCCCCCTTCGACGGCAACCGCTTCGCCCGGGACGTCGACGACCGCGGCCCCGCCATCCGCCGGGGATACCCGATGAGCCAGCTTCCCGACCACTACAAGACGCTGCAGGTCGACGACGAAGCGGAATTCGAGGTCATCCAGGCCGCCTACCGTCGCCTCGCCCGCAAGTACCATCCCGATGCCGGAGGTGGGCCCGAGGCCGCCGCTCGCATGACCACCCTGAACGCGGCCTGGGAGGTGCTCCGCGACCCGGATCGCCGCGCCGCCTACGACGCGGAGCGACATCGCGCCGACCTTGGCATCCGGGCCGCGTGGACATCGCCGGCTCGCCCCGCGGCGGCCCCGTCCGCCGACTCGACGCCGCCCGGATCCCCCACTGCAGCGACGGGCGATGCCCCCGGCCAGCCGACCGAACCTCCCTGGCCGGAGGGCGACCTGGCAAGGGCGCGCGCGCCCCGGGCAGAGACCACCAGTCCGCACTGGACGAGCGGCCGCTCGTCCGCCGGCAGTGGCTACGACCCCTCCACGATGCGCACGCCGCAGGGCGAGGGCGCCGCGGGCCCGCCGCCGGGCAACCCCTCGGGAAGCGTGCTGAATTTCGGCCGCTACGCGGGCTGGTCGCTCGGTGAGATCGCCCGCCGCGACCTGGAGTACCTCGAGTGGCTCGACCGGGCGCCCATCGGCCGCCAGTACCAGGCCGAGCTCGACCAGCTGCTGCGGGCCGCTGGTCGGCGGCGCAGCGTCGCCCAGGACGAGGACCGGCGAGGCCTCTTCCGGCGGCGCTGACCCGGCGTCCACGGGGGCGCTTCGCCGGCACGTGGCCTCGGCAACACAGGCGGACGACCCATGGCTGACGTGTCCTCCGCACCGGGCGAGGCGCTAGAGTCCCCTCCGTGGACGGACCGACGACGATCGCCCTCGCCGACATCTTCGTGGTGCTCCTGGTCGCACTGGCCGTCGTGGCGCTGGTCAGCCGCCGCTTCGCGGTGCCCTACACCGCCGGCCTGGTGGTGGTGGGCCTGCTCGCGGCGCTCGTCGTCCCTCACCTGAACATCGTCGTCACGCCGGAGCTAGTGCTGGCCGTCCTCGTCCCCGGCCTCGTCTTCGAGGCAGCCTTCCGCCTGGACTTCGACGAGTTGCGCCCGACCCTTCCCGCGGTCTCGCTGCTGGCCATCCCCGGCGTTCTGCTGGTGGCCGGGCTCGTCGCGCTCGTCCTTCACGTCGCGGTTGGCCTGCCCCTGGAGAGCGCCTTCCTCGTCGGGGCGATGGTCTCCGCCACCGACCCGGTGGCGGTCGTCGCGACGATGCGCCAGCTGCGCGCGCCCGATCGCCTGACCACGCTGATCGAGGCCGAGAGCCTCTTCAACGACGGCACGGGCATCGTGCTGTTCACCGTCGCCCTTGGCACCAGCGACCTCATCGGGGAGGGTCTCGTGACGTTCGTCCTGACCGTCGGCGTCAGCGTCGCGATCGGGCTCGTGCTTGGTGGCGTGGCGGCCTGGATCGGGGGCACCATCGACGACGTCAACCTCGAGCTGACCCTCACGCTGATCGCCGCGTACGGGGTCTACCTGCTGGCCGACAGCCTCCACGAGTCGGGAATCATCGCGGCGGTGGTGGCGGGCATCGTCATCGGCAACTACGGCCGTCGCGGCGGCATGTCCGCGCGCAGCCGGGTGGCGATCGACACCGTCTGGAGCTACATCGCGTTCCTCCTCACGGCGATCGTCTTCCTGCTCATCGGCCTGACCATGACCACCACCGACCTGCTCGCGGCCGCCTTGCCCATCGCTTGGGGCGTGCTCGCCGTCATCGCCGGTCGTGCCCTCGTCGTCTACGGCCTACTTGGTGGTCTGGGCCGTCTGCGGGCCGGCGAACGGCTGGGCCTCCGCCTCCCGATCGGGTGGTCGCACGTCCTCTTCTGGTCCGGGCTGCGCGGCGCCATCGCGATCGCCCTCGCCCTATCGCTCCCGGCCGACTTCCCCCAGCGAACGTTGCTCCAGGGCATCGTCTTCGGGATCGTCCTCTTCACGCTGCTCGTGCAAGGGACCACGGCCGCGCGGATCGTGCGCCTCGCTGAGCCGCAGGCGGGCGAGATGGCCATGCCTGGCGCCTCGCCGTCTCTCCCCGGCGCCTAGGGCCCCGCCCCTCGCCCGACGCGTCCGGGTCGCGCCACGGCGCACCCGATCCCCATTACCACTTGGGCTTCGCCTGCCTCAGGTGGATCGACTCGAGGATCCCCAGCCCGATGGCGATGCTGATGAGCGACGCCCCGCCGTGCGTGATGAACGGCAGGGGGATGCCCGTGATGGGCATGATCCCGATGACCATCCCCACGTTGACCAGGAGCTGGAACACGAGCATCGAGGCCAGGCCCGCCGCAAAGGCCAGTCCGAAGAGGTCCTCCGAGCGCCAGCCGATGCGCAGGATGCGCCAGATGAGAGCGACGAACAGGGCGAACACCACCAGCGCGCCGATCAGGCCCAGCTCCTCG
>Ga0335084_10003488_pt1 | contig 15350 bp, 13 predicted proteins | sample Lox_Sample_44_FD_206721 | JGI IMG/M metagenome (GOLD analysis project Ga0335084, IMG submission 206721) | Soil microbial communities from Loxahatchee National Wildlife Refuge, Florida, United States - Lox_Sample_4.4 | ecosystem: Environmental > Terrestrial > Soil > Wetlands | place: USA...
GCGACGATCGCGCGCGAGCCCGCCTGCGCGTCGAGCCAGCTCGAGAGCCTCGAGAGCGGCTCCGTCACACGGACGCGAGATCAGCGCGGCGTGCAGGCGCCGAAGAGGGCGAAGACCCCTTCGCCGTCGGCGATCGAGCCGGTCATGCGTCCGCTCGCCTGATCGACCACCAAGCTCCAGGCGCGCCCGTTCTCGGCGCCCTGGAGGATCGTGAGGCCATCCTTCTGACGCACGGTCTCGATCGGCGTCGCACGCTCGGGACTCTCCACGCTGACGAGGCGCTTCTTGCCGAACTCGATGCGCACGAAGGCCGGCAGGTCGACCTCGGAGGCGGACACGCGGTCGCAGCGCGCGTTCTGGTCACACTGCGCGACGTCGCTCGGCGCGCATAGGAGATCCTGCGAGCCGTCGAAGCCAGCGGCCGAGGCGATCGCGGCGCAGCCGAGGCCCACGGTCGTGCCGAGCGCCAGCAGCAGGGAATGGGCGGAGCGGGTGGAAGTCGTCATTGAACGCCGTACCCCCGGCCCGAGAGACACGCCTTCACGGCCTTGTTGTACTGCTCGCGCGCGGCCGCGTACTTCGTGTACTCGGGATTCGTCTGCGTCTGGGAGGTCGGGGCGTTGCTGACCTCGCGGTGACGTCGAACCGTGCCGATCAGCGCGCCGCCGGCTGCGCCGGCCGCGGCGCCCTTGCCGGCGTCGCCCATGATCGCGCCGGTCACCGCGCCGAGCGCGGCGCCGCCCGCCGCGCCCTTCACTGCCGCGCCCGAGCCGACCACCTTCTCCTTCTCGAGCTGCGTGGTGACGGTCCTGGGCGGCGCCTCCGCGGTCATCGGGTCGAAGCCGGTCTGCTGTTGCGCCCACGCGTAGCACTCGCCCTTGTCCTTCATCTGCTGCTCGGCGCTCTGTCCCTTCGACGGGTAGATGACGAGCTCCTGCGCGCCCGCCGGACACGCCATCAACGAGGCGAGCACAGCGCACAGGCTCCGCAATCCGGAGCGTTGTCGATCTTGCATGGATCCCCCGAGGCCAGAACTGGCGGCAGCTTATCCGATGCCGTTGCCGGCGGTGAGCCCGCCCCGCCCCCGAAGTGTGAGCGCGGGCACCGACTGGCCGGTCGGGACTGCCGGAGAATCCGCGCGACGAGCGGGATGGCGCACCCCATCCATCGAGGAGGAATCCCCGATGCAGGCCCGGCGAAGATCCCGAAGCTCGTGGCTCGCACCGGCCCTGTTCCTGTTGTCAGCCCCGACGCTCGCCTTGGCCGGCGACGGCACCCTCGACGTCTCCCTGCGTAGCTCGGACGCGCTGCGGACCGTCCGGCACTGGAACCAGATCGCGATCGACACGAGCGGTCTCGACCACACGCCGCCCGGCCCCGGCGACCCGCGTGCGGATTTCGCCGAGCAGCTCGGACCGGGCCGCTCCTCGCGCGCGATGGCGATCGTCCACATCGCGGTCTTCGACGCGATGAACGCGATCGCCGGCCGCTACCAGAGCTACACCGAATTGCCGCCCGCGCCGCGCGGCACGTCGGTGCTGGCCGCGGTCCCGCAGGCCGCGCACGACACGCTGGTCGCGCTCTACCCGGCGCAGACCGCGGCCCTCGACCAGCAGCTCGCCGCCGACCTGCTGCGGCTCGGAACGAGCCGGGGCAAGCGGCAGGGCATCGACCTCGGCCGCCGCGCGGCCGCCGCAATCCTCGCGCTGCGCCAGAACGACGGCTCCGCGCACGACGAGCCGCTCGTCGACGTCGACTGGCCGACCAGCGACCAGCCCGGCCACTGGCGGCAGGATCCGGTCTCGAAGCTCGCGCTGGCGCTCGGCGCGCACTGGGGCGAGGTCGCGCCCTTCGTGCTCGAGTCGGCGGATCAGTTCCGCGTGCCCGCGCCGCCCGCGATGACGAGCGCCGACTACACGCAGGCGTACGAAGAAGTGAAGCGGGTCGGCGGCGACGGCGTCGCGACGCCGACCTCGCGCACGCCGCTCCAGACCTTCGTCGGAATCTTCTGGGCCTACGACGGGACGCCGAGCCTGTGCGCGCCGCCGCGCCTGTACAACCAGATCGCCGCGACGCTCGCGCGCCGCATGCGCTCCGACGCGCTCGAGACCGCGCGCCTCTTCGCTCTCGTGAACCTCGCGATGGCCGACGCCGGCATCGCGATCTGGGAGTCGAAGTACCACTGGGACTTCTGGCGTCCGGTCACGGGCATTCGCGAGTCCGATCCCGGCACCGGGCCGACGGGCGCGGGCGACGGCAACCCCGACACCGTCGGCGACCCTACCTGGACTCCGCTCGGCGCGCCCGCCAGCAACGTGTCGGGTGGCGTGGACTTCACGCCGCCCTTCCCCGCCTATCCGTCGGGACACGCGGGCTTCGGCGGCGCGCTCTTCCAGACCTTGCGGCGCTTCTACGGGCGCGACGATATCTCGTTCGCGTTCGTGTCGGACGAGTGGAACGGTGTGACGCGCGATTCGGACGGCCACGTGCGCCCGCTGATCCCTCGCATCTTCCGCTCGCTGTCGCAGGCCGAACAGGAGAACGGCCAGAGCCGCATCTACCTCGGCATCCATTGGGCCTTCGACAAGAGCGAAGGCATTGCTCAGGGAAGGAAGGTCGCGGACTACGTGTTCGACCACGCCTTCACGCCGCTCCACGAGGCCGCGGAGCGGCGTGGGCCGAGCGGGGGCTGACGGCGCTCTCTCAACTTTGCCGCCCGGACGGTCGAACCGGGCGGCATGCGCCGCGCAGCCCTCGCTTGGCTGGCCGTCCTCGCCCTGGCCGCCACCGCCCGCGCCTCGGCAGGACCTGCCGCGGGCGACGAGATGCAGGAGATCTACCGGCTCTCGGGGCTCGAGGCGCAGGTCGGCGCGCTCGACCGCGTGGTCGCGGCGTCGCTGATCCCGAATCTCCAGCGCGTGCCCGCGGCGCAGGCCGAGGTGGTGCGCGATGCGGTGCTGCGCGCCTGGAGCACGCCGGTGCTCCAGCAGGACGTGCTGGCACGGCTCACGACGGCGCACGACCCGCAGCGCGCCGCCGAGGTGCTGCGCTGGCTGCGCTCACCGCTCGGGCGCCGCGTCTCCTCGCTCGAGACGCATGCCGCGTCGGCCGAGGGCGTGGAGGCGCTCGAGGCCTTCTCGAAGCAGCTCCACAGTCACCCGCCGGACCAGACGCGCCTCGCACTCGCGCGCGCGCTCGACCAGGCGACCGGCGCGACCGAGTTCGCGGTCGAGGTCTCGCTCGCGAGCGCACGCGCCGCGATGTCGGCGGTCGGCGCCGCGCTGCCCCAGGAGAAGCGGCTCGAGCCCGACAAGATCGAGGCCGCGATCGAGTCGCAGCGCCAGCGCCTGCACGAGCAGCTCGCGATGGCGTCGCTCGCCTCGACGCTCTTCACCTATCAGAGCCTCAGCGACTCGGAGCTCGAGACCTATCTCGCCTTCGCTCGCGGCGATGCCGGGCACTGGTACCACGACCGCGTGAAGCAGGCGATGCTCGGGATGCTGACCGACGTCTCCGGCCGCATGGGCCGGACCGTGACGATGGCGCTGCGCGCGCAGCCTTCACCGGGCGGCGCGCCTACGCCCGCGCATCGCGCCGACTAGCGGCGACCTGCTACGAGCAGCTCGAGCGTCACCCGCTCGCTACCAGCTGAACCGGTAACGAACCTCGTAGCCGTAGTGGTCGGAGAGCCTGGCGCCCTCGTAGCGCTCGGTGAAGTTGCGGATCAGCTGGACCGGCGTGATCCGCACCGGCGAATCTTTCGGCGTGTAGAAGAACTGGCGGTCGTTCGAGCTGTGCCAGACGTCCAGGATGTCGGTGCGGCCGTCGTGACCGACGTCGATCTCGCACTGATCGCGGGAGTCGAGGCAGAAGCGGCCGGACTCCGTAAAGAAAGGCAGCACGCGCACGAACTTCTGGTAGCTCAGGTGGCGCGGCTTGAAGTTCATGTCGCCCGCGAAGATGGCGGGCTCCGCCCCGAAGCCGATGCGGCGCAGGAAGACGTCGATGTCGTCGATCTGATTCTTGCGCACGCCATCGTTCGGCGTCTGAGCCTGGAGGTGCGTGGTGAAGATGCGGAGCGGCACCGGCAGGCCCGGGATCGCCAAGGTCGCGCCGATCACCGACTTGCTGACGAGGCAGTCGGCGCCGGCGCAGTCGTTGAAGCGCCGGCCGTACTGCGTGACGATCGGGTAGTTGCTCAGGATCTCGAGCCCGCTCGGGTTGTCGAGCAGCAGATTCTGGCCCTTGCCGACGCCGAGCACCTGGTAGCGATAGCCGGCGCGCGAGCGGATGCGGTCGGCTTCGCTGGACCACGCCTCCTGGAGGAGCACCACGTCGGGCTCGTCACCGCGCCGGCGGCGCTCGCGGAGGATGCGCCCGATCTCGCGCATGCGGTCCGCGTCGCGCAGCAGCGGCAGCCCTCGGATGTTGTAGGTCAGGACGACGAAGTCGAACGACCGCGACGCGGCGGACGGCACGACGGCGGGCGTGACGCCTCCCGAGGGCGAGGCCGAGAGCGGCCCGGCGCAGAGCAGCAGCGCGAGGAGCGTGCTGCCCCGGAAGACCTGCCGCGCGAGGGGTCGCAGCGTCGTCACGGACACATAGTGTATGTCACCGCTCACGGGAAAATGTGACGCCGGCAACACGGCGGCAGCACGCTCGCAGCACGCGTGACCCGCTGGTATCTGTGAGCGCCGTGTTCGAGCTCCCCTGCCGACGAGAGCTACGACCGCGAAGGGGTCGACCGCGCCGAGCTCGCGGGCATCCAGCTCGCGGGCTCGCGTCGGCACTCGCGGACGCGGACCGAATTCTCGCTAGTCGGAGTCCGCGTCCGGGTGCACGGTCAGCGTGAGCCGCTCGCGCCCGCGCAGCAGCGCGAGCGTCGCGGGCCGCCCGATCTGCTCGGGGCCGAGCAGGCGCAGCAGCGCGTCGACGCTCGGGGTCGGGCGGCCATCGAGCGTGAGCAGCCAGTCGCCCTCGAGGAGCCCCGCGCGCGCGGCCGGTCCGCCTTCGAAGAGAGAGAGCACCTCGACCACCGAGGGCTGCGTCAGTCCGACGATGCGCGCGAGCCGCCGGTCGATCGGGCGCGAGCGCCCGGCGAAGCCGAGCCGCGCGCGCTGCACACGGCCGTGCGTCAGGAGCTGGCCCACCACCCAGTTCGCCGTGGTGGCCGGCACCGCGAAGCCGAGGCCCTGCGCGTACGCGATGATGGCCGTGTTGATCCCGATCACCGCGCCCGTCGAATCCAGAAGCGGGCCGCCGGAGTTGCCGGGGTTGAGCGGCGCCGTGTGCTGGACGACGTTCTCGATCAGGCGCCCGTTCTGACCGCGCAGCGAGCGGCCGGTCGCGCTGACGACGCCCGCCGTCACGCTCGAGTCGAAGCCGAGCGGATTCCCGATCGCGACGGCGAGCTGACCCGGATGGATCGGCCGCGTTACCTCGAGACGCGCGAAGGGCAGCGCGCTGCCCTCGGCGCGCAGCAGCGCGAGGTCGGTCGCGGGGTCGCGGCCCACGAGCCGAGCACGCAGCTCACGGCCGTCGCCGAGCATCACGCGGAGCTCCGAGGCCTGGCCCGCGACGTGGTCGTTCGTCAGCGCGTAGCCGTCCGGGGTGATGAAGACGCCGGAGCCGCTCCCCCGAGGCGTGAACCCACCGCCCGGCTCGCGGTCGCCCGGCTGCACGCCGATCACCGCGGGGGACGCCAGGCGGACGACGTCGACGACGGCGCGGGAGTAGGCGTCGTGGAGCGCGGCGTCGCGCGAGGCGAGGTCGCTGCCGTTCGAAGGGGAAGCGGGTCGCGGCTCGTCGTCGGGAGCGCGCGCGGCAGCTTCGGAGTCCGAGACGATCAGGGAGAGATGTCGGGACCTGGACATGAGGCCGAACAGGCTAGGCACGCGAGGCGGCCCGACAAGCCGCCGGCGAAGCGACGCCTCCCGGACCCGCCGGGAACGCTAGGCGAGCGCTAGGCGGACGCGGGACGGCGCCTGCGCGCGAGAGCAAGGAGGCCCACGGCGAGGAGCAGCCCCGTGGAGGGCTCCGGCACGACCACGTTGTCCGCCGTGATCCGCGCGTAGAGGTTCGCGGGCCCGGTACCGAGGGGGGCCTTGGACCACTGCCCGTTCTGGCGGATCCAGTAGAAGCTCGGGTCGCTCGAGCCGACGGTCGGCGGATTGAAGATGCCGGTAGTGACCGTGTCGCCGGTGACGTTCCCGAACAGGACGGACCACGTGAAGCTGTTCGGCACGCTCACATCGAGATTCATCACGTTCCCCGCCACGAACACGCCTCCCGTGTTGGAGATCGAGATGGGGTTGCTCTGGAACAGCTGCGTGCCCGGCGCGCCGGACGGGCCGTCGTTGGCGTAGAAGCGAACCGTCGCGGTCTCGTTGCCGTCGCCGCCCTGGAGCTGGTAGGCGAACTGGAACTGCGTGACGACGCGATTCGACCCGCCGAGCGTGATCTGGTCGCCGAACTCGAACCCGCCCGGGTTGAACTGCGAGTCGACGAGCGTGCCGCTGGTGTTGTCGTAGACGACGGCGGGAGTGGCTCCGGCTTGCGACGCGGCGAACCACAGCAGCGACAAGCCGAGGAGCAGTGCAGTGATGCGAAGCTTCGCGGTCGGCTCCGCGGGGCGCGCGGGAGCGGATCTCACAGATCCCTCCTTTTCCCCTCCTTTCTTCAGGTGGCTCGTCGGAGCGGGTTGTGGCAGGCGGATCTGAAGAAGCCTCGAGGCAATCGCTGCCTGCGGGGAGGGCTCTGTGCGCCCCCGGGCGCGGGCACCGGGGGCGCTGGAGAACTCTGGCGCGCCCAGCATGCCTCGAACATGCGACCTTCAGGTCCGCAAACCGCCGAAGGGGTGAGTGGCGACGCAAAGTTGCGTCTCGTGCGTTGCGGGCGACGGCATAGGGGCGCACCGGGTGGCATCTGTGACGGCCCCACGGCCCCAGACGGCCCCCGAATCTCGCCTGTTCCAGATGAGAAGGCGCAGCCCTGGTACTGCAGTGAAGTCCGCGTGCTTCACCCGAGCGAGCCTCTCAATTCGTCGCGGCCGGCACAACGATTGCTCTCCCCCCCGTCGCATGGGTTCAAAAGGTCTTCTGAGCATTCACTTGGTCACTGTCAGCGACAGGGTGATCGAAGTCGACACCAACCCATCGAATGCGCTGATTCGTCCAGTCTCGAATGCGCGACGCGCCGACTCGAAATCACGCGTGATCTGCTCTGCCCCCGAGCCAACGACCGGCGCATCATCACCAACGTCCCGCGCCTCGGCTCCTGGAGGCTCGTGGAAGTCCGACGGGGTTGACAGTGGGCCGCTGTTTCGACGATAGGTAGATGTAGATCTCTGGAGGCTGGTCCGTGGGCCATCTCCGACGATCCGCTCGCAAGCGACTGCTGGATCGCGCGGCGGGGCTCCTCGTCGCCGTCGGAGCCGTCCTGCCGGGCGTGGCGGGCGGCCAGGTCTCGAGCCCCACCACGGTCTACCGTCTCACCGAGGCGAGTTCGTACCAGGAGGGGTGCTTCGCTCCCTGTTTGTGCCCGATGACGGTGCAAAGTCCCGTGCTCGGCACCTTCAGCCTGCGGCTCACCGGGAGCGACGGCGGATTCGATCAATACGCCGTCGAGGACGTCCACTGGAAGGTATCGGACCGCGACCCGGAGCTGCGCGTCACCGGCTCGGGCATCTACACCGTCGGAAGTGCGGACCCGACGGCGCTCCCCAAGCAGCGCCTCGAGCTCGATCTCCAGCTTGGGGAATCGCCTGTCCAGCACTTCGATAGTGGCTGGGTGATCGGCCCAAGCCTCCCGCACATCCAGATCACCGTCTCGATGAATGGCATGTACTGCTACGACCGCGTCTTCGTCGTTGACGCCGATCCGGTTCCCGAGTCGGAGATCCAGCCCTACGCACTCGTCGAGGGCAGTACCTTCCAACGAGGCTGCTTCGCTCCCTGTGACTGTGCGATCGGCGAGGAGCAGCCTCTCGCCGGGACCTTCTCGCTGCTGCCACTTTCCGACAACGGCCTCTTTGCTGAGCACGGGATGGTCGACGTGCGCTGGAAGGTTCAGGGAAGCGCGTACTCGACACCTCCCGACGCGGAGATCACTGGCGCAGGCTCCTACAGCATCGGTGGGGAGTTCGCCGTTCAGCAGCGGATGGAAGCCGAGCTCCAGGTGGCCGACGAGCTCCCGGCGCCGTTCGACAGCGGGCTCGTCGTCGGCGAAGGTGGATTCCCGGCCAAGATCGACGTCGAGATCTCGAGAAACGGCAAGGTCTGCTTCGACACAGTGATGCACGTCGTGGCCCAAGCACAGCCGATTCCGATACCGGAGCCGAGGGCGACTTTGCAGCTTCTGGCTGGGGGGGTCGCTCTACTCGCGACCACCGCCTTGCGCTCGCGGCGGATAGGGCTTTCAAGCTGATCGTCGCGCACGGACAAATGCCCGAGCGCGGAGCTCGGGGGCAAGCCGTACTCGGTGAAGTACCACGAGCTGCCGGCGGTGCTGCTGAACGAGATGTAGGAGCAGCAGCGCACGATCGAGAAGCAGGCGGGCATGACCGAGGCGAAAGGAGGAGGACCGGCATGCGGCGATTCGGGGCGTGCGCATTTGCGCTCGCGGTGCTGTTGAGCGCGCGGCCGGCAAGCGCTGGAACGATCGTCTTCGACCCGGCTCCTCTCAACGAGACGCGCAGCAGCGACCTGCCCGAGGACGGCGGGACCGGGCTCAATGAGCGTTACCAGTTCTCGGGCAGCGCGCGCAACGACGCGTCCGGCGCGATCCAGCTCACGTTGACGGCGCGTGCAAACGGCGTGGACATCCCCGGATCGCAGCAGACCTTCACGATCCAGGCGCTCTCGACGACCTCGTTCAACTACGACTACACGTACGCGAACCACCTCTCGCCCGCGCAAGTCGGGCTTACCTTCGCGTCGACCGCGCCGCTCAACTTCGTGGCCGGTGTCTTCTCTTGGACCCACGATGCCGCGCCGGTCCCGGCCGTCCCCTGGCCGGCGGCGGCGGCGCTCGTCCTCGGCCTTTTGTTATGCACTCGGCAGCAGCTCGCTCGTCGGCCGACGGAACCCGGGGTCGACCCGCTCCGCCGATAAACGTTTCCTATGAGCCCGAGGGGCTAAATTCTTTAGGAAAATATGGGGAGTTGCGAGATGGGCGGACGCGGCTCCACGCGCTGGGCGAGCACACGAAGGCACCGCTGGTCGAGCAGACGCCCTCGCTCTCCATCGCGACGCTGCGCCGAGCTCCGGTGTTCGCCGAGCCCGACGCCGCGCTGACGGGCGAGGTCACCGTCGGAGATGATGGCTACGGCTGGTTGGACATAGGTCCCCAGACCGACGGCCGGCGCGAATTGCAAATCCGGATTCGCTTCCGCGGCTCTCCTGAGGCGATCGATGAGCGCCTGGCGCTCGCCCGGTGGATGACGCCGATCGGGGGCGAGCGCTGGTTCTTCGTGTGCCCCCGAGCGTGCGGCCAGGAGGGCACAGGGCGGCGCGTCTCGCGGATCTTCATCGACACCGAGCACCGAACGCTGGCCTGTCGCGAATGCCTGGGTCTCCAGCACGCGAGCGCCCAGCGGCACGATGCACGGCGCGACCACGCGAGGCGCGACCGGCCGGCTTCTGGGAGAGCCGCGAGCACCTGCGGTCGACTCGGTCCGGGGCGCTGTCGGGGTGGTTCCTGATCGAGAGCGTGTCGCCTGCCCGCACGCCCGAGCGTGGGCGCGGGTGGGGGCGGAAGTCGATGACGAGCTGGAATCGGATTCTGGAAAGTGGCCGACTCACTCCAGACATCAGACAGGTGATTTGCGCGGTGGATATCGCAATTCCGGACAGCTTCTGGGATGACCGAGCGCGCGCTCCTGCGAGAGAGAGCTTCCTACACATCCTTGATGAGATTGAGCCGGAAGTGCTTCAGGCGCTGCGCGATACGTAAGAACAACACCGCGAGCGACTGGGGGAGCTGGCGAGGCGCTACGAATCCAGTTTACGCGTGGAACCCCGCGAACCGCTACCTGGGAAGCGGCATGGTGTGTATGGCCCCTGCCAACTCCTAGGTGGTCGCTACTTGAGTGGTTCGACCCTTCGCGCATAGACGATGCCGACGTCACGCACCTCTTGGAAGATCTCAAAGCGTGGATGAGGCGCTTCCACCTCGAAGTCGACTGGATTCGTGATGTCGCTATCTGGACCATGGACCATTGGCAGCAGAAGCCCGAGGCGCGAACCAAGTCCGGTTGGCTGATCCCCCCTCATGGAATCCTGTCTCCTCTGTCCAATGACGAGGCGGCGTTCTCGTTCAACGCCGAGTGGGAACCGACTCTTGAACCGTTTGAAGAAGCTCAGCGACGGATCACCGCGGAGTTCACTTCCACGCTCTCCGACTGGATGAACCATGCGGTGTGGTTGGCGCGGGAAAGAGGATTCCCCGCTCTCCCGAAGAAGAGAGAACTTGACCGCCATCTTCGCTGGCTGGTTCGACGTCAGGTAAAGGGTCACAGCTACATAGCGATCTTGAAGGACGACAAGGTTGCGAACTCGACCCTCGCAACGCTTTTCTACACGGGCCTCAGGCGTGGCGAGCTGCTCGGGTTGAAATGGCAGGACGTCGATTTCGACTCCCTTCGCATCCACGTCCGTCGCGCCTACGTACAGAGCGCCGTCACGACGCCCAAGAGCGGGCGTGCGAGACATGTGGCGATGGCTACACCACTCGCGTCCCTGCTGATGGACGTTCTCGGAGCCCGGCGGAAAGAGGCATTAGCGCGAGAATGGCCGGAAGTGCCGGAGTGGATCTTCTGCAGCGAGACGGGCGGGCCTCTGGATCAGGACAACTTCGAGCGCAGCTGGCGACGAGTCCGGCGGCGCGCTCAGAAGCTCGGCGTTCGCCCCCTACGGCTCCACTGCACGCGCCACACCTGGGCCAGCCTCGCCCTCGCCGCAGGGAAGTCCGTCCGATGGGTCGCGGACCAGCTCGGGCATGCCGATCCGGCGCTCACGCTCCGCGTCTACGCACGCGTGATCCCCGATCAGGAGAACGACCTCTCGTTCCTCGATTTCTCGGCTCACGACGACCCCCGACGGCCCCAGGCGGCCCCGGCAGATGACTCGAACGGCCGAAACAAAAGCGCCCCCGAACGCAACCGCTCGGGGGCACTGGAGATTCGTGGCGCGCCCAGCATGACTCGAACATGCGACCTTCAGGTCCGCAACCTGACGCTCTATCCAACTGAGCTATGGGCGCGAGGCGCGGGACTCTAGCGCGCGGGTCCTGACGTCGCTGCGGGCAGTGAGTGCCCAGCGACTGGACAGCGACGGGGTTCGAACGCAACTCTGACGGCGCGCGCCCCGACTCAGACGTGCCATCTTCCGGCACGCCATCGGTTGGCATGCCGCATGCTCTTGGGGGGTCGTCGACGGTCGGACTCAGTGAGGCAACGACTCATGCGGACTCTCTGGCTCGTTCCTCTCCTGGCAATCTGCGCGGCACCGCTCGCCTGTGGTGCGGGTCACGCCGATCACATCGCGATCGCCGTCCTACCTTTCGGTGTGTCGCATGGCAGCAAGGCGCCGCCGGTGGACGTCGCCTCGGTGATCCGCGCCGATCTCGCCTGGGGCGATCGCTTCACCCAGCTCGACATGGCGGATCTCCCGTCGCTGCCGACCCACCTGTCCGACGTCCACTTCGAGGACTGGGAGCAGATCCCCGTCGACTACGTCGTGATCGGCCGCGTCGCCCGTGTCCACGATGGCGGCCACGAGGTGAAGTTCCGCCTGCTCGACGTTCACACGCAGGAGGCGCTGGACGTGATGACCGTGCCGTCTGCTCCCCACGCGCTCGGCTACACCGCGCACGAGATCGCGCGGCGGATCGAGGAGCGGCTTGGAGAGGAGAGGGGCTTCGGGGTATAACCCCCGCCGTGCCGACGAGCACGGCCTCCGATCTCCCTCCCTATGACCCGCAGCGCCTGCTCGCGGCGCCCTTCCCGGAGCGCGTGCGGCTCGTCTGCCGGAGCTGGGCCGCGCAGGTGGCGCCGACGCCCCTGGTCGTGATGGCGATGTACTGGGCGAAGTACTTCGCGCTCTTCATCGGCGGCTGGGCCTTCTTCGTCTCGTTCGACGCCAACTATCCGGGCTTCACATCGCCCGGGGGCTGGGCCTTCACGCCGACCGCGTTCCAGAAGTTCGTGCTGTGGGCGATCGTCTACGAGCTGACCGGACTCGGCTGCGGCTCCGGTCCGATGAACGCGCGCTTCAACCCGCCCTTCGGCGGCTTCCTCCACTTCCTGCGCCCGGGCACGACGAAGCTCGCGCTCTTTCCGAACGCGCCTCTCGTCGGCGGCATCCGGCGCACGGGGCTCGACGTCGCGCTCTACGCCGCGAACCACCTCTTCCTGCTGCGCGCGCTGGTCGCGCCGGAGATCACGCCCGCGCTGCTGTGGCCTTCCGTCGTGCTGATCCCGCTGATGGGCGTCGTCGACGTGACGCTCTTCCTCGCCGCTCGCGCCGAGCACTACTTCGTCGCGCTCGTGTGTATGTTCGTCGCCGCCGGCGGCGCGCTCTGGATCTCGGCCTGCAAGGTGGTCTGGGGCGCAATCTGGTTCTGGGCGGCGACCTCGAAGGTCAACGACCACTTCCCCTCCGTCATCCAGGTGATGATGAACAACGGTCCCTTCTTCCCGAAGTGGCTGAAGCGCCGGCTCTTCGCCTCGTATCCGGACGACCTGCGCCCGTCGTGGGTCGCGGCCTTCATGGCGCGCATGGGCACCGCCACCGAGTACGCGCTGCCCTTCGTGCTGCTGACGAGCCACAGCGAGCTGCTGACGGCGCTCACGCTGGTCGTGATGGTCTGCTTCCACGGCTACATCGCGATCAACAACCCGAGCGGCATGCCGATCGAGTGGAACATCCTGATGATCTACGGCGGCATCTTCCTCTTCGGCTTCCACCCGGAGGCCAGCCCGCTCGCGGTGCTCCAGATGCCGGGCCTCGTCGCCTTCCTCTTCTTCTGTCTCGTCGTCGTGCCCGCCTACGGGAACTTCTTCCCGGCGCGCGTCTCGTTCCTGCTCGCGATGCGCTACTACGCGGGCAACTGGGCGTACAACATCTGGCTGGTGCGCAAGGGCAGCGCGCACAAGTTCAAGAAGCTGAAGAAGGCAGCGGGCACGATGCGCGAGCAGCTCGAGAAGTTGCTGCCCGACGCGACGACGGTGAACCTCGCGCTCACCATGTCGATGGCGCACCGCTTCATGCACCTCGAGGGGCGACCGCTGCTCGAGGCGCTGCCGCGAGCCGTCGACGACATCGACGACTACGAGTGGTTCGAGGGCGAGGTGCTCGGCGGCATGGTGCTCGGCTGGAACTTCGGCGACGGCCACCTGAACGACGCGCGGCTCTTGCGCGCGATCCAGCCGCAGTGCGGCTTCGAGCCCGGCGAGCTGCGCGTGATCTCCGTCGAAGGGCAGCCGCTCTTCGGGCCGACCATGCACTGGAAGATCGTCGACGCCGCGACCGGCCTGGTCGACGAGGGCAAGACCGTGATCGCGCGCATGCGCGGACTCCAGCCCTGGCCGACGGGCGAGTACGCGGAGGCGTTCCTGCGGCAGCGACGCGCGCGGGCGTAGGGCCCGAGCGCATTGGCCGAGGCAGCCCCGGACGCCGTCGTCGTCGGCGCGGGCCCGAACGGGCTCGCGGCCGCGGTGGCGCTGGCAAAGGCCGGTGTCTCGGTGCTCGTGGTCGAGGCGGCGGAAGAGATCGGCGGCGGCACGCGCAGCGCCGAGCTGACGCTTCCGGGTTTCGTCCACGACGTCTGCTCCGGCGTCCACCCGATGGGCGAGCTCTCGCCGTTCTTCCGCGAGCTGCCGCTCTCCGCGCACGGGCTCACGTGGCTGCATCCGCAGGCCTCGGTCGCGCACCCGCTCGACGACGGCCCTGCGGTGATGCTCCACCGCTCGCTCGAGCGCACGGGAGAAGGCCTCGGCCGCGACGCCCGCGCATGGGCGCGCCTCGTGGGTCCGTTCGTCGCCCATGCTCACGCGCTGCTCGCCGACGCGATGGCGCCGCTGCGCGTTCCGTCGCACCCGCTGCTGCTGCTGCGTTTCGGACTGCGCGCGGCCTTCTCGGCGAACCGGCTCGCGCGCCTCTGCTTCCGCGAGGAGCGGGCGCGCGCGCTGCTCGCCGGCTGCGCGGCGCACGCGATCCTGCCGCTGACGCAGCCGCTCACCGCCGCGATGGGCGTCCTCTTCGCGGTGACGGGACACGTCGTCGACTGGCCGGTCGCGCGGGGCGGCTCGCGCGCGATCGGCCGTGCGCTCGCCTCGTACCTCGAGAGCCTCGGTGGCCGCATCGAGACGGGGCGCCGCGTCGAGCGGCTTCGCGATCTGCCCGACGCGAAGGTCGTGCTCTTCGACACGTCGCCGGATCAGCTCGCGCGCATCGCGGGCGATGCGCTGCCGGCCGGCTACCGCCGCCGACTCGGTCGCTACCGCTACGGGCCCGGCGCCTTCAAGCTCGACTGGGCGCTCGACGGGCCGATCCCGTGGCGCGATCCCGCCTGCCGCGAGGCCTCGACCGTCCACGTGGGCGGCACGCTCGAGGAGATCTGCACGTCCGAACGCGACATGTACGACGGCCATCACCACGACCGGCCCTTCCTGATCCTCTGCCAGCAGAGCGAGGTCGATTCGACGCGCGCGCCCGCGGGCCAGCACACGGGCTACGCCTACTGTCACGTCCCGCACGGCTCGACGCTCGACCGGACCGACGCGATCGAGCGTCAGGTCGAGCGCTTCGCGCCGGGTTTCCGCGACCGCATCCTCGCGAGGCACGGGACGAGCCCGGCGGACTTCGAGCGGCTGAACCCGAACTATGTCGGCGGCGCGATCACCGGCGGCGTGGCCGACCTCTTCCAGCTCTGGAACCGCCCAGTCACGCGCCTCGATCCCTACTCGACGCCGAACCCGCGGTTCTTCCTCTGCTCCGCCTCGACGCCGCCGGGCGGCGGCGTGCACGGCATGTGCGGGTACTACGCGGCGAGGTCGGCGCTGAAGAGGCTCGCAAAGAAGAGTTAGACCCCGCGCCGCCCTGCCCGCCCACTGCGATGGCATCGGCGAAGCGGAAGAAGTCCACGGCGCTGGCGTCGCCTCCGACCCCACCCGGACCGCCGTCGAGCGAGCCCGCTCCGCCTGGAGCGCCGTTCGCGCCCGAACTCCCGCCCACGATGGTGGTGGGCCACGCCGGTGCACGGACGAGGAGCGCGGCGACGACGGCCCACACTGCCCGAGTCGCGGTGCCGAGCGATACGGCGCCGCGTTCGCATCCCGGTCCTGACACGCA
>Ga0335084_10003490_pt1 | contig 15347 bp, 17 predicted proteins | sample Lox_Sample_44_FD_206721 | JGI IMG/M metagenome (GOLD analysis project Ga0335084, IMG submission 206721) | Soil microbial communities from Loxahatchee National Wildlife Refuge, Florida, United States - Lox_Sample_4.4 | ecosystem: Environmental > Terrestrial > Soil > Wetlands | place: USA...
CGATCACGGGCGAGCCGCGCTACATGCCGACGATCGTCGCCGACAAGACCAGCTCGCTCACCGTGCTCTCGTCGGTCCTGGCGGGGCTCTTCGAGCGCGAGCGCTCGGGCAAGGGACAAGCGATCGAGGTGCCGATGATGGAGGCCGTCGTCGCGTACGTCATGGTCGAGCATCTCTACGGCGAGACGTTCATCCCGTCGCTCGAGAGCGCCGGCTACAAGCGCATCCTCAACCGCTGGCGCCGCCCCTTCGAGACGAAAGATGGCCACCTCGCCGTGGTGCCCTACACGGACGCGCACTGGCGGACGTTCTTTCAAATCGCGGGGCGGCCCGACCTCCAGGACGATCCGCGCTTCACGACGCTCGAGTCCCGGCTGGCGAACATCGAGGTGCTCTACGAGGAGCTGGGCAAGATCGTCGCCACGCGCACCTCGGCCGAGTGGCTCCAGGCGCTCGAGCGCGCGAGCGTGCCGGCGACCGTCGTCAACACGCTCGAATCTCTTCTCTCCGATCCGCAGCTCGAGGCGACAGGCTTCTGGAAGGTCGTCGAGCACCCGAGCGAAGGCACGCTGCGCATGCCCGACATCCCGGCGACGTACAGCAGGACGCCCGGTGACATCCGCCGCCTCCAGCCGCGCCTGGGGGAGCACAGCGTCGAGGTGCTCCGCGAGGCCGGGTTCAGCCCGCGCGAGATCGACGGCATGCTCGCCTCGGGCGCGACGGCGCAGGCGACATGACGATGGCGAGACCCCTCGCGCTCCCCCGCGACATCGTTGGTGTCACCATCGGCCCCATCGTTCACGACATCGATGCGCGCTGGCTCATGGCGTATGCCGCCGCCCTCGGCGAGACGGACGCGCGCTACTACGACACCCTCGCCTCAGGTGGCCCCGCCGCGCACCCGCTCTTTCCCGTCTGCTACGAGTGGCCGGCCATGCTCTCGCTCCGCGACAGCACGATCCCTGACGAGATGGCGGTCCGCGGTGTCCATGCCACCCACGACCTCACCTTGCATCGTCCGCCGCGCGCCGGGGACAGGCTCTCCACGACGGCGCGCGTGACGGGGCTCGCGCACCGTCGCGCGGGCACGCTCATGACGGTCCGCGAGGAAACGCTGGACGCCGAGGGGCGGCCGGTCAGCACCACGGACTACGGCAGTGTCTACCGTGACGTGGGGTTCCACGGAGAAGACTCGGATGTTCGCACTGACGCGCGCGAGGGGCTCGCGATGCCGGCGGGCGCAGTCGCGTTGCCCGTGACGGTGCCCGCCGGCCTGGCCCACGTGTACACGGAGTGCGCGCGCATCTGGAACCCCATCCACACGGACGTGGCCGTCGCCAGCGCCGCCGGCCTGCCCGGCATCATCCTGCACGGAACCGCCACGCTGGCCCTCGCCGTCTCGCGAGTCCTCGGCCATGTGGCCGGCGACCCCCGCGAGGTCCGGCGAGTGAGCGCGCGCTTCACGGGCATGGTGCTCCTGCCTGGGCACCTCATCGTTCGCGTAGCCGAGAGTCCGGGCGGCAAGGCGTTTGTGTTCGATGCGAGAGACAAACACGGCGCGCTCGTGCTGAGCGGCGGGATCCTGGGCCTCGCGTAGCGCGCCAGAGTCCCGGGACGGTGACGCGCGGACGCGCCGGCGTCATCGCTCCGCTGGGCGGCGCAGCGGTCCCTTGAGGACCACCGAACGATCGGCCGAGGTCCACGTGATCGTGCCCCCGCTGTCCGGAGCCAACGTGACGGTGGACTTGTTGGTCAGCACCGCGTGCATCGAATCGCCGGCTATGTTCACGTCGAAGACGCCGCTGCCGTTGGTCGAACGATACGCGAGGCGGACGCCGCGCGGGTCGGGCACGAGCGCAACGAGCACGAGCGTATCGCCGAGGAGCGCCCAGCGCGGACCGACCAGCCAGGCGGGCGCCCCCGGGAGGCTCGACGGGTCTGCAACGAAGCCCGGCTCCCTGCCGCCCGCCGGCATCAGCAGCTCACGGACGACCTGCCAGTCATCCCCGGGCGCAGGGCACGTGAACCGGCCGGAAGGCAGGGTCGGCGCCGCGAGAAATTCCGCGAGACACAGACCGTAGCGAAGCGCGAAGTGGCCGGTCACGCCGCCGCCGTGCCCGCTGATCTCACTGGTCTCGTCGATCATCAGATATGGAAACTCGCGGCGCGCAAGAATCAGCTGCGCCCGCTCGCCTCGAGTGGTGTTCCGGAAGAGCGTGTCGTCCTTCGGGAACACGAGCGCGAGCCGCCCGACCCGCGCGCGCTGGAGGCTCTGCTCCACGGCCGTCGCGTCGAATCGGGCGTCGGCGCTGGTCGAGCGGACGCCGGGCGCGAGTGCGATCGCGGCGAACATGTCTGGCGAGGTGTCGATCGCTTCGAGCGTGACGTAGCCGCCGAACGACTGGCCGGCCAGCACCACCTTGCCATAACCTGCCTTTCGCTGGGCCGCGGCCTCCTGCAGCGTCCTCGCGACGCTGCGGCTGAGCGGGCCCCCCGGCATCGTCTCGGCGAGATTGTGGCGCTTCAGCATGATGACGTCCCAGCCTCGCGCTTGAAGCAGCCGCAGGGCCGGGGGGGCCGGCGCCCGCCACGACGGATTCGTGCCGGAGATTCCGTGGTTCCAGATGATGATGCCGCTTGCCCGGTCGGGTCCGACCATCTCGAGGTCACAGAACGCCCGCTCGATCCAGTAGAAACGGTTGCCCGGCTCCTGGTTACACGCACGCTCCTCATTCGTCGGCTGCGCGGCGGCGGGAGCCCAGAGCAGAAGGACCAGCGCGGCAAGCGAGGGAAGCCAAATCGATCGACGGGCTCGAATATTCCTCACGTCGGGCATATCGAGCGCTCCCGCTCGAGCATGGCCGGCTCTCGCGATGTCGAGAGCTGGGCCGGTGCGCTCAGGGGAACGGCGCCGGCCGATCAGGCGGGCGTGAACGCGGGGACGGGCGGCCCGCCCTCGGTGGGCTTGAACACGAGCCGTACGCGCTGGCCGATCCGGATGGCGTCGAGATCGCAGTCGACGACGTTGGTCATCATCGTCACGCCTTCGTCGAGCGTCACGTATGCGATGGCGTAGGGCGGCTCAGCCCGCCGCATCACGCTGTAGGAATAAATCGTGCCGCCGCCGGCTGCCTGCTGCCATTCCGTCTCGCTGCTCCCGCAGAACGGGCAGAGCGCGCGGGGGTAATAGTGCGCCGCGCGGCACGCCCGGCAGCGCTTGAGCAGCAGCCGCCCCTCGCCCGCAGCTTCCCAGAAGGGCTTGGTCTCCGGATTCGGCACCGGAGCCGGAAACTTCCGGTCGGCGAAGCCCACCGCCTACTCCCTCTCCATGATCAGGGTAGCGCTCACGTGTCGCGTGCCGAGCGAGCCGCCGGTGCCGTGCGCCAGCGCGAGGCCGCAGCTCTTGACCTGGACCTTCGGGTGCGCCTCGCCGCGGAGCTGGCGCACGGCCTCGATCACCTTCGTCATGCCGCCCCGATTGCCCGGGTGGTTGTTGCAGAGACCGCCGCCGTCGGTGTTGAACGGCAGCTTGCCCGTGCCCGAAATGAGGTTCCCGTCGGCCACGAACTTGCCGCCCTGCCCCTTGGCGCAGAAGCCGAGATCTTCGAGCGTCATGAGCACGGTGATCGTGAAGCTGTCGTAGATCGACACGTACTTGATGTCGGCGGGCGTGACCCCGGCCTCGCCGAACGCGGCCGGTCCCGACCACACCGCCCCGCAGTACGTGAGATCGACCTTGCCTCCCATCTGGTGCTTGGGCGCCTCGCCCGCGCCTCGGACCTTGACGCGCGGCCGCGACAGCCGCTTGGCCACCTCGGGACTCACGACCACGAGCGCGCCGCCGCCGTCGGTGATCACGCAGCAGTCCAGGCGATGCAGCGGGTCGGCGATCATGGGGGAGGCCACGACCTCCTCGACGGTCACGACGTCGCGCAGCAGCGCATGCGGGTTGTACTGGGCATGGTGAGACGCGGCCACCTTGATCCAGGCGAGCTGCTGGCTCGTCGTGCCGTACTCGTGCATGTGCCGCATGGCGCACATGGCGTACATGTTCACGACCGTGGGCCCGAAGGGGTACTCGAACTGGACGTCGGGGGCGGCAGAGCCGTAGTTGCGGGGCGCGGTGCCCGTCGCCATGCCTTCGGCGCGGGGCCGACCCGCCAGCGTCACCAGCGCCACGCTGCACTTCCCCGCCGCGATCGCTTCGGCGGCATGTCCGACGTGGAGCACATAGGACGAGCCGCCGGTCTCGGTGGCGTCGACGTGCCGGACCTTGAGCCCCATGTAGTCCACCATGGAGAGCGGGCCCAGACCGGGCGCGTCGCCGGCGCAGAAATATCCGTCGACGTCCTGCTTGCTGAGGCCGGCATCGTCGAGCGCGCCCTTCGCGACCTCCGCGTGGAGCTGCGCCAGCGACTTGTCGTCAGCCCTGCGCGTGGGATGCTCGTAGACTCCGCCGATGTAGGCCTTGCCGTTGATGGTCATCGAGGGCCGAAGGTACGTCGGCCGGGAGGGGCTTGTCAAACGGAGGCGATGACCTCGCGCGTGGACCCCGTAGGGCGGGCGACCTGGTGAGCCGTCACCCCGCGTGGCGAGATACGGGCGGAGCCACCGCTCGCTGGCGACGGGCAAAACTCCCGCCAGTGCCCGCCGGAGGCGGCCAGCATGTCAGCACCCGCCACCCCCCGGTCACTGCAAGTGGCTGAATTCGCGCGCCGACGCGCCTGGCACAGCTCCTGCCTCACGGATGGCAGGTCCCGGTCGATTGAACGGCAATGGGTCCCCGGACCAAAGGAGGGAAGGGGCTATGGAACCGGAAACGCTGATCGGTTATCTGGTGGCGCTCGCCGTTCCCCTGTGGCTCCTCGTGGAGGGGGCATTGGTCTCGCGGCGCTCGCCGAGACAGCCCGCGAAACGGCCGGCGTTGGGAAAGCTCTCCGGAAAACCCTCGCCCAGGGCGCCGGTTGCCGCGACCTTGATCCCTAGGACGTGATCCGGTAAACGCGGCGCACGTTGTCCCAGAGCATCTTCCGCTTGATGGTCTCGTCGATGCCGCGGAACTGCTCGTCTATGGCCTTCTGCGAAAACGGCCACGTGCCGTCGCGGTGCGGGTAGTCCGATCCCCACATCACGTTGTCGGGCGCGATCTCGGCCATGGCCCGCACGCCGTGGAAATCCTTCTGGAATGTGGCGTAGATTTGCCGCTTGAAATATGCGCTGGGCGGCAGCGACAGCTTGAGGTCATCGGCCAGGCGCTCCTCGTAGGTGTCGTCCATACGCTCGAGGATATACGGCAGCCACCCGATGCCGCTCTCGCCCAGGACGAGACGGAGGCGCGGATGGCGCTCGCACACGCCCGAGAGGATCACGGACGCCAGAATCTCGTCCATCTGGCCGGGCGCGACCACAACCCATGCGCCGGTGCAGGCGGAATTCTTGATGCCCTGGATCTCGTAGCCCACGGTGGTGCCGCCGCCCTCGAAGACGTGGAAGGAGATGACGAGGTCGGCCTCTTCGGCAGCCTCCCACATCGGCTCCCACATCTCGTGCCACACCGGGAACCTGCATCCCCACGGAACGAAGACCGCGCCGCGAAGGCCTAGCGCGGCGCAGCGCCGCGCCTCGGCGGCCGCGGCCTGCGCGTCGTGGTTCGGCAGGCAGCCGAGCCCGAAGTAGCGCCCCGGGGCCGAGCGGCCGAACTCCGCGATCCAGTCATTGTATGCCTTGTACACCGCGGTGAGCAGATCAGGATCGCTGATCCCCACGCCGAAAAGGCGCCGGGAAATACCGATGATGCCGTAGATGATCTCGGCCTCGACGCCGTCGCGCTCCTGGTCCTGGCGCCGCGCCACCGTGTCCGAAGGGCGGGTGTGGCCGGAGGTGAAGCCGTTGTCCGCGAGGATCTTGCCGCGCTTCCCTCCGGTCAACCCGGGGCCGTAGTAGCCGTAGCGCCCGAGCTCGTCGCCGCCGGACATCCAGTGCTTGGCGCCGTCGCGGTCGACGACGCGCGGCGCCCGCTCACGAAAGTGCGCCGGCACACGGGAGATGAACGTGTCCGGAGGCAGGAAGGTCAGGTCCATGTGGCTGTCGGCCGAAATCGCCTTGACGGTCATGATCGGGGCCTCCCGTCAGGCCCAGCCGGCCCTGACGCGCTGCGGATGATCCGGCGTGGCTCGCCGTCCTCGCTCGAGAGGCCGCAATTCTAGCACGCGCGGGCGCTCCTTTCGGAGCTACTCTTCGCGGTCGTCTGGCACGCGCACCCACTTCTTCTTCGTGTCGCGGTAGAACCACACTCCGCCAGCGTCGTCGAGTGCATAGATCAGGTTCGCCTGCATTTGGGCCATCGCCACCGCGATCTGGACGAACTGCGCCTTGGCGGGTACGCTCATGTCATTCCTCCTCGAGCATGCATGGTCTAGCGAGTCACGCCCTGCCGCGCCCGGCTCAGCCAGACGAGACCCAGGTCCTTCTCCGTCCAGCCGTGCGATCGCAGATGAGCGACCCACGCCTTGACCTGGGCCGCCGAGACGATCTGCTCCGCCGGGTCGACCTCGACCCGCTCAGGGCACCGCTTGTCGCTGACCGGTACTGTGGGTAGAGACGCTGGCACTGCGGCCATGTGAGCTCCCTTGTCGACGGCGACGCGCCTGAGCGAGCACGCCAGGCGCGGCCGCGCGGACGGTACGGCCGGGGAACCGCTAGCGAGGTTCTGGGTGGATGGCGGGGCGCTACGTCCCGCCATCCTCTTCCACGAAGAGATCCTCAGTATACAGGAAACGCAGGAGCCGTGGACCAACCATGGGCTTCAGCGGGCGCGCCATCGGCCGTATAATCCGCCATGGTACTGTTCCCACGGGATCACAACCACAACCGGCGGTAGGATAGGAGCCCACGATGCGCACTTACTACGACATCAGGCTGGACGACCGCTCCATCGCCAAGCGAGCGCTCGAGGGCGAGGCCGTCGTCAAGGCCGGCCGCTACCTCATCGCCAAGACGCTCCTCGACCTCGGCGCGGCCGCGGTCGATCCGCTGTCACCGAAAAATCCGCTGATTTTCTCCGCTGGCCCCTTCGCCGGCACGAGCTTCTCCAACGCCAACCGGACGAGCGTCGGCTGCAAGAGCCCGCTCACCGGCGGCGTCAAGGAGGCCAACGGCGGCGGCACGTTCAGCTACGGCCTCGGCCAGCTGAAGATCGCCGGCTTCACGCTCCTCGGTGCGTCGAAGAGCTGGGTGGTCATCCACTTCCGGAAGGACGGCAGCATCGTGTTCGACGATGCCGCTCCCTACATGGGCAAGGGCAACTTCGAAGCCAACGACATGCTCCACGCCAAGTACGGCAAGAAGGTTACGGTAGCCCTCTGCGGCCCCGTCGGCGAGTACCAGGGCTTGCTGGGCGGCATCGCCTTCAGCGACAAGGACGGCCGCCCGGCTCGGCTGGCGGCGCGGGGCGGCGTCGGCGCGGTGATGGGGGCCAAGAAGGTCAAGGCCATCGTGGTCGATCTCGACAAGATCCCGCCCTTCCACGAGCCCAAGAAGGTCAACGCCAGCATCAAGGAATACGCCAAGATGCTGCAGGCCGACGGCATCGTGACGAACTTCTACGCCAAGGTCGGCACCATGGGCATGGCCGACGTGCAGAACCAGATGGGCGGCCTGCCGGTGCGCAACTTCAGCGCCGGGCGGCAGGCGGATGTCGCCGCGGGCGAGAAGTTCAAGATGGGCGGCGACTACATTGGCCAGCTCAACACGTCGCGCGGCGGCGAGCAGACCCACGCCTGCATGCCCGGATGCGTCATCCAGTGCAGCAACGTCTACCACGACGCCAGCGGCAAGGAAGTGGTCTCGCCGGTCGAATACGAGACGCTGGGGCTGCTCGGCACCAACTGCGGCATCAGCGATCCCGATGACCTCGCCCAGCTCAACTACGTCGCCAACGATCTCGGCGTCGACACGATCGAGCTGGGCGCCATGCTGGCCGTGCTCATGGAGGCGGGGCTCGGGAAATTCGGCGACGTGAAGTTCATGGCCGACTGCCTCGTCGAGATCCGCAAGGGCACCGAGAACGGGCGCCTGTGGGCGCAAGGCACGGCACGCGTGGGCGAGCACTACAAGGTCAGCCGCGTGCCGGTCATCAAGAAGCAGGCCATCAGCGCGTATGATCCCCGCGTGGTCGAGGCCACGGGCATCTCGATGATGGCGACTGCGCAGGGCGCCGACCACACGGCGGGCAACCTGCCGCGCCTCAAGACGCGAGAGATGGATCTGGAATCGCTCGTCAGCCAGAGCCTCCTGCACCAGACGCGCGTGGCCGCCAATGACTCGCTGGGTCTCTGCATCTTCGGCATGAGCGTGACCAACCCGAACACCGAATGGCTGGCCAATGCCATCAACGCCGCTCACGGCACGACTCTCACGCCCGCGTTCTTCGAGGCGCTCGGGCGGGACGCGCTGCGGCTGGAGAAGGAATTCAACCGCCAGGCCGGCTTCACCGAGAAGGACGACGAGCTGCCCGCGTTCTTCTACACGGAGGCGCTGCCTCCGACCAACCACGTGGCGCGCTTCCACGGGCCCGACGTGCACAGGATGTACGAGCGCCTGCCCGCGTGACCCTCGCCGCGGTCATGTGGGCCGCCGCCGCGCTCGCAGGCGCCATCCATGTCCTGTTCTTCTGCATGGAGAGCCTGTGGTGGACGAGGCCGGCGGTGTATCGCCGGTTCCGCAGCACGGAGACGCAGGCCCAGGCGACCAAGCAACTCGCCCTCAACCAGGGCTTCTACAACCTGTTCCTCGCCGCGGGCGTCTTCGGCGGCCTGGCGCTGATCGGAACGGGATGCCTCCGAGCCGGCATGATCCTGGTCGCATGGAACTGCGTGTCCATGCTGGCAGCCGCAGTGGTCCTCGTCGTGTGGTCGCCCCGCATGATGCGGGGCGCCGTCATCCAGGGACTGCCGCCGCTGATCTTCCTGCTCGCCGCCTGCGCCCGGCCGGGCTGACACACCCGCCGGCCTCCGCTCAGTTCCCCGCCTTGACCTCGGTGAACGTCTTCTTGGCAACGAGGAAGGCTTCCCGGACGAGCGGCGCGCCGACGTAGCCCGAGAGGTGCAGGAGGACTTCCGTCAGCTCCTCCTCGGTCCAGCCCTGGCGCAAGGCCATCCGCAGGTGGATGGCCAGCTCGGGCGCCTGCCCCGTCGCGGCGTCCGAGACCACGCAGACCAGCGTGCGGGTCTTGAGGTCGAGCCCCGGCCGCGTCCACAGCGTGCCGAACACCGTCTCCGTCACCACGTCGATGAACTTGCGCGTCGTGGGATCATCGTACGTCGTTTTGTTCGCCCGCTCGACGTAGGAGTCGCCCAAGAGCTTGCGGCGCATCTCGCTTCCCTTCCGGTACGCTTCCGAATCGGGCATGTGGGTCTCCTTGCGTCTCAGTCGATGGGGACGAAGATGCAGTGGCGGATCTTGGCCTCAAGCGCCTTCGAGAGATGGCCCTTGCCCCAGGTGTCCTCGACGAGAACGACCTCGCCGGCCTTCACGCGCCGGGTCTCGCCGTCGCTCGCCGTCAGCTGCACGCCCGCGTCGAGGTTGATGATGTACTGGCGCCGTGGGGCGGGGTGCCAGTCGAGATCGTAGTCGGCCGGCACCTCGCGGAAGATGATGCCGGTGGCCGGCAGCCTCGCGGACACGCGCCCGGACTTGGTCGGCGCCTCGAACTGGATCTCGACGTCCTGGAAGTGCGATTCCCCTCTTTCGTCCGTATAGAGCCGGATGATCTTCATCGAACCCCCTCCCGCGACGCACTCCTCGCGGTGAAAATAGTTGGCGCTACCGCTTGCGGCGCATGTGTTTGAACATCTCGACCTGCCGGAGCCGCTTCTCCGCCTCCGCTTTTGTCCGGTACGTGCCCATGTTTTTCCCGGACTCCGAGAGTACCCGATATCCGCTCCGTACTTTTCGGATCATGTCGCGCCTCCCGGAGGGTCGCGCCCTATCCCTCGAGCTGGGAGATCATCGCGTTCGCCCGGCGGACCCGGCGACTCAGCTCGCGCCCGAGGTTGGTCAGGAGCTTGATCGCGATGGCGTGATGGTCCCGCACGAGCGCGTGGAAGGCCTCCTCGGAGAGCACGTAGCAGACCGCCTCCTCGTCGGCGGTGACCGTGGCCGAGCGCGGCTCGCGATCGAGCAGCGCCACTTCGCCGAACACGGTACCCGCGGAGAACGAGGCCAGTCGCCGCCGCCGTCCCTGGCCCGGCAGGTCGACCTTGACGCTGACCGTCCCGCGCGAGATCAGGAAGAGGTCCCGATCGAGGCTGCCCTCCTTGATGACGACCTCGCCCGCGCTGTAGGTGCGGCGCGTGAGGAGGACCCGCACCACGGCGCACTCCGCTTCGGTCAGGCCCTCGAGGGCGCTCAGCCGGTCCATGGCGACCTCGCCGGTCAGCGCGTCCCCTGCCCCGTGAGCCAGGATCACTTGGTCCTCGGCCCATTCGAGCGCCGCGTCGGTGTCGGCGAATAGCGCATGGTCGCCCATCGCGGCCGCCACGCCCAGGTCGCGCAAAACCGTCGACACGAGGTAGTTGTCGTGCGGGTGACTGAGGAGCAGTCGCCCCCCCTGCTGTCTGAGGCGGTCGTGTATCTGAACCAGGATGCGCGCGCCGGTGGTGTCAAGCTCGTTGACGCGCTTCAGATCGAGCACCACGTAGCCGGCGCCCTCGCCCGCGGCCGCCTCGACGCGGGTCGCCAGGTTCTCGGCCGTGCCGAAGAAGATCGGCCCGTCCAGCTCGAAGACGACGATCCGCCGCCCGTGCGTCGCGAGAATATCCATCAGCCTCGGGTCCCGCGCCTTCCGCGACCGCACGGCGTCGCCGTGGTAGGTGCTGCGGACGACGGACCTGCTCATGCGGATGATGAAGAAGAGGACCGCGACGGCCACGCCCATGCCGACGCCCACCAAGGGATCGAACACGAGGATGCTGGAGGCAACCAGGAGCACCACCAGGAGATCCAGGGCCATCCTCCGCCCGTGGATGAGCTTCCCCGTCATCGTCCGCACCAGGAGCTTGAGGCTCCACTGGTCGAAGAGCTGGACGCCGACGACAAACAGCATGCCGCCGACGACGGCGCGCGGCAGGAGCGCAATGGCCGGGCTCAGGAGGAGCGCCGCGAACAGCACCACGGCGGCCGCGGCCACCGACGCCCGCCGCGTCCGTCCGCCCGCGCGGTGGTTGGCCATGCTCGCGCCAAGGTTCACGCCGCCGGGGATCCCGCCGAAGCAGGCGGCCGCCATGTTGCCCGCGCCGACACGCACGAGCTCGCGGCTGCCGCGTGAGCGCTCGCCGGTCACGCCGTCCATCACCCTGATGCAGAGAAGGGTGTCGAGAGACGCGACGATCGCCAGGCCGAAGGCGCCGACGCCCAATGTGAGCAGCACCGGCCAGATCTGGCGGTCGGCCAGGAGCAGCGCGAAGCCCGGGAGGTACTTCGGCAGGAGCGGCGTCCCCGGCATGGGTCCGATGACGGAACCGATCTGGGCGCCATAGCCTGAGAGCGCCAGCGCATAGTAGGCGCCACTCCCGACGAGGAGCCCCAGGATGACCGGAGGGACGCGCTTCGTCAGCCGCGGGCTGTACCACGTCGCCAGAAAAGTGACAACGCCGACCGTCAGCGTCAGCGGTTGGACGAGCGCCAGATTCGACGCGATCTGTCCCAAAGGCACGTACCGGCGGAATCCGAGCAGCGTGTTGACCTGGCCGAGGATGATGAGGATCGCCACTGCGTTCTGGAAGCCGGCCATGACCGGGGAGGGAATGTAGCGGATGAGGCCCCCGAGCCGAAGGGCGCCGAACAGCGCCTGGAAGAGCCCGGCCGCCACGACCACGAAGAACACCAGCGTCAGCGTCCGTTGGATATCACCGTGAGCGGCGACGGCTGCCGGTCCCCGGGCCACGCCTTCGAGGACCACCGCGGCCATGATGAGCGTCACCACGCTGCGGGGCGTGTACATGAGCCCGGCCGAGCCGCCGAGGAGAGCCCCGACGAGGAGAACGACAATGGCGCTCACCAACCCGGCAACGACGCCGTACGAGACGTAGCCGTCGCCGAGCGGCTGGAGCGCCAGGATCCCGTACCCCATGCTCACCGGGATGGTGAGCACGCCGGCGCTGACTCCGCCCGCTATGTCGCCTTTGAGGGATGTCACTCGTTCGGGTCGGCCTGGATGGGCGCTGCTTCCTGCCTGAATTGCGTCGCCGAAGGCGCGGGGGTTCCCGCTGTCAGGTTCGGATAGCAGCGGTTGAAGGTCTCGAGGATCTCGGCGACCGGCACGTCGAGCGCCGGCCCCCGGTCGCGGACGTACTCCATGTGACGCCGGCCGCTGACATCGTGGGGGTGGAAGAGCGAATCCTTGCGCCCGTCGAACTCGAGCGGGCGGACGCCGAACTTCTCGCAGAGTCTGCGGTCGAAGGCCGGCGTCGCCTTGACCCACTTGCCGTCGAGGTACAGCTCCGTGTAGCCGTGGTAGACGAAGAGATCCGAGCCCATGAGCTCGCGGAGTCTCGGCGTGGTCAGGTGGTTGCGCACGTCGGCGAAGCCCACGCGCGCGGGGATGCCGGCGGCCCGCGCCGCGGCGGCGAGCAGGGCGGCCTTCGCCACGCAGAAGCCGGAGCCCCGCGCGAGGCACGCGCTGGCCCTAAAGGTCTCCGGGGTCGTGAAGTCGACGTAGGGCGTGTACACGATCCCGTCCCTGACGGCGTAGTAGAGGCGCACGGCCTTCGCCACGAGGTCGGTCGCGCCCTCGCAGGCCTTGCGCGCGAACGCGACGACGCCTGGCGCGGCGCTGTCAACGAATTCGGCGGGCTCGAGACATGCCGCCGTCGGCTCATCGCGGCTCATTGGCCCACTCGGAGGCTGGCCGGCCATGGGGGGGACAATACCAGAGTCCGGGCTCGCCGAGCATCCATCAGACTACCCGGTCGGGCCGGCCCGCCGAGGCCGGGGCGTGACTCCGGTTGGGCCCCGTGATTAAATGGCGCCCGTGATATGAGCGATCCGGGTGCGCGGCGACAGCAGGTCGTGGGCCTTATCCTCTCCGGGATCTTCCCCGGGCTCGGCCAGCTTTACAATCGCGAATACCTCAAGGGCGTGCTGTTCATCATCCCCAGCGCCGTCCTGAGCTGGCTCGTTGGCCGCGCGACGCCCACCGACCTCCTGGCGCTGGCTCAACCGAGCGCGACGCTCATACTCCTGCTCGCGGCCCTTTTGGCGGTTTGGCTCTGGGCGATCATCGACGCCTGGCGGGTAGCCGGCCACTAACAGGCGGCTGAGAAGGGTTCAGATGCGAGGCGGCGCCCCGCTGTTCGCGCTGAACGACGGTGTATGCCGTCGTGAGGCGAGGGCTGAGTAGATTCCGCAGACAAACCGCACGACTGTCTCAGCCCTCGCCTCGGGTCTTCGCCCCTCAGCTCGAACTGCCACGAGCGTGCGGCCGAGGGCGCCAACGAAGCAGATGGGCCTTTATCGGCCGCCTGGGACGCGGCCCGCGACGGCGCGCACCTTGCGCGGAGCGGCGAGCCAGATGGCCGCGGCCGAGACCGCGCTGCAGGCGATCGCGATCCAGAAGGCCGGAGTGTAGCTGCCGGTGGCGTCGTAGATCACGCCCGATATCCAGGGACCGGCGGCCCCGCCGGCGATCGCGGACAGCATCAGCGTGCCGAATATGCCGCCGTAGTGCCGCCCCTGGAAGATTTCGGCCGGAATGGCGCCGACGACCGAGGTGAGCCCATAGCCGAGCGATCCCTGGGAGACGACCATGAGCCAAAGCAGGGCCGTCGTCGGCGTGTCACGCATGAGGATGAGCGCCAGGTAGCAGATGGCGAAGCCGAGGCTGCCCACCGTCCACACCCATTCTCGTCCTACACGGTCCGAGAGATGGCCGAGGGCGATCTGGCCTGGAATCGCCACCAGGCTGACGAAGCCGAGCGCCCACGCGGCGTACGTGGGGCTCCAGCCGATCTCGATCAGGTACTTCGTCTGGTGCACCTGCACCGCGTACCAGGCGAAGAGGCCGCCGAAGTAGCCGACCGCCAGCCACCAGAAGCGCGCCGTGCGGGCGGCGCGGCCGAGCGTCCAGTCAACGGCCGCCCACACCGGGTCCACGATGTTGTCCGCTTGTGCAGCATCGCTCCCGGATGGCGAGGCGTCGCCGTCCGCTCGGAGCCCGATGTCCTCGGGCCGGCGCTTGAGCAGCAGGTTGAGCGGGACCAGGAGCGCCAGCACGAGAATGGCGATCGCCCAGCATGCCGCGCGCCATCCGGAGCGCCCAATCAGCGACTGCAGCAAGGGCAGAAGGATGATGGACCCCACGCCCACGCCGGAGAAGGCCAGGCTCATCGCAAGTCCTCGCCGGCGTACGAACCAGTTGGGGAGGAAGAGCGCCTGGCCCGTGTAGCCCAAGCAGACGCTGCCGCCGCCGACCAGCACGCCGAGCGTGAGATAGAGGTGCCACGGCTGCCGCACCAGCGTGGCGAGGATCATGCCGGCCGCCATGAAGCAGGCGCCCATCTCCATGACCAGCCGCGGACCGCGGCGGTCCATCAAGCGGCCGAGCGTCGGGCTCAGGATGGCGGAGACGAGGAAGCCGAATGAGAAGGCGCCGGCCGTCACGCCGCGATCCCAGCCAAACTCGGCGAGGATGGGCGGGAAGAGGAGCGAGAAGGCGGTGCGCGCGTTGACCCCCACGCCCATCGTGACGAAGACGACCGCCACGATGACCCAGCCGTAGAAGAAGCGGATGATCCCCTCCCGATGGTCTCGACGTGCCCATTGCGCTCCGGGCCGGACGAGAGTATCAAATAGCGAGGAGGTTCGACCAATGGGCTACAGCCTCGAGCAGTTCGCCGACGGGTGTCACCGCATCCTCACCGAAGATCCCGGCCCGGAGGGGCGCAAGAAGGTCTGCGCGCTCGTCCAGGACGTCCTCCAGGACGAAACGTTCGTCGCCAAGCACCTTGGCGACGACGTGCCGGAGCGAAAGATCCTGTACGAAGACCCGACGCTCGGCTTCTGCATCCTCGCCCACGTCTACAAAGGGGCCAAGGAGAGCCAGCCGCACGACCACGGGCCGTCCTGGGCGATCTACGGCCAGGCGCGCGGCGAGACCGTGATGAGCGACTGGGCCGTCGTGGAGCCCGCTTCGAAGGACAAGGCGGGCAAGGTGCGCCACGTCAGGGCCTACCCGCTCAAGCCGGGCATGGCGAAGGTCTACAACGAAGGCGACGTCCACTCGCCCAAGCGCGAAGGCTCGACGCGGCTCATCCGCATCGAGGGCACCAACATGGACAAGGTCAAGCGCC
>Ga0335084_10003491_pt1 | contig 15344 bp, 7 predicted proteins | sample Lox_Sample_44_FD_206721 | JGI IMG/M metagenome (GOLD analysis project Ga0335084, IMG submission 206721) | Soil microbial communities from Loxahatchee National Wildlife Refuge, Florida, United States - Lox_Sample_4.4 | ecosystem: Environmental > Terrestrial > Soil > Wetlands | place: USA: Florida...
AGAGCGCACCGTCCGGCGGTCGAAGATGCTGCTAGGGGAGGGGATGATCACCGCCGAAGGAAATCAGCACCGCGTCCAGAGGCAGGTCGCGCAGCCCGCGTTTCATCGCCAGCACATCCCGGAGTACGCGGCGACAATGGTTCAAGAGGCAGCCGCTCTGAGTAACACATGGCGGGATGGAGAAGATCGCGACATCGCCATCGACATGATGCGACTGACGCTCAACGTCGTCGCGCGCACTTTGTTTGCTACGGACCTTCGAGAGGAAGTCAACGAACTAATCGATGCGATCAATCGCATCATGAGTCTCTACAACTTTCTAGTCATGCTTCCGGCGGCAGAGTGGTTGGTGCATTTGAGGCCGCCGGGCCTGGCAGCGTTTATGAGGGCACGCAAGCGCATCGATGCGGTGGTTCATCGCATGATCGCTGCGCATCGGCGGCAAGATGCAAATAACGGCAGCCTTCTTGACATGATGCTGGCTGCATCACCTGATCGCAGTCTCGAAGCGGAGCAATCTTTGCGAGACCAGGTCATCACGATATTTCTAGCCGGCTACGAGACAGTCGCGAACGCTTTGTCGTGGACATGGTATCTGCTCTCCCAGAATCCCGGTTGCGAGCGTCGCTTCCATCAGGAAATCGATCGCGAACTGCAGGGCCGCCTCCCCACGTACGATGACGTTCCACGATTGCGCTATGTAGAAATGGTGCTCGCCGAGTCGCTGCGCCTCTTTCCTCCGGCATGGGCGATGGGTAGATACGCACTCGAGGATTTTCAGCTCGGAGATTTCCGGCTCCCCGCGAAAACGACAGTGCTAATGAGCCAGTTTGTGACCCACAGAGATCCACGTTTTTTCCCCGATCCCATGCGCTTTGATCCGGAGCGATTCACTCCTGAAGCCAAGGCTCGCCGGATGAAATTCACGTATTTCCCCTTTGGTGCCGGATTCCGCCAGTGCATCGGCGAATCGTTCGCCTGGATGGAAGGAGTGTTATTGCTAGCGACGCTTGGGCAACGTTGGAAATTAACTCTAATGCCGGGGCACCGCGTTGAGCCTGAGCCATTGATCACACTCCGCCCGAAATATGGAATGAAAATGCAAGTAGTGGAACGGGGGCTTCCTGTGCCTTCAAGTCCTCAGTGGTTCGGTTGCTTGTCTCCGGCAACCTGATCGAGCCGATGCACGCCCGATCTTCGCATCGCGAACATAACCGCCCAGCCGATCAGTCCCGCCGCGTAGAAGAAAGCGAAGAATAGCGGCATTCCCCCTAACAGAATGGAGTGTACGGACTGAATATGAACGGGAAGCGGTGGATTCACGTCGGGCACCGATGATGCAATATCTTGTCCCTTCTTGATGGCTGTTAGGACACCACCAAGAATGAGCAGCATGAATACGATCGTAGTTTTCGGAAAACGGAATCCATTGCGCATGGCAAACCTCCCTGTTACAGATGACAACTCGTCGTGAATCTCTGTGAGAGAACGGAAATGCTCGTGAACGGCACCTGCGAGCAAACCGATTGTTTCCCGCAGGAAGATCGCGCCTCGAACAATCAATTTTCTTCCGGAGTTTTCGTTGTGTTCCTCGGCTAGCACCGCCAGCATTTCCTCGCCAAACAATTTCTGATGTTCGGCAGGATACAGACGCAGAAGTCTTCGATACGCGGCGAGCATCTCAGGTCTCTTTCGTTGCGACGCGCAGCGTCGCCAGCCGGGTGATGTGCTTCATTCGGTCGATTTCAAGTTGAAGGTTACGGCGTCCTTGTGGCGTGAGACGGTAAGCCTGGCGCCCTCGGGATATCTCTTTTTCTTCAAACCGTTCGATCCAGTCATCGTCGAGAAGACGGCGCAGCGCGCCATACAGGGTCCCGGTACTCAGCAGGACGCGCCCTGAACTCATGCGCTCGACATCTTTCAGGATGGCATAGCCATGCTGTGGCTGCCCCGCAAGGCTCAACAGGATCAGCAATACGGGCTCGGTTAAAGGAAGCTGTTCCATTATGGCTGTATGCGACATGTCGTACAACGGCATATTGAGCTGGTAGCTCCAAAATGTCAATCGCAAAAAGCTCAAACCACAAAGGACACGAAGTTTCACGAAGGAATGCCCTATTCTCCCGGTTTCCTTCGTGATCCTTAGTGTCCTTTGTGGTTTATGCCATTAAGCCGTCTACGGCGTTACCGTGACCTGCTTGCCGGAGTACTGTACGACCTTGTCAGGAGCATCGGCAGTATTCACACCCACCCCGTGATTCTCGCGAGCGAAAACGACACGGAATGTGCGGCTCTCGAGCATGCCGGGAAACTGCCCTTTCCGCTCGCCGATAGTCAAAGTACGGGAGGCATCATTCCAATGCAGTGGGATGGTTGCGAAAGCACCCTTCTCGTAGTTGTAGGTATCATTCTCGTCTTCGTAGATTAAAAAGTCAGCGTCCGCGCCGGCGTACACGCGCAACTCAATCGGATCCTCTGGCTTTTCCGTGGACCATTCCTGATCAGGACCCAGCGGCACGATCGATCCCGCCCGTACATACACGGGCATTCTTTCCAGCGGAGTGATGGCGTTGATCATTCTGCCGCCGTCAACCGTCGCTCCCGTCCAGAAGTCGTACCACTTCGCCTTCGGCAGATAGACCGGGCGAGTCGAAGCGGAGGGTTCCGTCACCGGATTCACCAGGAAAGCTGGTCCATACATGAACTGATCCCCGACATTCAGAGCCCGCTCATCTGTACGAAAGTCCATCACCAGCGGCCGCATCGGTGTATAAGCTTCGTTCGTGGTCTTCCAGGCAAGCGAGTAAATGTAGGGCAGCATCCGGTAGCGCAGACGATCGTAGGTGACGAGAGTGGTCTGCGCATCAGGCCCGTACGACCACAGTTCGTTCTCGTCGGGGTTTCGCGTGCCGTGGACTCGCAAAATCGGATTGAACGTTGCGTACTGGAACCACCGCACGAACAGTTCGCGGAACGCCGGATCAGCCGGGCTTCCGAAGACAAATCCGCCGATGTCGGTCGTCCAGTAGGGAATTCCGGATACGGCAAAATTCAACCCCGCCGGAATCTGGCGCCGGTAGCTGAACCAGTCTGAGTTGATGTCGCCCGACCATGCCGTCACGGCATTTCGTTGCGATCCAGCAAATGCCGAGCGCGAGAGAATGTAGACTCGCTTCTTGTCGGACGCGCTGCGCTGCCCCTCGTACACCGCTCCCGTGTCGAGCAAAGGATAGGCATTGACATAACGATCGCCGCTCCCAGCTGCAAGCTTGTGATGAAGCAGGATGTTTTCCTCTTGCCCTTCCGTCTCCGGCTCAGTTGTGTCCATCCACCATGCATCGGCTCCAATGCTGAAAAGTCCCTTGTTCACCTGATCCCAGTAATACTTGCGGGCTTCAGGGCTGGTGGCGTCGTACACGGCCATGGCATCGGTATGATACGGCGGCTTCGCGAACTTGAACTTGTCGACGAACCACCCTTTGCTCTGCATGTAGTCGTAATTGGTCGAACCCGGTTCGAAGAAAGGCCAGATCGAGATCATCAGGTGGAAATTCTCGCTGTGCAACTGGTCAATCATTCCCTTCGGGTCGGGATAGTTTTTGTTGAAGACGAACTCACCTTTTCGATTCCACCAGAACCAGTCCTGCACAATGTTGTCGACGGGAATGTGAAGTTCGCGATATTTTTTAGCGACGCCAAGAATTTCTTCCTGCGACTTGTAGCGATTCTTGCACTGCCAGAATCCGTACGCCCATTTGCCGAACAGCGGCGCCTGTCCCGTCAGATCGCGATAGGCGGCGACGATCTTGTCAAAGTCCGGCCCGTAGAGAAAGTAATAGTCGATGACATCGGCCACTTCGGAACTGATGTAGAGATAGTTGGCGAACCGGTTGTTGAAACGGCTGCGAGCCGTGCTGTTCCAGAAGATGCCGTATCCCTTGCTCGAGACCATCAGGGGCACAGAGATATTGCTGTTGTCTTGCACAATGTCGACTGACTCGCCGCGGTAGTTCCACACTCCCGCCTGATGCTGGCCTAACCCATAGAGTCCTTCGTGGGAACCGTAAATGTTGATGAAAGATTCGGCCCGGTACGTGTCCTCACCATTCACCTTTACCGGGGTCATCGTCCGCGTGGCTTCTTGGACGAGCGGAGAGCCCGCGGCTTCGGCATATGTAATAGCGCCGTCTTTCTTCGCCACGGTGATCTTCAGCAGGGAAGTGCTGAGCGTCACCGAATCGTCGGCGGGTTGCATCGTGAACTTGGCCGCCGGCCACTTATCCTTGATGACGACAAATTCCGTTTTTTTCGGAAAGGACGCCGTGGGTGAATAAAGAACCCGAATTACGGAATCTGAGCACACCTGCAAGCGCAACGTCCCTGAGCCCATGGTGAACGTGGCGCCATCAGCTTCCTGCTGTACCTTCTTCACAGGATTCATGGGCGACCACTGAGCCTGAGCCACCACAGCGAACCAAAGGCAAGTGCAAACAACTAGCGAGGCATACGACTGCGGTGTGCGTCTCATAAATTTGGCTCTCCGATTGAATGCAAGACCTCGACAACAGGATCGATAAACCGGTCTCGTAAACGTTTACGAAATTTGCACCGCGAAGAATAACACGGACGAGTGTCCCAGAGATGTGATGTTGTGGCGAGTCCGGAACCGGGCGAATAGGGCCCTTATTGGAAGCGATATCCGGGCTTGAGGGTGCACCGGTAAATCCGTCCCTCATCTGGGTTGGTCCCATCGTTGCAAGTTGCCCAGCTTAAAGAGAGTGACGGCCCGAATGGAAAAATGATCGTTTGGCCATCGACGTCTGCCTCCATGCTGACGCTCTCAGCGCTGGCTGGCAGCGTAAACGAGAAGCCGTCTCCAAAGATTGCTGGGTATGACCAATGCTCCGCCTGCGTGACCATCGGACGAAAGACTTCCGCTTCCAGCAGGAACGTCGCTGTATCGGACCAATTGCGTACCGCCAATGTCAGAATCTGACCGTTCGGGGACGACTGGTCTGACTCGATCTTCGTAAAGGGGCAAGGCCCCGCAATACAGGAGGCTCGGATATCACGGAATTGGTTACCCACGCCTGCATCTAGCGTAGTTGAGCTCAGAGTGGCCTTCCACCTTCCATCCGGCGAGCAGGGATGTTGCTTGTTGCACGGAACATTTCCACTATTCTCCACCTGAAATGTTTTCACCGCGCTGCCAATGTTGAGTTCGGTCATGGCTTTGACCGTGTAGCGAACTCGCACGTTCGCAAGCTTTATGGCGGGTTGTTGCTTTGTGTCCTGTGTGTTGTTGAGCGGAACCATCCGGACGATATAAAGCTGGTTGCCAACATAGTCATTCAGGTCAAGTGGACGATACTGTGGATGACGAAAATGAAGAACAATCGGTCTGCCCCGGCGGATCGGTTTTGGCAGGCTGAGAACGAAGAATCCAGATGAATCGGACTTCGATTCCGGAGCGATATTGCCCTCGGGATAAACGGTGACGCCCCCAATAGGCAACTGTTTGCGCGGGTCTTTGTCGCGCACGATCACAGCGCCCCGGAGCGAAATGGGTCGTTGTTTCTCCCAACGGACCAGGACATACGTCCCGGCAGCCGCGAGAATCACGATCAGTCCGAGAATGAAAGCCTCAATCTTGTGGGCCCGTGTCATAAGGGATGTTGACCCAATTGAGATGATGAAACCCTCTCGAGCGTTTCCAACTGCAAGGCAACAAAGGGGACCGCCACAGCATCCCTACACGTTCGTACCCTTGCACTTCTCATACGTTTGACGCTAAAACTGCTTCGCGGTATCCCCGTGTTGTTACTAAGATAAGAACTTCATGGAAGAAAGCAAACCTAATCTGCGTTCTCGCCGGGAGGCCCTGCAGATTCTGGCCGGGGGCCTGTCGGTCCCCCTTTTCCACGGCTGGGGCGTCCTGCCTGTGCACGCTCAGACACCAGCGCAAAAAGCGAATACCTCCGGTCTGCCCGCTTTGTCTCCCGAGGATGATCAGTTTCTTAACGATGTCGAGAGTGCGAGTTTTCAATTTTTTTGGGATCAAGGCAGTCCCAAAACTGGGATGGTCAAAGATCGGTGCAATGTTCACGCCGATCGGCAGGGCGACGCGGCTTCGATTGCAGCGACGGGCTTCGGATTGACAGCTCTCTGCATAGGCGCGCAGCGCGGGTTCATTCCTACGGCCACAATTTTGGAGCGGGTTTTCGTGACCCTCCGCTTTCTGTGGAAAAAGCTCCCTAACCATCGCGGATTCTTCTACCACTTTGCCAATCCTGAAACCGGCGAGCGCATGTTCGACTCTGAAGTGTCCTCGGTCGATACGGCCATCCTATTATGTGGAGTCCTGACCTGCCGCCAATTCTTTCGCCACCCGGCGGTGGCGGAACTCTGCAATCTCATCTTCAGCCGGGTGGACTGGACCTGGCTTTCCGAAGATACGGCTTTGCTTACCCATGGCTGGAGTCCGGAGATTGGATTTCTACCTTCACGGTGGGACTACTATAGCGAGCTAATGATGATGTATCTGCTCGGAATGGGGTCTTCGGCCCATCCCTTGAGTCAGGAAACTTGGAATGCGTGGAAGCGTCTGACATTCGAATACGACGGGCTGCGATACATCGGATCATTCGCTCCGCTGTTTATTCATCAGTATTCACAGGCGTGGTTTGATTTTCGCGGCAAGCGCGACAAGTTCGCCAACTACTTTCAAAACTCTATTACAGCAACCGAAGTGCACCGGCGATTCTGCCTGGAACTCGGCAAGCAATTCCCTGATTACAGCGATGACCTTTGGGGCATCACCGCGTCCGACTCTCAGCAGGGCTACACAGTGTGGGGGGGGCCGCCGGCCATTGGCCCGATTGACGGTACAGTTGTCCCGAGCGCCACTGGCGGTTCCTTGCCCTTTGCGCCCGACGCTACTCTGCGCGTCCTGAAGAACATCCGCAAGAAATACCCGTCCGCTTGGTCGAAGTATGGTTTTGTTGATGCATTTAACCCTCTCAAGAACTGGTATGCCACCGATGTAATAGGGATCGACACCGGCATCATCCTGTTAATGGCGGAGAATCTGCGGACTGGTTTTGTGTGGAATACCTTCATGAAAAGTCCGGAAGCCCAGCGTGGAATGGAACGTGCCGGATTCCATGCCGAGTAACCTCCGCCAACCCATCGTTAGCTCGGCCAATTCATCCAACCCACCGGGCTATTTTCCTCATCCAAAAGGCGTTTTTGGGAGTGGCCTTGTTTGCCTTGAACTGATTCGACTATGCTCAAGGTCTCTATCAAGAACCTTGGTGGGTAACTTCGAGGCTAACGGCGATCTTCCGCAGCCAGCCACGAAGTTGGGTTGATTCAGGGATGAATTCACAGCCAGAGTTCTGGAGCGGTTGGCGCGACCGGCTTGCGGCCCTTCGCAACGTGCCGGCTGTCCTGCGCTTCGTTTGGGAGTCCGGCCGCAGCGTCGTGATTCTCGGCCTTGTGGCGAGAGTCATTGCCTCTCTTTTGCCTCCCGCCCTCTTCTGGGTGTCGAAGCTCATCATCGACACTATTTTCCAGATTGTTACCACTCATCAGCCTATCAGCACCAGATTGTGGTGGTTGGTCGGAGTGGAGTTCGCTATTGCCGTATCCATGGGGCTCGTTGGTCGACTCATCGACTACCTGGATGCCCTCCTTTCCGGCAAGTACACCAATCACGTCAGCGTTCGGGTCATGGAGCATGCGGCCAGCCTCGATCTGCTGGCATATGAAGATCCTGTTTTTTATGACAGGCTGGAACGCGCTCGCGTACAAGCTACCGACCGTCTGTTCATGATCCAGGCGATCGGAAGGCTCATTCAGCAGGTCATCACGACCATCACTTTGTCCATTTCGATCATGGTGTTTTCACCGTGGCTCCTCTTGCTCCTGATCGTCGGCGTAATCCCCGCCTTTATCGGAGAGACCCACTTCGCATTCCTGGGATACGCGAAGAATTTCCGTCAGACGCCCATTCGCCGCCAACTCGACTACCTTCGCGTTCTCGGCGGTAGCAAGGAAGCGGCAAAGGAGTTGAAGCTGTTCGGATTGCGCAATTTCCTGACAGGCCGTTTCAAGGGTCTCTCGGATCAGGTATATGAAGAAGACATCAGTCTCGCGCGCCGGAAGGTGATCGCCGGATCGGCGCTCTCGGCTATCGGCACTGCTGGTTACTACACCGCCTACGTGTACGCAGTCTGGCGGACCGTGACCGGTGTGTTCAGTTTCGGTACCCTTACGTTGTTAGCGAATGCGATCCGTGAGGCAAGCTCGAATCTCCAGCAGACTTTTTCGACCCTATCGACGATTGCCGATCAGGCACTCTTCTTAACGGATCTTATTGCATTCTTCGAGATGCAACCCTCAATCCGTTCAAAGCCGAACGCGCTTCCGGCGCCGCGGCCGATCCGGCGTGGGTTCGAGTTCCAAAATGTCTCGTTTCGATACCCCGGGTCTTCTCGCCTCGTTCTGAATGGACTGGATTTTCATCTGCCTCCGGGTGAACGAGTTGCGCTGATTGGCGAAAACGGCGAAGGCAAGACGACCATTGTGAAGCTGCTGACCCGGCTCTACGATCCTGTGGAAGGTCGAGTGCTGCTCGACGGCACCGATTTGCGGGAATACGATCTTGAGGATCTCTATCGCGAGATTGGCGTCATCTTCCAGGACTTCATGCGGTATGAGATGACCGCCCGCGAAAATATCGCTGTCGGCCGGATTGAACAGGTCCATGATCTGGACAGTTTGCAACGTTCGGCTCAAAAGAGCATGGCTGACGAAGTTGTGGCCAAACTTCCTGCAGGTTATGGACAGATGCTCGGCCGCCGTTTCGATGGTGGCGTGGATCTGTCCGGCGGGGAATGGCAGAAAGTGGCGCTCGCTCGCGCCTACCTGCGAGATGCACAGGTGCTGATTCTGGACGAGCCCACGTCGGCGCTCGATGCCCGTAGTGAGTATGAGGTATTCCAGCGCTTTGCCGAACTCACGGCGGGGAAAATGGCATTATTCATCTCACACCGTTTCTCGACTGTCCGAATGGCCGATCGCATCGTTGTTCTCGAAAAAGGACGTATCGCCGAGGAAGGGAATCACGATGCCTTAACGAGTCTCGGCGGAAGGTATGCTGAGATGTTCGAGCTCCAGGCGGCAAGCTATCGATAGCGGCTTAATACGCATGTGTACGTGAAGGGCGACTATTAAATGGGGCCTCACACTCAAACAGAAGGCATCATTGGTGAAGAAGAGCGGAAGTTCTCGGCTGTCCGCATTCAGAAGGAAGAAGTCCTTCCAGTAAGGAATGCGGCCGCTGAACTTGCAGCCGGTCTCACCTGGTTGCCGGAACGGTCGTCCGAAGAAACGTTTTCCGCCAGATGCGAAAAACTCATTCTGCGTCTCAAGACTCTCTGTGAGCGTGTGGACTCCGCTCTCACCCGAACGCCGGACTCCGAAGATCTTCTCGCCGTGCATGGCAATGCGAAATTGCTTTCTTCAGGAGCCCGTGTTGTTGCTGGCGAACTCGGGCAGATCCGATTGCCCGTTGTTTCCAATCAGGTTGAGATTTTGCCTCGTGTGTTGGCGATCTCTGAGGCTTTTCTCGATCAGATGGAAACAAAGTTCCGCAAAGGCGAGTTCATCGCATTCTGCAAGGCCTTTGAAGAAACCACTCCGCTCGATTTTCATGAGATCGGCGCATTGGTTCCAGCTTTAAAGCTCGTCTTGTTGGAGCGGATCACCGAACGTGGCATCCGACTGCTGAAAACTCCCGCAGGGCAGCCGTCACTGAGCGTCATTCCTTACGTTCAGACATTCCAGCACGTGATCCATGCTTCATGGAAGGACGATCTCGAAGATCTCATTCCGTATGACGAGATCTTGCGCCGCGACCCCGCGGGGGCCTATGCAGAGATGGACCTCGAAAGCCGGAACTCGTATCGGGAGAAGATCTCGACTGTCTCTCGGCGTTCCGATCTCACGGAAATGGAAGTTGCCCGGGAAGCGCTCGCCTTAGCGCGGCAGGCGCAGAGTCGTGGATTGCGCGATCCACGGATCGCGTTGCGAGAATCCCACATCGGCTACTACCTGGTGGGCGATGGGGCGTCCATTTTGTGCCAACGGGTTGGATACCATCCGACTTTTGGTGAGAGAGTTCGCACGACCCTGCGGAGCCATCCCGACGAATTCCTTCTAATCGGGACTGTTATCCTGACTTTCGTCATCCTTACTGGTGTCCTGTGGTTACTAACGCCACCTTACACTCCCTTACAGAACATCCTGCTCTCCATGCTGATCCTGCTCTTGCCGAGTTCTCAAGCGGCAGTTCAGCTGATGAACTATCTGACCACCAATCTCCTGTCGCCCGCCACTCTACCAAAGATGGACTTCTCCGAGGGCGTGCCCAACGATTGTGTCACGCTCGTTGCGGTTCCAACGCTGTTGCTTGGCGAGAAGCAGGTGCGGCATCTGATCGAGGAGCTTGAGGTCCGATACCTCGGGAATCACGATCCGAATATTCACTTTGCGATCGTTTCTGATTTGCCGGATTCACCGCAGCCGGCGCCAGAAGAGAACGAACTAGTGGCATTGTGCTCGAGGCTCATCACAGAGTTGAACGAGCGGTATTCTGCCAAGGCATCCGGCACATTCTTCCACCTCCATCGTCACCGGGTTTATAACCCACGGGAAAAAGGATGGATGGGGTGGGAGCGCAAGCGCGGCAAGCTGCTCGACCTAAATCAACTGATGCGCGGACAATACGACAGCTTCCCCGTGAAGATCGGGGACCTGGCTTTGCTGCCCAGGGTCCGTTTTGTGATCACGTTGGATTCCGACACAGAGTTGCCGCGTGGTTCAGCCCAGCGCATGATCGGAGCGCTCGCTCATCCGCTGAATCAGGCGATTGTCGATGCCCAGAAGAATATTGTGACGGCTGGTTACGGCATTCTCCAGCCTCGCGTCGATATCAGCGTGCAGTGTACGGCGCGTTCACGGCTGGCCGCCATCTTCGCCGGAGAAACCGGCATGGATCCTTACACTCGGGCCACATCTGATGTATATCAGGACCTGTATGGCGAAGGGTCCTTCACGGGCAAAGGCATCTACGAAGTCGACACGATGTTCCAGGTGCTGTACGGCCGCTTCCCACGGAACTCGTTGCTCAGCCACGATCTGATCGAGGGCGCTTATGCGCGTGCTGGTCTGGTCAGCGATATTCCGGTCATCGAGGATTATCCATCGCATTACAGCGCCTATAGTCGCCGCAAACATCGCTGGTTGCGCGGAGATTGGCAGATTGTGGAGTGGTTGACGGATACCGTCCCCGATGAGTCCGGCTCTCGTGTGCCGAATCCGATTTCGCTCGTGTCCCGCTGGAAGATCTTCGATAACTTGCGGCGCAGTCTGGTGGAACCCGCAACGTTTGTGTTGCTGCTATATGCATGGTTCGCGACCGCGCACCCGGTGCTCTGGACTTTTGCGGCGATCTGTATTCTGTTCGTGCCGGCTTGGGTCGAACTCCTGTTCGGGCTAACCCGTGCCATAGTCGCACGTGATATTCGCGTCGCGCGCGACACGGTTGAAACTCTCTTTGCATCGAACTTCACGGTACTTCTGAACTTAACGCTCCTGGCACATCAGACTCTGCTGTCGCTCGATGCTGTTGTACGAGCACTAGTCCGGAGATCCGTAACCCGGCAACGTCTTCTGGAATGGGAAACGGCTGCTGAGGCCGAGCTCGGCAAGAATCGTACGGCCATCGACCGATACGTCGACTGGACGCCTATACTTTCTGCGGCCCTCTGTGCCCTGATTTGGTTTACCCGTCCGCATGCTCTGCTAGCTTCCGTTCCGATTCTGCTGCTTTGGGCTTGCAGCAAGCCTCTGGTGTTGTGGCTGAATGCGAGTCCGGTCGACCCGCTTCCTGACATTTCGCGCGGAGATGCAGCACTTCTTCGCGGATCCGCTCTCTACATCTGGCGATATTTCGCGGAATTCTCGTCGGAGGAATACAACTGGCTCATTCCCGACAATATTCAGGACGAGCCTCGAAAAGTTGCGGCGAGTATTTCACCCACGAATGTCGGCCTTCTCTTGAATGCGCGGCAAGTAGCCCGCGAAATGGGCTATATCACTCTGCCGGAGATGGTTGATCTCACACGCAAAACACTCGATACCATCATCCGAATCCCGAAGTATCGCGGACATCTGATGAATTGGTATGACACCCGGACCGTCGAAGCGAAGCCTCCGTTCTTTATTTCCTCGGTCGATAGCGGCAACCTCGTGGCATCGCTATGGACTTTGCAACAGGGATGCATCGAGTGTCTGTCTCGGCCTCTGATTTTCAGCACAGCCGCCGAAGGTTTCACTGATCATCTGCAGGCTCTCGTAAAACTTGGTGTCCTCCGGAACAAGACTGTGGCCGGTTTTCAGGATCAGATTCGGCAGGGCAACTGGCTCTCAGCAATTCTGAATTTTCCAGTTGAATCTCTGGACGAGAAAAAACCTCGGCAAGAGTCTGATCGTGCTGATGAGATCAATTGGTTTCGCGCCCAAGCCAATGCGCGAATTCATGCCGTCCGGGATCTCGTGACATCGTACATGCCGTGGGCTCTCCCGGAGTTCTCTGAGGTGAGGAGCAAAGCAGCTGGAACGCGATCGCTCGACGATGTCCCGCTCGAGCGGCTTCCCGATCTGATATCCGAGTTCGAGCGATTCGTCGATGGAACACTACCGTCTGCGCAAAATGGCGATCGCTCTCTGAATCGGCAATTTCTGCAGCATCTGTCAGAAGCCCGCCAGAATATCAATCGCTTGGTAGCCGCTTTACACGAGACGAGTCAGCGAGCCCACGATATCGCTGAGGCCATGGATTTCACCTTCTTAATGGATAAGCCACGACAACTCGTGTCTGTTGGCTTTGACGCCGGCGCAAAAGAGTTACAGCCTTATTTCTACGACTTGCTGGCCACTGAACCTCGCACGGCTCTGTTTGTCGCGATCGCCAAGGAGGATATTCCACAGGATTGCTGGTTCCGCCTACGACGTCCGTTCACTACTGATCGTGGTCGGCCCGTGTTGCTGTCGTGGACGGGAACCATGTTCGAGTACCTCATGCCGAATATCTGGATGCGCAGCTATCGAAATACCCTGCTCGACCGCGCCTGCGTCGCTGCCGTTCGGTCACAACAGGAATACGCGACAAAGAAGGGCGTTCCTTGGGGCATTTCAGAATCGGCATGTTCCAGGCTGAACGATGGAGGAGATTACCACTACGAGGCATTCGGGGTCCCTAGCCTCGCTCTGAAGAAAACCGAGTCAAATCCGCTGATCATTTCTCCCTATTCGACATTCCTGGCATTGAATGTGGATCCCAAAGCGGCTCTTGCCAACTTGCATCGCATGGAGGATCTGGGATGGTTCGGAGCCTATGGCTTTTGCGAGTCTGCCGACTATACCGTTCCTGGCACCTTCTTCCATCGTCGCCGATGGAACCTGGTCCGATCCTGGATGGTGCATCATCAGGGAATGAGTTTCCTCTCTCTAGCTAATTTCCTTCGCAATAACATCGTGCAGAATTGGTTTCACTCGAACCGGCGAGTACAAGCCTCAGAGTTGCTGCTGCAGGAGAAGCCGGTTTCGCGAGTGACGTAAGAATTTCGCAGACTGTCTCAAAGACGCTTTACAACATCAATCCTGCAGGAAGCAGTGCCGATTTGACGAAGTCACAGCGTTTTGGACCCCCACCAGCTCTATTGCCGCTGGTAGCAGCCGATGTCGATCTTCCCCGACTTCACGCGTGGAAAGCCTTCAAGGTCGAGTTCTCCCGTCGGAACATTGTCAGTTGTGCCTGCCTCGATGGCGGGGGAATCAGATTGTAGATGGAAGTCCTTCTTGCCCGGATCAACGAAACGCGGGTCCACAAAATTGGAATGCCGGTCATCCTCAGTAGCGTCAACATATTTGTCGAACCCCGTCACCGCGGCGGATCCGCCTACCCAGATGCTTGCCTTCGCCCCAGAAGCACAGTAATAAACGTTGTAATCGATGACTGCGGGCGGCATCTTCTTATCAACTTGAGACTTGATCAGCGTCATAAGACATCGTGGTCCTGCATACACGATGTTGTTCACGAAAACGTTGTCTGACATATTCCATTGCATTTGAAACTCACCCGAGCCGGTCGCTGACGTGTCGTTTTCGAAAAGAGTGTTGTTGACCACGGTAGAGTGCACGGTGTGCCCTCGCTCGGGCGCATAACCTCCTATGGAAACGCCGGCCGTGTGGCAGTGATAGATAAGGTTGTTCCGCGCAGTGACATAGCTGGTGGCGCGGTCCTTGTGTTCGCTTGCCAATTCGATTCCGAAGTCCACATGATGAATGACGTTTTGTTCGATCAGAATCCTGCTGCCACCATCCACGTAAATGCCATCGGAGGATTCATCGTTGCGATATGCGGGATTTCCTTTCGACGTGATGTTGTAAACCAGATTCCCGCCGACTAATCCATCGCGAGCCTGATCAACTGCGGGGTCGGGCGCCGTGCGCTCAAAACCGATCACGTCGATGCCGATGTTGTTGTTGTCGTGGACGACATTGTGCGTGATGCGGAAGTTCGTGACGTTGCCGTTCACGACCAGCGACTCGCTCGAACCTGTCTTGAGGTGGTGTACCTCATTGCCATCGATGACCAGATCAGTGATCGGAGTCTTAGCATCGGTACCGTATACGGCGATGCCAAATCCGTTGCCACCGCTTCCAGGGGCATCGCGGCCTTCAAAGTTATTCTCAATGTGATGAACGTTGTTTTTCAAAAGTTCAATATGAGAGCCCGCTCCAATCACGTTTATTCCTAGAGGCGCCAGCCGATGTTCTGCGGTGCGAAAGTTGCGAATCTCCAAGCCCTCGATCCTCACGTAGCTCTGATTGTGGATCGTAAGTACGCCCTGTCTTCCAGACGGAGTAAAGTGTTCAGCTTCGAGGATTGCAGTTTCGCCGGGATAACTTCTGAACGTGATGAAACCGTCGCTTGCGTTGCCGGATGCGTTGATGCTCACGAGTTCTTCATATACTCCACCGCGAATGTCGACCGTGCTGCCGGCGCGCGCCGTGTCTGCGGCGTGTTGAATCGTGCGCCAAGGTGCCGCTCGAGTGCCAGGGTTCGAATCGTTCCCGGTGGTCGCCACGTAGAAGGAGGAGTTTATCTGACCAAATGCCGCAGAGATGCAAGTGAGCAAGATACAGACTATTGAGGACTTCATGTTCATCGCTCCATGGCGCTCCTGGCGCGCGTTCAAAGCTCCAGCGCAAAG
>Ga0335084_10003492_pt1 | contig 15344 bp, 14 predicted proteins | sample Lox_Sample_44_FD_206721 | JGI IMG/M metagenome (GOLD analysis project Ga0335084, IMG submission 206721) | Soil microbial communities from Loxahatchee National Wildlife Refuge, Florida, United States - Lox_Sample_4.4 | ecosystem: Environmental > Terrestrial > Soil > Wetlands | place: USA...
CCCTACCCGCATCACCAAGGCCACTCTCGAGTTCCACCGGGAGGCCGCCGACGGGAAGACCGTCCTCGACTACCGGATCACTCTCGAGAGGGTGCTGGTGGTGGGCATCAACGACCGGACCCTCGAGGGCCGGCTGGTGGACGAGGTCCAGCTCCTCTTCGAGAAGGCCCGCTGGGAGCGATTCGACCCGCCGGACGCGGCCACCTACGACCCTCTGGCCGGGAAGAGCTTGAACGCCCCGAAGCCGGGAGCAGCGACGCGCTGAAGCCGGCGGGTCCGCGCTTCGTCAGGGATGTCCGGGCTCGAGTGGCAGGGCCGGGCGAGCGCCGGGCGCGAGCCTGCGCCCCACGCTGCACTCCGGCCGGAGCACGCAGCGGGCACACAGCTCGGCCCGGGCCCGCGGCGGGCAGGCTCCGCTCATCCCGTGGTGGCAGAGCACGAAGTCGAAGCGGACCGGGTCCACCGGATCCACCACCGCGAGGTTCCGGGTGATGTCCTCCGCCGCTGCCCAGCCCATCGTCCGGCGGCGCACGAGGCCTAGCCGCCACGCCAGGCGGGCCACGTGGGTGTCGAGCGGCACCAGCAGCGCGCTCGGCGGGACGCGCTTCCAGACGCCCAGGTCCACCCCGTCCGGCCCCCGCACCATCCACCGGAGGAACAGGTGGAGCCGCTTCGCCGCCCCCGCCCCCAGCGGGACGGGTAGCAGATGGTCCAGCCCGCGCGTCTTGCCGAGCGCCCGCTCCACCGCGGCGACGTCGACGTCGCGCAGCTCCTGGACGAACGCCCCGAGCGCGTCGCGGAGGTCCCCTCCGGCGCCGTCTCGGGCGGCGAGGAACCCGGCCTCCAGCGAGCCACGCCGCTCCAGCATCCGCCTCATGCCGAGGAGCAACACCGCCACGTCCGCCCCGACGTTGAAGCGGTAGACGAAGCCGGAGAGCAGCGCCCGGGCACCGGCCAGGTCGAGGCCCCGCACGAACGACTCCGGTGAGCGGCCCATCGCCTCGAGGAGCCGGGCGACCCGGGGGAGGAAGAGATCGGCCCGGCCGTAGGCGAGCCCGGCGGCCAGCAGCCCCGCGACCTCGACGTCTCGCGGGTTCCGGTAGCGATGCGGCAGCGACACCGGGTCGAGCGGAAGGCGCCGCCGCGGCGGGGAGACCCGCTCCAGGCGGTCCAGCGCCAGCCGGAGCCGTGCGGCCCGCTCGGGGGACAGCCGGTGGGTGCGGCCGCGGGGCACTAGCGGCTCAGCTCACGCACCGCGTGTCCGAGCTCGGGGAGGATGAGCCGGTCCAGCGCCAGCCGGACCGCGTTGGGGCTTCCGGGGAGGACGAAGACCAGCGCCCCCCGCATCGTCCCGGCCAGTGCCCGCGAGAGCCAGGCTGCGCTGCCGATCTCCTCGAAGGAGAGCATCCGGAACAGCTCCCCGAAGCCGGGGATCTCCTTGTCCAGCAGCGGGCGGACCGCCTCCACCGTCTGGTCGCGTCGGGTGATGCCCGTGCCCCCGGTGATGAGCACCGCTCGGGCCCCGCCCTCGAGCCCAGCCTCCACGGCGGCCCGGATGGCCTCCGGCTCGTCGCGGACCACGGTCTGCCCCACCACGGTGTGCCCGGCCGCCTCGAGCCCTTGCCGCAGCGCTCTCCCGCTCACGTCGTCCTGCTGGGCCCGCGAATCCGAGCAGGTCAACACGAAGCAGGCGACGTGGGTGGGGGCGGTGCTGCGGTGCTCCCGCGCGGAGCTCTCTGCGTGCCCGTGCTTGGGCTCGTGCCCGTGGCCCATCAGGCGCCCTCCTCCACGTCCAGGAGCAGCCTCCCGGCCTCCACCGTCACCCGGGCCGTGGGCTGGTCGTCGCACACACCCGGCGAGGTGGCGTTCGCCCCGGTGTCGAGGTCGAACCCCACCTCGTGGCAGGGGCAGACGACCAGGTTGCCCTCCACCCGGCCGCCGGAGAGCAGGCATCCTGCATGGTTGCACCAGTCGTCCAGGGCCTTGTACCGCCCTTTCACCCGCGCGACGCAGATCGCACGCTTCCCCAGGTCGTACCCCCGCAGCTCCCCTTCTTCCAGGTCCGCCGCTCCGAGCTCGATTCGCATCTGTCGGCCCCAGACATTAACAAGAGAGTCTCCCGACACATGGAACCCCTGAGCATCGCCCGGGCACTGCGCGAGGTGTCGCAGTACCTCCAGCTGAAGGGCGACGATTTCTACAAGTCGCGCGCCTACGACCTCGGTGCCGACCGGATGGCCGGATTCAGCGGCGATCTGGACGCGCTGGTGCGTGAGGGCCGCCTCACCGAGCTCCCCAACATCGGCCCGGCCCTGGCGGAGAAGATCTCCGAGCTGCACCGGACCGGGAGCCTCCCCCTCCTCGAGCAGCTCCGCGCCGAGTTCCCGCCGGGAATCCTCGAGCTACTCCGGCTCCCGGACCTGGGGGCCAAGAAGGCCGCCGCCCTCCACCGTGCGCTGGGCATCGGGAGCATCGACCAGCTCGAGCAGGCCTGCCGCGACCAGCGGGTGCGCGGGCTCAAGGGCTTCGGGGAGCGGAGCGAGCAGAAGATCCTCGCCGGCATCGAGCAATACCGTTCGGCCCACGCCCGCCGGCGGCTCGGGGACGTGCTCCCGGTCGCCCACGCGCTCCTCTCCGAGATCCGCGCGGCGCCGGGGGTGGTCCGGGCCGAGGTGGCCGGCAGCGTCCGCCGCTGGTGCGAGCTGGTGTCCGACGTGGACCTGGTCGCCTCGGCGCCCGAGGCAGCGCCGGTCCTGGCGGTGCTCGCCCGGCAGTCCGGCGTGCGCGAGGTCCTCGGGCAGGGCGACAGCAAGTGCTCGGTGCGGATGGAGGACGGCCTTCAGATCGACCTGAGGGTGCTCCCGGACGAGGACTACGCCACGGCGCTCCACCACTTCACCGGGGCGAAGTCGCACCACGTCCGGCTGCGCGGCCGGGCACGGGACCTCGGGCTCGCCATCAGTGAGTGGGGTGTGTTCCGGGGCGAGGAGAAGCTCCCGGTCCCCACCGAGGAGGCGCTCTACGCGCTGCTGGGCATGGCCTACGTCCCGCCGGAGCTCCGGGAGGACGTGGGCGAGTTCGAGGCGGCGCTCTCGGGCACCCTGGCGGCCGACCTCCTCCAGCCTTCCGCCGTCCAGGGGGTGGTGCACAGCCACAGCACCTGGAGCGACGGGAAGTCGAGCCTCGAGGACATGGCCCGCGCCGCGGCGGCCATGGGGCTGCGCTACCTCACCGTCACCGACCACAGCGCCGCAGCCGCCTATGCCGGGGGGCTGGACGAGGCCCGGGTCCGCTCGCAGTGGCAGGAGATCGCCCGGGTCCAGGAGGCGGTGCCGGGGATCCGGCTCTTCAAGGGCCTCGAGGTCGACATCCTGGAGGACGGGGCGCTGGACCTCTCGGACCGGCTCCTCGCCGAGCTGGACGTGGTCATTGCCTCGGTGCACGTCCGTCACGGCCAGGACGAGGCGGCGATGACCGCCCGGGTCCTCCGGGCGCTGGATCATCCCTGCACCGACGTGCTCGGACATCCCACCGGCCGGCTCCTCCAGAAACGCGACCCGTCGCCCCTCAACATGCCCGCGGTGGTGGAGCGCGCGGCGAAGCGGGGCGTTCTGCTGGAGGTGAACGGCAACCCCGACCGGATGGACCTCTCGGCGGAGCACGTCCGGCTGGCGCTCCAGGCCGGAGCGCGCCTGGTGGTCTCGGCGGACGCCCACAGCACCTTCGCCCTGCACAACGTGGCGTTCGCCATCCACACCGCCCGCAAGGGTGGCGCCCGGACCTCGGACGTGCTGAACACCCGCGGGCCCGAGGAGTTCCTGGCGGAGATCCGCCGCCGCCGCGCCGGCTGAGCAAGGTCGCGGGGGCGTCACCCGCGCGCTTCCGCAGGCGTCCCCCAGGGTGCGGGGGGCTGAGTCCGATCCTACGGGGGGTTCCGGTCGCGCACATCCGCGAAACGGCACTCCGGTCGCTTTGCACCTGTCATCCGGGCGTGGGACATTTTCGGTCAGTTCCCCCCGATGGCCTCGACCCCTGCGACCAGCGCGCCCGACCCTCTCCTGGGCACCACGGTGGGCAGCTTCCGTCTGGTCCGGCGGATCGGCCACGGCGGGATGGGCTCGGTCTACCTGGGCGAGCAGACGCTCATCGGGAGCAAGGTCGCGGTGAAGATGCTCCACGAGCACCTCGCCTCGGACGCCTCGCTGGTCCAGCGGTTCTACGCCGAGGCGCGGGCGGTCAACCTCATCGGCCACCCCAACATCGTCAACATCTTCGACATGAACGTGGTGCCGCCGCGGCGGTACTACCTGATCATGGAGTACCTGGAGGGCGAACCGCTCTCCGCCGCCCCGGCCGGGCCGATGCCTCCGGAGCAGGCGCTGCCGATCCTGATCCAGGTCTGCCAGGCGCTCCAGGCCGCTCATGCCCGCGGGGTGGTGCACCGCGACCTCAAGCCCGAGAACATCTTCCTCTGCCGCCGCGACGGCCCGCCGTTCGTGAAGATCCTCGACTTCGGCATCGCCAAGCTCTTCGGCGGCGAGACCCAGGAGGGCCAGACCCACGCCGGGTGGATCGTCGGCACGCCCGAGTACATGGCCCCCGAGCAGGGTTCGGGCGAGGCGCTGGACGGCCGCGCCGACCTGTACGCGCTCGGAGTCATCGCCTATCGCCTGGCCACCGGCCGGTTGCCGTTCAGCGGTGGGGGGGTCACCGGCATCCTGCTCGCCCACCGCGACACGCCACCCACGGCTCCCCGCGACCTCAACCCTCGACTGAGCCAGGCCTGGTCGGATGCCATCCTCGGCGCGCTCGCCAAGCGGCGTGAGGATCGCTTCCCCGACGCCGACGCCTTTCGGGCCGCGCTGGAGCGCGCCCTGACCCGCAGCGCCGCGAGCAGCGGGCCGCTGTCGTCCCGGGCCGGCCCCGTCGCCAGCGAGCCCACCCCCCGCGTCCCCACCCCGCACGTGACGCACGCCCCTGCGCCGTCGAGCCCGGTGCCGACGCCGGTGACGTTCCGCGGGACCATCATCCTCGATGGTGCGGCCCGCGCGGTGGACCTCCGTGACCTCTCGCGCGCCGGGGTGTACGCCTGCCTGCCGGAGCCGCTCCCGGCGCTCTTCACCCGGGTGCAGGTGTCGCTCGAGAACCCACCGGGGGCGCTGACCCGGGCCGAGGTGGTGCGGCAGGTCCCCGAGCTGCAGGCCCGCGCCTGGGGATTCGCCGCCGGCGTCGCCCTCCAGTTCCTCGAGCCGGCCCCGCCGTTCAAGGAGGCGGTCTCGCGAAGGATGAAGGGCCTGGCCCCGCTCACCCCGAAGGGGGCCGAGAATCCGGAGTTCGAGCGCATCCTCACCCGCGCACGTACCGCCCCGGCCGACCCCTACGCCCGGCTCGGGCTCGGCCAGGACGCCGAGTTCGACGACATCCGCTCGCGGTGGCGCGAGCTGCGGACCGAGCTGGAGGGTGTCCAGACCCGCGGGGCCACGCCTCGGCAGCAAGACGAGGCGCGGCGGCTCCTGCTCAAGCTCGCCGAGTCGGTGGAGCGCATCGCCACCCCGGCGCGCCGGGTGGAGACCGACGCCGAGGCCGGCAACTTCCGGGGCGTGGCCCGCTGCCTTTCCGCCGGGCTCACCGTCACCGTGCTCGAGCAGCACCGTGCGCGCTTCCTCGCCACGCACCCCGGCGCCGAGGCCCGGGCGCATCTTCAGGCGGCGGCGGCGCGGGGCTTCGAGTCCAGCGGACACCGCGCGCAGGCGCTCGAGGCCTACGAGCGGGCACTGGAGCTGGACCCCTTGAACCTCGGGCTGCAGCAGCGGTTCTGGGCGTTACGCCAGCGCGGGGGCGCCTAGTGAAGAGCTTCCTCCTCTCCACCTTGCTGCCCGAGCTGGACCTGCGCGACGAGGCGGCCTTCGCCCGAGCCCACCCCCACTCCTGGCTGCTTCGCGAGCCCACCGCCTGGCACGCCACCCACCCGGACGGGAACCAGACCTTGCTGATGCCGGCCGCGGTGGCCGCGCCGCTCGAGGGAACGGCGCTGGCCATCGCGCTCGAGCCCGTGGTGCGCGACGCCACGCACGTCACCCTCGGCCGGAGCCCGTCCTGCGACCTGGTCATCGAGGAGGGGACGGTCAGCCAGGTCCACCTCGTCTTCCGGCAGGTGGACGAGGCGTGGACGGTGGAGGACGCCGGGTCCACCAACGGCTCGTGGCTGGACGGGGTGCGGCTGGAGAAGGCCGTCGCCCATCGGCTGGCCGAGGGAGCGCGGCTCCAGACCGCGCAGGTGCTGTTCACCTTCGCCTCCTCGTCCGGGGTGTGGCGCCGGCTGGAAGCCGAGGCGCTGCGGCATTGAGCCCCTCGCTGGTCGCCGTGCTCACGGCGCTCGCGCTCGGCGAGTCGGCCGCGTCGCCCCCCCCGTCCTCGAGCGCGCTCCGCCGCGCCGCGGAGACCGCCGGCCGGGCGTGGGTCCGCGTGCTGGGAAGCGGCACCGGAGCCGGCGTCCTGGTGGGCGCCGAGGGTCAGGTGCTCACGCTGCAGGGCCTGGTCCACGGCACGGCGGCGTTGGTGGAGGTGGGCGAATCGCGGCGAACGGCCCACGTGGTGGAGCGGCTGACCTCGCTCGGCCTGGTGCTGCTGGCCATCGACGGCGAGGGGCCCTTTCCCGCCCCCGCAGCCCGGCTGGAGCCGCTCCGCCCCGGCGAGTGGGTGGTGGGCCTGGGTGAGGACGGGAAGTCACCGCAGCTGGGGAAGGTGAGCCGGGGGCCGAGCGGCCCGTGGTTCGAGGTCTCGCTCCGGCTGCCCCCCGGGAGCCCGGTGCTGGACCGTGAGGCCCGGGTGGCGGGGGTGGTCACGCTCCGGCGGGCCTCGTCCTCGCGAGTGGCGGCGCTGTCCTCGGTGCGGGCCGAGCTGGGGCGGCCCCCGTGAGCCCCGGACGCATCCTCCGCCAGGCGCTCCTCCTCTGGGCGGTGGCGTTCGCCGCCGTGGTGACGGTCTCGCTCCTCGCGCCGCCGCCCTGGGCCAAGGTGACGGCGGTGGTGGCCTTCCTCTACCTGCCGCTGGCGGCGATGCGGGAGACGGGCGAGGACGCGCGCGACTACGGGGTGACCCTGGCCCGCTGGCGCACCGACGTCCTGCTCGCCCTCGGGCTCCTGGTCGTCGTCGCTCCGCTCTTCGTGCTCGGGTACGAGGCGTGGCTGGGCCACGTCCTGGGGCGCGCGCCGGGCGGACCGCCGCCGGGGCTGGCCTTCCATCCGCGGATCCCGCCCGGTTACGGCTGGAGCAACCTGGTGGACGAGCTCTTCGTCACCGCGCTCCCCGAGGAGTTCTTCTACCGCGGCTGGCTCCAGGGCCGCCTGAAGCGGGTGTGGCCGGGCGGGGCGCGCATCGCCGGGGTGGTGGTGGGGCCGGCCTTCCTGGTGGTCGCCGCGCTCTTCGCGGTCGGACACCTCGCCATCTTCCAGGCATCCCGGCTCCTGGTGTTCTTCCCCGCCCTGCTCTTCGGCTGGCTGCGGGAGCGCACCGGGACGGTGGTGGGCAGCACGCTGTTCCATGCCGGGTGCAACGTCCTGGCGAAGCTCGCCGCGGCCTCCGTGAGCCCGCTGTGGGACGCCCGGTAGCGAGCAGGGCCCAGGGGCGCTCGCAGACTGCGGCCGCCCTGACCTCGCCGACTCTCGCCCGCCCGACGACACCTCGACCTGGACCTCGACTGCGGCCGCCCTGACCTAGAGGAGCTCGGGCTCGAGGCTCGGTCCCACCCCGAGCGCCCCACCGTCGGGAATCGGGAGCCAGTGTGCTCCCGGTCCGAGGGGGACCGAGGTGACGGCAACCGAGCGGGAGCGGAGGTGCGCGCGGACCAGGGCGCGTGACTTGGAGTGCTCGTCCAGCCGGCACCGCCGGCAGCGGCCCTCGCCCTCGAGCAGGCGCATCTGCGCCGGGAGGTCACCGGTGCGCGCGGCGAGGAGCACCCGCCCGTCGGTGGCCAGCATCAGCAGGCGCGCCGCACGCGCGGCCCCCTCCGCCGCCGAACGCTGGGCGAGCACCCGGGCCACCTGCCCCAGCATCCGCGCGCCGTCCCGGGCTGCGAGCGGCCGGTTCTGGTCTGCCGGCGGGAGCGCTCCGAGGAAGAGAGCGAAGCTCGCTGCGGCCACCGTCCGCGTCCCCACCGCTCGGACGAGGTGCGGGGGCAACTCGGCATCGAGCCACGCCTGGACGCGGGGAAAGGCCTCGAGGCCTCCCTCGCAGGAGAAGATCCAACTGCCGTGCCGGAGCGGCTGGACGTCCTCGTCGAGCGAGGCCCCCGGTCCGAACGCCTGGCCGCGGTAGAGCAGCGCCGACGCGGGAGCGGACAGCTCCGGGTCGGCGAGCGAGCGCGGGGCCACCCGGACCGACCAGCGGCGAAGGAGCGTCTCGCCCGCGGACACGGTTCCGAGACCGACCAGGGTGGTCGAGTGTGTGCTGTTCCCCAGCTGGACCTGTGCGTCGAGCCGGAGCAGCTGGCACCCGAGGAGGTCCGGGTGCGAGGTGAGAATACCGAAGCTTCCGCCCATCTGGTTCCGTCGTGCCTCCAGCATAGAAGGTAACATCTGGGGGCGCCGCGAACCGGGGGGCCACGGGTGGCTGGCCCCCGTGCGCCCGGAACTCGCCCCCGCGGCTGGGCCTCGGAACTGGAGGGTGCATGGCGGATGACATCGCGATCGGCATCGACCTCGGGACCTCTTACTCCTGCGTGTCGATCGTCGAGAACGGTGAGCCGGTGGTCCTCCCCAACGAGTGGGGCGAGGTCAACCATGCCTCGGTGGTCTCGTTCCTCGAGGATGGAACGGTGCTGGTGGGCAACACCGCCAAGCGCAACATCATCACCCGCGCCGAGACGACCGTGTACTCGGCCAAGCGCTTGATTGGCCGCTACTTCTTCTCCGACGAGGTGAAGAAGGCGATGGCGGTGATGCCGTACCGCATCGTCGAGGGCGAGAACAACTCGGTGCGCATCCAGGTGCGGGACCAGCTGTACTCCCTGCCCGAGATCTCCGCCCTGGTGCTCAAGGAGATGAAGGCCATCGCCGAGCAGTACCTCGGCCGGCCGGTCACCAAGGCGGTCATCACCGTCCCGGCCTACTTCAACGACAACCAGCGCCAGGCGACCAAGGACGCGGGCCGCATCGCCGGTCTGAATGTGATGCGCATCCTGAACGAGCCAACGGCCGCGGCGCTGGCCTATGGCTTCGGGCGCGACGTCAACCAGCGGGTGGCGATCTACGACCTGGGCGGCGGCACCTTCGACGTGTCGATCCTCGAGATCGGCAAGGACGTGTTCGAGGTGCTGTCCACGGCCGGCGACACCTACCTGGGCGGCGATGATTTCGACGATCGGATCATGACCTGGCTCGCGGACGACTTCCTGGCCCGCACCCGCCTCGATCTCCGGCAGTCCAAGTACTGCCTGCAGATGCTCAAGGAGGCTGCGGAGCAGGCGAAGATCGACGTGGGGCAGAACGGGACCGCGGAGATCCTCTGCCAGCACATCTGCCAGGACGCGTCCGGGCAGGTGATGGACCTCAAGGCCACGCTCACCCAGGACCAGTTCAACCGGATGGTGATGGATCTGGTCCAGCGCACCTTCAAGGTCTGCGACGAGGCGCTGCAGAGCGCGCGGCTCACCGCGGCGAACGTGGACGCGGTCATCCTGGTGGGCGGCCCGACGCGGCTGCCCATCGTCCAGAACTCGGTCCGCCACTACTTCCAGAAGGAGCCGCTGGAGGGCATCAACCCCGACCAGGTGGTGGCCATGGGCGCGGCGCTGCAGGCCCATGCCCTGATGGACGCCAAGACCGAGACCTTCCTGGTCGACGTCACCCCGCTCACCTTGCGCATCGGCACCGTGGGCGGCTTCACCGAGCGGATCATCGAGAAGAACACCCCGGTGCCCATCGACCGGAGCAAGACCTTCACCACCAGCCGGGACGGACAGGAGCGGGTGAAGATCCGCGTCTACCAGGGCGAGTCGAACCGGGCCGACGAGTGCGAGATGCTGGGGGAGTTCGAGTTCGCCGGCTTCCGGGTGGGCTACCGGGGCGAGGTGAAGATCGAGGTCACCTTCGAGATCAACACCGACGGCATCGTGAACGTGTCGGCCGCCGATCTCGAGACCGGCCAGAAGACCTCCACCACCATCTCCCTCTCCTCGGGCCTGAGCGAGTCGGACATCCAGCGGTCCATCCAGCTGAACCGCCAGACGCGGCTGGCCCGTGGCATGGTGCACCCGATCCCCCCCGGCACCTCGCGCGACGTCCTGCCCGAGCTGCCGAGCGCCGTGGAGGGATGAGCGAGAGCCGTGAGCGACGCGCCCGAAAAGCCGGGATCCGCCGCCCCGGTGCCCCCGGGCGGAGCGCCGCGTCCGACGACCACCCAGCCCATCGCCCCGGTGGATCCGGCGGAGGTGGAGGAGGCCGCGTTCGAGACCACCGGCACGTTCCGGACCGGCGCCGCGGGGGTGCCGCTCATCGACGCGCCCTTCCCCATCGCTCCTCCGCCTGCGGCGCCGGTTCGCCCGCCCCCGGCGCCCGCCCCGGCGGGTGCCAGGCCCACGCCCCCTGGGCCTCCCCGGACCCGCACCGCGCCGCAGGGGACCCGGCCCGGAGCCGGTCCTTCACCGCCACCGGCTGCTCCCGGCACTCCCCGTGGCCCGACCAGCGCCGCGCCGCCCCGCCCCCCCGCGCGCCAGCAGTCGGCGACTCCGGCGCCGCATCCTGCCCCGCTCGGCTCACCCACCGGTGAGTTCCTGACCGAGCAAGCCCGGGCCGCCGGCCCGCCACCCCAGCCGGGGGTCGTTCCTGCGCGGGTCTTTCGGCCCGCGGCGACCGCTCCCCCGAACCCGCCCCTGCCCTCGCTCGGGGTGCGGATCGCCCCGGTCATCCCCCCGCTCGCGCCGGTCAAGGCCGTCCCTCCCCGCGCACCGCCGACGGCCCAGCCGGCCCGCGTCCCACGGCGGCCGGGGCACGATCCGATGACCGAGACCAGCCTCGGCATCCCGGTGATGCCGCCGCCGCCGCCCGTGGAGCCCGGCCCGCTGCCTTCGCTCGACGTGCGCATCGCGCCGCTGGTCCCGCCGGTGGCTCCGCTCTCTGCCGGCCCCGCGGCGCCGTCGGAGCCGGAGGCCGGGCTGGCGTGGAAGGCCGAGCGTCTGGACACCCTCGACTACTTCGAGCTGCTCGGCGTGCCCACCACTGCCAGCGCCGCCGAGGTGAAGCGCGCGTTCTACCGGGAGAGCCGCGCCTACCACCCGGACCGCTTCTTCCACCTCACCGACGAGGCGTTCAAGTCGCAGGTCCACGAGGTCTACAAGCGCGTCACCGAGGCCTACTACGTGCTTCGCGACGACGTGCGCCGGCCCAAGTACCTGGCCGACGTGACCGGGCCGGACCGCGTCCGGAAGCTCCGCTTCGACGAGCTCGCGGAGCAGCAGACGAAGGCCGCAGTGAAACAGCAGGCCGCCGAGCAGATCGGCCTCAACCCCAAGGCACGTCAGCTCTTCCAGACCGCGATGACCGAGCTGGAGAAGGGCAACCTCTCCGCCGCCGCGCGCGGGCTGAAGATGGCGCTCACCTACGAGCCGGAGAACGCCCTCTACAAGGAGAAGCTCGCCCTGGTGCAGGAACGTCTCTACGAGGGGTCGCGGGGGAAGGCCTTCAAGATCACATGACCGTCGACCTGGTGGTCCTGGCACTGGTGGCGGTGGGCGCGGTGTTCGGGGCCCGGGCCGGCGCCTCCCGCCAGCTCGCCAGCTGGGGCGCGCTGCTGCTCGCCGCGCTGGCCGCCCGGCCGGGGGGGGGCCTCCTCGGCGGAGCGTTCGCGAGGTTCTTCCACACCTCCGAGGCGCTGGGGTCGGTCGCGGCCAGCTTCGCCACCTTCATCGTGGTGGCGGTGGCGGTCCGCCTGGTGGGTACCTGGCTGCTCAGGGGAGCCCTCGGCGGCAGCGACCCGGCCGAGCGGGGCACGGACCGGGCCCTGGGGGCGGTGCTGGGCGGAGGCAAGGTGGTGGCGGTGGCCTGGGTGGCGCTGTCCGCGCTCGCCTTCGTCGAGGCCAACGTCCAGCTCGCCGGGAAGGGGCTCGGGCTGTCGCCCAGGGACTCCACCGCCTTCGCCATCGCCCGGCGGTGGAACCTCTTCTCCGCCCCCTTCTTCGCCCAGGCAGCGGACCTGGCAGCGGTGGACCGCGTCTTCCGCTCCCCCGAGCTCTTCTCGCGGGTGGCAGACAACCCGGCAGCGACCGCTCTGGAGAGAAACCCTCGCTTCCGGGCGGTGTTCGCCGACCCCGAGGTGAAGCAGGCACTGGACCGGGGGGACACCGTGGCGCTGCTCCGGAACGCATCGGTCCACCGGCTGCTCCAGGACCCCGAGGCGCTGGTGCAGCTGGCCAAGCTCCGCGAGGCGGTGGAGCAGGTGCAACCGCGGGGGGCCTCGAATCCGGTTGCTCCCCGGCCGCCACGGGTTAAGTGACCGCGCATGGCGATGCCCGACGTCGGCGACAAGGCCCCCGCGTTCAGCCTCGAGGACCAGTCCGGGAAGACGGTGAAGCTCTCCGACTTCAAGGGCAAGAGCGTGGTCCTCTACTTCTACCCGAAGGACGACACCCCGGGATGCACCCGGGAGGCGTGCGCCTTCCGGGACGAGCACTCGGCGCTGCTCAAGGCGGGCGCGGTGGTGCTGGGCGTCAGCCCGGACTCGGGGGCGAGCCACGCGAAATTCGCCGGCAAGTACAAGCTCCCCTTCCCGCTCCTGGCCGACACCGACCACGCGATCTCCGAGAAGTACGGAGCGTGGGGAGAGAAATCGATGTACGGGCGGAAGTTCATGGGCATCACCCGCTCCACGTTCCTGGTGGACGGTTCGGGCAAGGTCGCCAGGGTGTGGCCCAGGGTGAAGGTCGACGGGCACGTGGACGAGGTGCTCGAGGCGATCCGCGAGCGATGAGCGTCCGACCGGCCGGGTACAGTCTCGACCGGAGGTGGGTCGTCACATTCCTGTTTCGACCGTTCCGCGGGGCGGAGTTGACGAGCCCGTGTGTTTCTCTATTGTGCGCGGCCTCCCCGTGACCCGGTGCAAGACGGGGGCCACCCCCCGGAGGTCCTGACCTCACGATGCCCACTTCCCCCCCGCAACCCTGGACCCTGGCCGATGCCTTCGAGACATATGGTGTCCGCAGCTGGGGCGCGGGGTACTTCGGCATCAACGAGAAGGGCAACGTCACCGTCCACGCCGACGGGAACGGCCACTCGATGGACCTCAAGGAGCTGGTGGAGGAGGTCCGCCGGCGCGGCATCGGCCTGCCGCTGCTGATCCGCTTCACCGACGTGCTCCGCAGCCGGGTGGTGCACCTCAACGAGGCGTTCCGCCGGGCCATCGCCGAGCACGGCTACCGGGGCGCCTACAAGGGCGTCTACCCCATCAAGGTGAACCAGCACCGCTACGTGGCCGAGACCATCGTCGAGGCGGGCAGACCGTACGACTACGGGCTGGAGGCGGGCAGCAAGCCCGAGCTGCTGGCGGTGATGGCGCTCCTCGACAGCACCGAGGCCCTGGTGGTCTGCAACGGGTACAAGGACGAGGAGTACATCGAGACCGCGCTCTACGCCTCGCGGCTGGGCCGCAAGGTGGTGCTGGTGGTGGAGAAGCCCAGCGAGATCCCCCTCATCGCCGAGGTGGCCCGCAGGGTGGGCATCCGCCCGCGGATCGGCATCCGGGTGAAGCTGTCGACCCGGGGGGCCGGCAAGTGGGAGGCCTCGGGCGGTGACCGCAGCAAGTTTGGGCTCTCCTCCAGCGAGCTGCTGGAGTCGATGGACTTCATGCGGAAGGTGGGGCTCCTCGACTGCTTCGAGCTCCTCCACTTCCATCTCGGCAGCCAGGTCTCGAACATCCGCAACTTCAAGAACGCGCTGCGCGAGGCGAGCCGGTTCTACGTCGAGGTGGCGCAGGCGGGCGCCCCGCTCAAGTACCTCGACGTGGGTGGCGGTCTGGGCGTCGACTACGACGGGAGCCAGACCAACTTCACCTCGTCGATGAACTACACCACCCAGGAGTACGCCAACGACGTGGTGTTCAGCGTGCTCGAGGCGTGCAACGAGGCCGCGGTGGAGCATCCCACGCTGGTCTCCGAGTCGGGCCGGGCGGTGGTCGCCCACCACGCGGTGCTGGTGACCGAGGTGCTGGGGATCAGCGAGTTCGACGCCCTGGGGGTGCCGGAGACGCTGCCCGAGGGTGCCTCCCCGGTGGTGCGAAAGCTCTGGGCGACCTACCGGGAGCTGACCCGGAAGAACGTGCTCGAGGCCTACCACGACGCCACGGAGTACAAGGAGGAGTGCCTCACCCTCTTCTCCCTGGGGCACCTGAACCTCGCCGACCGGGTGGCGGCCGAGAACCTCTTCTGGGCGGTGTGCCAGAAGGTCCTCCGCACCGCGCGGGAGCTGGACGAGATGCCGGAGGAGCTGGAGACGCTGGAGCGCCAGCTGGCCGACACCTACTTCTGCAACTTCTCCGTCTTCCAGTCGCTCCCCGACAGCTGGGCCATCGACCAGCTCTTTCCGATCATGCCGATCCACCGGCTGACGGAGCGGCCGAGTCGGCGGGCGGTGCTGGCCGACATCACCTGCGACTCGGACGGGAAGATCGAGCACTTCATCGACCGGCGCGACGTGAAGGACGTCCTCGAGCTCCATCCCATCAACCAGGACGACTACTACATCGGCATCTTCCTGGTGGGCGCGTACCAGGAGATCCTCGGCGACCTGCACAACCTGTTCGGCGACACCAACGCGGTGCAGGTCTCGCTGGGCCCGAGCGGCGGCTACCTGATCGACCACGTGGTCTCCGGAGACACGGTGACCGAGGTGCTGAACTACGTCAGCTACTCCAAGGACGACCTGGTGGCCCGGGTGCGCCGCTTCGCCGAGGAGGCGCTGCGCAAGGGCACGATGACGCTCGACCAGTCACGCCAGCTGCTCCGGGCGTACGAGGACGGGCTGGCCGGGTACACCTACCTGGAGCGTGAGGTGGACGCCCCGGCGCTCGCCGCCACCGGGCAGCTCCGGCTGGTGGAGAAGGCGGAGCAGAGCCGCTCCCCCACCGGTACGTGAGCCCCGGGCACCCGGTCCGTCCGCTCGCCAGGGGCGACGCGGCCGTGGTCGCCAGGCTCCGGACGTTGTGCCTGACGTTCCCCGAGGCGAACGAGCGGGTCTCCCACGGCGAGCCGACCTGGTTCGCGGGCAAGGGCAAGGTCTTCGCCATGCTCGACAACCACCATCACGGCTCCGAGCACCTCTCGGTGTGGCTGCCCATGCCTCCCGGGGTCCAGGAGT
>Ga0335084_10003493_pt1 | contig 15343 bp, 17 predicted proteins | sample Lox_Sample_44_FD_206721 | JGI IMG/M metagenome (GOLD analysis project Ga0335084, IMG submission 206721) | Soil microbial communities from Loxahatchee National Wildlife Refuge, Florida, United States - Lox_Sample_4.4 | ecosystem: Environmental > Terrestrial > Soil > Wetlands | place: USA...
AAGATCGTGTGGTCCAAGCCGGAGAAGTTCTCGGTGTGGAGCGGCGCGCTGGCCACTGCAGGTGATGTGGTGTTCTACGGCACGCTGGAAGGGTATCTCAAAGCGGTGGATCTGACCGGCAAGGAACTGTGGAAGTTCAAGACGCCCTCGGGGATCATCGGCAACGTGTTCACCTACGAGTACAAAGGCAAGCAATACGTGGGGACGTTCTCGGGGATCGGTGGCTGGGCCGGGATCGGCATGGCCGCTGGGCTAGAGAAGGACACCGACGGGCTGGGTGCGGTAGGCGGCTACAAGGAGCTGCGCGACTACACCGACCTCGGCGGTCAACTCACCGTGTTCACGCTTCCGAGCCAGGACTAACAGACTGCTGCTGTCACCTCCACGCTGGCATCCCGTGGCCACGGGGTGCCAGCGTTGTTTCTTCACATGACCGAGGAGTGATCACAATGAGAATCGCCTGGTGGGCAGCGGTGATCCTGCTGGCCGCGATAGGCCCTGCCCGGGCGGAAGACCGTGTACAGACCGACCTGTACACGGTGGTGGATGGCACCAAAGTGGACGCCGACACTTTGAAGGGGTTCAAGACTTGGCGTGCCGCCGCGTGCGACCGCTGCCACGGCGCCAACCAGCAAGGATTGGTCGGCCCGTCGCTGATCGAGAGCCTGAAGGTGCTCACGTTCGCGGAGTTTAAGACTACGGTGACCAATGGCCGGCTGGAGAAGGGCATGCCAAGCTTCAGCAGCAGCAAGATGGTGATGGAGAACCTGAACTACCTCTACGCCTACCTCAAAGGCCGCTCCGACGGCGCGATCAAGAAGGCGAAGGTGGAGCTGCTGCATTAGCGACGCATCTCGGGAATGACCTTGATCCGATCTTCGAACCCAAGCCGCCAGCGTGCGTGGCGAGTGTTCGCCGCGCTCGCGCTGGCGCTGATGGCGTTGCCGACCGTGGCGCAGGAGGACGTCCTGCGCGTGTGTCAGGACCCCAACAACCTTCCGTTCTCCGACACGCGGGGAGAGGGGTTCGAGAACCGGATCGCTCAACTGTTCGCTGAGCGGCTCGGCTGGAAGCTCGACTACTACTCCTTTCCCCAGCGAATGGGATTCATTCGGAACACCCTTCGATTCAAGCTGCCGGGCGAGAGCTACCGATGCGATCTGGTGATCGGCGTTCCGGCCGGATACGAGCAGGTGTCAAGTACGCGCCCCTACTATCGCTCGACCTACGCCTTGGTGTTTCCAAAGACCGGAAAGCTCGCCGGAATTCGCAGCGCCAAAGACCTGTACGACCTTCCACCCCAGATCCGTTCGAGCTTGCGCATCGGCGTCTTTGACCGCTCACCGGCGAGCGAGTGGCTCGCCAAGCATGGGATGACGGATCAGGCCGTGGTCTACCGAATGATGAACGCCGACCCCGAGTACTACCCGGGCCAGATCATCGAGCAGGACCTGGCTTCCGGGAAACTCGACGCGGCCGTCGTGTGGGGTCCGATCGCGGGTTTCTTCGTGAAGCGCGTGCGGGAGCCGCAGCTGACCTTCATCCCACTGGCCTCGGAGCCGGGCGTCCGCTTTGAGTACGAGATCGCGATGGGCGTGCGCTTTGGAGAGCCGGAATGGAAGGCTAAAGTGGAGCGCCTCATCACGGAGAATCAGGGCGCGATCGATCAGATCCTACGCGACTATGGAGTACCGCTCTTGGATGTCCAGGGAGGGCTGAAGCCGTGAAGTGGCAGGCTTCTTGCAGAACTGAAGTCATCTTCGGGTCCTGCGGGAAGGCTGCCAAATGTTTACATCCCGAGAGTTCGGCATGAGCCCCTGCGTCGCATTGCTCGCGACGTTATTCCTGTGTCCTCCGGCGCACAGCGCGGCAGAGATGGATCGCGCCGCGCTGATGAACCTGTCTGTGAGCTTGGTAAAGGTAGAAGCGGCGGACGCCGAGGGAAGGGCGTGGTTCGGTACCGGTGTGATCGTCGGCCCCGAGCGCGTCGTTACCAGCTGCCACGTCACGCGCCGGGGCGAAAGCGTCTACGTTCAGTATCGCGCCGCGCGCCAGCTTGTCAGTGCACAATCAGCGGACACGGAACATGATCTGTGCATCCTTGTCGTGCCGGGATTGGCGGCGCTGCCCGCCAAGCTCGGGGCAGCAGGCGCCCTGGCTGTAGGGCAGCCCGTGTGGGCGCTGGGCTATGAAGGGGGGTTTGCGCTGCAGGCGCGGGCTGGGGTCGTGCGTGCGCTTCACGCCTATGATGGGGGCTATGTCGTGGAGTCGACGACAGCCTTCACATCAGGCGCGAGTGGAGGCGCGCTGTTCGACGCCACGGGGCATCTCGTGGCTATTCTCACTTACCGGCTACGCGGCGATCGGCGGTCCTACTTCTCCGTGCCGGTAGAATGGTTCGCACCGCGACTTTCCAGCGACCATGCATATTCGGCGATCGGCCCGCTGGACGGTGCACTGCCGTTCTGGCAGCGGCCGCAGGAGGGCCTCCCGTTCTTCCTGCGCGCGCACCAGCTCGAAACCGGTCGGGACTGGCCGGGTCTGCGCAGCCTAGCCGACGATTGGTGCAAGGCCGAGTCCACCAACGCCGAGGCCTGGTTGTTTCGGGGCAAGAGCCTCGCCGAGACGCAGAATGTCGCCGCCGCCCGGACCGCGTACCGGCAGGCTGTGGCGCTCGATCCTCTCTCGAGCGCGGCGTGGCTGGAGCTCGGACGACTGTCGGTGCAAGACGGGTCGATCCAAGAAGCGGAGGCTGCGCTCGCGCAGCTCAGCCAGCTCAACCCCGACCTGGCGCAGTGCCTTGCCTCGGAGCTGCGACCCAACCGGCCTGTGGCTAGGCCGGAGAATCCTGCGCTCGATGCCTGCTCTGCGATCTGATCGACTCAGCCGCTTCCTCCTCGCTGCGCTGCTGACGGGCAGCACCGGGGCAATCGCTGACCAGACGTTCTCCATCGCCGAAACCCTGCTGTTTCTCTCGGACCATCTCGGGAAACTGCCCTCGCAGGCCGTGCTCCGCTACAGCTACGAGAAGGCTGGAACCCTCGAGTCGGCGCGGCACGATGACATGCGCATGGCCGTGTCGGCGCCGGCGCAAGGCACAGGACGCCAGGTCCACCTCGAATACTCGAGCGCACTGACGCAAATGCAGCTGCCGGACATTGCCGCAGCCACGGGTAATCCGGTGATCCTTTTCTTTCTCGAGCATGACCTGCGTGAGATGCAGCGCCTCACCGGGGGGCAGGCCGCTTACTTCCGCAAGCGCGTGCGCATCGCGCTCGCCGACGCGGCCGAGGTCGTCCCCGTGACCCTCGAGTACGGCGGTCAGCATCTTCCCGGGCAACAGATCACCGTCCAACCATACCGCGGGGACCCTCTTCGATCGCGCTTCGAAAGGCTGGCCGACAAAAGCTATGTGTTCACGCTCTGCGACCAGATCCCGGGCTCGGTGTACCGGCTACGCAGCATCGTCCCCGCGCCCGCCGGCCGTGACGACGCACCCCCGCTGATCGAGGAGACCGTCACTTTCCTCGGAGCCGACCCATGATTAGACTGCTGATGTTCCCCGTCGCGATGCTGGCCCTGGCTTCCGGTGCAGCGGCCGGCAACGATTATCCGACGCTGGATCGCGTGATGTTCGTCGAAGCCTGCATCCGTGACCACGCCGATCGCCCGCGCCAGGAAATGATGTACAAGTGTTCCTGCGCGCTGGATGCCATCGCCAGCCAGGTCGCGTACGACGATTTCGTCGAGCTATCCACGGCGTTGGACGCCGGCCAAATCGCCGGAGAACGCGGCGCCGCGGTGCGCGAGAGCGATGTGGGTCGAGACATGGCCAAGCGTTTTCGGGCAATCCGGGCGAAAGCCTTCAGCGGCTGCCTAATCCAATAGCGGCGCGCCGCCGCGCGCCTGGGAGGAGCGCACTCATGCATATTCGGTATTCGGGGGCATGGCGCTTGTGGATCGGTGCGGTGGTCGCATTTGCGATCGATGCCCATGCCGCAGACGCCTCAGGTGAGGCCAGGCAGGCAGATGTCTGGCGCCTGGTGCGCCAGAGCCTGTTCGGGGATCGGCTGATCGCCGAGGATGCGCAGGGTGTCCTCGCGCTGCGGGCGCCGGCACGCGCCCAGGACGCCTCGACCGTACCGGTATCCATCTCCGCCCTCACCGCGCAGACCCCTGATCGGTACGTGCATCGGCTGTATCTCATCATCGACGCAAACCCGTCTCCGGTCGCAGCGATCTTCACCCTGACCCCGGATAGCGGCCGCGCAGACATCGAGACGCGCGTGCGGGTCGAAGACTACACGTGGGTGCGCGCCGTGGCCGAGATGAGCGACGGACAGTTGTTCATGGCCAAACGCTACGTGAAAGCGGCCGGCGGCTGCTCGGCGCCCTATGGAACGGCCCCGGACTTTGATGCGTTCAGACCACGCCTGAAGGTGAAGTTGGACGCGTCGGTTGCGCCGGGCGAGCCGACGCTGGCCCAGCTCATGATCCAGCATCCGAACTCCTCCGGTCTGGCGCGGGATCAGATGACCCAGCTCTACATCCCCGCCTACTTCGTGCGCTCGATCGAGGTCACTTACGCCGGCAAGCCGGTGATGAGCGCGCAGGTGGACTTTTCGATCAGCGAGAACCCCAATGTCCGCTTCTACTTCGTGCCGCGCGAGGCCGGAGAGCTCAAGGTCGTCGCTGTAGACACGAAGGAACGGCAGATCGAGGGCGCGGTGCAGGTGGAAGTGGCAGACGCAGTGAAGAGGTGAAACGGACTAAGTAAAAAAGCGGAAAGGTGAAGAAGTGAAGAGGTAAAGGCGTAAACAGCGCGATTGGATGTGCGCATCGGGCTCTTTGCCGCGTCCCCCTTTTCACCTCCTGACCTTTTCACCTCTTCATCTCTTCACCTGACCTAGTCCCAGCGGTCGTCGCGAACCTGCACTGCACCCTCCTCGACCCGCACCGGAAAGGTCGCCACCGGCTCGTAAGCCGGCGCGCTGAGGGCCTCCCCGGTGCGGACGCAAAAGCGAGCCCCATGGCGCGGGCAGACGATCACGTCGCCCTCGACCGGTCCGCCGGTGAGGATTCCGCCATCATGGGTGCAGACATCTTCGATCGCATACAGCCGGCCGCCCAGATTGAAGACAGCGACCTGCGCGCCATCCACGTCGACGACGCGGTGCGCCCCGGGAGGCAGTTCGGACAAGCTGCAAACGGTGATCCACCCGCTCATCGCAGGCGAGGTGTCAGCGCAATGGAGTGAGTAGCTGCCTGAACGCTTCCGATAGAGCATGCGAGGGAACAGCCGCAACGAGCAAGTCTGCTCATACCCTCAGTCAGACTGCGACCACTTCGAGCTCCGGATCGATCTCGCGCACCAAGCCTTCGATCCCGGCCAGCGTCCCCGAGATGGAGCTAGGGCAGCTCCCGCACGCGCCTTGGTAATGGACCTTGAGCAGATTGCCCTCCAGGCCGAGCACGTAGAGGTCACCGCCGTCCCCCTGGAGGTACGGTCGCACGCGCTCGTCGAGCAACTGTTGAATCATGTCCAGCTTGTCGCGCTGTTCGGGGGTGAGATTCGATTCGTCGAATCGCGCCCCGTCCGGCTGCTCCACGCCCTGATCCAGGAGCTCCACCGAGCGCTCCTGTGCCGACGGCGCATCGCGGATCGGGACGGCGAGCTGGCGAAGAAGTTCCGGCCAGTGGGCTTTGCCGTCCTGTGTAACCGTGATCCAATGGTCCACGTAGAAGACGTTGGTCACATGCGGAATCGCGAACAGCGCCTCCCCAAGCGGGTCCCCCGCCGCCTGCTCAGGCGTTTCGTAGGACTTGCTCAGGCCGAATGTCAGCGGCTCGCGCAGGACGAATTTCCTGGCGTTGGGGTTGGGCGTGAACTCGATTTCGGCGATTCGCGGCATTTGTGTCTACGCCCATGGTTGTTGGGCCAAGCCCATCGGATCGGCCGCGCCTTCGGTCGACGCGCGCTCCTCGTGACAGATAGCGGAATGCAGCGTGTGCCAGGGCAGAACGGCGCATTTCACCCGCGCGGGCAGATCCTTCACGCCCGCAAACACCGTGAGTCGGCCGAGGTGGTTGGGGTGCCCAGCCTCCAGTCTGCCGGTGGCCATCTCGCGAAACTCTCGGATGAGCTGCTCAGCCTGCTCGATGGTCTTCCCTCTCACGTTCGTGGTCATCATGGACGCGGATGCCTTGCAGATCGCGCAGCTCTCGCCTTCGAACGCGATGCCCTCGATGATCCCATCGCCGATCCGGAGCGTGACCCAGATGTGATCGCCGCACAGCGGGTTGAGGCCTTCGGCGTGGTGGCTTGCGTCGGCCAGCCGTCCCCAGTTGCGCGGCTTCCGATTGTGGTCGAGGATGACTTCCTGGTAGAGAGCCTTGGCGTCCACGGTCCGCTCACCCGAAGAGCTGCTGCGCCCGGCGAATGCCGGTCACGAGCTGATCGATCTCCTCGAACTGGTTGTAAAAGGCCAAGGACGCCCGTACCGTGGCGGGGATGCCAAAGCGCTGCATCACCGGCTGGGCGCAATGATGGCCGGTGCGCACCGCGACACCTTGCTCGTCGAGGATCGTTCCCACGTCGTGCGGATGCACGCCGGAGACGGTGAAGGAAAGCACCGACGCCTTGTCTCGGGGCGTCCCGACGATGCGCACGCCAGGCATCGCTTCGATCTGCGCCGTGGCGTAAGCGAGCAGTTCGTGTTCCCAGGCGGCGATGGCATCCATGCCGATAGCGGAAAGGTAGTCCGCTGCCGCCCCGAGTCCGATCGCCGCGGCGATCGGTGGTGTGCCAGCCTCGAACTTGTATGGGATCTGGTTATAGGTCGTCTTGTCGAACGTGACCGAAAGGATCATGTCGCCGCCGCCCTGGTAGGGCGACATCTTCTCCAGCCACCGGGCCTTGCCGTAGAGGACGCCAATCCCGGTCGGCCCGAACATCTTATGTCCGGAGAAGCAGAAGAAGTCGCAGTCCAGGTCTTGGACGTCGATCTTGAGGTGCGGGACGGCTTGCGCGCCGTCGATCAGCACCGGCACGCCATGTCCGTGCGCGGTCGCAACCATCTGCTTGACCGGGTTTACCGTTCCCAGTGCATTGGACACATGCGTGAGGGCGAGAAGCTTGGTGCGCGGGCTGAATAGCTTCTCGAACTCGTCGAGCAACAGCTCTCCGGCGTCGTTGCAAGGGATCACGCGCAGGCGGCATCGCTTCTCGTCGCGCAGCATCTGCCACGGCACGATGTTGGAATGATGCTCGAGCTGCGACAGGATGACTTCGTCACCTTCGCCGATGAATGCGCGGCCGAAGCCATGCATCACCAGATTCAGCGCGTCGGTAGTGCCTCGCGTATAGATCACCTCCCGCTCTTCGGGCGCGTTGATGAAGCGCTGGATCGTACGCCGCGCACCCTCATAAGCAGCAGTGGCGACTTCCGAGAGGTGGTGCACGCCGCGGTGAATGTTTGCGTGCTCCGTGGTCTGATAGCGAATCAAGCGGTCGAGCACGGGCTGCGGCATCTGCGCGCTCGCTGCATTGTCCAGATAGACGAGCGGCCTGCCGTTCACTTTGGTCCGCAGGACCGGAAACTCGGAGCGTAGCCGCGCGAGATCGAGACTGGACGCGGCCAGGTGCGTCTGCGGTCGAGCGGAGGCGGCGCTGCTCATCTCGTCTGGGTCAGTGCTGCGTAGCGCGCAGGATCACGTCCTGCAGCCGCACGGCGAGCGAGGCGACTTGCATCCGCTCGATGATCTCCGCACCAAAAGCGTAGGTCAGCAGATTGCGGGCGGCCGCAGCGGAGAGTCCGCGGCTACGGAGATAAAAACTCTGATCGGCGTCGAGTTGGCCGACGGTGGCGCCATGGGCGCACTTCACATCGTCGGCGAAGATCTCGAGCTGCGGCTTCGTGTCTACGTGGGCGCGCTCCGACAACAGCAGGTTGCGACTCTGCTGTGCCGCGTCGGTCAGCTGAGCGCCGGGACGGACGAGGATCTTGCCGTTGAACACGGCGTGCGCGGCGCCGCCCACGATACACTTGTGCGTCTGCCGGCTGCGCCCGTGAGGCAGCGCATGATCCAAGAAACTGTGGGTATCGGCAAGCTGTCGACCCGAGATCAGCGCCAGCCCGTCGACTTCGCACTCGATGCCCTCGCCTGCTTGGGTCACGTTCAGGTTATAGCGGGAAATCCGGCCGCCTAACGTCACGCTGACGCCCTTGTACCGCCCGTTACGCCCGACATGGACCGCACAGGTGCCGATGTGGAAGGCGCTGGTCGGCTCCCGCTGCAGCCGGAGATGCCTGACGTGCGCCTGCTCTGCCACCGCGATCTCGGTCACGCCGTTGGTCAAGCCAGCCCCCGCGTGCACCGAGACGTAATCTTCGATCACGGTACACTGTGCACCCGCCTCGACCGACACCAGCACGCGCGGGTTGACTACCGCGCCCGGTGAGGCGCTCACAAATAGCAAATGGATCGGCCGGTTCGCGGCACGGTTCCGCGCCACGGTCACCAGCGCACCGTCGCGCAACCACGCGGTGTTCACTGCCGTGAACGGATCGACACGACAGTCGGCCAGCCGGCCGACGTGGCTGCGAAGCACCTCACTACGCCCGGTCAGCGCGGCGGCCAAGGACGCGACGGTGACCCCGTCTTCCGCCGTGGTGCTGGAACAGGTCGCCGAGTACAGGCCGTCGACGAACACGAGACGACTCAAGGCCTCGGGGATAAACCACGCCTCGAGCGCCGAAAGCTCTGCCGGAGCTGGCTGCAGCGCCGGCTGCAGCTTTGTCTTGTACAGCGGGGTGAGGTCGGTGAACCGCCACTCCTCGTCGCGCGCGCTCGGAACGGCAACCGCGTTCGCCCGCTCCAGCGCCTGCGCGCGCAGCTCGCTCAGCCAACCGATTCGGCTGTGCGGGGACTCGCGATCGCCACGCAGCAGACTTTCGAGGGCGCCGTTGTTGACCGCTTCCATGTGCGTATGGCCGAGCTACGCCGCCTGACGGGCCCGGAACTCCTCGGATACCCAATCGTATCCGCGGCTCTCCAGCTCGAGCGCCAGCTCCTTGCCGCCGGTCTTGATGATGCGGCCGTCATCGATCACGTGCACGTAGTCGGGAATGATGTCGTTCAAGAGGCGCTGGTAGTGCGTGACCAGCACGATGGCACGATCGGCGCCGCGTAGGCGATTGACGCCGCGCGCCACGATGCGCAGCGCGTCGATGTCCAGGCCCGAGTCCAGCTCGTCCAGGATGGCGAGCCTCGGTTCGAGCAGGGCCATCTGCAATACCTCGTTGCGCTTCTTCTCACCGCCCGAGAAGCCATCGTTGACGCTGCGTTCGAGGAGGGTGGGGTCCATGCCCACCATCTCGAGCTTCGCCTGGACGAAGTCGTCGAACTCCAACGGATCCAGCTCTTCGCCTCCGCGCGCGCTTTGCATGGTGTTGTAGGCCATGCGAAGGAACGTAGAGTTGGTGACACCGGGCACCTCGACCGGATACTGGAATCCGAGGAACAACCCCGCGCGCGCCCGCTCCTCAGGCTGCATGGCGAATAGGTCTTGTCCGTCGAACAGAGCTTGTCCACGCGTCACCGTGTACGCGGGATGGCCAGCCAGCACCTTGGCCAACGTGCTTTTGCCGGAGCCGTTGGGTCCCATTAGCGCATGCACCTCGCCTGACCGGACCGTGAGATCGATGCCCCTGAGGATCTCGATCCCGGCCACCGCGGCCGCCAATCCCTGGACCTTCAGAAGCACGTGGCTCATCCCACACTTCCTTCCAGCTTGAGTCCCAGCAGTTTGGTGGCTTCGACCGCGAACTCCATCGGCAGCTGAGTAAACACGTCCCGGCAAAAGCCGTTGATGATCGTCGATACCGCCTGCTCCGCGCCGATGCCGCGCTGCGCGAAGTAGAACAGCTGATCCTCACCGATCTTCGAGGTGCTCGCCTCGTGCTCGACCTTCGCGGTGTTGTTGTGCACCTGAATATAGGGGAACGTGTTCGCACCGCAACGTTCGCCGATGAGCAGCGAGTCGCACTGCGAATAGTTCCGGGCGTTGTCGGCCTTCGGTCCGATCTTCACCAGCCCGCGATAGCTGTTGTTGGACTGGCCCGCCGAGATCCCCTTGCTGACGATCGTGCTGCGGGTGTCGCGGCCGATGTGCACCATCTTTGTTCCCGTATCCGCCTGCTGGTGGTGGTTGGTCAGGGCCACGGAGTAGAACTCGCCCACCGAGTTGTCGCCCAACAGCACGCAGGACGGATACTTCCAGGTGATGGCCGAGCCGGTCTCCACCTGCGTCCACGAGATCTTGGAGTTCGCGCCCTTGCACAACCCCCGCTTGGTGACGAAGTTGTAGATTCCGCCCACGCCGTTGGCATCGCCCGCGTACCAGTTCTGCACCGTCGAGTACTTGATCTGGGCGTTATCCAGCGCCACCAGCTCTACCACGGCTGCGTGAAGCTGGTTGGTGTCGAACTTCGGTGCAGTACAACCCTCCAGGTAGGAGACATAGCCGCCTTCCTCGGCCACGATCAACGTGCGCTCGAACTGGCCCGACTCCTGGGTGTTGATCCGGAAGTACGTGGACAGCTCCATCGGGCAGCGCACTCCTTTGGGGATATAGCAGAAGCTGCCGTCGGAGAACACGGCCGAGTTGAGCGCTGCGTAGAAGTTGTCGGTGTGCGGTACGACGGTGCCGAGGTATCGGCGCACCAGCTCGGGGTGGTCGCGTACCGCCTCCGAGAAGGAACAGAAGATGACCCCGACTTCGGCCAGCCGCTGCTTGTAGGTCGTCGTGACGGAAACGCTGTCGAAGATCACGTCCACCGCCACGCCGGCCAATGCCTTTTGCTCATGCAGTGGCACGCCGAGCTTTTCGAAGGTGCGGCGAAGCTCGGGGTCGACTTCGTCCATCGAGCCGAGCTTGGCCTTCGGCTTCGGAGCCGCGTAATAGATGATGTCCTGGAAGTCGATCTTTGGATACTTCACGTTGGGCCAGGTCGGCGCCTGCATCGTGAGCCAGTGCCGGTAGGCCTGCAGCCGGAAGTCGAGCAGCCACTGCGGCTCGTTCTTCTTGGCGGAGATGAGGCGGATCACATCCTCGTTGAGCCCCTTGGGCACCACGTCGGCTTCGATCTGCGTGACGAAGCCGTGCTTATAGGGCTGGTTGACCAGATGCTGCAGGACCGCACCGCTCATCGCTCGTTATCCTTGACTGGTGTCGCTCGCGCGTGCGTCAAACCGAGAAGCTCTCCCCGCAACCGCACTGGCTCTTGGCGTTGGGGTTCTCGAATTTGAACGACTCCTTGAGGCCTTCGCGCGTGAAATCCAGGGTGGAGCCGTCCAGATACGGCAGCACCTCCTTGTGTACGACGACCTTGGCATCATGCACTTCGAACAGCAGGTCGTCGGCACCCACCTCGTCGGCATAGTCGAAGGTGTAGGCCAGCCCGGAACAACCGACCTTCTTGATGCCCAAACGCAGGCCGACCCCGCTGCCGCGCTTGGCCAATGACCGGCGAATTTGCCTGGCCGCGTTCTCAGTCAAAGTGATCGCCAATTCCACACTCCTGGGTTCAAAGGAAATGCTCACGCCGGCACTGCCGGCTCGGGCTCGCCGCGCCGGGTGCGTTGGTCCTTGAGCTCCATAACCTTCACTTCCTCGGCTTGGGCCTGCGCTTTGGCTACCAGCTGAGCCAAACTGACCGAGTTGAGGTAGTCGAAGATGCGCTCATTGAGGCTGGCCCAGAGGTCGTGCGTGAGACACTTGCGGTCGTCATGACAGTTCTCGCGGCCACCGCACTGAGTGGCGTCGATCGGCTCATCCACTGCGCGGATAATCTCTGCAACAGACAGTTGCTCCGCCTTCCGCGCCAACTGGTAACCGCCGCCCGGACCCCGCACGCTAGACACCAGCGCGCGGCGCCGCAGCTTGCCGAACAGTTGCTCCAGATAGGACAGCGAGATCCTCTGACGCTCGGAGATCTCGGCCAGCGTCACCGGTTCGCTCCCGCCCTGCATGGCGAGATCGATCATGGCCGTGACGGCGAAACGACCCTTCGTGGTTAGTCGCATCGTGGGCTCCTCGATAAATCCTGAAAATTCAAGGGCAAAGTCCAATACCTGATCAACAGAATCAAGTATACTATACCCGATGGTTTCAATCAACCATTGTCTTCCCATAATTGGGGGCAATGCAGCGCATTTCACCTGTGGGCCAGGAGGCTCGGCCGGTCCTCGCGCGCGGACCCGCCGCCGGACTACCCGCCTGTGCGATCCTTGGCGGCCGCGGCGAGGATGCCGCGCAGGATGTTGACCTCCTCACGCTCCAGGCGCGTGCGCTGGAACAGGCGACGCAGCCTCTGCATCAGCCGCTTGGGCTGCTTGGGATCAAGGAAGCCGATGGCATAGAGGGTGCCCTCGAGGTGCTCGAAGAACCGCTCGATGTCCTCGTAGGTTGCCGGCTCGAAGCTTTCCTGCGGCAAGCTCGCGATGCCCTCCGCGGCCAGCCGCACCTCGTAGGAGAACACTTGGACCGCAGCGGCCAGGTTGAGCGACGAGTACGCGCGGTCGGTTGGAACCGTAGCGATCACGCTGCAGCGGTTCACCTGCTCCGCAGTGAGCCCGAATTTCTCCGGTCCGAACACCAGCGCCACGGGCCCGCGCGCCGCTTCCTGGATCGCCCGCACACCGGCTTCGCGCGCCGTGAGAACGGCGTGCGACAGGTCGCGACTGCGCGCAGTGCAGGCAGCGGCGAACAGCGTGCCCTCGAGCGCATCGTCCAACGAATCGCACAGCACGGCGCGATCCAGGATGTCGGTGGCGCGCGCGGCCATCGCCTCGGCCTCGGGGTCGGGAAAGCGTTTCGGGTCGACCAGGTAGAGCGTTTCGAGGCCCATCGTCTTCATGGCCCGCGCGGCCGCTCCGACGTTGCCGGGATGGCTGGTGCCGCACAGCACGATGCGCACCCGATCCAGTAGCGAGAGTTGCTCCATGCGTCGTGCCTTCAACTCCGCCTGCTAGAATTCCCGCGTCGCGATCCCAGCAATCCTGCAGGAGCACGCCAGATGGCGCACTACCACGCCATGGTCAACGTAGCGGTCAAGGCTGCGCGCCGTGCGGGCCGCATCATCACCCAAGCATCGGGCAACCTCGACATGCTGACCGTGCGGCACAAGAGCCTGAACGACCTGGTGTCGGAGGTGGACCGGGCAGCGGAGGAAACCATTATCGAGACGCTCAAGGCGGCGTACCCGGACCACGCGATTCTAGCAGAAGAGAGCGGCGCGACCGGACAGTCGGACTACCTCTGGGTGATCGATCCGCTCGACGGCACCACCAACTTCCTCCATGGCTTCCAGACCTATTGCGTCTCCATCGCCCTGGCGCACAAAGGTGTGCTCACCCACGGCGTGGTCTACGATCCGTGTCGCAACGACCTGTACGTCGCCTCGCGCGGTCGTGGCGCGTTTCTCAACGACAAGCGGCTGAGGGTATCGAAGCGCGATAAGCTCATCGATGCGCTCATCGGAACCGGTTTTCCGTTTCGCATGTTTGAGCACATGGATGCCTACGTCGGCATGCTGCGCGACCTGATGACCAAGACCGCCGGCATACGCCGTCCGGGTTCGGCCGCGTTGGACCTTGCGAACGTGGCGGCAGGACGCTTGGACGGGTTCTGGGAGATCGGGCTGTCGCCTTGGGACATGGCCGCGGGCTGCCTCATGATCCTCGAAGCCGGCGGCCTGGTGGGCGACCTCGAGGGCAACGAGTTGTATCTGAAGACGGGCAACATCGTGGCCGGCTCGCCGAAGATCTTCGGCCAGATCCTGCAGGTGATCCAGCCGCATCTCACTCCGAAGCTGCGCGCTGCCCCTACCGCCGAGTGACGTGCTCGGCCGGCTGATGCCGACTTGATTCCTCCGCCGACTGCCCTCAAATAAACCGGCAAATGTCCCCACCCTGGAACCGCCGATGGAACGCAAGAAGCTAGTCAGCCTGTGGTATTGGGCAATGGCGGCGCTCGCGGTGCTGTGGCTGCACTCGTTGTGGACCGACTTTCGCACGGTCGAGCCGCTACCCTACAGCGAGTTTCAGAAGCACTTGAAGGACGGCGAGATCAAGAGCGTCGTCATCAGTGACAAGGTGATCCAAGGCGAGTTTGTGAAGCCGCTGCCGGACGGTCGCACGCGGTTCGCCACCACGCGGGTGGAGCCCGAGCTCGCCAGCCAGCTCGATCAGTACCACGTCAAGTACACACAGGTGGCGGAGAACACGCTGCTGCGGGACATCCTCTCCTGGGTGGTGCCCGCGGTGGTGTTCTTCGCGATCTGGATGTTCCTGATGCGCCGCGTGGCCGAGAAGCAAGGGCTGGGCGGCGGATTCCTGTCCATCGGCAAGAGCAAGGCCAAGGTCTATATGGAGACGGATACCAAGGTCACCTTCCAGGACGTGGCCGGCGTGGACGAGGCGAAGGACGAGCTGCGCGAGGTGGTGAACTTCCTGAAGGATCCCAAAGCGTACGGACGGCTCGGAGCACGCATTCCCAGGGGCGTGCTCCTGGTGGGCCCGCCCGGCACAGGCAAGACGCTTCTGGCACGCGCGGTAGCGGGCGAGGCGGCAGTCCCGTTCTTCTCCATCAACGGGTCCGAGTTCGTCGAAATGTTCGTCGGCGTGGGTGCCGCGCGCGTCCGCGACCTGTTCGAACAGGCGCGGGCCAAAGCCCCGGCGATCATCTTCATCGACGAGCTGGACGCGCTCGGTCGCGCCCGCGGCGCCTACCCGCTGGGCGGCCATGACGAGAAGGAACAGACGCTGAACCAGTTGCTGGTCGAGCTCGATGGGTTCGACGCCAGTACCGGGCTGGTGCTGCTGGCAGCGACCAACCGACCCGAGATCCTGGACCCGGCGCTACTGCGTGCAGGCCGCTTCGACCGCCAAGTGCTGGTCGACCGACCGGACAAGCTCGGACGCATCCAGATCCTGAACGTCCATCTGCGCAAAGTGAAGCTCGCGCCGGAGGTGGACCCGGCGGCCGTTGCCGCCCTGACTCCCGGGTTCACTGGGGCAGACCTGGCGAATCTCGTCAACGAAGCGGCCCTGCTGGCGACGCGGCGAGGAGCTGAGGCCGTGTGGATGGACGACTTCACTCGCGCCGTTGAGCGCATCGTCGCCGGGCTGGAGAAGAAGAACCGGGTGCTCAATGAGAAGGAGCGCATGGTGGTCGCCTATCACGAGATGGGGCACGCCCTGGTGGCGATGTCTCTGCAGGGCACGGACCCGGTGCACAAAGTCTCGATCATCCCGCGAGGAGTGGGCGCGCTCGGATATA
>Ga0335084_10003495_pt1 | contig 15339 bp, 14 predicted proteins | sample Lox_Sample_44_FD_206721 | JGI IMG/M metagenome (GOLD analysis project Ga0335084, IMG submission 206721) | Soil microbial communities from Loxahatchee National Wildlife Refuge, Florida, United States - Lox_Sample_4.4 | ecosystem: Environmental > Terrestrial > Soil > Wetlands | place: USA...
CGCGTGTGCCATCCCTATCCTCTACGTCGCTTTGGCGTCATCACCTGAGGCAAGAGCCGGATGCGGGAAACCCGCTCGTCCGGATCTGTGGAGGGGGTTATGGGTAACCATGATTCCTACTCCGACTGCATCGGTCGCGGCGCATTGTATAGGCGGCCGATGGGATCGAGTCAGATCCGGGTGAAATCGCCGTGCCGCCCCTTCCCCGAGGCGAAGGTCCCTGCCCCCTGGACCGCCTCGGCCATCGTCGGCATGCCGTTCCGCCACTCGAGCTCGAGCGCCGCGCGCACCCCGAGCCCGTGCGTCTCGTAGGCCGACCGGCGGTCGGCGCGCACCGCGCCCTGCGGAAACCGTGCGATCTCGTGGGCGAGCCTCTCCGCCTCCTCGCGCGCCTTGCCGCGCGGGACCACGCGCTCGCAGAGTCCGATCCGATGCGCCTCGTCGGCGTTCACCTTGCGCCCGGTCAGGATCAGATCCATCGCACGCCCCATGCCAACGATCCGCGGCAGGCGCACGGTGCCGCCGTCGACGAGCGGCACGCCCCAGCGGCGGCAGTAGACGCCGAAGTAGGCGTCCTCCTCCATCACGCGCATGTCGCACCACAGAGCGAGCTCCATCCCACCCGCGACCGCCGCGCCGGCGACGGCCGCGATCACCGGCTTCCCGAGCTCGAGGCGGGACGGGCCCATCGGCCCGCGCGGCGGCGGCGTGCCGACGCCCGCCGGGAAGTCGAGCGCGAGCTCGGCGCGCACGTCCTTTCCCCGGAGCGAGGCGCCGTACTTGAGGTCCCAGCCCGCGCAGAACGTACCGTGCGAGCCGAAGAACACGCCGACCCGGGCGTCCGGGTCGCGGTCGAACGCCTCGAACGCGGCGACGAGCGCGTCCGCTGTCGCCGGATCGACAGCGTTGCGGGCATCCGGCCGCTCCATGATCACGGTCGTTACCGGGCCGTTCTTCTCGACGTAGACCGCCATGGCTCGCTCCTTTTCCAGGCGCACAGGGCACCGCCCCCACTTTTTAGCACGCGCAGCAGCCGCGGACGAATTACGATAGCGGCTCCTTTGCATTCCACCAGCGCATGGCCGCTGCCGCCGAGTCCCTTCCAGCGCTGTCTCCGGACGAGACGGCGCGGTCCCTCATCGATATCCTGAACGCGTTCCTCGCCGAGACGCGCGGCGCGGGCGCGCCCGTGATCACCGCGAACCTCGACAGCCTGCTCGAGCGCGACCTCGGCCTGGACAGCCTGAGCCGGTTCGAGCTGTGGCTGCGGGTCGAGCAGGCGTTCGGCGTCGGCGTCGAGGAGGAGAAGCTCGCCGAGATCGAGACCGCGCGCGACCTGCTGCGGCTGCTCCTCGCGGGGTCCAAGCGGCAGGCGCACGCCGCGGACGTCGTGCAGCTCGCCGATCGCGGCGTCGCGACGGTGCCGGAGCACGCGACGACGCTGCTCGAGGCGCTCGAATGGCACGTGCGCGCACAACCCGATCGCCTGCACATCACGATCCTCGACGGGGACGCGGAGGAGGCGCGCCTCACCTACGCCGATCTCGCGCGCGACATGGCGGCGGTCGCGGCCGGCCTCCAGCGCGAAGGTCTCGAGCCCGGCCAGGCGGTGGCGATCATGCTGCCGACCGGGCGCGATTTCTTCGCGGCGTACTACGGCGTGCTCGCCGCCGGGGGCGTCCCGGTGCCGATCTACCCGCCGATCCGGCTCGCGCAACTTGCCGATCACGTACGCCGCCAAGCCGGCATCCTCCAAAGCTCGGTCGCGCGTCTCCTCGTCACCGTCCGCGAGGCGAAGCCGGTCGGGAGCCTGCTCCGCGGCCAGGTGCCGAGCCTCGCACGCATCCTGACCGTCGACGATCTGCGCAGCCACGCTGCGCAGCCGACGCCGGTGCCGGTGAAGGCCGACGACATCGCGTTCATCCAGTACACCTCCGGCTCGACCGGCAACCCGAAGGGCGTCGTGCTCACGCACGCAAACCTGCTCGCGAACGTCCGCGCGATGGTGCGCGCCACCGGCGCCACCTCCGAGGACGTGTTCGTCTCCTGGCTGCCGCTCTATCACGACATGGGTCTCATCGGCGCGTGGCTCTGCCCGCTCTACGGCGGACTCCCGCTCGTTGTCATGTCACCGCTCCACTTCCTCTCGCGGCCGTCGCGCTGGCTGTGGGCGATCCACCGCTATCGCGGCACGATCTCCGCCGGCCCGAATTTCGCCTACGAGCTCGCCGCGTCGCGGATCGACGAGCGCGAGCTCGAGGGCCTCGATCTCGCGTCGTGGAAGTGGGCGTTCAACGGCGCGGAGCCGGTGAGCGCCGAGACCATGGCACGCTTCGCGACGCGGTTCGCGCGCTACGGGTTCGACCCGAACACGCTCGCGCCGGTGTACGGCCTTGCCGAGTGCGCGCTCGACCTCGCGTTCCCGCCCGGGCGGCGCGGGGTGCTCGTCGACCGTATCGACCGCGAGCGCCTCGCCCGGGGCGTCGCGGTGCCGGCGGCGGCGGGCGTCGCGCACGCGGTCGGGATCGTGGCGTGCGGCCGCCCGCTCGCCGGCTACGAGATGCGCATCGCCGAGGAGGCCGGGCGCGAGTTGCCCGAGCGGCACGTCGGGCGGGTCGAATTCAAGGGACCGTCGGCGACGAGCGGCTATTACAACAACCCCGAGGCCACGGCGAAGCTCTTCGACAACGGGTGGGTCGACACGGGCGATCTCGGCTATATCGCCGCAGGCGAGCTCTATCTGACCGGCCGCTCCAAGGACATGATGATCCGGGGCGGCCAGAACCTCTATCCGTACGAGCTCGAGGATGCCATCGGCGCGGTGCCCGGCATCCGCAAGGGCTGCGTCGCGGTCTTCGGCGTCGGCGACCCGGCGACCGGCACCGAGCGCATCGTCGTGCTCGCCGAGACGCGCGAGACGGACGCCGCGAAGCGCGCCGAGCTCACCGCCAAGGTGAACGCGCTCGCGGCCGACCTGATCGGCGGGCCGGCGGACGACGTGGTGCTCGCGCCGCCGCACTCGGTGCTCAAGACGTCGAGCGGCAAGATCCGCCGCGCGGCGAGCCGCGAGGTGTACGAGCGCGGGCTGATCGGCGCCCGCCGGCCGGCGGTGTGGCGCGAGCTCTCGGCGCTCGCGCTGCGTTCCGCGCAGGGCCGAATCGTCCAGTGGTGGCGCAGCGTGGCAGCGGTCGTCTATTCGTGCTGGGTGTGGTCCGCGACCGCGGTGCTCGGGATGCTCGCCTTCCTCTGCGTGCTCGTGCTGCCGCGCGGGCCGGCGCGTCGGGTCTGGCGTGCCGCAGCGCGCGCGGCCGTCCGACTCGCCGGGCTGCCGATCGTGGTCGAGGGCACCGAGCATCTCCCCGGCTCGGGGCCGGTCGTCGTCGTCGCGAACCACGCGAGCTACGTCGACGGGCTGCTGCTCTTCGCGCTGCTGCCATCGCGGTTCGTGTTCGCGGCGAAGGAAGGCTTCGCGAGGAACCCGATCACCCGCCTCGCGTTCAGCAAGGCCGGCGCGTTCTTCGTCGAGCGCTTCGACGCCGGTCGCGGCGTCGAGGACACGCGCGTGCTCGCCGGGCTGGCGAAGGAGGGCGCGGCGCTCGGCATCTTCCCCGAGGGCACGTTCTCGCGCACGCCGGGTCTGCGGCCGTTTCGCATGGGCGCGTTCGTGATCGCCGCGGAGGCCGGCTCGCCGGTCGTACCGGTGGCGTTCCGCGGCTCGCGGTCGGTGCTGCGCGCGGACGAGTGGATCTTCCGGCGCGGGCCCGTGCGCGCGGTGTTCGGCGCGCCGATCGCGCCCACGGGTACCGACTGGGCCGCGGCGGTGGCGTTGCGCGACGCCGCGCGGGCGCACATCCTGCGCCACTGCGGCGAGCCGGATCTCGCTTCGGACGCGCTCGGCTAGCGGGCGGTCACGGTCCCCGCCGGAACGCGGCGAGATCCCACTCGCCCTCGCGGCCGTCGTGGCGGAGGATGTAGGTGTCGCCGTCGGAGGCGGTCACGCGGAAGTGCCGGTAGTCCGGCCCGAGCCAGCGATCGACGATCTCCAGCACGTCGAGCCGCCGCTCGCCGAGCCAGAAGACCCGGGGCTCCTGGTCGCCGCGGTAGCCGGCATAGCACTCGACCCTGATCGCCATGCCGCAATGATAGTCTTTGTCCGATCGCCCCAACGGAGCTAGCGAGGTGGCCCGAATCTTCCTCACCCATCCCCGCGAGCCGCTCGCCAGCTACTACGGCGAGCGCGCGGTCGCCGGGCTCAAGGCGCTCGGCGAAGTCCGCTTCAACACGGCCGGGCGCGAGCTCACGATCCCGGAGCTGATCGAGGCTGCGCGCGGGTGTGAGGTCATCGTGTCGTACCGCCAGACGCCGGGCCCGGCCGAGCTCTTCGCCGCGAGCCCCGACCTCGTGGCCTTCTCGCGCTGTGCGATCGACATCCGCAACGTCGACGTCGCAGCCGCGAGCAAGGCGGGGATCCTCGTGACGCAGGCGAGCGCCGGCTTCATCGCCTCGGTCAGCGAGTGGGTGGTCGGCGCGATGGTCGACCTCGCGCGCCGCATCACCGCATCGGCCGAGTCGTATCACGCCGGGAAAGTGCCGCCGGCGGTGATGGGCCGCGAGCTCAAGGGGTCGACGCTCGGCATCCTCGGCTACGGCCAGATCGCCGAGTACCTCGCCCGGGTTGCGGTGGCGCTCGGGATGCGCGTCCTCGTCTACGACCCGTACAAGAAGGTCGCCGATCCCGCGATCGCGCAGATGGAGATGCCGCAGGTCCTCGGCGAGTCTGACTTCGTGGTGTGCCTCGTCGTGGCGAACGACTCGACCGAGAAGCTGGTGAACGCGGCGGCGCTCGCCGCGATGAAGCCGGGCGCGTGGTTCATCAATGCCTCGCGCGGCAATCTGGTCGACGACGAGGCGCTCGTCGCGGCGCTCGACTCGGGCCGGCTCGCGGGTTGCGCACTCGACGTTGGGCGGGCGCCCGACCAGATGCCGATGCCGGAGATCGCGCGCCACCCGAAGGTGATCGCGACGCCGCACACGGCCGGGCTCACGCTGCCAGCGATCGAGCACCAGTCCCTCGAGACGGTCGCGCAGGTCGCGGAGATCGTGCAGGGGCGCGCGCCGAAGGGCGCGGTGAACGCGGCGCAGGCGACGCGGCTCGCGCGGCTCAGGCGATAGCGGTCCGGGTCGATCGCAAGAGCCCGATCGCGTCCGCGTCCGCGACGGGCGCGAAATCGTCGTAGAAGAGGCTGACGCCGGCGAAATCCTCGGGCGCAGCGAGGCACACTACGTCGTCGGCGAATGGCCTCACGCGTTCGAGCCCCGCGGGCGAAGCGACCGCCACTGCGCACACCACCCACGCGGCGCCGCGTGCGCGCACGGCGCGCAAGGCGGCGGTCATCGTCATCCCGGTGGCGAGGCCGTCGTCGACGACGATGACGACGCGCTCGCGGGGGTCGAGCGGCGGGCGGTGCGGCGTGTAGGCCGCGCGCTGTGCACGGATCGTCTTCAGCTGAAGCGCAGCTTCCCGCCCCAGCCACGCGTCGTCGGCACCGGCCGTGACCGCGTGGCTGGCGATATAGATCTTGCCGCGCTCGTCAACAGCGCCGACCGCGACCTCGTCGCTGCCTGGCGCGCGCAGCTTCCGCACGAACACCACGTCGAGATCGCCGCCAAGCGCGCCGGCGATCGCGTGGCCGGGCACCACCGCACCGCGCGGGATGGCGGCGACGAGCGGGCGCTGGCCGCGGTACTTGGCGAGCGGGCGGACGAGGCGCTCGCCGGCCTCGTGTCGGTCGGTGAACATGGTCGCGTCATAGCATGCGCGGGGCACCCTTCCGCGTAAAACGTCGTCAAATGTGTGTGAATTGATGCACGACTGCACGACCGGGCGGATAATCCCGGGCGGTCCGTCCGGAGATCGTCAATGAAGCGCGTCACGCTAACGCAGTACCTGATCGAGCAGCAGCGAAGCGCCGGGACCGTTTCCCCCGAGCTGCGGCTGCTCCTCGAGGTCATCGCCCGGGCCTGCAAGATGATCAGCCACGCCGTGGGAAAGGGCGCGCTCGCGGGCATCGGCGACGTCGTCGGCACGCAGAACGTCCAGGGCGAAGCGCAGAAGCGGCTCGACGTGGTCGCGAACGAGGTGCTGGTCGAGGCGAACGAGTGGGGCGGCCAGCTCGCGGCGATGGTGTCCGAGGAGATGGACGAGCCCCATGTCATCCCCAACCGCTACCCCCGCGGCCAGTTCCTGTTGCTCATGGACCCGCTCGACGGATCGTCGAACCTCGACGTCAACATCTCGGTCGGGACGATCTTCTCGGTGCTGCGCTGCCCGGAAGGCTGCACCACGATCGACGAGAAGGCGTTCCTCCAGCCCGGTTCGCGGCAGGTCGCTGCCGGGTTCACGGTGTACGGCGCCTCGACCCTCATGGTGCTCACCGTGGGCAGCGGCGTCGCGTGCTTCACGCTCGACAAGGAGGTCGCCTCGTTCGTGATGACGCAGTCGAGCCTCACGGTCCCGCCCGACACCCAGGAGTTCGCGATCAACATGTCGAACATGCGCAACTGGGAAGCGCCGGTGAAGCGCTATATCGACGAGTGCCTCGCCGGCAAGACCGGGCCGCGGGAGAAGGACTTCAACATGCGCTGGGTGGCGTCGATGGTCGCCGACGTCTACCGGACGCTCTCGCGCGGCGGCATCTTCATGTATCCGCGCGACGCGAAGCACAAGGACGGCCGGCTGCGGCTGATGTACGAGGCGAACCCGATGGCGTTCATTGTCGAGCAGGCGGGCGGCGCCGCGACCAACGGCCGGCAGCGGATCCTCGACATCCAGCCTGAAGCGCTCCACCAGCGCGTGGGCGTGATCCTCGGCTCGAAGAACGAGGTCGAGCGGGTCACGCGCTACCACCTCGAGAAGTGATCCGCTCGCTGGTGCTCGCGACGGCCCTGGCGCTTGTCGCGGGCGAGGCCGCGGCACAGAAGGACGTCGCCGACCCGCTCGAGCATTTCCTGGGTACGGCGCCGCCGGGACGGGCGAAGCGCGTCCTCGACGACGGGGTCGCGCGCGCGACCGGCGACTTCAACAACGACGGCTTGCCGGACCTCGCGCTGTGGCAGGAGGCCGACTTCGGCCCGCACGACGGGCCGGTGTTCCTCTATCTCGGGCGCAAGGACGGCCGCTTCGCCGCATCCGGCCTGATCGTCGTGAATGCGCAGCGCCTTTTCCTGTCGCTCGCACGCGAACGCGGGTCGGGGCAGCTGCTCGTGTGCGAGGCGGACGCGAAGGTTGCGGCGGGCTATGCGGTGCAGGGCTTCGTCGTCTCCGATCTCGCGCGCAACGCGCTGCCCGATGCGTGCCCGACCGGCGAGGCGCCCGAGGTCGAGCGGCTCGACGTCGTGCGCTATCGTGCGAACGGCCTCCAGGCGTGGATCAGAAAATGACGCACGCGGACGCCGCCAGGGAGTTGCTCGCGGCGGCCACCGACGGGCGGTCGATCCCGAACTTCACTTCGCGCGACCCGGCGTTCGGGATCGCCGAGGCTTACGCGGTGGCGGAGGCGGTCCATCGGGCGCGGCTCGCGCGCGGCGAGCGCGTGGCCGGGCGGAAGATCGGGTTCACCAATCGCAGCCTCTGGCCGGTGTACGGCGTCCACGAGCCGATCTGGGGCCACGCCTACGACACGACGGTCGTGTACGCGAAGGCAGGGCGCGCCGACGTCCCGGTCGGGCTGCTCCCCGAGCCGCGGATCGAGCCGGAGATCGTGCTGCATTTCGCAGCCGCGCCGCCCGTTACGCGCGACGAGGCCGCGATCCTCGCGTGCGTCGACTGGATCGCGCACGGGTTGGAGATCGTGCAGAGCCCGTTCCGCGACTGGAAGTTCAAGCTGGCGGACACGGTCGCGGCCAACGGGCTGCACGGCGCGCTGGTGATCGGGACGCCGGTCGCGGTCGCGAGCATCGCCGATTGCGTACGCAAGCTTCGGGAGTTCCGGCTCACGCTGCTGAAGAGCGGTGTGCCGCACGCCGAGGGTACGGGCGCGAACGCCCTCGGTTCGCCGCTTCTCGCGTTCGCGCATTTCGCCGGCGTGCTCGCGCGGCTGCCGCAGTTCTCGCGGGTGGGCGCCGGCGAGGTCGTGACCACCGGCACGCTCACCGACGCGTATCCGGTGAAGGCCGGCGAGACCTGGAGCACGCGGCTCGCGGGGATCGAGCTGCCGGGGCTCGAGCTCGCGTTCGGCTGACCGCTTACTCCGGCTGAATGCCGGCGTCGCGGATCGCCTTACCCCACACCTCGTATTGCTCGCGGGCGAATGCGGCGAGCTCGTCGACCGACGAGCTGGCGCCGTCGAACGCCTGCTTGGTGAGCTGCTCTCTGACTTCCGGCCGGGCGAGGATCGCGACGACCTCGTGGTTCAGGCGGTCGACGATTTCCTTCGGCAGCTTCGCCGGGCCAAACAGGCCCGCCCACGACACGATCGGGAACTTCGCCAACCCGGTCTCGGTGATCGCCGGTACGTCGGGAAGGAGCGGGCTGCGGCGGTCGAGCGTCGTCGCTAGCGCCCGCAGCTTGCCTTCGCGGATGTGCGGTGCGACCGTGGCGTAGGAGCTGATCATCAACTGCACCTGGCCCTGGAGTAGGTCCGGGATCGCGGTCGGCTCGGTCTTGTACGGCACGTGCACGAGCTGCAGGCCGGTGAGCGCCAGGAACATCCCGGTGAGGACGATCGACGACGTGTTGCCGGTCGCGTAGTTGAGCTTGCCGGGGTTCGCGCGCGCGTACCCGACGAAATCGGCGAGCGCCGGCCCGGGAACCGACGGGTGGACGACGATGAAGAACGTGTAGCGCCCGACGAGGCTGATCGGGGTGAAGTCGGCGAACGCATCGTAGGGCAGCTTCTTCTTGAGGTGCGGCGCGGCCGAGAGCGGACTGTTGGTCGCGAGGAGCAGCGTGTAGCCGTCGGGCGCGGCCTTCGCGACCTGCTCGGCGGCGATGGCGCCGTCGGCGCCGGGCCGGTTCTCGACCAGGACCGGCTGGCCGAGCGCCTGCCCGAGCGGCTGCCCCAGGATGCGCGCGACGATGTCGGTCGAGGATCCGGCGCCGAACGGCACGATGATGCGGACCGGCTTTGATGGATACTGGGCTGAAACGGCTAGGCTGAAGAGCGCGAGAAACAGCCCCGCGAGCACGCGCTCGAAATTCCGCATGGCTGCCTCCTCTCTCCGTTCTTCTTAAAGCGCGGCAATCATACAGCGGGTCAGAACGGAACCCGCGGTCCGCGCCACGTCGCATCGCGTGGACGAGCGCGAGCGATCGCCCGCCTCGGTTCCAGCCAGCCGTCGCAGGCGTTGCGTCCCGGCCGGCGGCGCAGCAGGTTGAGCAGTCCCTTGCACTTTGCGTAGAGGTGGAAGAAGCGCAGCACCATCCGGCGTTCCTTCGCGCTGACCGGCCGGTCGCTGCAGATTAGCTTGTCGTCAGTCATGCCGCGATCGGTCAGCATCACCGCGCCCCAGGCCGTCACCCGCACGCGGGTTCCGTACGGCAGGCGCGGTCCGAGCACCACCGCGTCGAGCAGATCGCCCTCGAGGCCCACGAACGCGGGCACCGAGCCGTAGTTGAAGGGGCACGGGAAGGGCGAGACGAAGTCGATGTGCCCGGTGGATCCGCGTTTGAGGAAGCTGCCGCGCGGGACCTCGATGACGACCTCGACGGTGGGCGTCGCCCCCGATGCATCGAGCTCCGGAATTCGGTCGCGGTCCAAGTGGCGTACCTCCGGCCGTTACGGCGCGAGCTTCGCGTTGCGAGGTCGTCGGCGACGCGGGTTGCCCGCCCCGTCGATGATACAGTCGCTGCATGGGTGTGCTTGTCGACGGCGTCTGGCACGATCAGGGGCACAACACGGTCGCGACCGGCGGCCGGTTCGTGCGGCGCGAATCGCAGTTCCGGAGCTGGCTGACGCCCGACGGCGCGCCCGGGCCGGCGGGAGAGGGCGGTTTCCGCGCCGAGCGCGGCCGCTATCATCTATATGTGTCGCTCGCGTGCCCGTGGGCGCACCGCACGATCATCTTCCGCAAGCTGAAGGGGCTCGAGGACGCGATCGGCATGTCGGTCGTGCACTGGCTGAGTCGCGAGAACGGCTGGACGTTCGACCCCGCGCCCGGCGTGGTTCCGGACCCGGTGAACGGCGCGCGGTTTCTATACGAGGTCTACGCAAAGGCGAGCCCGAGCTACTCGGGGCGGGTTACGGTGCCCGCGCTGTGGGACAAGGCTCGCGGGACGATCGTCAACAACGAGTCGTCCGAGATCATCCGGATGTTCAACTCGGCGTTCGAGGGAGTCGGCGCAACGCCCGGGGACTACTATCCGGCGGCGCTTCGCGACGAGATCGACGTCGTGAACAAGCGCGTCTACGAGACGGTGAACAACGGCGTGTACCGGTGCGGATTCGCAACGTCGCAGACGGCGTACGACGAGGCGATCGGGCCCGTCTTCGAGACGCTCGACTGGCTCGAGGCGCGGTTGGCGACGCGGCGATATGTGTGCGGCGACCGCGTGACAGAAGCCGACTGGCGGCTATTCACGACGCTGGTGCGGTTCGATCCTGTCTATCACGGCCACTTCAAGTGCAACGTGCGGCGGCTGATCGACTATCCGAATCTCTGGGCGTACACGCGCGATCTCTACCAGCATCCGGGCGTCGCGGCGACGGTCGACTTCGAACACATCAAGCGGCACTACTACGAGAGCCACCTGCGGGTGAATCCGACCGGGATCGTGCCGCGGGGTCCGGCGGTGGATTTCGAGGAGCCACACGGGCGGGGGTGAGCGGCCACTGCCTGGCTGCGAACCGAGGCGTTTGCCAACGGCATCAATCCTCAGCGGCGTCGCGGTATCGGGCCGGGCGCTCCATGCTGTTGACGCCCAACCGACGTCAGGATGCGTGAATCCGCGTCAGTGCTTCGCTCGCGCGGCGTCGACTACGGCGGCTGTCGTCGCCGATATTGAGGCCGCTCGCGGAACATGAAAATCTATTCGGCCACGCCCCTTTGCGGCAACGGTACCGCGTTGCCCGGTCCGAACCGCAGCCGCTTGGTCACGACGCTGAGCCCGCCCGCCGCAAGGAGGATGCCTGCGACCCACAATGCCAGAATCGCGAGGCCCGCCATGCTCGGTTGCGGCCACGGCATCCTCCACAGCACCTCCGCGCGGTCGATCATCCAGTGCCAGCCGGTGTCCGCGACGATCGCCGAGAGGATGATCATCCCGACCCGGCCAGGCAGTACGTAGCGCCGCACCACGGCGAGCGCCGGCAGCAAGACCGCAAGGACCAGGATCTGGCCCAGTTCGATACCGACGTTGAATGCGAACAGCGAAACAAGCAGGTGGGTCCCGGCGAATTGAAAGTTCTCCTGGAGGCCGTACGAGAAGCCGAAGCCGTGGACCAGTCCGAACAGACCGGTGATCAGGACGCGCCGCTCGAGGTTGACGCCCATGATGTTCTCGAGCGCCATGTAGACGATCGATGCGGCGATCGCCGTCTCGACGAAGGGTGGGAACCATGCGCCCGATGGCGCGAGATTGAAGGCCGAGCCGAGCAGCGTGAACGAATGCGCGACCGTGAAAACCGTGATGACCGACAGGATCTGCCGCCAGCCACGCAGCGGAACCACGAGGCACAGCAGGAAGAGCAGATGATCGTAGCCGGTGAGGATGTGCGCGATGCCGAGCAAGGTGAAGCCCGTCGCAGCGCGCGCCCACGTCGGGTTGAGCGCGACCGTTCCCGAGCGGCTGGTAATGACCATCGCTCGACTCTCTTCGGGCAGCATGTAGCGCAGCGCGAACTTCAGAGCATCCCCGAGCTCCGGACCAGCGGTCGTGCGGATGGCGAACTCCGAGCCCGGCGAGCTGATCGGATAGGTGATCCGGGCATCCACGTAGCCCTGGTCGATGTAAATGCTTATGCCGCGTTCGAGCGGCTCGGCCACATGGCTCGCGGCTTGCTCGTAGGTCTCGAAGGAACGATCGGACGGCAGCGACAATCGCCCCATCGCGTGCGAGGCGACCAGCGGCCGATCATTTTCAAAGAGCGTGATGTCCTTCTGGAGCGCAGCGAGCGCCCGCTCGACCGCCGGTGCCGAATTGTCGACGTCGATCTGGGCGCCAGTGACCGGAAACCTGACCTGCTTGAACAAATAGAGCGGCGCGCGGATCACGAGCTGCGCCTCACCCGGTTCGATCTTGACGAACGCGTTGATGACCGCGTCGAGCTTGAATTCGTGGGCGCGCACGATTTGCGCGCATGCGACGGCACAGGCAAGCAGACCCCACGCCATAAGTCGCAAACCACGACGTTTCATCTCACGCCTCGCCGTAGGCGAGTCGAGCCGGCGGCCTAACGGAAGGGACCCGCGTCAACCGGCGATGCTGCCGGGTGGCGCGGGTCCCTGTGAACTCACGAGCGTCGAACAGCCGGAGGCTTTCGCTTCCGGCTGGACCTCGCATCAGTCGCAATCGCCCTTGCGGTCGCGACGCCAAAAATCGCGATCGCACTCGGCGGGCGCGAACTTCTGCACTCGGCGGCCGTTGATCGTCTCGCCGGTGTAGAGGTTGCCCTTCGAGTCGAGTGCGACGCTGTGCAGGAACGTGAACTGGCCGGACTGGAGTCCGGGCGCGCCAAACTCGGAGAGGATTGTGCCCTTCAGGCGGTTCATGATGTGCAGGATTTCGTTCCCGCCATCGGCCTCGAACATGAAGGTCTGCCTCTCGTCATTGGAGAACACGAGGTCCCATGCCGAACCCGCGGTGCCGAGTCCCGGTACCCCGCCGATTCCGAGGGTCACGCCGGTACCCGGAACGACCGGGATGATCCGCTTCAGCACACCGGTCTTGGTGAAGACCTGGATGCGGTCGTCGGCGCGATCGCACACGTACAGCAGGTCGTCGTTGCCGATGGTGATGCAATGCGGATGGCCGCCGTCGCCCGAGGCAAACAAGCCAGGCGAGTCGGTCACGTAGTTCACTGTCCCCGCCACGCCGCCCCATTGCCGCAGCCACTTGCCATTCGCGTCAAACACCACGACACGATGGTTGCCATAGCCGTCCGCGATGTAGATGCTGCCGCGGTCTCCCGTCACCGGATCCGGTTTCGGATCGATGTACATGTTGGCAGGCTCATTGAGCAAGGTCTTGCTCTGGTTGGCGAGGGGATTCGCTCCCGAGTTACCGCACGTATTGGCGGGCGGGTTGTCGCACACACCGCGCATCCCGATCTGCAGCAACAGATGTTTGCCTTCATGCGAATACTTCTGCACGATGCCGTCGCCGTTGCCCGCGATCCAGACGTTGTCCTGGTAGTCGACGAAGCAGCCATGGATGCCGTTGGGCAGCACATTGCGGTCGCCCCACGCGTTCACCACGTTGCCCTCGGGGTCGAATTCGATCACGGGTGCCGCGGGGACCGAATCGAGAGTTTCGGGCGAATTGACCAGGTTTCCGCGCGTCACAATGAACACGTGGTCCCGCGAATCGACGCAGGTTCCCGCGACCTCGCCGGTCGACCATGGCTTGGGCTTGCCTGTCGACGTACTGATCACGAGCGGGGTTCCGTAATCGCCGGCGCTCGGCAGTGGCATCTTCGGCCACGACCCATCGACTACGAAGCGCGGGAGCTTGGGCGAGGGTTTTGAATCGGCTTGCGTGACTGAAACGGACAGACCCAAGACAGCGGCCACTGCCAGCGCAGCGGCTCCTGCGTACATATAGCGTTTACCGCTCATCATGATCTCCTCGTTGCATTCGCTACGGTGCGGCATGAACGGAAGTCAGCGATCGCTTGCCTTGGATCTACGCGGGCTCCCTTAAGGCGTTGCGTGGAAGCATGTGTGCAATCGACGCGTCTGGAGGGTCGGTGTCTGCGAACCCCTGGCCATTGCGACGACACTTCGACATGCATTAGGACCCAAAAACCGGCCCCCCACCGTGAGCTTCCGGGACTTACTCGAAACAGGTTGCGTCGTCCCGAGACGGCTGTCCGACGTCAACCCATTCGGATCACGCTCGACCAATCGATCCGATCGCTCGCGAACGCAACAATGCTAGGCCGGGTGCCCACCGGGGTCAAGGCGTGGTGCACAACTCCAGCGTTTCGAAGCATGCGTGCAGCGCCCCCGCACCAAGCTCGGCCAGTCGGACCGACGGGGGTGCGCGGTCGGTCTGCTCCGTTACGGTCATCCCGTGCGGGAGCTCGCGGCAATTGGCAGGCAACTCAACGCGGACGGATGTGCGTAGCGGCTTGGGATCGTGCTCTCCCGCGGAGCCGTTGCGTGAATTGATCCCAGGCTCGCTGGTCGTGACCGGTTTGCGACCCACTCGGATTGGGTGTGACCAAACTGTGACTGGAATAGATTGGTTTCGAGCTTGGCAAGCGCTGCAAGTGATTGATTAACAAGCTTCGGAATTCAGCCTGAGCCGCCTACGAACCGGGCGGTGTATGCAACCAATCAAGCGGTTCGCAGCGAACCTGCGCCCACCTGTGCCGGGACAGCGGGCTCCGCTCGGGACGGCTCGTGCCGGTGAGCGCGAGGAGCGTCACTTAGCGGCTCTGACCCAGTCGGCAGCCTGCACCCGCGCGACCAGCACCGCCTTTCCTGAGCCGTCCGGCCGGAACACCGATGCCTCTCCCTCCTTCACGTCGAACCAATCCTTGCCGAAAGCATCCATGATGTTCGGCTTGTGCGTGACGATGAGCGTGTTCCTCCCGGCCTCGGGCATCATCGTCACCATCTTTCTCATTGCCTCGGCACGGCGATCGTTTTCGATTGGCGTGACGACGAGACCGCCTTCGGTCACATCGAGCGTGGACGTCACTTCCCTGCCGCTTATCAATCTTCCGGTTTCCACCGCACGATTGAATTTACTGGTGTAGACCTTGCCTAGCCCAATGCCCAGCCTCGTGAAGGAATCGCCGACCTGCTTGGCGACCTCCTTGCCGCTCTCGCTCAGGAGACGCTGCTTGGCGACGTTGTCGAAATTCAGCGGATCGGTGTCCGCCTGATCGCGATTAGTCGCACCGTGGCGAAAGACAATGACGTAGCCACCCTGTTTCAGGTCCGCGGCCAACGCCTTCACATCGACCGTCTGCGCGTACGAACATGCGAGGATTGAGTACGTCAGAACTCCTACGAACGATTGAATGATTGTCTTCATGTGAATTCCCTCTCTCATCGCAAGTTGAGGACAACGAACGTTGAACTAAACCGCTTCGCGGTGGTGGTCTGAGCTTCACCGTCCGGTGAAGTGATTCGAATCGAAGTGAGTGTGCGGCGCGCAGGCGCGTCGTTGCC
>Ga0335084_10003496_pt1 | contig 15338 bp, 15 predicted proteins | sample Lox_Sample_44_FD_206721 | JGI IMG/M metagenome (GOLD analysis project Ga0335084, IMG submission 206721) | Soil microbial communities from Loxahatchee National Wildlife Refuge, Florida, United States - Lox_Sample_4.4 | ecosystem: Environmental > Terrestrial > Soil > Wetlands | place: USA...
GATCTGGCTCAGCGCAGCAGACAGGGCTTTCGACTTATCCATGGAAGATCCTTCAACGAGACGCAGTGCAGGCTGACTCATGATGTCGCGCTCCTTATGGCCGGGATTCGACCCCCCGACAACGCGGCCCCCCGCACCGTCGGAATCGACTGAAGGCAAACAATGTACACTATTTGTTCTCTGTTCGCAATATGTTCTGTCAGGTAATTTGATACCGGCAACACTCCTTGTCCGGACGCGACCGGCTGCCTCCGGGAAGGAGTGTTTGAGTTCTCGCCGGGGTATGCCCACTCTATCGCGCGGTTTGAGCGCGACTGAATTCATTTGGGAAGCAACCATGATCGGCAAGCGCGTACAGCTTCACGAGGAGACCTGGCAACAGCTTCGATTGCTCGGGTCCGAAAGCATGAAGTCATTCCAGGAGCTCGCTGATGAAGCGTTCAACGACCTCCTGAGAAAGCACGGCCGCCCGGGCAGTCTCAAGGAAGCGCTGCGCCGAAGTGCCGGCGAAAGCGCAACGATCATCCCGATCAAACGCAAGCCGCGGCCAACACGAACAAAAAGGTGATGCGGGTTCAGGTTTCCCGGCCCTGCGCCGGTCGCTGGTGCGGGCCGTGGCATCGTCGCGTCTTTGCCTGCGGCCGTTGCTGGTGCGCGCATTGCTGAGCACCGTGCCAACATAAATCGCCAGCCTTTCGCTGCGCGCACGGAAACCAAGCCCATCTCGCGCGTTGTCCGTGTAATCCGGGCGTTCGTCGGATTTGCCTTTTTGCGTCGCAATAGGCTATATAGTGCATTGCAATACAGTCGCGTATGACCGCGGGGCCGGGGACGCGGTGAACGGAGCGTGTTATGCGCAAGGCCTTGGCACAGTTGAAGAAGTGCACCGCGATTCCGGCGGTGAGATATTCCCTGATCGCAGTCGCGGCGTTGCTGTGGATGGTCGGTTTTGCCGATCAACTGCCCGACGTCACGCAAACCGCGAAATATGTCGGCATCTCTCTGCTGATGGTGACAGTCGCAGCGATCGCCTGATCGCTCGCGGTCGGCTAGACGCCGAGATGTCGTTGCAAAACTTCTGGCCGCGCCCTGATCTCCTGCGCGGGGCCTTCGTGCACAATATGGCCGTTGTTGATGATATAGGCGCGATCGGCGAGCGCCAGGGTCGCTGCCAGATTCTGCTCCACAAGCACGATCGTCTGGCCCGCCGCCGCCAGTTTACGGCAGGCTTCGACCAGGTCGCGCACGATCACTGGCGCCAAGCCCTCGAAAGGCTCGTCTAAAAGAATAATCTTGGGATCGCGGATGAGCGCGCGAGCAATTGCGAGCATCTGCTGTTCACCGCCGGACAGGTCGGTGCCACGGCTGGCGCGGCGCGCTTCCAGCCGTGGAAACATTTCATAAATCCGTTGCAGTGGCCATTTGTTGCTCGCGGTCAGTCCGGCGAGCACGAGATTTTCCTCAACGTTCAAACTGCCGAAAATGCGGCGGTCCTCGTGCACCAGCTGCATTCCCGCTTGCGCGATCGCGTGACTCTTTTTACCGGCGACATCGACACTGTCGAACATCACCGAGCCGGAGCGTGGCTGCACAACGCCCATCAGGCTTTTCAAGGTCGTGCTTTTGCCGGCGCCGTTGCGGCCGAGCAGTGCCACCACTTCGTTGCGTTCCACGCGCAGCGAGACATCAAAGAGGATGTGGGAGTCCCCGTAATAACTGTTAAGTCCAGTGACTTCGAGGAGACTCATGCCGCCATTATCCCGCCCAGGTAAGCTTCTTGTACCGCCGCATTGCTCTTGATTTCTCCCGGCGTGCCCTCAACCAGCACGCGCCCTTCCTGCAGGACGGTCACGCGCCCGACCAGTTCGAACAATGAATCCATATCGTGGTCGATAATGATCATGGTGCGGCCGCGACCGATTGACTTCAGGAGCTTGACGGTTTCTACGCGTTCGCGCGGACTCATTCCGGCGAGCGGCTCGTCGAGCAGCAACAGGCTAGGACTTGTCGCGAGCGCAAGTCCAATCTCGAGCCGCCGCTTCTCGCCATAGGCAAGCTGCGAAACCGGCGTGTCGGGGCGCCCGGCGAGGTTCACCAGGTCGAGCGTGTGTTCCACCTGCTCTTTCAATCCCGCAATTGAGGATTGGTCGCGCAGCATGTCGATACGAAACTTGCCGCGCAATTCGGCCAATGTGGCAATCGTCAGGTTCTCTCGCACCGTCAGCCGCGTGAACAGTTGATTGACCTGGTAGCTTTTGGTCAGGCCCAGCTGACAAACATCCGTGACATCCATGCCAGTAATGTCACGGCTGTCAAACACGATAGTACCGGAGGTGGGCTGGATCTCGCAGGTGAGCATCTTGAAGAACGTCGTCTTGCCCGCCCCGTTTGGGCCGATCACACCGCGTAGCTCGCCATTGTAGACGGTGAAATCAATGTCGTTGTTGGCAACAAGGCCGCCGTAGCGCTTTGTCAGGCCGCTCGCCTGAAGAATGGGACCGGAATAACTGCCCACCGTGTGGTCTCGCGCCGGCATCAGAGTCGCCAACGGTTCGCGGGCGAGTAATGCCTGCGCTGCCTTTTGCTCGTCCTCTGCGGTCATACCGACAACTGGCACGTCCGTCTCCGGCGCTGCAGCGCGCGGCTTCCTGTCGAGTGCAAGCCTGTACAAATCCTTGATGCCGCCGATCAGGCCGCGCCGCAGAAAGCATACGAGCAGCACGAAGACGACCCCCAGAACAAGCTTCCAGGACGCGCCAAGGTTCAGCGTGGTTTGCAGGAAGTCCTGGAGGTAGAGCCACAGGACAGCTCCAAACAGCGGCCCGAACAGCGTACCGGCACCGCCGATTGCGGTCTGCATCACGAGCTGGCCGGAGGTGTCGAACATGAAGGCGTCCGGCGGCATGAATCCCTGCATCAACCCCAGTAGCCCGCCAGCAAATCCTGCATAGACGGCCGCGATGACGAAGGCGGTGAGTTTGTAGCCATGGATGTTATGGCCGACGGCGGCGGCGCGCAGCGGGTTGTCGCGAATGGCGCGCAGAATTGCGCCGACCGGCGAGCGCACGATACGCAACGCGATCACAATGCCGACGAAGTACCAGAATGAAAGGAAAGTGTAGACCAACCAGTCCGTGTTGAATTGAACTATCGTGAAACCAAGATGAATACTCGGTGTCGGCACCCCGGGCAGCCCGTTTTCACCGCCGGTCCACTCCGAAAGCGGATTGAATTCCACGAAGTAGAACACCTCCGCGATCGCCACCGTGATCATCGCGAAGTAGATTCCGGTGCGCCTGAGCGCGATGAGACCCACCAGATAACCAACGATGCCAGCGACGATGGTGCCGACGATCACCGCGACCATAACGAAAGGGAAATTCAATATTGTAAGCAGATAGGCTGCGACCATGCCGCCGGTGCCGAAGAAGGCGGATTGACCGAATGACAGCAGGCCGGTGAAGCCGAACAGAATGTCGAAGCCGATGCCGAAGATGCCCCAGACCAGAATGCGATTGATCGTCGTCGGCGTGAATCCAAGGTGAGGCAGGACGAATGGGACCACGATCAGCCCCACAGCCGTGAGCACCTCAACGAGAAAGGGACGCGGCCTGAGCATCACACGGCCCGCGACTATTCGCGGCCGATCGTGCCGAGCAACCCGTAGGGGCGCAGCACGAGCACCAACGTCATCGCGACGAACAGCATGACGTAGGAATAGCCTGGGTTGAACATCGAGGTGATGCTGATGATTTCTCCGGCGATGAGACCGCCGAGAATAGCGCCTGGAAAAGAGCCGACGCCGCCGATCACAACAACGACGAAGGTCTGTACCAGGATGGCCTCGCCGACGTCGGGCGCAATCGAGACCACCGGTGCATTGACGATGCCGGCAAACCCCGCCGCCATAGCGCCGATTCCAAACACCAGCATGAAGACTTTGTAGACGTCGATGCCGAGCGAATCGACCATCACGGAATCCTCGATACCGGCGCGCACGATCATGCCGATGCGGGTGCGATAGAGCACGACGTAAAGCACGAACAACGCGACCGCGACGATGCCGAGCAAGGCGAGGCGATAAGTCGGATAGAACATGAAGCCGAGCGGTGTGATGCCGACCAGCGCCGAGGGCGGCGGCACCGCTTTCGACAGACTGCCGAAAAAGAAGCGCACTGCTTCCACAAAAACGATGCCCAGCCCGAAGGTCACCAGCAGCTGGTCTTCATGCGGACGGCTATAGAAGGAGCGGATGATGACCCGCTCCACGATCACGCCAACGAGCATCACGAATAGCGAGCCGGCGATGACCGCAACAATGAACGACTCTGTGTAGCTATAGGCGAGCCAGCCGGCGTAGCCGCCGAGCATGAACATCGCGCCATGTGCCAGATTCAGCACGCCAAGCGTGCCGTAAATGATCGTCAGCCCCGACGAGATCAGCGCGAGCAAAGCGCCAAGCACCAGCCCATTGAAGCATTGCGATATGAAATTGGCCCAGTTGATCATTGCTTAAAGTCGCCCCAACCGGTCGCCGCCCACGGCCCGGGTGAATTGGGTTCGCGCCGCAGGCAATGCTTCGCCCGCGGCGCGAATGCGTCAGATCAACTCAGGTGTAGTCGCCAAGGTTGCATCCGAAGGCGTCCGGCTTCTGCATCAGCGGTGCGCCGTCGACCACCTCGAGAATCTCCCAGTAGTCCTCCTTGTTCTTCATCGCCTTGGGCTCTTTGCCTTTGACGATGATCACGGGGCGAACGAGCTGGTGGTCTTCCTTGCGGAAATAGACCTGGCCAACCGTCGAGTCGAACCTCTCGCCCGTCTCGTACTGCTTGATGATGTCCGGCGGATAGAACGAGCCTGCCTCCGACACCATGCGCGCCCAGATGGCAAATGACATGTAGGCGTTGTTGGCGCCCCACTCCGGCTTGTAGCCGTACTTCTTGTCGAAGGCTTCGACGAACATCCTGGCGAGCGGATACTTGTCTTCGAGCGTCCACCAGAAGTCGGTCGCGGCGTAGACGTTGGCGGTGAGCTCGGGACCCGTTTCCTTGGCAAGGAACGGGATCTGGTACGGGATCACCATCTGCATCTTCGGGGTCACGCCGAACTGCTTGCACTGCTGCACTGACAGCACCGCATCGCGGCCCCAGTTGACGTTGATGATGACGTCGGCGCCGGAGTTGGCGATGTTGGTGATGTACTGGCTGAAGTCCTGCGTGCCGAGCGGCGAAATCTGGTTGGTCACCTGCGTCCAGCCGCCGTTCTTGGTCAGATACTCGTTGACCGACTTGGTCACGGTGTGGCCGTAGGTGTAGTCCGGCGTCATGAACGCCGCCTTCTTGTTCTTGCCGTAAGCCTTCACCAGCACCGGGCCGATCGCGTTGGCCGCGGTTTCGCCGTAGAAGTTCTGGCGGAAGCCGTAGCGGACGCAGTCCTTGCCTGTCGTGTCGTTCGAGCCGGAGATGCCGGTGACATAGAGCACCTTCTCGCGCTGCGCGAATTTGTTGAGTGCGACGGCAACCGCGCTCGAGGTCGAGCCGGTCATCAGAATGATCTTGTTCTGGTTGATAAAGGTCTGGATCTCCTGCACCGCCTGGTTTGGTTTGGCGGCACTGTCGGCGGCAACAAGGTTCACTTTCTTGCCGAGCAGACCCTTGGTGACCTTGGGCGCGATCTTCTTGAGCAACGCATCGCCACTATTGATGTGCTCGACCGCGAGTTGCCAACCCTTGAGCTCATCTTCGCCCTGCACGGCGTAGGTGCCGGTGCGCGGTACGGCGGCACCGACATTGACTGTGTCGCCGTTCGAGCCATCCGGCCAGGTGCCGAGCGGCGCCTTTTCGTCGACGCCGACAGCGAAGGCCGGCAGTGTAAAGGCCTGCGGCAACAAAGCGCCGCCCGCGAGGCCGGCACTGGCTTGCAACAGCATGCGACGCGAGAGCGCGCCGCTTTTTTGAATGCGTGACATTTTATTTCCTCCCATTGATTGAAAACTTCGACCCGCTCCGAAATTCGTGCGGCCGTTTCTTTTTTGACTCCACCGTCCGTGTTGCGATCTCAAAAAACCGAATGAGATTCACAACGCGTCATGTGACCATTGCCATCTGCAATCGCCACTTCGTCAATGCCACTTTCGTCTGTGTGAATACGCTGAATTAATTTTTTAAATCGAACAATTGCTGTCCTAAATTGTTGAAACGATTGCCGACGGCAATCGTGTTCAGCGGACGCGATGCAAGGAACCGTTTGTTATTCGCTATTTTCGCACGCCTTTACCCCGGGAGGCGCCGATACTAGGCTGTTGCTGAAAGATCCCTAATCAAACATCGGAGCTGGCCATGCTTGAAAAGCTCGAATTTATGATCGCGTTATCACGCGAACGGCATTTCGGCCGGGCCGCAGAGAGCTGCGGTGTGGCACAACCGACGCTGTCGCTCGGTATCCAAAGTCTTGAACAGATGCTCAATACGCCCCTGGTGAAGCGCGCGTCGCGCTTTCAGGGCTTCACGCCGGAAGGCGAACGACTCCTGGTGTGGGCGCATCGATTGGTCGGCGATGCGCGCGCGATGCGGCAGGATCTGCTCGGACTCAAGACCGGCGTGGATTCGCATTTGCGCATTGCCGCGATTCCCTCAGCGATGCCGCTCGTCGCCAAGCTTACGGTTCCATTGCACAAGCGTTATCCAAATGTGCGTTTCACGGTGCTCGGGCGCACCTCGACGGCGCTTCTGAACATGCTGCGGCAACGTGAGATCGACGCTGGCGTCACATATTTGAGCAATGAACCTATCGGCGATGTGAGCGCCGTGCCGATTTACCGCGAGGAATACCTGTTGCTCACCACATCGGAGGGCCCCCTTGGCCACGCTGATCGCGTCACATGGTCGCAAGCGGGCGGAGTTCCGCTATGCCTGCTCGCGCGCGACATGCAGAGCCGGCGGATTGTCGACAGCATCCTCCGCCGTATTGGAGTTGAGCCGACACCACTCATGGAAACAGACTCCTTGAATGCGCTCATGGCTCATGTCCGCCTCGGACAATGGGCCAGCATCGTGCCCAATACGGCCTTGGAATCCGTTGAATTGAACGATACTTGGCGCGCTGTTCCAATCGTCGAGCCGGAGGTGTTCCACACCATCGGCATTGTCGTCTCCGATCGGCATCCGCAGCAACCGGCGGTTACTTCCTTGATTGAGGAAGCCCGGACGCGCGCGCCGCACGGACTGCTGCCCGCCGCCTAGTTCAGCGCCCGCCTACACAGTTCACTTCCCTCCGGCACTTCATTGCCAATGGCAATGAAGTGATTGCGTTCGCCTGCTTGATGCAGCGGCCGCCACAATTTCTTCTTGGCCAGCGCAAGGTTTCAGCGCGCAAAAAAATTCAACGGAGGATTCGCAGCAATGGCATTTCTGTCATTCCTTGACCGTGCGCACACGGTCGCAAAACCTGGCTATAGCCGCTGGATGGTGCCGCCGGCAGCGCTGTGCGTTCACCTGTGCATCGGCCAGGCCTACGCTCTCAGCGTCTTCAATTTGCCGATGACAAAACTTATCGGCATCACGCAATCGGCGCCAGGCGACTGGAAGCTCACCGAGCTCGGGTGGATCTTCTCGATTGCGATGGTGTTCCTTGGCGGCTCAGCCGCGGTGTTCGGCCGCTGGGTTGAGGACGGCGGGCCGCGCCGCGCGATGTTCACTGCTGCTCTCTGCTGGGCCGGCGGATTCTTTCTTTCCGCGATCGGCGTCTACACCCACACGCTGTGGCTTATCTACATCGGTTACGGTGTACTCGGCGGCTGCGGCCTAGGCATCGGCTACATTTCGCCGGTGTCGACGTTGATCAAATGGTTCCCGGATCGGCCAGGCATGGCAACCGGCATGGCGATCATGGGCTTTGGCGGCGGTGCCTTCATCGCCTCGCCGCTATCGGTCTGGTTGCTCAGCAAGTTCACCACTGCGACCCACGTCGGTGTTGCAGAGACATTCATCGTGATGGGCTGCATCTATTTCTTTTTCATGATCGTCGGCTCGATCATCGTGCGTGTGCCGACACCGGGCTGGAAACCGGAAGGCTATGTCGCACCGGCGACCGCGGCGAAACTGATCACCAAGAACGACGTCTTCGTCTACGACGCACTGAAGACGCCGCAGTTCTGGCTGATCTGGTGGGTGCTCTGCCTCAACGTGACCGCCGGCATCGGCGTGCTTGGCCAGGCCTCGGCGATGAGTCAGGAGATGTTTCCGGGACACATCACGCCAGTCGCGGCGGCAGGCTTCGTCGGCCTGATGAGCCTGTTCAACATGGGTGGCCGCTTTTTCTGGGCTTCCACGTCGGACTATATCGGGCGCAGGAACACTTACTTCGTGTTCATGGTGCTCGGTTTCTGCCTGTACTGCACCGTGCCCTACACCGGGTCGATCGGCAGCGTCATCGGGTTCGTTTGCTGCTTCCTCGTCATCATCAGCATGTATGGCGGCGGCTTCTCGACCGTGCCGGCTTATCTAAAAGACATGTTCGGCACGCGTTACGTCGGCGCAATTCACGGCATGTTGCTGACCGCATGGTCGGCGGCGGGCATCTTCGGTCCGGTGCTGGTGAACTACATCCGCGAGTACAACGTCACTCACGGCGTGCCGAAAGCCCAGGCCTACAACACCACTATGTACATCATGGCGGGCCTGCTGGTGATCGGATTCATCTGCAACTTCCTGGTCAAGGCCGTGGACGCCCGCTTCCACATGAAGGCGAGCGACGCCCGCGCCAACGAGCCGGGAGTCGCGCCAGCCGGTGCACGGGCCTAGGGAGGAACGCACATGGCAAACGCAAATCAGCAAGGCACCACGGGCTTGCAGCTAGCACTGGCGTGGGGCTTCGTCGGCATCCCGCTCACGCTCGGCGTGTTGCAGACATTGATCAACGCAATGAAGCTTTTCCAGTAAGTCGTTGTCACTGGAAAACACTGCGGCGGCTTGAAAAGGCCGCCGCTTCTTTTTTGCGCCCGCAACTCTCACGCGGTGCGCATCAGCCCAGGTTCAATTCCTTGAAGAAGTCATTGCCCTTGTCATCGATAACGATGAAGGCGGGGAAATTCTCTACCTCGATCTTCCAGATCGCTTCCATGCCGAGCTCGGGATATTCGTGCACCTCGACTTTCTTGATGCAGTGCTCGGCGAGGTTCGCCGCGCTGCCGCCGATCGAGGCCAGATAAAATCCACCATGCTTTTTGCATGCGTCGCGCACCTGCGCGGAACGGTTGCCCTTGGCCAGCGAGATCATCGATGCGCCCGCGGCCTGGAACTGGTCGATGTAACTATCCATCCGCCCGGCTGTGGTCGGGCCGAACGACCCGGACGCGTAGCCCGCGGGCGTCTTTGCCGGTCCTGCGTAGTAGATCGGATGGTTTTTGAAATAGTCGGGCAGCCCCTTCCCGCTTTCGAGCCGCTCGCGCAATTTCGCGTGCGCAAGATCGCGCGCGACGATCATGGGGCCGGTGAGCGAGAGCCGCGTCTTCACCGGATACCTGGAAAGCTGCGCCAGAATCTCCTTCATTGGACGGCGCAGATCCACCTTCACCACCTGCCCGCCCAGTTTCTCCTGATCGATCTCCGGCAGATATTGCGCCGGATGATGCTCAAGCTCTTCGAGGAACACGCCATCGCGGGTTATCTTGCCAAGCGCCTGCCGGTCGGCGGCGCAGGAGACACCCAGCCCGATCGGCAGCGACGCGCCATGGCGCGGGAGGCGGATCACACGCACGTCGTGGCAGAAATATTTGCCGCCGAATTGCGCGCCGACTCCGGTCGACTGCGTCATCGCCAGCACTTCCTTCTCCATTTCGAGATCGCGGAAGGCATGGCCGTCTTCGCTGCCCTTGGTCGGCAATTCGTCAAGATACTTTGTCGAGGCTAGCTTCACTGTTTTCATCGTCAGCTCGGCGCTCGTGCCGCCAATGACAATCGCCAGGTGATAAGGCGGGCACGCTGCGGTGCCGAGCGTGAGCACCTTTTCCTTCAGAAACGCCAGCATGCGGTCGTGCGTCAAAATCGACGGCGTCGCCTGGAACAGGAACGCCTTGTTGGCCGAGCCGCCACCTTTCGCGATGAACAGAAGTTTGTAGGCGTCCTCGCCCTCGGCGTAGATCTCGACCTGCGCCGGCATGTTCGACTTGGTGTTCTTCTCTTCGAACATGGATATCGGCGCCAGCTGCGAATAGCGCAAATTGCGTTTGAGATACGCATCGCGCGCGCCCTCTGCGAGGGCGGCCTCGTCGGAGCCGTCGGTGAACACCATGCGGCCCTTCTTGCCCATGATGATGGCGGTGCCCGTGTCCTGGCACATCGGCAGCACGCCGCCGGCCGCTATGTTCGCGTTCTTGAGGAAATCGTAGGCGACGAACTTGTCGTTCTCGGAAGCCTCGGGGTCATCGAGGATCTTGCGGAGTTGCTTCAGGTGCGCCGGGCGCAGCAGGTGATTGATGTCGGTGAACGCCGCCTCGCTGAGCGCGCGCAGCGCCTCGTGGCTGATCACCAGCATGTCCTTGCCCATCATCTTCTCGACCTTGACGCCGCCGATCTCCAGCTTGCGATAGGGCGTCTTGTCCGGACCCAGTGGAAATAGCGGCGTATGGTGATACGGCGGTGTGGCGGGAGGCGTGACGGGGGCGTTCATGGGTGTGGAACTCGTTTTCGTGCAAGAGAGAATTACCAGAAGAATCTATGTAGAGCGATAGCGGCACCTGCAATGGCGCTTTTGGCTATTTTGCGCCAAGCTATCGCCAATAATGAGACGCACGCAAAACAAGACGCCGCTTTCCGGGAGAACACCTATGTCGATCAAGCTCGCCTCGTCGCTCGGGTTCTGCGCTCTGCTCGCGGTCGCGTTGGCGCAAACCGGCGCGGCGCGGGCGCAATACACCGCCAAGGAATGGCCTGAAGGCGCGATGAAGCAGCGCTTCACGGATACCTGCGGCGCGTGCCACGACATCAACCGCGTCCGTGTCGGCTACACGCCGGAAGGATGGCTCACGGTCGCGCGCATGATGCAGAACTTCGATGCGCCTATCCCCGCCGAGGAATGGCCGGCGATGACCGAATACCTGATGAAAAATTTCCCCGAGCGGCAGCGACCGTCCGCGGTGATCGTGTCCGGCCCGATCAAGGCGCGTATCGATTTGTGGGACGTGCCGACGCAGGGCTCGCGGCCGCACGATCCGCGCGTGGCGAAGGACGGCGCAATCTGGTGGACCGGCCAGCTCGCCAACAAGCTCGGCCGCATCGATCCGAAGACCGGCGCGATCCGCGAATACACTTTGAAGTCACCGCATACCGGCCCGCACGGGCTCGCCGAGGACAAGGACGGGAACATCTGGTTCACCGGCAACAATCTCGGCCTGATCGGCAAGCTCGATCCCAGGACCGGACTCACCACCGAATATCCGCTGCCCGACAAGGCGGCAAAGGACCCACACACCATTAACATCGCACCCGATGGCATGGTGTGGTTCACCGTGCAGGGCGCCAACATGATCGGCCGGCTCGACCCGAAGAGCGGCGACATCAAGCTGGTCACGTCGCCGACCGAGAAGTCGCGGCCCTACGGACTGATGATTAATTCAAAGGGCGTGCCCTATGTTGTCGAATTCGGCGCGCCGAAGATCGCCAGCATCAATCCGGAGACCATGGCGATCAAGGAGTATCCGCTGCCAAACGCCGGCGCACGGCCGCGCCGGCTGGCGTTCTCCGATGACGACACCATCTGGTACACCGATTACCCGCGCGGCATGCTGGGACGTCTCGATCTGAAGACGGGGACTGTAAAGGAGTGGGAATCGCCCAGTGGACCGAAGTCGGAGCCCTACGGCATCGTCTTCACCAAGGGTGCGCTCTGGTACAACGAGTCTGGTGCCAAGCCGAACACTATCGTGCGCTTCGATCCGGCAAGCGAAAAATTCCAGAGCTGGGCAATCCCCGGCGGCGGCGACATCGTGCGCAACATGGATGTAACGCCGGATGGCAATCCGGTCACCGCCAACAGCCTGACCAACCAGGTCGGGCTGGTGACGGTGGAGGCCAGCAAATAAGACACATACTCTGTGTCATGCGCGGGCTTGACCCGCGCATCCATAATGAGGTGCACGGAAAAATTTCTACGATAGTTTTACGGACGTGCATCATGGATTGCCGGTCAAGCCCGACAATGACGGAAGATAGGCCTACACCGGCCTCACCCTGCCCTTCTCGCCTAACCCGCACTCGAGCGTCGCGCGATCCCATTTCGCCAGATGAGCCGCCGCGACGTAGGTGCTCTGCAAGAACTCCATCAACGCCGCAGCCGGATCGCGCGCCGTGCGGACGGCGTCGTAGGGCAGCAGAAACTCGCCCAGCTCCTTGCTGAAGGACGCGTCCTTCGGCTTAACGATCGCGGCGCCGAAGCCGTCAGGCACCGGATAGGCGTACGAGTAGAACGCGGCATAGTTGATTGGGCCGCCGCCGCCCGGCCAGAAACCGGCGCTCGACACCTCGTGCGAATAGGCCTCCTGCGCGACAGAATTCGGCAAATGCGGCACGCCGCCGGGATGGCGCGGCGCCAGGCGGCCGGAAAATCGCGTCACCGCCAGATCGAAGCTGCCCCAGAAGAAATGCACGGGGCTGGTCTTGCCGAGAAATCCGGTGCGGAAATGAGCGAAGACTTCGCTCGCGGAGAGCAGCACGCGCCAGAAACGGTTGGCATAGTCGGCGTCATAGGCTGCGTGCAGCATGTCCTGATCAAAAGGAATGCAATCGGCGATCTCATTCGGCATGGTCGATATGCGAACATCGACGCCCAGTTCGCGCAGCGAGATCATCATGTCTTCGTAGAACTCCGCCACGCTCGTCGGCTTGAGCATGATCTGACGGAAATGCCCTTCGCTCGTACGCAGCCACAGCACGTGATCGATGAAGTCGAAATCAATCTGGAAACTTCCGCCGTGCCACGGGATCGGCGATGTGGTGAGGCCGCGCGTGGTGACGTAGAGCGCGACATGCCATGAGTGATTGAGCCATGGCGTCAGCGCCAGCCGAACCTTGCCGACCACCTGCGTCCACAGATGCAGTGTTTCACGCGTGTCCTTCCACGCCGCATAAGTCAGTTCGGGCCAGCGCTTCGCAACCGGTGATGATGTCATGACGGCTCGTTACTCCATTTCGCCGTGCCAGCCTCGACTTCCCTATACTATCCTTTCCTCAAGGGGATACACGCCAATGACCACAATGTCGGTTCAACTTCGCAGTATCCCGGATACGCAAGCCGCGATTGGCTGGGCGGACGGGCACACCATCGTTGTCGACCGCCCCGACGGCAAAGCCGGCGGCATGGGTCTGGGTTTCAACGGAGGACAATTGCTCGGCCTGGCAATCGGCGGCTGCTTTTGTAACGATCTGCACTACGTTGCTCACGACATGGGCATCCGTCTCGCGTCAATCGCGGTGGACGTTACGGTCGCCTTTGAGGGAAATCCGCTCATCGCCAAAAGCGCGACCCTGCGCGTTGCAGTGAACGCCACCGACAAAGGCGCGGATGTCAGCGGCGTCATCCGCCGTGCTCAGGAAGTCTCCGCTGTCAGCAATTCGATCAAACGCGGTATTGCGGTCCAATTCGTCGCCAACGATTGAATGGTTTGGCGTATAGTGTCCGTGGAGCCCAGGGGCATCTATGACCACCATCGCGACCACGGACACCGCGCCGCCGTTGCATCGCTGGCTGCGCGCGGGCCTTGTTCTTATTGCCGCACTTGAATTTCTGGACGCGCTGTCAGGCGTGGAAAATATCTTCACCGACTATCAGCACCCCACCGCGCTTCTGCGCTTTGCGCAAACGCTCACCAGCATCAAGCTCGCACTGGCGCCGCTGATCGCAGGCGCGGCCCTGATGTTTGCCGGAATGGGCAATCTTCGCCGCGCCATCCTGGCGCTGGCTTTGCTCGTACTTGTGGGCTGGTTGCTCGACGGTCTGCCGTCCATCGCGATTCACGGCCTCACCCTGGCCTTCAACTTCGGTGGCCTGGAGGAATTCTCACACTACTTCCTCTTTCCCGCCTCAGCGCTCGCGGGAGCGGCGCTCGCGCTCAAGGACCAGCGCCTTGGACTCGCCGGCCTGCTCGTCAGTGTGCCGACGCTGCTCAACTGGGCCGGTGTCGTTGCGTTCACCGTTGCAATCATGATGTACGGTTTTTGAGCTTTCGCCCGCCTGGAAACAGAGAGGCCGCCAACCCCGGGCGGCCTCAGTTATGCCCCAGCGACCGTTCGGAGCTGGTAGATTTGTCGTTGATCCGACGCGCACAACGTTGTCAGTCAGCTTGCCACGAGAGCCACTGAGAACGCCGTTCTCGCCGTCACCGTCGGTCCGTCCCCAAACTCGGATTCAGGGATACGCCCGTGCAGGTGTCGCGCAACAGCTTTGTCGCTCTGCGCGCTTGAATCTTCGCGACCGTGACCTAGAAAACACAGGTTCCAGACCATCCCCGGTATTATCGGACCGATCATCTGAAGCCCGGCATCTAATTACCCTGGCCGCTTTGGAACTTCGCTACAATTTGAAATTAAAAACATTTTATGTGCTTACGCTATTTTTTTTATACCTACGTTATAGACGGGTCTGGTGACTCATTTGGAAAGAACGTTCGGCGACATGTCAGCGCGAGGGGAAACCCATGCGAGATCTAATGTTCATGCTGGCACCGGTGGCGCTCATCATCTACTTCGTTGTCTACCCGGACCAATTCAGCGCGCTTCTCTCCTGGGCCGGCCAATACGTTCATTAGAAATCTGGACCTGCCGATAGCCCTGGGTCGCGACCGGAAGCAAACGGGCGATTGACGAGCGGCGTTCCATCTGTCATCCGCAACGCCTCCTCTGGTCATTCCTTCAGTTCTTGCCTCCAGTTTTTGCAATGCCCCCAAGATCGTTCCGTATTGGCCGTTCAATCACCGGCCTTGGCCTGTTTGCCACCAGGCCGATCAAGAAGCGTGCAAAAATCGCCGAATATAGAGGTCCGCGCGTCGACGCCGAAGAAGCCGGCCGCCTCGAGCGGCGCGGCAACCGCTATCTCTATGAAATCAACAAGCAGATCACCATCGATGGCTCGCCGCGCAACAATATCGCGCGCTATGCCAACCATTCCTGCAATCCGAATGCAGAAACCTACACCTATGGCGGCCGGGTATTCATCCGCGCGCTGCGCAATATCAAGCCGGACGAGGAAATCACCTACGATTACGGCAATGACTATCTCAAATACGTCATTGGCCGGTCACACTGCCAATGCCGCCGCTGCCGCCGGCGCCGGGCGCGCAAACAGCG
>Ga0335084_10003497_pt1 | contig 15335 bp, 15 predicted proteins | sample Lox_Sample_44_FD_206721 | JGI IMG/M metagenome (GOLD analysis project Ga0335084, IMG submission 206721) | Soil microbial communities from Loxahatchee National Wildlife Refuge, Florida, United States - Lox_Sample_4.4 | ecosystem: Environmental > Terrestrial > Soil > Wetlands | place: USA...
GCACCCATCGGGGTCGCCGCCCGAGACATCGAGGCGGGCGAATACGTGCACACGCACAACATGGCCAGCGACTACCTGCCCACCTACACCCTCGAAGAAGGGCACAAGTTCGTCAAGGAGGTCAAATAATGCTCACTGGTTACCTGCGCACGGACGGCCGCAAGGGTATCCGCAACGGCATCGTGGTCACCTATCTGGTGGAATGCGCCCATCACGTGGCGCGCGAGATCGTTCACCCGTTCCGCGAACGTGGCGTACAGCTGATCGGCTTCTCGGGCTGCTATCCCAACGCCTACTCGCACAAGATGATGGAGCGCCTCTGCACGCACCCGAATACGGGTGCGGCGCTCCTGGTGTCGCTGGGCTGCGAGGGCTTCAACAAGAGCGCTCTGCTCGAGACCGTCCGCAAATCGGGCCGACCTGCGCGCCTGGTGGTGATCCAGGACACGGGCGGCACGCGCAGGAGCATCGCGGAGGGCCAGGCCTGGATCGAGCAGACGCTCGAGCAATTGCGGGCCACACCGCGCACCGAGATGGGCATCAATGAGCTGATCGTCGGCACCAAGTGCGGTGGCTCTGATGCCACGTCCGGGCTGACGGCAAACCCCGCCATGGGACGCGCATTCGATTTTCTGGTCCAGCAGAACGCCGCCTGCATCTTCGAGGAGACCGGCGAGCTGATCGGCATGGAGAACTGGATGGCGGAGCGCGCCGTCACGCCCGAGCTGGGGCAGGAGATCATCAAGACGGTAGGTAAAGCCGTGCGCTACTACGCGACGCTGGGCCACGCCAGCTTCGCGCCCGGCAATGCGGACGGCGGGCTGACGACTATCGAGGAGAAGTCGCTCGGCGCCTATGCCAAGAGCGGTCAGTCGCGCATCTCCGGCATCCTCAAGCCGGGCGATGTGCCGATCACCGGCGGACTGTACCTCATGGACATGATCCCCGACGGCGAGGTGCGCTTCGGCTTCCCCAACATCAACGACAACGCCGAGGTCGCCGAGATGATCGCCTGTGGCGCCCATCTGGTCATGTTCTCCACAGGCCGCGGCTCGGTGGTGGGCTCGGCCGTGTCGCCGATCATCAAGGTCTGCGCCAACCCCAAGACGTACAAGCGCATGGCCGACGACATGGACGTGGACGCGGGCCGCATCCTGGAGGGTCGCGCCACGCTCGACGAAGTGGGCCGAGAGATCTACGACCTGCTGGTCGAAGTGGCGAAGGGCAGACCGACCAAATCCGAAGCTCTCGGCCACCAGGAATTCGTGCTGACGTACAAGAGTTTCGAGCCGCTGGGACCCGCGTGCTTCCCTTCGGCCGCGTAGCGCGCGCCCGCTAGCCGTGGTAACACCCGTAACCACGCGCCTCTACTTGGAGGACGACCACTGCTTTGAAGCCGACGCGAACGTCATAGCGCTGGAAGGCGATCGCGTCGCCTTCGACCGAACCTGCTTCTACCCTGGCGGAGGCGGCCAGCCTTCCGATGAGGGCTCGGTTCGGGTGCAAAGCGGAGAGCTGCTCGACATCGTATCTGCGCAGGCGGATGCGAGCGAAGTCATCTGGCACAGTGCCAAGTACGCGCCTCCTCCACATATTCTCGGGCAGCCCGCCAGGCTGATCGTAAACCGTGTCCGGCGACTTGCTCTCACGCGCTACCATACTGTGCTGCACGTCCTCAACACGATCGCCTTGCGGGACTACGGCGGGTGGATCACCGGCGTGCAGATCGGGGCGGACTACTCGAGGATCGACTTCAAGCTGGATGGTTTCTCCGCTGCGCTGTGCGCGGAACTGGAGACCAAGGTCAACGCCGTGCTTGCAGGCAATCACGCCATCAGGTCGTACTACATCCCCGAGCAAGAGTTTCGCGCGCGCGAGGATTTGCTCAGGACCCTGGAAGCCAAGCCGCCCGTTTCCGGAGGGCAGGTCAGGGTGGTGGAGATCCAAGGGTTCGATGCGCAGGCGTGCGGCGGCACGCACGTGAGCACCACGTCGGAAGTGGGCAGGTTCTCGATTCTGCGCACCGAGAACAAGGGAAAGATCAACAAACGGCTGTACGTTCGCGTCGATCAGTGAATCGCGTCACGGAGAGTTCGCATGGACATGACCGCATCGATCCAGGAACAGGTAGAGGGCTTGCTTCCCGCTCTGCTCGGGATCCGGTTCATCGAGGTGGTGCGCGAGAAGGTGGTGGGAGAGCTGACCGTGCGATCCGACCTGTGCACTCTGGGACAGGTCCTGCACGGCGGGGCCATCATGGCTTTCGCCGACACCTTGGGCGCGGTGGCCACGATTGCGAATCTGCCGGAAGGAATGCGCACCACGACTATCGAATCCAAGACCAATTTCCTGAGCGCCGCGCCGCTGGGCTCGCGCATCGTGGGCGAATCGACGCCGGTACACCGCGGGCGGACCACGATGGTCTGGCAAACACGGATCCGCTCCGATGCGGGGCGCCTGGTGGCGCTCGTCACTCAGACACAGATGGTGCTGCCCGCCTAGGGAAGCTCTGATCGCGACCAGCGCTGACCCCGCTTCAATCGGCGGGAAATTCCCATTCGAGCTTCACGATACGCTCGGCGTCGAGGTAGATGCGCGCTGTGCCGATGCCCATGGAGTGGAAGTATTCGAGGAAGCCGTCCTGCTCGGCGTCGGGTTGCCCGAGCTTCTCCTCCAGCGCCTCCCGCGTGGTTCCCAGGTTCAATCCGTATTTCGTTCGCCAGCGCGGCTTGCTGATCCAGACCTGCTGCAGCAGGTAGGCGTTGTGTTGGCCGCCCGGGAACAGCGCCCTGATGTAGAGCCCGTTCAGGAAGAACTCCCGGATTTCATCCGTGTGACCGTCTACGTGCGGGTTCTGCACCTTGGTGATGATCTCGCGCTTGACCGGCCCTAGCTCTCGGATGGTCTTGATTCCACCCCGTCCGAGGCGCGATGCCCAGCCACGCTCGGTGAACGTGTTTACCCGCGTCTGCTGCTCCTGGGTGCGTGCTGCCAAGGACAGCATCTGGTTGCGAGCGAGAAATCCCATGACCCAGGGCCAGCTCTGCTCGAGCTCGTCCTCAGTCAACTCGTGCTTGGCCCCGGGTATCAGGCGCAGTTCCGAAAAGCGACCGCCGCCTTGCAAGGCCTCGTGCATCAGCTCGCTTTGCGATGGCGGCACCCAGTCGTCGGCGACCCCGTGGATCAGCAGCACCGGCGCGCTCATGGTGGGGGCATGGAATAACGGCGACACAGAGCTCGATCCATGCGGCTGACAGACTTGGGCCACATAGTTTCGCACCGGTTGGTATCCCGTCGTTTCTCCCCAGCGCGTGATGTCGATGACGGGGGAATAGGCCACCACGGCCCTCAGCTGTGAGGTTCGCGCGGCAGCCAGCAGGGCCACCTGTGCTCCCTGGCCATAACCCAATATGCCAAGGCGGCTGCGATCGACGCCGGGCTGACGCGCGAGCCAATGCAGCGCCTCGACCGCGTCGTCGGCCTGCCGAGCGCCGCAATCGTCTTTGCCACCCGACCCCGGAAAGCCGCGCATGCTCAGTGCCAGCGCCACGTATCCACGCTCGGCCAGATTGCGGGCCGTGGGCTCCAGGTCCTCAGCGCTGCCGGGATTGCCATGGAGCAGAAGCAGCGCAGGCATCTGGGGTTTGCGCGTGGAAGGCTGAAGCAGATATCCGCCGAGCGTGACGCCGATCCCGGGCACGGCGACGTTAGCGGCACCGGCAATGTCCGGCAGCGTTTCGGGACCAGACCGCACCGTTACAGACGCGGTCGCGAGAGCGAACGCAGCCCATGCTCTGAAGACGATCTGCGAGGGGCGGATGCGCTGACTGCTACTCGTGATCAACTTTGAGCGCTTCCAGGACGCGCGATACCAGGTTGTATCCGGCGATGGTAGCGGTGAGCTCGACAATCGTGCGCGAGTCGAGGTGCAGGTACAGCGCTTCGAACACGGCGTCCGGGACCTGGATGTCGCGGGTCATCGACTCGGCATAGTCGAGCACGGCGCGCTGTGCCGCATCAAACAGGGACGATTGGCGCCAGCGCGGCAGATCGTCGATCTGGGCTTGCGTGAGCCCGGCGGCGAGCGCTATGGGCACATGGTGCCGATACTCGTAGTCGGCACGGTTCATCACGGCGACGGCCATGATGACCAGTTCCCGGTATTGCGCCGGCAACTGGCACTGTTGCCGGATAACCGTGAAAAGGTGCAACCAGGCTTCCGCCAGCTTGGGGCTGTTCAGCAGCACCCGGTACAGGTTCAGCACCTTGCCGCCGCGCTCGGAGCGGATGCGATCGGCAACCGGCTTCAGCTCGGGATTGGTGCGGTCGTCTACGTACGGGACTCGGGCCATAAAAAAATCCGTTATTCGTGATTCGTGACTCGTGATTCGTAACAGCACCCTGCACGTGGGAATGGAGCGCCTGGAGCGCAGCTTGTTGGGGCGAAGACTAACCTTCAGGTTATGTCGCAGCCACTCGCGGTTCGTAATTCGTGGTTCGTTAGTCGTCTCGCGGGTTCTGGTTTTACGAGTCACGAATCACGGCTTTTCACGAATCACGGCTTTTCACGAATCACGGCCTGTCACGAGTCACGGCTTTTCTCAGTCGTTGTGTAACCGCGCGCTGAAACCGGCGCGTCCCAGTGCCTCGATGATCTGTTGCACGTGCTCGTGGCCGCGCGTTTCGAGCACGAAATCGACCTCTGCAGTCCGCACCGGTACGTGCGTAAACGCGCGCTGATGATGGACCTCCTCGATGTTGGCGTTGGCTTCGGCCAGACATGCCGTGACCTGAGCCAAAGACCCAGGCAGGTCGCGCAGCTCCACCTGCAGCCGCGTCAGCCTGCCCGAGCGCACCATGCCGCGCTCGATGATGTCCGACAGCATGAGCGGATCGATGTTCCCTCCGCACAGCACGAGCCCGATTTTCCTGCCTGCGAATCGGCTGCGATGGCGCAGCACACAGGCCAAGCCGGCCGCGCCCGCGCCCTCGACCACGGTCTTCTCGATCTCCAGCAGCAGCACGATAGCCTGCTCGATGTCGCCCTCGTCCACCAGCAGCACGTCGCTGACTCGCTCGCGCACGATCGGAAGTGTGAGTCGGCCTGGTTGCTTCACGGCAATCCCGTCGGCGATGGTGGTACCACCGAACTGGGGTTCGATGCCTCTGAGCGCGCAGTACATGGAGGGAAAGCGCTCGGTCTGCACGCCTATGATCTCGATGTCAGGCTTCAGACCTTTGGCCGCTATGGCCATGCCGGAGATCAGTCCGCCGCCGCCGATGGGCACGATCAGCACTTCCAGCCCCGGATGCACCGCGAGCATCTCTAGCGCGATGGTGCCTTGGCCGGCGATGATTCTCTCGTCATCGTACGGATGCACCATGGTCAGACCGCGCCGTTTGGCGAGCTGGACCGCGTGCGCCTTGGCGTCATCGAAAAGCTCGCCCTCGAGCACCACTTCGGCACCGAACGCGCGCGTTTGCTCCACTTTCACCGCAGCTGTGTAGCGCGGCATGACGATCACGGTCGGGATGCCGAGGCGCTTCGCATGGTAAGCCACGCCCTGCGCGTGATTTCCGGCGGAGGCAGCGATCACGCCGCGGGCGTGCTCATCAGGGGACAGCGACAGCAGCTTGACCAGCGCCCCGCGCTCCTTGAACGAGGCGGTGAACTGGTGGTTCTCGAACTTGAGAAATACCTGCGCGCCGGTAACCTCCGACAGCGTTTTCGACAGCGTGCAGGGCGTATCGGCCACAGCGCCCGCGATCGCAGCGGCGGCAACGCGAACATCGTCGAGGAAAATGGGCATGAAGCACAAAGTGCGGCGCGCAGCCGGTAGGTTACCAGAGCCGCCGGCGCACTTCATCGCGACCCAACAGGCCACAACAAAGCAAAAGGCCCGCCGAAGCGGGCCTTTGCTCAGGTACTATGCGTTCAAACGGGTTGGGGGTTCAAACGGGCTGGGGGTTCAAGCCGGCTGGATGTTCGAAGCCTGCTTGCCCTTGGGACCGGTCGTCACATCGAAGCTGACGCGCTGACCTTCCTTGAGTGTCTTAAAGCCGTTCATCTTGATCGCCGAGAAATGAGCGAAGAGATCTTCGCCTTTTTCATCCGGCGTGATGAAACCGAAACCCTTGGACTCGTTGAACCACTTGACCGTACCAGTTGCCATTGCTGTTTCCTATTGAAAATTGAAGTATGCGGGCCTTGACCCGTTGCGAAGCCCTCATGCGTCCGGGCTAGGATGTTTGGGCTACAAGACCGCGTACGCAATAAACCGGTACTGACGAAAGCTTGAACCTAAACATGGGCGCGCATGATACGCCTTTTTAGGAAAGTCAACACGGCCCAAGACCCCGTGCTGGCCCCTCCCCTGGCCGCTACAATGGCCCGTTACGCGCTGGAGCCCGCAATCGAACGACTGCTGAATCGCCTGGTGCAAGTGGAGCGCGGCGAGTGGGCTGCGGTGTCATGGTCGTTCGCCTACTTTTTCTGCCTGCTGTGCAGCTATTACGTGCTGCGCCCGGTACGCGACGAGATGGGGATCCAGGCCGGTATCAGCAATCTTCCCTGGTTGTTCAGTGCGACCTTCTTCGCCATGCTCGGCGCAACACCGCTGTTCGGCTGGGTGTCGGCGCGCTTCCCGCGCCGCCAATTCTTACCCTCCGTCTATCTGTTCTTCGTGGTCAATCTGCTCGTCTTCTATCTACTGTTCGAACGCAAGGCAGCGCCAGAGATCACGATCAAGGCCTTTTTCGTCTGGGTCAGCGTGTTCAACTTGTTCGTGGTGTCGGTGTTCTGGAGCTTCATGGCCGACCTCTACGATACCTGCCAGGCACGTCGCCTGTACGGCTTTATTGCGGCAGGCGGAAGCATGGGCGCCATCGCCGGGCCCGCGTTGACCACCGCGCTGGCGGTACCTCTGGGGCCCGTGGACTTGCTGCTCGTCTCTGGCGGCTTTCTGCTGGCGGCCATCTACTGCATCGACCGGCTGGGAAGCTGGTCGCGCGCGCGAGCAGCGCCTGGCCCGGAGTTGGCGAGAGAGGTGCCAGTCGGCGGTGGGGTACTCGATGGGATCAAGCTGGTTGCGCGCTCCCGTTACTTGCTGGGGATCTGCTTGTACGTGGCGTTGTACAGCACGCTGTCGACGTTTCTCTACTTTCAGCAGCAGCAGATCGTAAAAGCGACCATTGCTTCCTCTGAGCAGCGCACGGCGCTGTTCGCGTCGCTCGATCTTGCCGTTAACGGCGGCACCTTCGTTCTGCAGCTGCTTTTGTTCAGCGGTTTCTTGCGCCGCTTCGGGCTGGCAGCGGGGCTGGTGCTGGTGCCGGTATTTTCGGTGGCAGGCTTCCTAGCGCTGGGATTCGTCTCCACGCTGGCAGTGCTGATCGTGTTCGGCGTCGCGCGTCGCGTGGGTGAGTTCACCATCTCCAAACCGGCGCGCGAGACGCTGTTCAACGCGCTGTCCGCGGACGAGAAGTACAAAGCCAAGAACTTCATGGACACCGCGGTGTACCGCGCCGGCGACATGGCCAGCGGCTGGATCTTCACCGGGCTGCAGCATGCCGGAATGGCGCTGGCGGGGATTTCTTTTCTGTCGGCACCCTTGGCCGCGGCGTGGGCCGGGATCGGCATCTGGCTGGCACGGCGCCATGCGGCGATCATTGGGCGGAGCAGCGCGGAACTGAGTCGACCGGGCGCCGTTCAAACCGCGCAGGAGACAGAGAGATGATCGAGGGCAGCGCAATGACGTCGCGCAGGACAGTCTTGAAGGGCATTGCCGGCACCGGTGCATGGTTGGCCGCGGGCGGGTCGAACGCACGCCAGCCGACTGCTCCCGGCACCCCGATCAAGCGCGCGATTCCCGTCAGCGGCGAGCAGATCCCCGTCATTGGCCTGGGCACCTATCAAGCCTTCGATCTCACGACCAGTGCAGCCGCCCCGGCACCACTCAAGGAGGTATTGCAAGGCCTGGTGGACAACGGCGGCAGCGTCGTGGACAGCTCCCCCATGTACGGGCGGGCCGAAGAGATGGTGGGTGATCTCGTCGCCGAGCTCGAGTTGCGTTCGTCGCTGTTTCTGGCCACCAAGGTTTGGACCAGCGGGCGCGACGCGGGGATGCGGCAGATGGAGGAGTCGTTCGGCTTGCTGAGAACACAGACCATGGATCTGATGCAGATCCACAACCTGGTGGACTGGAAGACGCACACCGGCACACTCAAGCAGTGGCAGCAGCAGGGGCGGGTGCGCTACATCGGCATCACTCACTACCACGAAGGCGCCTACGCTGAGCTGGAGCGGCTGATCAAGACTCGCCAATACGACTTCGTTCAGCTGAACTACAGCATCGCGGAACGCGAGGCGGAGGACAGCATGCTGCCGCTGGCGCAGGAGCTCGGCGTCGCAGTCATCGCCAACCGGCCCTTCGCCAAAGCCAGCCTATTCTCGCGCGCACGCGGAAAGCAGCTGCCGGAGTGGGCGCAGGAATTCGACTGCAGCTCGTGGGCGCAGTTCTTCCTCAAGTACATCGTATCTCACCCAGCCGTGACCTGCGCCATCCCCGCCACCAGCAACCCAAAGCACCTCGCGGACAACATGATGGCCGGCGTTGGGCGACTGCCCGACGCCGAGACGCGGCGGCGCATGGCAAAGTACGTCGACGAGCTCTAGGCGCAGCCGCGTGCGCCCGAAAAGCGCGCCATCTTGTTGCGGCGGAGGCTAACCTGCTTGCAGGTTAAGCCGGCCCATCGCCGGATGGGACGGCGGCCGGAACCACAAAATGATGGCCGCCGGCGTCGGGCGACTGCCCGACGCCCAGACGCGGCGGCGCATGGCAAAGTACGTCGACGAGCTCTAGGCGCAGCCGCGTGCGCCCGAAGGGCGCGCGTTAGATCAACCCGCGTGCGCTGAGGTTGCGCATCAGCTCGCACGCGCCGAAAGTCCACGGCGCGATTCTGTCGCAGTAGTTGATACGGTTGGACAGAGCGCCGAGCGTCGGTGAGCGGACCGTGACCACATCGCCCAGTTTGTGCGTGAAGCCACGCCCGGGCTCGTCGCGATCCTGGACCGGTGCGAACGCCGTGCCCAGAAACAGCGCCAGTCCATCGGGATACTGGTGATTGCGGTTGAGCGTTTGCGCGGCGAGGTCGAGCGGATCGCGGCTGATCTGTGCGACGTTGTACTTTCCTTCGGTTCGGAACCCGTCGACGCCGACGACTTCTACCTTGATCTGCGTGTTGCGCACGTCGCTCACGCTGTAGTGCTGGTCGAGCAACCGTATGACCGGCCCCAGCGCACAGCTCGCGTTGTTGTCCTTGGCGCGCCCCAGGAGCAACGCGCTGCGCCCCTCAAAATCGCGCAGGTTGACATCGTTGCCGAGCATGGCACCCACCACCTTACCGGCACGGCTGATAACCAGGACCAGTTCGGGCTCGGGATTGTTCCACGAAGAGGACGCCAGGATTCCGATCTCGGCCCCGGTGCCGACCGCCGACATAGGCTGAGCTTTGGTGAAGACCTCCGCATCCGGGCCGATGCCCACCTCGAGGTACTGCGACCACATCCCGCGCCGGATGAGCGAGTCCTTCAGGCGCATGGCCGCGGGGGAACCGGGCTTGATGGCGCGCAGCTCGCCCCCCATCTCCTCGCCCAGGCTGTTGCGGATCGACTCTGCTGCGGCCGGATCACCCTTGGCCTGTTCCTCGATCACACGCTCGAGCATGCTGGCGATGAACGTGACCCCGCAAGCGCGCACCGCCTGGAGATCGACTGGCGAAAGAAAATAGGGCCGGTTCGAGTCGCGACGGTCGGCAGCCGAATTGGCCAGCATGTCAGCCACCCTGCCGACGGGCGTTGCACGCCCGCTCTTCACCGCCTCGGTCGCGACGGCGACGGGCTCGTCGCTGTTCAGCAGATCTGCGCAGGTGGGCGCCACCTGCGAGAGGTCGTACGCGTTGCCCTCGCGGATGAGCACGGGGCTCGGCCCGGCGAGCGGTCCGGGCACCCAGGCTCGCGCGATCAAGGTGGCGCGAGCCTGATCGTCGGGCAGCGCGGTGTGCTCGTCCAGCGCGAGTCGTGGTCCGGCGCTCATTGCCGGCCGCCCCGAATACGCAGGCGGAATCGCGCAATCGACATGGGCCTCCTCCCGGATCCTGCAGAATCCCGTTTCTGTTGTGCGAAGCCGATGAATTATACATGCCCGCGCCGATATGAAATGATGCATGCGTGGCGATCCGACCCAAGCAGATCGTGCTCCGTTTCCAAGACCCGCTACATCACCCATGCTCGACCCACGGCTCGTCTTCCTCGATCTTGAAACGACCGGCGCCAGCGCAGATCGCGACCGCATCACGGAAGTCGGGCTGATCGAGGTGGCCGATGGTGAGCTGGTGAGCGAATGGTCGACACTGGTCGATCCCGGCCGCGCGATTCCGCCGAACATCGTTTCCCTCACCGGGATCACGGACCAGATGGTGGCTGCTGCGCCGAGCTTCGGGCAGATCGGCGCGGCGCTGTTCCAACGGCTTGAAGGCCGCATGCTGGTGGCGCATAACGCGCGCTTCGACTACGCCTTCCTGCGCGCCGAGTTCCGCCGTATCGGCATCTGCTTTCGCGCACGGGTGCTGTGCACCGTCCGCCTGTCGCGCGCGCTGTTTCCCGAGCATCGCCATCACAACTTAGATTGCATCATGGAGCGCTTCGGGCTTTCTTGCGCAGCTCGCCACCGAGCGTTGGGCGACGCACAGGTCGTGTGGGCGTTTGCCCGTGAGCTCCAGCGCGTGGTAGAGCCCGAGCGCCTGGCCAAGGCTGTCGCCGCTGTGACCCAAGTCCCCGCGCTGCCCGCCGGGCTGGATCCGGAGCGCTTCGAAGACCTGCCGCACGCCCCCGGCGCCTACGTCTTCTATGCCTCGGACGGCACACCCTTGTATGCCGGCAAGAGCACGAACCTGCGTTCGCGCATACTCGCGCATTTCAGCGGCGATGGGGAGCTCAAGCGAGCGCAGCGGCTGGCGCTGCAGACGGCGTCGCTCGAGTGGACCGAGACCGGTGGCGAGCTCGGTGCCGCTCTGCGGGAGATCGCGCTGCTGAGGGAGCTCAAGCCGATCTACAACCGGCGGCGGGAACCCTCCCAGGCGTGGTCGCTGCGCTGGAACCCCGGTGGTGTCGTCGAGCCAGTCGAGATGCAGGGCGAGGACAGCGTCGCATCGGATTCGGTATACGGCGTGTTCCAGAGTCGAGTCGATGCCTTCGCGGCGCTGCGCGGTATAGCTCGTGCGCAGCAGCTCTGCCGCATCCTGCTCGGATTGGAGTCGGGACCCGGACCCTGCTCTGCGTTTGTCGAGGGTCTTTGCCGCGGCGCATGCGCGGGGCGCGAGACGGCCGCGCAGCACATGGTCCGACTGGTCGGCGCGCTGGCGCGGCTGCAGCTCCCGCCGTGGCCGTTCGCCGGGAGAATCGCGCTGCGCGAGACGGACCCTGGTCGGGCGCTGGACGAGGTTCATGTGTTCGACCAGTGGCGTTACCTCGGCTCGGCGCGCACGGACACCGAACTGGCAGAGCTGGTGGAGCAGTGCGAGTTGCCGGTTTTTGACGTCGACCACTACCGACTGCTGATGCGCCATCTCAGCCACGCGCGGCACGCGCTGCCTGCGGTGGACTTGGGCCAGGCGGGCACCCGGCAGCTCGTCTGGTGATGCCGTCCAGGGGTGCCGCACAGCCCTCGCTGCGAGCTGCGCATGCGCACGAGAGCGTCCGATGGCGGCGCCATGACGCGTGGAAGCCGCCTCGCGCTACAATCCGCACCCAGATTGCGTCTGCTTTCCGTCTCGACGCTGCACCGCGTCGTTTAGTCGGTTTCGCAGGCTGCTAGAACGCGCGTGTGAATCGACCCGGAGGGCAGCCATGGCCAGACCCGACAACCGCACCCCAATCCCGAAGGCGCCTTTCTGGCTGGGAGCGGGCGGGCTGATTCCCTTCGTCGTAATCGTCAGTGCGATGTGGGCGCTCCCCGCCCCCTACACGCCGCCGCTGTTGTTCTGGCTGACGGCCTATGCCGCCGTAATGTTGAGCTTCGCGGGCGGCTTGCACTGGGGTCTGTCGATGCTGCACCCGGACATGGGCGAGCAGGATCAGAGCGTGTTCATGGCCTGGAGCGTGGTGCCGGCGCTGGTGGGCTGGATCTCGCTGCTGATGCCACCGAAGACGGGTCTCATTCTGCTCATCGCCACCTTCGTGATTCAGTACGCGGCCGATCGCCAGCTGGCACAGCGATTCCCATTGCCTGCGTGGTATCTGCGCCTGCGCGCCGGCCTCACCGCGGTCGCGGTGCTTTGCCTGGTGCTCGCGCTCACGCACCTAGCGCGAAGCTGAACTCACCCGCTGCGACACGCCTCAGGCAACGCGAAGCCGATCCAACTCAGTTCAGTCTGGCGAGGAATTTGAGCAACGCGGCATTGAACGCCGCGGGCTGCTCGAGATTGGAGAGATGGGAGGCGTCGGGTATGACGACCAGCTCGGAGCCCGGTATCGCCTTGTGGATCGCTTCCGACATTGCCACCGGCGTGCCCACATCCTTGTCGCCTACGATGATCTGCACCGGACACTTGATCGCAGCGAGGCGATCGGTCAGGTTGATCTTCGGGATAGCGTGGCAGCAACCCACATAGCCCTGGGGGGGCGTGTTGCGGATCAAGTTCGCCACTCTTTCGACGACGCTGTTGCGCCTAGCGAGGAAGGGCTCGGTGAACCAGCGCTTGAGCGTGGATTCGACCAAAGGCGCCATGCCCTGCTCGGCGGCGGTCTTGATGCGTTCGTCCCAGACCGGCTGCGCATCGGGCGGCACACGGCTCGAGGTGTCGCACAGCACCAGGCTCTTCAACACGCTTGGATACTTGAGCGCGTAAGTCATGCCGATCATGCCGCCCATGGAAAGCCCGACGAAGTGAGGAGACGTCACGCCCAGCGCGCCGAGCAAGGCGTGCAGGTCATCGGCCAGCAGTTCCAGCGTGTACGCGCCCGCCGGCGCGTCGGTGGCGCCGTGGCCTCGGGTGTCGAAGCGTAGCACTTTGTATCGGTGTTTAAGCGCTTCGACTTGCTCGTCCCACATCGCCACGGCGCAGGCCAGAGAGTGGCTCATCACCAGCCATGGGCCGGCGCCATCGATTTGGTAGTTGATTTGAATGCCGTTGGCTTTGGTCTTCATACGCTGCTCTCAAGCAAGGTGGATGCAGAGTATAGCGCCCGAGGGCGAGACTTGACCTGCGCGGACCTTCGCTCCATCCTGCGGTTGTGTCGTGTAGGCCGCGCAGCTCAGCGGCTGAGCCCAGCATAAGGAGGACGGATGAGACTGGTACAGTTTGTCGACCGCGATGGATCGCGCAAGGTCGCAGTAGTGTCCGATGACGGAACCACGCTGCGCGTGCTGCGACAGGTGCAGCGGTTGTACGACTTGGCGCTGGAAGCGGGTCGGCGCAAGCTTGCACTATCCTCCCTGGCGCAAGACCGTTTGGGTTCGGAGGCCCTGGGCTACGACGAAGTCGTATCCGAGCGACGTCTCCTCCCACCACTGGACCACGCCGACCCGGCCCGCTCGCTTATCACGGGAACCGGGCTGTCTCATCTGGGCAGCGCGGCCGCGCGGGACTCGATGCACGTCAAGCTCAAGCAGGACGAGAGCCAGCTCACCGATTCAATGAAAATGTTCAAGTGGGGCATGGAAGGCGGGAAGCCTGCGCCTCGCAGCATCGGCGTGCAGCCTGAATGGTTCTACAAGGGCGACGGCACATGTGTGGTCGCGCCGGAGCAACCATTGGAGCTGCCCGCCTACGCGCTGGATGGGGGCGAGGAGGTCGAAGTGGTGGGCTGCTACGTGATCGGTGACAACGGCGAGCCGCTGCGCGTAGGCTTTGCGCTCGGCAACGAGTACGCCGATCATGTGATGGAGCGCCAAAACTACCTTTATCTCGCGCATTCCAAGCTGCGCCAGTGCTCGTACGGACCGGAGCTGGTGCTGGGAGAGTTGCCGGCGAGCGTAACGGGCGAGGCGAAGCTGGTGCGCAAAGGGCAGGTGATCTGGCGCGAGAGCTGGCTTTCGGGCGAAGAGAACATGGCCCACTCTATCGCCAATCTGGAGCACCATCACTTCAAGTACCGCGAGTTCCGGCGCCCGGGCGATGTGCACGTGCACTTCTTCGGCGCCGCGACCGGCAGTTTCACGAAGAACGTCAAGGCCGAGATCGGCGACGTGTTCGAGATCGCCTCGCCTGCGTTCGGCCGCCCGCTGCGCAATCCGCTCGGAGCGCCGGCGCAGCCATATGTCTTCGTCGCTGTGCGGACGCTGTAGGCGGCCAGCGCGAGCGATCGACAGGCATGGCCGACGGGCTCCATGTTGTGTTCGGCGCGGGTCCGCTCGGGCTCGCGCTCCTGCGCGCGCTCGAAGCGCGCAAGCTGCGCACACGGCTGGTGACGCGCGGCGGCAAGCGCGCAATCGGTTCCGCGACGCCGTTCGAGTGGTTCGAGGCCGACGCGACCGACGCCCGCAGCGCGCAGCGTGCGTGCGCTGGTGCAGCGGTGGTTTATCACTGCGCCGGCGCGCCGTATCACCGCTGGGCGCAACTGCTGCCCAAGATGATGGACGGTATCTCTGGTGCCGCCCGTGTCGCCGAGGCGAAGCTCATCTACGCCGACAATCTCTACCTCTACGGCAGGGTCACAGGCCCGATGAGGGAGGACTTGCCCTCCAATCCGAACTCGCGCAAGGGACAGGTGCGCGCGCGACTCGCCGACCGCTTGCTGGAAGCTCACAGCCGAGGCGCTCTGCGGGCCGCGATCGGCCGGGGCTCGGACTTCTTCGGCCCGAACGTTCTGCTCTCGCATGCGGGGAATCGCCTGTTTCCGCAGGCCCTGGCGGGCAAAACCGCCGACGTGCTCGGCGACCCCGACAGGCTCCATAGCTTCACCTTCATCGACGATTTCGCCGCCACGCTGGTCGTCCTTGGCGAGCGCGAAGAGGCGCTAGGGCGCGCCTGGCATGTACCCACGGCGCAAGCGCTCAGCCAGCGCGCTTTCATCGAACGCGTCTATCGCCTGGCCGGAACGGAGCCCAAACTGCGAGCTGTGCCGCGGGGGGTGGTGTCACTGCTAGCTCTGGTGGACCCTACACTGCGCGAAGTAAAAGAGATGCTGTACCAGCTCGAAGAGGACTTCGTAATCGACAGCAGCCGCTTCACGCAGACCTTCGGCCTCGCGCCAACACCGCTGGACGATGCGATACGCTCCACGCTAGCCTGGTATCGGGCGAACCAGCCCAGCAAAGCGTGACTGGTCGGCCCCGCGC
>Ga0335084_10003498_pt1 | contig 15333 bp, 12 predicted proteins | sample Lox_Sample_44_FD_206721 | JGI IMG/M metagenome (GOLD analysis project Ga0335084, IMG submission 206721) | Soil microbial communities from Loxahatchee National Wildlife Refuge, Florida, United States - Lox_Sample_4.4 | ecosystem: Environmental > Terrestrial > Soil > Wetlands | place: USA...
GTTGGAACGGTTCGCGTGTTGGAGGGGACCCAGAAGGACGTACACCCTGTCGTTGATCTTGAGCGTGCGAGGTTCCGGAAGCGTCTGCCCGTACGCTGCCGCGCCGAAGGCCATCAAGGCGATCAGAGCGCTCAGCCGTCGCACGGGTGTCTAGGGCTAACGTCGAAGCTCGGTCGCCGGCCCGCCGTAGCGAAGCGGACGCGGGGCGACCTGGAATGGGCGCTATAGACGAGCTCACCCAGGCGGAGCGACTGACCAAAAATGGGGAAACCTCCCGATGTCTGGGTGTACGGGATCGGCGCAAGCTACATCCTATACCGATTACTGATCACGACCGAACTACATGACCAGAAAGGAGCACGACACCGATCATCGGTCTCAACCAAAGGGGGAATTGCGTCATGGACTAGGCGGACGTGCTCGAGTACGCGTGCAAGATGCAATCTGAGTCTGAAACGAAGTCGAAGGAGCGCGACAACACTTCGCTCAAAGGAGAAAGAGATGATGCTCGCAACGACGAAGGTCGAGGATTTCGACCGCTTCTTGAAGATCTTCTCAACCAAAGGCGCTGAGAAGCGAATGCAGCACGGGTGCAAGGGCGCGACCGTCTTTCGCGATCCGAATGAGGGTGACCGGGTCTGGGTGATCTTCGACTGGGATGAGGAGGGTTTCAAGAACTTCGTCTCCGACCCCAAGGTCCCGGCGATCCTTCAAGAAGCCGGGCATAAAGGTAAACCCCAGGCGGCGAAGCTCGGCGGCCAGTACAGCGCCTAGCACGCTTCCCCCGCGCGGGGCGGCGCCGAAGAGGCGTGGCTCAACCCGGAAGTTGTCGACCCATTGCTCCCTGCCGCCGGCCACCACCTGCGGCAGAGAGCAGGCGAACTGCCTGCTCGGCTGACCGGCCGCGCCGGCGCGCGCTGCTACGCGACGAACCCGATCAGCGCGTCGAGCACCGCGTCCGGCCGCTCGGCGGTGAGTGCGTGTCCGGCGCCTTCCAGCATCACGGTGCGGCTGCCCGGGATCGCGCTGCGCAGGTCCTTCGCGTTGCGCGGCGGTGTCATGATGTCCCGGCTGCCGAGGATGAAGAGGGTGGGGCATTTCACCTTCGCAGCGGAAGCCGCGCCGTCGGCGTACTCGGCGCAGGCCTTGAGGTCGACGTGCAGCACCTGCGGCTTCGCGCGTTCGAGGAGGCGCAGGTACGCGCCGGTCATCCACATTCCGGGCGCGCTGTTGCCGCCGACCTGCGCGGTCGCCGAGTGGCCCCAGAGGTTGAGCATGTCCATTGCGTCGTGGCTGTCGTCGCGCGCGGCACTCATCAGCCCTTCGCCGACGAGCATCGGCGCGGCCGTGCCGATGAGCGCGAGCGCCCGAACGCGCTCGGGGTGCCGCGCCGCGCACTCGAGCGCGGCGAGCGAGCCCATGCTGTGCCCGACGAGCGCCGCCTGTTCGATCCCGGCCGCGTCGAGCGCGGCAACGATCCAGTCCGCGATGGCGCCGATCGAGGCGAGTGGCGGACCTTCCGAGCGTCCGTGCCCCGGTAGGTCGAACGCGAGCGCGTTGCAGCCGTGGTAGGCGAAGTAGCGGGTCTGGAGGAGCGATGCGCTGTGATCGTTCGCGGCCCCGTGCACGAAGACGACGCTCGGCAGCTTCGGATCGAGCTTGCGCCCGGCGCTGTACGCATAGGCGCGCTTCCCGTCGACGACGAGGTCCATGGCGTCAACCCTTCTGCGAGGCCGCGAGCGCGCGCCCGAGATCCTCGATCAGGTCGTCCGGGTCCTCGAGCCCGATCGAGAGGCGGATCGTGCCCGGACCGATGCCGGCGGCGGTGAGCGCGGCGTCGTCCATCCGGAAATGAGTCGTGGTCGCCGGATGGATCACGAGCGACTTCGCGTCGCCGACGTTCGCGAGGTGCGAGAACACGCGCAGCGTCTCGATGAACTTCCGCCCCGCCGGCCGTCCGCCCTTGATCGAGAAGCTGAACACCGCGCCGCAGCCCTTCGGCAGCAGCCGCTTCGCGAGCGCGTGGTCCGGATGCGACTCGAGCTCCGGATAGCCGATCGATTCGACCGCCGGCTGCTTCGCCAGGAACGCCACGACCTTGCGCGTGTTCTCGACGTGGCGCTGCATCCGCAGCGGCAACGTCTCGATGCCCTGCAGGATGTGGAACGCCGTGGTCGGGGCCATGCAGGCGCCGAAGTCGCGCAGCCCCTCGCGCCGTGCGCGCAGCAGGAACGCGGCGACCGTGGACTCCTCCGTGAAGTCCATGCCGTGGAACCCCGCGTAGGGTTCAGTGAGCGTCGGAAATTTGCCGGAGGCGTCCCAGTCGAACCGCCCCGAATCGACGAGCAGCCCGCCGATGACGATGCCGTGCCCGCTCAGGAACTTCGTCGCGGAATGGAAGAGGAGGTCCGCCCCGAGGTCGAACGGGCGCATCAGATACGGCGTCGTGAACGTCGCGTCGACGAGGAGCGGAAGTTTTGCAGCGTGCGCGATCTCGGCGACCGCGGGCACGTCGAGCACGTCGAGTCCCGGGTTGCCGAGGGTTTCGCCGAACACGAGCCGCGTGTTCGGCCGGATTGCCGCGCGCCAGGCGTCGAGGTCGCGCGGGTTGACAAACGTCGTCTCGACGCCGAAGCGGGGCAGGGTATAGGCGAGGAGGTTGTGCGAGCCACCGTAGAGCGAGTGGCTCGCGACGACGTGCGCGCCCGCACCGAGCAGCGTGCACACCGCGAGGTGCATCGCCGCCTGGCCGCTCGCCGCCGCGATCGCGCCGACTCCGCCCTCGAGCGCGGCGATGCGCTCCTCCAGGACGGCGTTGGTCGGATTCGAGATGCGCGAGTAGACGTGTCCGCCGCGCTCCATGTTGAAGAGCGACGCGGCGTGGTCGGAGTCCTTGAAGACGTAGGACGCGGTCTGGTAGATCGGCGTCGCGCGCGCGCCGAACTGCGGGTCCGGGGCCTGTCCGGCGTGCAGGCTCAGCGTGTCGAAGCGTAGGTACTTCGGTGTCGACATGGCGCGGTTTCCAGCGGGCGGAGTCGCCCGATTCTACCGCCGCGCCCCGGCGGGGCCTCACCCTCTGCGACTACGCGGGCTCCATCGTCTCCGCGCCGGCGCCCGGCAGGCGCAGGCGGATCTGCCGCGCCGCGAAGCCGGCCTGGGCCCGGTTCGACACGCCAAGTTCGCGGTAGATCGTCGCCACGTGGGTCTTCAGCGTGCCTTCCGCCATGACGAGCGAGCGGCAGATCAGCTTGTTCGGAATGCCCTGCACGAGGAGCGACAGGACCTGCAGCTGCCGCGGCGTCAGGCTCGGGCCGTCGCGGCGCGGGGGCGCGGCGACCGGCGGGGGCGCGTCGCCCCCGCGGAGCACTTCCGGCGGCAGGTAGACCTGGCCGGCGAGGACGAGGCGGACGGCGTTCAGCAGCACCCCGGGCGGCGAGCGGTCGGGGATGAAGCCCATCGCGCCGCGCGCAAGCACCGCGAGCACCTCGGCGCGTCCGGATGGCGCGCACAGCGCGGCGACACGCACCGCGGCGTGCTCCGCGCGGAGGCGGTCGAACCCGCTCACGCCGTCGCCGTCGCGGAGCGCGGGATCGAGGAGCACGAGCGACGTGTCGGGATGCGCGGCGAGCTCGGCGAGCGCGCTGGCGACCGTCTCGGCCTGCAGCACGTGCATGCGGCCGGCGATCCCGCCGAGGATCTCGGCCACTGCCTGGCGGATGAGGGGATGGTCGTTGACGATCAGGATCGTCGCCGCGTATGCCGTCGACGCGCCCGCCGCTCCGCGGTTCGGTCCGGGTAACACGCTCAGCATCGGTTTCATACTCGCCTCCGGTTTCTGGCCTCGATCGCCTGGATCGACATGACTGCAGCCTAGGCGGAAGCGCGCCGTGAGAAGCGTCACAAGTCCCGGGGCGCGTGTGAAGTATTCACGCGGGAGAAAAAAACGCCCGCCACGAGGGCGGGCGCGGAGGTAGACCCGGCCGCAAGGGGAGGGGAGGCCGAGCCTAGAGGAGCTGGCGCTAGCCGATGCGCACCGGCACGTAGATCGTCGCCTCGTCGCGGCGCACGAGTACCGGGACGTTGCCGCTCGCCTGGTCGACGAGCTTCTTCAGCTGCTCGGGGGTCTCGACCTTCGTGGCGCCGAACGCGAGGATCACGTCGCCCTCGCGGATGCCGGCCTTCGCCGCCGGGCCTTCGACCTGCTCGACGACCACGCCGGCGTCTACTCCGAGCGCCTTGCGCTCGTCCGCCGAGAGGGGACGGACCGCGACGCCGAGCTTCGCCGGCTTCGCCGATTCGCCGGCCGCCGCGGCGGCCACCTTCTCGGCCGGCATCTCGCCGACGGTCACGCGCAGGGCCTGCGTTGCGCCCTTTCGCCACACCTGGAGGGCCACCGTGGTTCCGGGTTTGGTCTCGCCTATGATGCGCGGCAGGTCGACCGACTGGTCGATCGGCTTGCCGTCGACCGCGACGATGACGTCGCCCGACTTGATCCCGGCCTTCTCGGCCGGGCTGCCCGGCTCGACGGTGCTCACGAGCGCGCCGCGCGGCCGGTCGAGTCCGAACGAGTCGGCGAGGTCCTTGTTCACGCCCTGGATCGCGACGCCGATCCGGCCGTGGCTCGCCTTGCCGTACTTGATCAGGTCGTCCTTGACCTTCACCGCGACGTCGATCGGGATCGAGAACGAGAGCCCCATGTACCCGCCACTGCGGCTGTAGATCTGCGAGTTGATGCCCACGACCTCGCCGGCCATGTTGAAGAGCGGCCCGCCGGAGTTGCCGGGGTTGATCGCGACGTCGGTCTGGATGAACGGCACGTAGCCCTCGTCGGGCAGCGCGCGCGACTTGGCGCTCACGATGCCGGCGGTGACGGTGTTCTCGAGGCCGAACGGCGAGCCGATCGCCGCGACCCACTCGCCCACCTTGAGCTTCGACGGGTCGCCGAGCTTGACCGTCGGCAGCCCCTTCGCGTCGATCTTCACCACCGCGATGTCGGTGCGCCGGTCCGTGCCCACGACCTTGCCCTTGAACTCGCGCCGGTCGCTCAGCTTCACGGTGAGCTCCGCGGCGTCGGCCACGACGTGCGCGTTGGTCAGGATGTAGCCGTCGGGCGTGATCACGAAGCCCGAGCCCTGTCCCTGACGCGGCGTCGGCTGTGCGTCGGGGATCGGGATCTGGAAGCGACGGAAGAACTCGTACATCGGGTCGTCCGGCCCGAACGGCAGGCCCCGGGTCGTGGCCGCTGCCTGCGCGCGCTGCGTCACGGTGATGTTGACGACCGCCGGGCCCTGGCTCTCGACGAGCGCGGTGAAGTCCGGCAGCGACGCGGCCGGCGCAGGGGCTGGCGCGGCGACTGGGGCCGGCACGGCCGCGGCGGCGGGGGCGGCGCCCGCGCTGCGGATCGGGTAGTACTCCGCACCCGCGTAGCCGAGCGTGACGGCGCCGAGCGCCGCGGCGACGGCGAGCGCCGCAGTCCTCTTCCTGAACATGCGATCTCCTGTGCGTTCTGGTTGGTGGTACGGGGACTTGGGCAGGTCCGTCGCCGGGAGGTTCCGGCAGCTAACCGCCGGTTACATGCGCAACAACTCGTTACAAATCGGGCGTCCGGTAACATCGGGCGGCCCCTGATGACCAGAAATCCGGACCTGCCGCTCCGGCTGTTCGCGCGCGTCTTCGTGCCGTTCGCCTGCGGCTATTTCTTCTCGTACTTCTTCCGCGTCGTCAACGCGGTGATTTCCCCCGACCTGGTGCGGGACGTCGGCGTGGACGCGAACCGGCTGGGCCTCCTGACGAGCGCCTACTTCCTCGCCTTCGCCGCGGCGCAGCTCCCGCTCGGGGTCGCGCTCGACCGGTTCGGCCCGCGGCGGGTGAACGCCTCGCTCCTCGTCGTCGCGGCGGCCGGGGCGCTCGTCTTCAGCGCGAGCTCGAGCCTGGGCGGCCTCGCCGCCGGGCGGGCGCTGATCGGCCTTGGCGTCTCGGGCTGCCTGATGTCGAGCCTCAAGGTCTTCTCGGTCTGGTTCCCGATGAACCGGTTCGCCACCCTGAACGGCTGGCTGCTCGCGGTCGGAGGGCTCGGCGCCCTGTCGGCGTCCGCGCCGGTCGAGGGGCTGCTCCGGCTGACCGACTGGCGGCACGTCTTCGACGGGCTCGCGGCCGCGACGTTCACCGCCGCGATGCTCATCTTCTTCGTCGTGCCCGAGCGCGCGGAGAGCGCGCCGCGCGCGGGCATCGGTGAGCTCGTCGGCGGGTTCCGGACGGTCTACGGCGATCCGGTGTTCTGGCGCATCGGCCTGATCAGCATGACCGTGCAGGCGGTGTTCCTCGCCACCCAGGGCCTGTGGGCGGCGCCCTGGCTGCGCGACGTGGCGCGCTTCGATCGCGCGGAGGTGGCGGCAGTCCTGCTCGCGATGGCGATCGCGACCACCACCGGGTTTGCCTCATCCGGCTTCGCCGCCGACCGGCTCGCCCGGCGCGGCATCCTGCCGCTCACGCTGTACAAGTGGGGCGCGGTCGCGAGCACGGCCCTCACGCTCTTCTTCGCGCTCGGCGTGACCGCGGTCGCGGTGCCGGCGTGGTGCCTCTTCGCGTTCGTGGGGCCGATCACCACGCTCTCGTACACGATCCTCACCCGGCGCTACGAGCGGACGCTGACGGGACGGGCCAACACCGCGCTGAATCTCCTCGCGTTCCTCGGCGCGTTCGCGATGCAGTGGGGGATCGGCGCGATCGTCAGCCTCTGGACCCCGGAGGAGGGCGGCCACTACCCGGCCGCGGCGTATTCGGCGGCGTTCTGGGTCTGCACCGCGATCCAGCTCGCCGGGCTCGGGCCGCTGCTCACGCTGCGCGAGGTGGGTCCGCGGTCGTCGCGGCGTTGACGGTGGCGTGCAACGTGCGGCGTATCATCGCAGGCCATGAGCAAGGCGTTCACCAAGGAATCCGACGAGGACGAGGATCTCGACCTGGACGCGGTCGAGAGCGAGCCGCAGGTCGAGAAGAACTACATCACCCCGCCCGGGTACCGGCGCCTCCGCGAGGAGCTCGCCGCGCTCTGGGATGTCGAGCGGCCGAAGCTCGTCGAGACGATCGCCTGGGCGGCGTCGAACGGCGATCGCTCGGAGAACGCCGACTACATCTACGGCAAGCGCCGGCTGCGCGAAGTCGACCGTCGCATCCGCTTCCTCTCGAAGCGGATCGACGCCGCCGAGGTGGTGGACAACGCCGGGCGCGACGACGAGCGCGCGTTCTTCGGCGCGACCGTCGCCTACCGCGACCGGGGCGGGGTCGAGCGCACGGTCACCATCGTCGGCATCGACGAGGTCGACCCGGCGCGCGGGCGCGTGTCGTGGATCTCGCCGATCGCCAAGGCGCTGCTCAGGGCCCGCGCGGGCGACGTGGTGATGCTGCGGACGCCCGCGGGTGCCGAGGAGATCGAGGTCCTCGCGGTCCGGTACGACGACCTCGGCTGACGGTCGGCCCGCCGCTCGCCGCAGTGACGACCGCTCCCGAGCGTTGGCCCGGCGCGCCGCCGAGTCCCGGCGTCAGTCGGACTTGCCCGCCGCGACGCGGGTGAAGTCGCCCGCCTTCACCAGGGTGAGCTTGGACGGATCGATGTGGCGGCGCAGCGCGTCGCGGACCTGGGAAGGCGTGAGCGCGGCGAGCTTCTTCTCGAACGCCTCGTCCCACGCCATGGTCCGGTCGATCACGCTGTAGCCCGCGAGCCGTCCCGCGAGCGCGCCGTCGGAATTCCGCGCCACCTTGCGCGCCTGGAGGAGCGCACGGCGGCCGTCCTCGAACTCCGTGTCGGCGAACCCCTCAGCGAGCGTGCGTCCGAGCTCTTCCCGAATCGCCGCCTCGACCCGCGCGCGGTTTTGCGGCGCATAGATCGCGTAGACGCCGAAGTCGCCGGCCTCGTCCTGCGCGCCGACGTTGAGCCACGAGCCGACGCTGTACGAGAGGCCTTCCTTCTCCCGGACCCGGCGCGCGAGCCGCGCATCCGACGACCCGCCGAGGAGATAGTTGCCGAGCACCAGCGCCGCGAAGTCGGGGTGGTCGTCACGGAGCTTCAGGTTGAGCCCGGCGCGGAACACGGCGTTCGCCTTGTCGGGCGTCTCGATCGTCCGGTCGGTGGCCTGCACGTCGAAGTGCTTCCACGGAATCCGCCGGTAGGGCGTCGGGTTCTTCCAGTCGCCGAACAGCCGCTCGGCGAGCTTCGTCATCTCGTCGGGATCGAAGTCGCCCACCACCACGAGATCGCTGTGCGAGGCGCCGACGAGCTCGCGGTGGCAGCGCCGCGCGTCCTCCAGCGTCACCGATTTCAGCCGTGCGGCGCGCTCGTCGAGCGTGGGGGTGTAATTCCAGTGCTCGGGCGGGTAGGGGTTCAGCTCGCGGGCGATCGTGAGGCTGGCGAGCGACTGCGGGTCGGTGCGCTGCGTGTCGATGCTGGTCAGCGCCTGCTGCCGCACCTGCTCGAACTCCGACTCGGGGAACGACGGCTCGCGCAGCATCTCGGCGACGATCGCGAGCGCCTCGGGCAGGTTCGCGCGCACCGTCTCGATCGACGCGCCCTCGGTGCTGACCGCCGTCGCCGCGCGCAGGCGGTCGAGGGCGTCCTTCAGCTCGGCGCGCGTGTGCTTCAGCGTGCCGCGCGACAGCATCGCGCTCGCGACCGAGCACGCGCTGCTGCGATTCGCCTTCAGCGCCTCATCGCCCCAGCGCAGCCCGAGCTGCGCGATGACCGTCCCGCCGCGCGTCTTCTTCGGCAGCAGCGTGAGCTTCATGCCCGAGGGCAGGGTGCGCCGGATGATGCGCGCCTCGATGTTCTGCGGCGTCGGGTCGAACACTTCGCCCGCGGCGACCTCGGACGGCCCGGCGAAGCCCTTGAGGAGCGCCGTGACGTCGGGCGCAGCCGGTACGGCGACCCGCTCGGGCTTGTCGGCGGGGTAGAAGAGTCCGAGCGTGCGGTTCGCCGGTTTCAGGTACGCGGTGGCGACCCGCTGCACGTCCTCGCGCGTCACCTTGTCGAGCTGGTCGCGATACAGGTACAGGAGCCGCCAGTCGCCGATCGCGGCGAACTCGGAGAGCGTGAGCGCGACCGAGCGTGAGTTCGTGAGGAGCTGCTCGACGTCGCCCTTCAGCTTCGTGCGCGCGCGCTCGACCTCCTCGTCGGTTACCGGCTTCGCGGCGAAGCCCTCGACCTCGGCGAGCAGCGCGTCGCGCGCCGGGTCCATCGGGGCGTCCTTGCGGACCGCCGCGCCGAAGTACGAGGAGCCGGGCTCGCGCGTCTGGCGCTCGGCGCCGAAGATCGCGGCCGCCTTGCCGGTCTCGACGAGCGCCTTGTGCAGCCGGCCCGACGGCTGGGCGACGAGGATCTGTCCGAGGATGTCGACCGCGGCGAAGTCGGGGTGCGAGCCGGGCGGCATGTGATACATCGCATGGGCGAGCTGCACGTCGCCGACGCGACGCAGGATGACGCTGCGCTCGCCGTCCTGGGGCGGCTCGACCGTGTAGGTGGACCGCAGCGCCCGTGCCGGCTTCGGGAGCGCGCCGAAGGTCTGCGCGATCGTGGCGAGCGCCCGGTCGGAGTCGAACTTGCCGGCGATGATCAGCACCGCGTTGTCCGGCTGGTAATAGTGGCGGTAGAACGCCTGCAGCCGCTCGATCGGGACGTTCTCGATGTCCGACAGCGTGCCGATGACCGAGCGGCCGTAGTTGTGCCAGAGGTAGGCCGCGGCGCTGGTGCGCTCGCGCAACAGGGCGAACGGGCTGTTCTGCCCGGCCTCGAACTCGTTGCGGACCACGGTCATCTCGCTGTCGAGGTCCTGCTTCGAGACGCTGGCGTTGACCATGCGGTCGGCCTCCATCCCGAGGACGAACGCGAGGGTGTCTTCGCTCGCCGGGAAGGTCTCGAAGTAGTTGGTGCGGTCGAACGAGGTGGTGCCGTTGTAGCGCGCGCCGCGCTTGAGGAGCTCGTTCTTCGGGTTGGCGATCTGCGCGGTGCCCTTGAAGAGCAGGTGCTCGAGCAGATGCGCCATGCCGCGCTCGCCGTAGCTCTCGTGCCGGGAGCCGACGAGGTAGGTGATGTTGACCGTGACCGTGTCCTGCGACTGGTCGGGGAGCAGGAGCACCTTCATCCCGTTGGCGAGGTCGTACTCGCTGATCCCGCCCATGGTCGGGCCGCGGGTCACCCCCGCCGGGAGCGTCTGCGCCCCCGGGGCGAACGGGACGAAGAGTGTCAGCGCGAGCGCCGCAAGGATCGCGGAACGGAGAGCCTGCATCGGTTACCCCCGGGATGGCGGCCGGGCACGCCGGCCGCAGCCACTATTCTATAAGGGCTTTCAGAGCCCCGAGGCGAGGAAAGGTTCCCGTTCCGGACCCGAGGGCCGCACCTAGCCGGGCATTTGGCCGCCCGGGCGCCTCTCGCGCCCGCGTTGGCGTTCACGGTAGAGTTCCAGCGATGAGCGCCCCTCCCATCGACCCCGCCGCACTGCGTAAGGCGTTCGGCACCTACGCCACGGGGGTGGTCGTGATCGGCGCGCGCGGGGCGGACGGGATGCCGGTCGGGATGACGGTCAACTCGTTCAGCTCGGTCTCGATCTCACCCCCGCTCGTGTCGTTCTGCCCCGGGCGGTCGAGCTTCGCGTTCCCGGTGTACGCGGCAATGCAGCACTTCTCGGTGAGCGTGCTGGGCGAGGAGCACCGCGGGATCTCGGACCGTTTCGCGCGCGCGAGCGGCGAGCACAAGTGGGGTGGCGTGAAGCACCGCCTCGGCGAGGGCGGCGTGCCGGTGCTCGAGGACGCGGTGGCGGCGTTCGAGTGCGAGGTCGAGGCGCGGTTCGACGCGGGGGATCACGTGATCGTCCTCGGCCGCGTGCTCCGGTTCGAGCATCATGGCGAACGGTCGCCACTCCTCTTCCATGGCAGCCGCTACCACGGGCTCGGCGCCGGCCTGGACTCGCCGCAGCACGTGGACCTCGCTTCGCTCATCGGCTGGGGTTGACGATGACTCGCGTGTTTGCGGTCGCGCTCGCCGTAGCGCTCTTCGCCGGCGGCGGCGCATTCGCCGATTACCCCGACAAGCCGATCCGGTTCATCGTCCCGCAGGCGCCGGGGAGCGCCACCGACACCGTCTCGCGCATCCTCGCCCCCGAGATGTCGAAGTCCCTCGGGCAGCAGGTGGTCGTCGACAACCGCCCGGGTGGCGCCCTCACGATCGGCATCGACCTAGTGGCGAAGGCGCCGCCGGACGGCTACACGATCGGCATGGGCCCGATCGGCGCGCTGGCGATCACGCGCCACATGGTGGCGAAGCTGCCCTACAACATCGAACGCGACCTCCAGCCGGTGGCGCTGGTCTCGAGAGGGCACCTGCTGCTGGCGGTGTCGCCGTCGCTGCCGGTCGACTCGGTGCAGGAGCTGATCGCGTATGCGAAGCAGAACCCCGGCAAGCTCCTCAACGCGTCGTCGAGCAACGGCTCGCCCGGGCACGTCGGTGGCGAGCTCTTCAAGTACATGACCGCGACCGAGATCGTGCACGTGCCCTACAAGGGCGGGGCAATGGCGATCAACGACCTGATCGCGGGGCACGTCCAGGTCATGTGGGAGAGCCTGAACTCGATCTCGCCGCACGCGCGCTCGGGGAGAGTGAAGGCGCTCGCGGTGAGCGGCGCACGGCGCTCGCCGGGTTTCCCGGAGTTGCCGACGATCGGCGAGATCGTTCCCGGCTACGAGGCGGGTACCTGGACCGGCGTCATCGCCCCCGCCGGGTTGCCGCGGCCGGTGCTCGACAAGCTGAACGCGGCCGTGAACGCGGCGATCCGCTCGCCGCTCTTCGTGGAGCGATTCGCGTCGATCGGCGACGAGCCGGCGGGCGGCACGCCCGAGGACTTCGCGGAGCTGATCCGGCGCGACTCCGCCAAGTGGGCGGACGTGGTGAAGCGCTCGGGCGCGAAGATCGACTGAGGGTCAGCCGAGCGCGCGACTGACCTGTTGGGGGCGGATATTCGCCGGTAGCGGCGGGTCCCTGGGCCGGCCGTACCGCCTGTCCCCCCGCCCTCGAGCTTTCCCCTGAAAAAACATCGGGCTCCGCGCTTGATCTTTGGTGCATCGGTAGGCAACATCCGGGCCACGGGATGGGCGCTACCGCCTCAGCCGCGAACCTGGAGAAATTGAACTGGCGGCTCAGCTCGGAACCAACCTCGGAACGAACTGGAGCGCGGCCGACTCGGCCGAGCTCTACGGCATCCGCCGGTGGGGGGCGGGGTACTTCGATCTCGCCGAGGACGGCACGGTCGGGGTCAGCATCGCGTTCAACGGCAGCCGTGCCCGGGTGAGCCTGCTCGACATCATCGCGGGCATCCGGGAGCGCGGGCTGCAGATGCCGGTTCTCCTGCGGATCGAGAACATCCTCGACGCTCAGGTTTCCCTCCTGAACGAGAGCTTCGGCCGCGCGATGCGCGCGCTCGACTACCGCGGTAGCTACCGCGGCGTCTTCCCGATCAAGGTGAACCAGCAGTGCCAGGTGATCGAGGAGATCGCCCAGTTCGGCGCGCGCTACGGCCACGGCCTGGAGGCCGGCAGCAAGGCGGAGCTCCTCATCGCGCTCGCTTCGATCGATCCGGAGGCGGGCTACATCGTCTGCAACGGCTACAAGGACACCGAGTTCATCACCCTCGGCTTGCAGGCGATCCGCCTTGGCTACCGCTGCTTCTTCGTGCTCGAGACGCCGACCGAGCTCCCGATCGTCCTCCAGACGAGCCGCGCGCTCGGCGTCCGTCCGATGCTCGGGGTGCGCGTGAAGCTCGCCTCCCGCGTCGGCGGCGCGTGGAACGAGTCGAGCGGCGACCGCAGCATCTTCGGCCTCACCACCTCGCAGATCGTCGAGCTGATCGACTCGCTCCGGCACCACCGGATGCTCGACTGCCTGCAGCTCCTTCACTACCACCTCGGCTCGCAGATCCCGAACATCCGCGACATCCGGAGCGGCGTGCTGGAGGCGGGCAGGTACTACGCCGACCTGAAGCAGGAGGGCGCGCCGCTCGGGTTTCTCGACCTCGGCGGCGGCCTCGCGGTCGACTACGACGGCTCGCAGACCAACTACGACTACAGCAAGAACTACTCGCTCGACGAGTACTGCCTCGATGTCGTCGAGCAGATCATGAGCGTGCTCGACCCGCTCGGCATCGAGCACCCGGTGATCATCACCGAGTCGGGCCGCGCGACCGTCGCCTACTCGTCGGTGCTGCTCTTCAACATCCTCGACGTGACGCGATTCGAGCCGGCCGAGGTGCCGGCGCAGGCGGACAGCGGCCACGAGCACGAGCTGATCGGCAACCTGCGCGAGTCGCTGAAGACCATCAATCCGCGCAATCTCCAGGAGTGCTACAACGACGCAGTGTATTACCGCGAGGAGCTGCGCGAGCTCTTCAAGCGCGGCCAGATCCGCTTGCGCGAGCTGTCGCACGCCGAGGACATCTTCCTCGAGATCGTGCGCTCGATCGTCCGCGAGCTGCAGGGCGTCAAGCGCATCCCGCCCGGGCTCGACGGCCTGGAGCAATCGCTGTCGGACATCTACTACGGCAACTTCTCGGTGTTCCAGTCGCTGCCCGACGTGTGGGCGATCGAGCAGATCTTCCCGGTCATGCCGGTGCACCGCCACAACGAGCAGCCGACGCGGCAGGCGATCATCGCCGACATCACCTGCGACTCCGACGGGAAGATCGACCAGTTCATCGACACGCGCGGCATCCGCAAGACGCTTCCGGTCCATCCGCTCGTCGACGGCCAGCCCTACTACCTCGGGGTGTTCCTGGTCGGGGCCTACCAGGAGACCCTCGGCGACCTGCACAACCTGATGGGCGACACCAACGTGGTGAGCGTACGCATCAACGCCGACGGCACGTTCGACTTCGTGCGCGAGATCAGCGGGGACAGCATCGCCGACGTGCTGAGCTACGTCGAGTACCACCCGCAGCAGCTGCTCGAGCAGTTCCGCAAGACCGCCGAGCAGGGGGTCCGCAAGGGCCGCATCACGGTGGCCGAGCGGCAGGCGGTGATGGAAGGGTTCGCGGCGAGCCTGCGCGGCTACACCTACTACGAAGACTGAGCCCGGAAGGTCCCCCGATTATGGCCAAGGTACTGATCGTCGGCGCTGGCGGCGTCGGTCAGGTCGTGACCCACAAGTGCGCGCAGGTCCCCGAGGTGTTCGGCGAGATCGTGCTCGCGAGCCGCACCGAGGAGAAGTGCAGGCGCATCGCCGCGCAAATCAAGCGGCCGATCCGGACCGCGCAGGTGGACGCCGACGACGTCCGGCAGATGAGCGCCCTGATCGAGCGCGAGAGGCCGGCGATCGTGATCAACGTGGCGCTGCCCTACCAGGATCTCCCGATCATGGACGCGTGCCTTGCGACCGGCGTGGATTACCTGGATACGGCGAACTACGAGCCGCGCGACACGGCGAGATTCGAGTACAGCTGGCAGTGGGCCTACCAGGACCGCTACCGCAGCCGCGGGATCATGGCGCTCCTCGGCAGCGGCTTCGACCCGGGCGCGACCAACGTGTTCACCGCGTACCTCGCGAAGCACCACTTTGATTCGATCGAGGAGCTCGACATCATCGACTGCAACGCCGGCGACCACGGCCAGCCGTTCGCGACCAACTTCAACCCCGAGATCAACATCCGCGAGATCACCTCGCCCGGGCGGTACTGGGAGGGCGGCGCGTGGCGGACGACCGAGCCGCTCGCGGTGAGCCGGATGTATGACTTTCCCGAGGGCATCGGTCCGAAGAAGATCTTCCTCCTCTACCACGAGGAGCTGGAGTCGATCGTCCGGCACTTTCCGACCCTGCGCCGCGCGCGGTTCTGGATGACGTTCTCGGAGAACTACCTGACCCACCTCCGCGTGCTCGGGAACGTCGGCATGACCTCGATCAAGCCGGTGCCGTTCCAGGGCCAGGAGATCATTCCGCTGCAGTTCCTGAAGGCGCTTCTGCCCGACCCGGCGAGCCTGGGGCCGCTCACCAAGGGCAAGACCTGCATCGGGTGCCTGGTGCGCGGCCGCAAGGGCGGCAAGGAGAAGATCGCGTTCGTCTACAACATCTGCGACCACGAGGAGACGTACCGCGAGGTCCAGGCGCAGGCGATCTCCTACACGACCGGCGTGCCGGCGATGATCGGCGCCAAGCTGATGGTCACGGGCAAGTGGCGGGCAAAGGGCGTCTTCAACCTCGAGCAGTTCGACCCCGATCCGTTCATGGACGACATGAACCGCCACGGGCTGCCCTGGACGGTGATCGAGCCCGATGCGCCGATGGGCTGAGGCCCGGCGGCGCCTCGG
>Ga0335084_10003499_pt1 | contig 15333 bp, 14 predicted proteins | sample Lox_Sample_44_FD_206721 | JGI IMG/M metagenome (GOLD analysis project Ga0335084, IMG submission 206721) | Soil microbial communities from Loxahatchee National Wildlife Refuge, Florida, United States - Lox_Sample_4.4 | ecosystem: Environmental > Terrestrial > Soil > Wetlands | place: USA...
GCGCGCGTACGCCACGTCGAAGGCCTCGATCATCCTCTGGGGCATGGGCATCTCGCAGCACGTCCACGGCACCGACAACGCGCGCTGCCTCATCGCGCTCACGCTCATGACGGGGCAGATCGGCCGTCCCGGCACGGGGCTGCATCCGTTGCGCGGCCAGAACAACGTGCAGGGCGCCTCCGACGCGGGCCTGATCCCGATGATGTACCCGGACTACCAGCGCGTGGACAGCCCGGCCGCCATCGAGCGCTTCGAGAAGTTCTGGGGCCGCACGCTCGACCACAAGCCGGGCCTCACGGTGGTGGAGATCATGGACGCCGCGTGCGACGGCAGGATCAAGGGCATGTACATCATGGGCGAGAACCCCGCGATGTCGGATCCGAACGCGCACCATGCGCGCGAGGGCCTCGCGAAGATGGAGTGCCTGGTGGTGCAGGACATCTTCCTCACCGAGACCGCGTACCTCGCGGACATCGTGCTGCCGGCCTCGGCATGGCCGGAGAAGACGGGCACCGTCACCAACACCGACCGCATGGTGCAGCTCGGCCGCCGCGCCCTCGAGATGCCCGGCGACGCGCGGCAGGACCTGTGGATCATCCAGCAGGTCGCCAATCGCCTCGGTTGCGGCTGGAACTACACCGGCCCCGAGAGCGGCGTGGCCCAGGTCTTCGACGAGATGCGCGCGGCGATGAACTCCATCGGCGGCATCACGTGGGATCGCCTCGAGGCGCAGTCGTCGGTCACGTATCCGTGCCGCACCGAGGAAGATCCGGGCCAGCCGATCGTCTTCACCGAGACCTTCCCGACCCAGGACGGCCGCGGCAAGTTCGTGCCCGCCGACATCATTCCCGCCAACGAGCGCCCCGACCGCGAGTACCCCTTCGTGCTCATCACCGGCCGCCAGCTCGAGCACTGGCACACCGGCTCGATGACGCGGCGCGCCTCGGTGCTCGACGCGATCGAGCCGCAGGCGGTGGCCTCGCTCCACCCGCTCGAGCTCGACGCGCTCGGCGTGAAGCCGGGCGACGTCATCACCGTGGCCTCGCGCCGCGGCGAGATCGCGCTTGCCGCGCGCGCGGACGAGGGCACGCCGCGCGACACGGTGTTCATCCCGTTCGCCTATTACGAGGCGGCGGCCAACCTCCTCACCAATCCCGCGCTCGACCCGTTCGGCAAGATCGCCGAGCTCAAGTACTGTGCGGTGAAGGTGAGGAAGGGCGGCACGCTAAAGCCGCTCGCTTCCTTCGGGGGCGGGCAGTCGTACCGGCGCGAGGCCCAGCGGGGCTAGGGCGCCGTCGGGGCCGGGGAGGGTCCTATGACGCAGAACGCATTCGCGCCGCCGCGCGCGAACGTGGAGGTGCGCACCGGGCCCGAGGCGCTCTGGGCGATGAGCTACAAGGAGGTGCGCCGCCTCTACCTCGCCTCGTCCAACATCCAGGCCCTGGGCGGGCTCTATGCCCTGGGCGCGCTCCTGGATCTCTTCCTGGGCTACAGCTACTTCACGGCGCCCGAGACCTACCGGCGCGGGCCCGTCAACCTGGTTCCCTTCTTCATGGCGTTCGCCGTGCCCTCGATCGTGGCCGCCGTGACGAGCTTCACGCGCCCGGGCTGGGCGCGCTGGCTCGGCGTCGTCCTTTGCCTGCTGAGCCTGGTGGCCATTCCGCTGGGCACGCTGATCGGGATCTGGGGGCTCTTCGCGTACGGCCGGGGCGCGCGGCTCTTCGGGCCGGATCGATTCCGCCACCGCGAGGTGGTGGAAGTGTATAAGCAGCGCGAGAGGGATAAACGATGAACGAACGGGCAGGAGCGGCGAACATGGCGATTGCGGGAAGGAAATGGCTCGCGGTGCTGGCGATGGTCGCGGCCGGCGTGGCCCACGCGCAGCAGTGGCCGGCCAAGCCGGTGAGGATCATCTCGGTGTTCCCGCCGGGCGGCTCGGTGGACCAGGTGGCGCGCATCCTCGCCGCGCAGCTCGCCACGCAGACGGGCCAGCAGTTCATCGTGGACGACCGCGGCGGCGCCTCGGGTTCCATCGGCACGCAGGTGGTAGCCACCTCGCCGCCTGACGGCTATACCTTCGGCGTGGTCTTCGACACGCATGCGGTGAACCCGCTGCTCCTCAAGCTTCCGTTCGACACGCTGAAGGACCTGGCGCCCGTGATGCTGGTGGGCACCTCGCCGATGGCGATCGTCGCGAACGCGAAGGAGCCCTACAAGGATTTCCGCGAGGTGCTCGCGGCGGCGAAGCAGAAGAAGCCGCTGTCCATCGGCTCCATCGGCACGGGAAGCCTGGGCCACCTCGCGATGGCGCAGATCAACAGGTCGCAGGGCGTGGACATCGTGCACATCCCGTATCGCGGAGGCGGCCCGCTGATGATCGATGCCGTGGGCGGCCAGGTGCCGCTCGCGATCGGCAGCGTCTTCCTGGTGACGCCGCACGTGAAGGCCGGCAAGCTCAGGGCGCTCGCGGTCACATCGCTCAAGCCCTCGCCGCAGCTGCCGGGCGTGCTGCCCGTGGCCGAGCAGGGCATGCCGGGATTCCTGGCGCTGTCGTGGTGGGGGATCATCGCGCCGGCCGCCACGCCCAAGCCCATCCTGCAGAAGATGTACGACGAGCTCTCGAAGGCGCTGAAGGACCCGGGCGTGGCCCAGAAGCTCACCGACCAGGGCATCGAGATCTCGGGCGGCGGCCCGGACGAGATGGACAGGTTCGTGCGCGGCGAGATGGCGCGCTGGGCCGTCGTCGTGAAGGAAAACAACATCCGGGCGGGCGACTAGCCCAGCCCCACCAGCCTCGCCACGGCTTCGCGCGCGCTCATGCCCTCGCGAAGCTCGAGGCGCCGCGCGGACTCGTTGACGCGCGAGAGGACCCCGGTCTCGTAGGTCGAGCGCCCGTCGCCGATGCGCGCCGTGTTGTGGGACACGGTGCCCGCGGCCACGCCGCGCGCGTCGAGCACCGGCAGGCGCGCGAATCCCGCGTCGTCCTTGCCGCCGCCCGCGTCGTTGAAGAACGCGGCGAAGATATCCATCGGGAGGATCGCGTCGGCCTTGCCGCCGAGCAGCCCCCCGTGCGATCCCGTGAGCACGATGGCGCGCGCATCCGAGTCGCGCGCGAGCGACATCGAGTCGATGGCCCACACCGTGCGATGCCCCGAGTTGGCGATGCGCGCGCGCGCCTCGCCGATGTCGGGCACCTCGCCCTCGCTGCGCTCGGCATGCTCGAGCAGGCAATCGACCGCCTTGCGGCACGAATGGCCGGGCAGGCAGCCGTGGTGTGCCGCCGTCGCGTTCGCCACGGAGATCACGCCGTTGGCGAGCATGTCGGCGCCGTCGGCGATGCGCGCGCTGCGATAGTCCACCGCGCAGGCCGCGATGCCGAGCGAATCGAGCCAAGCCACGCCCGCTGTGCCCGCGGAGTGGCGGCCGATGCCCGCGTCGTTCAGCACGATCGCGCGCACGCCCGCTTTCGCGGCGAGCCAGCCCGCGTACACGCCACCGTGGGAGCCGCACACGGCGACCGCGCCGCGCGCCCCGGGCCCCAGCCTGGTGGCGGAATCGACCACGACCGGTGAGTCCATGGGCCGATTCTAGCCCCCCTTGACAAGCCCGCCCCGGTGTATCAAAGTGATATCACATCAATAGCAGCCGGGAGGCACCGGCAGGAGCGCGGCCATGACGACCGCATACCGCAAGGAAGGAACGTTCGAGAAGCCCTACCTCACCATGAACGGCATCGCGATGCTGCTGCTGTTGCTCGCGCTGATCGCCGTCGAGGCCGTGGGATTCCCGGCGATGTCGCGCGCCTTCGTCGTGCCGGGCATCGCCGCTGCCGTCGCCATCGTGTTCATCGCCGGGGGATTCTTCATGCTGCAGCCCAACGAGGTGGCCGTGCTGATGCTCTTCGGCGACTACCTCGGCACCGAGCGCGCCACGGGCCTGCGCTGGACGTGGCCCTGGAACACGCGCACGCGGGTGAGCGTGCGGGCGCGCAACCACAACGTCGAGACGCTCAAGGTGAACGACAAGCGCGGCAACCCCGTGGAGATCGGCGCGGTGGTGGTGTGGCGGGTGCAGGACAGCGCCCAGGCCACCTTCGACGTCGAGGATTTCCAGAACTTCGTGAAGGTGCAGAGCGAGTCGGCGTTGCGCCACGTGGCGAGCCGGTACAACTACGACGCCGGCGAGGAAGCCCACGAGGTCCACGAGGTGACGCTGCGCGGGGGCGCGGACACGGTGATCGAGGCGCTGCGCGAGGAGCTGCAGGTGCGAGTGCAGCTCGCCGGCGTGAAGATCGAGGAGGCGAAGCTCACGCACCTCGCGTACGCGCCCGAGATCGCCGGCGCGATGCTGCGCCGCCAGCAGGCCGAGGCGGTGATCTCGGCGCGCACCAAGATCGTGGGCGGCGCGGTGTCCATGGTCGAGATGGCGCTGAAGAGCCTCTCGGAGAAGAACGTCGTGCACCTGGACGACGAGCGGCGCGCCGCCATGGTGTCGAATCTCATGGTGGTGCTGTGCGCCGAGCGCGACACGCAGCCCATCGTGAACGCGGGCACGCTGTACAACTGAGGCAACGTTGACCGAACGCAAGGCCTTCCTGCTGCGCATCGACCCGGACCTCTGGGACCTGGTCGAGCGCCTCGCGCAGTCGGAGCTTCGCTCGGTGAACGGGCAGATCGAGTACCTGTTGCGCGAGGCGCTCGCCCGCCGCGGTATCCTTCCCGCGTCGGACGGGCGCAAGCCGCGCAAGCCCTGAAAAGGAGACGCATATGCAACGACGCAATTTCCTCGTGATGGCGGCAGTCGCCGGCGCGGCTCTCCTGCCGGCGGCCGCCGAGGACGTCATCGACACGGGTCCCGCCACCGTGGCCGCGCAGACCTGGCTCGCGACCGTGGATGCCGGCCGCTACGAGCAGAGCTGGGACGACGCGGCCGCGTACTTCCGCGAGAAGATCTCCAAGGAGAAATGGGAAGACGCGCTGCGCAAGTCGCGCGCTCCGCTGGGCGGCGTGCTCTCCCGCAAGGTGCGCACCGCCGCCTACGCGCGCGACCTTCCCAACGCGCCGCCCGGCGACTACGTGGTGGCGCAGCTCGACACGCGCTTCGAGAACCGGCCGCTCGCCGAGGAGATGGTCACCGCGATGCGCGAGGCCGACGGCACCTGGAAGGTGGCGGGCTACTTCATCCGCTAGGCGGCCGGCACCGATTCCTCGGGCGGCTTCACGCGGCGCAATTCGCGCCACAGGAAGACGTCGTAGGCGAGCTTGGTGCCGCCGGCCACCATGAGCGGCAGCCCCAGGCCGCCGGCCTCCATCAGCAGCCCCGCCAGCACCGGGGCCGCGGCCCAGCCCGCGGAACGCACGAGCGCCGTGATGCCGGCCGCGGCGAGGCGCTCCTCGGGCCTCACCACCGCCATCACGTAGCTTTGCCGCGTCGGCACGTCCATCTCGTTGAGGCCCTCGCGCAGCAGGAAGAGGAGCGCGGCCACCGTGAAGTCGCCCGAGGCGACGATGGTGAAGAGCAGCAGGCTCGAGGGCACGTGCGTGTAGATCATCGTGTTCAGGAGCCCGATGTGCCGCGAGAGCCACGCGGCCACGAGGTGCGAGAACGCCGACAGCACGCGGCCCAGCGTGAAGAGCACCGCGACCTGCGCGGCCGGGACCGAGAAGCGCTCCGCGAAGTAGTAGGCGAGGATCGCCGAGCCCACGAAGCCGCCGCCGAAGGCGTCGAGCAGGAAGAGCGCCGAGATCTTCGCCACGATGGGGCGGCTCGCAGGGGACAGGTGCTGCAGGCCCACGGGAGCGGAGCCCGCCACGTGGCTGGGAACGTGCGAGTAGAGCACCGCCACCGCCGCGTAGAGCACGCAGAAAAGCGAGAGGGTCGCGCGCATCGATTGCAGGGTCGAAAGCCCGAGCGCGGCTTCCAGCAGCGTGGGCAGCGCCGCGAGCAATCCCCCGGTCGCATAACCCGCGTCCAGCAGCACGTTGTACCAGGCGAAGACGCGCGTGCGGCCGCGGTCGTCGGTGGTGGCCGGGAAGATCGCCTGCTCGACGATGGGAATCGCGCCGCGGTCGCGCCCGTTCACGTTGAACATGCCCACGAAGGCGGCGGCCGCGAGGAGCGCGAACTCGTCGGTGCAGAGGAAGAGCGCGCCGCCCACGGCCGGCAGCGCCGCGAGCGCGACCAGCATCGCGCGCTGCGAGGCGCGCGGCCCGAACCACAGGGTGGCGAGCGCGGCGAGCGCCGCGCCCCACAGCGCGCAGGACAGGATCACGCCGATCTGCGCCGCGGTGAGCCCGAGGCGCGCGGCATACAGGCCGATCAGCACGGCCATCAGGCCCACGCCCAGGGCGCGCAGGAAGGCGCCGGCATAGAGGATGCGGCGCTGTCGCTCGCCTTCGCGGGGCGTCATCCCCGCATGATAACCGCCGGCGCCACGCGTTCGGCTCGTGGCGGCCGGGCCCCTTCAGGGCAGGAAGCTGGAGAGGGTCTCGGCGGTGGGGCGCGTCGGCCGGTACTCGGCGCTCACCCAGCCCTCGTAGCCCTGGGCATCGATCTGGGCGAAGAGCGGCGCGAAGTCGATGCGGCCGGTGCCCGGCTCGCCGCGGCCGGGCGCATCGGCGAACTGGATGTGGCGGATCCACTCGCGGCATTGCGCGAGGATCTGCGCCGGGTCGTCACCCATCATCACGGTGTGGTAGAGGTCGCACTGCAGGCCCGCATTGTCCGCGCCCACCTCGGAGAGGATCTCGACCGCCTCGGGCGAACGCGTCACGAAGAAGCCCGGGATGTCCGTGGAATTGATGGGCTCGAGGGCCAGTTCGAGCCCCGCGGCCTTGAATTCGCGCGCGGCGAACCGCAGATTGGAGACCAGGGTCTCGCGCAGCGCCGCGCGGTCCTCGCCGGGCGCGGCGGTGCCGCTGATGCAGTTCAGGCGCCGCACGCCGAGCGCATGGGCATACTCGATGCCCTTCGCCACGCCGGCGCGGAATTGCGCCTCGCGGCCCGGCCGGCAGGCGATGCCGAAATCGCCGCGCGACTTGTCCCCCATGGGCAGGTTCACGAGCACGCACCGCAAGCCGTGGCCGGCGAGGCGGGCTGCGATCTCGGCGGCGGGGTACGCGTAGGGCTGCGCGTATTCGACGGCCTCGAACCCGGCGGCACGCGCGGCCGCGAAGCGGTCGAGGAACGCGTGCTCGGTGAACAGGAATCCCAGGTTGGCGGCGAAGCGGGGCATCGGAAAGGCGGCGGGATGGCGACTGTTACTATAGCGAAGGACATGCAACCCCCCACAGCGCCGATCGCGCGCGGCGACCTGCCGGTGATGCGCCGGCTCTTCCCCTACCTCTGGCAATTCAAGGGCCGCGTGCTGCTCGCGCTCACGTTCCTGGTCGCCGCGAAGCTCGCCAACATCACGGTGCCCTTCGTGATGAAGCGCATCGTGGACGGGCTTTCGGTCGACAAGCAGCTCATTGCCGTGCCGGTGGCGCTCCTGCTCGCCTACGGGATCCTCAGGCTCTCCAGCACGGTCTTCAACGAGCTGCGCGACATCGTGTTCGTGAAGGTGGCGCAGCGCGCGATGCGCAACATCGCGCTCGAGGTGTTCCACCACCTGCACGCGCTATCGCTTCGCTTCCACCTGGAGCGGCAGACGGGCGGGCTCACGCGCGACATCGAGCGCGGCACGCGCGGCATCTCGACGCTGCTCTCCTTCATGATCTTCAGCGTGCTGCCGACGCTGCTCGAGATCGCGCTCGTCACGGGCCTGCTCATCTACAAGTTCGACATCTGGTTCGGCGTGATCAGCGTGGCGGCGCTCGTCCTGTACGTGGCGCTCACGTTCGTGATCTCCGAGTGGCGCACCGCGCACCGCCGGCGGATGAACGAGATGGACTCGAAGGCCAACACGCGCGCCATCGACTCGCTCCTCAACTACGAGACGGTCAAGTACTTCGGCAACGAGGCCTACGAGGCGCGCCGCTACGACTCCAACCTGGAAAGCTACGAGCGCGCCGTGGTCACCAGCGAGACCTCGCTCGGCCTGCTGAACGCGGTGCAGGCGGCGGTGATCGCCATCGCGGTCTCGCTGCTCATGTGGCGGGCGGCCGAGGGCATCGTGGAGGGCCACCTCACGCTCGGCGACCTGGTGATGGTGAACGCGCTGCTCATCCAGCTCTACATCCCGCTCAACTTCCTGGGCGTCATGTACCGCGAGATCAAGCAGGCGACCGTGGACATGGAGAAGATGTTCCGCCTGCTGGGCGAGAACCGCGAGGTCGAGGACAAGCCCGGCGCCCCGCCGCTCGCGGTTTCCGGCGGCGCCATCCGCTTCGAGCACGTCGACTTCAGCTACGACGGCAAGCGAGCGATCCTGAAGGACGTGAGCTTCGAGGTGCCCGCGGGCCGCAAGGTCGCGGTGGTCGGCGCGAGCGGCTCGGGAAAGTCCACGCTCGCGCGCCTGCTCTTCCGCTTCTACGACGTGAACGGCGGCCGCATCACCATCGACGGCCAGGACCTGCGCGACGTGACGCAATCGAGCGTGCGCGCGGCGCTCGGCGTGGTGCCGCAGGACACGGTGCTCTTCAACGACACGATCTACTACAACGTCTCCTACGGCCGCCCCGAGGCCACCCGCGAGCAGGTGGAGAACGCGGCACGCGTCGCGCACATCGCCGAGTTCATCCAGCGCCTGCCGGACAAGTGGGAGACCACGGTGGGCGAGCGGGGCCTCAAGCTCTCCGGCGGCGAGAAGCAGCGCGTATCCATCGCGCGGACGCTGCTCAAGAACCCGCCCATCCTCATCTTCGACGAGGCGACCTCGGCCCTCGATTCGGGCACCGAGAAGTCCATCCAGGCCGAGCTCGCCGAGATCTCGCGCGACCGCACGACGCTCGTGATCGCGCACCGCCTCTCGACCATCGTGGACGCGGACGAGATCCTCGTCCTCGACCATGGGCAGATCGTCGAGCGCGGTTCCTTCCGCGAGCTGGTGGCCTGCGGCGGGCGATTCGCGCAGATGTGGAAGCTGCAGCAGGAGAAGGGGCCGGACGCGGACCTGCCGAACGGCCGCGCCTCAGCCCGCGAGGAAGTCCCTCAGGGCGGCTAGCGTCTCGCGCGGGGCCTCGACCATCATCGAGTGGCCCGATTCGAGCATCACGAGCTTCGCGCCGGGAATCGCGGCGGCGAGCGCCTTGCCGGCGCGCGGTGGCGTCATCACGTCGCGGCGGCCGCACACCACGAGCGTGGGCACGGCGACCGACTTCAGCGCTTCCTGCGCCGGCCGCCAGGCGTTGCAGGCCCGCAGGTCGGCTTCGAGCACTCCGTTGCGCGAGCGGCCGTTCAGGGCGCGCGTGGCACCCAGGAGCGTCGCGCCGGGCACGGGGCTCGAGGCAAGCTGCGAGTTCTTCGCGTGGCCCCACACCGCTTCCATGTCGAAGGCGACCGGCGGGGCTTCCTTTGCAGCCGCGAGGAAAGCGTCGCTCACCGCCATCGGCACCGCGCAGGCCACGAGGGCCAGGCGCCGCACGCGCTGCGGCGCCGCGATGGCCGCCTGCAGCACGGCGAGCGATCCCATGCTGTGGCCCACCAGGGCGGCCTGCTCGATGCCGCCCGCGTCCAGCAGGCCCACGATCCAGCTGCCGAGCTCCTCGATGCGCTCGCGCGCGAGGCCGGGGCTGCGCCCGTGCGCGGGCAGGTCCACCGCGAGCACCGCGTAGCCGTGGTGCGCCAGGTAGCGCGATTGCCACTGCCAGACGCTGTGGTCCATGGCTGCGCCGTGCACCATCACCACGACCGGGAGCTTCGCGTCGAACGCCACGCCGCCTGTGTACGCGAAGGCGGGATAGCCCTGGACGATGAACTGCATCAGCGCTGCGCCGCGGCGAGCGCGCGGCCCAGGTCGTCGGCGAGGTCGTCGGGATGCTCGAGGCCGATCGACAGGCGCACGGTGCCCGGCGTGATGCCGGCCGCCTTGAGCGCCGCCTCGTCCATGCGGAAGTGCGTGGTGGTGGCCGGGTGGATCACGAGCGACTTGGCGTCGCCGATGTTGGCGAGGTGCGAGAAGAGCGAGAGCGCCTCGATGAACTTGCGCCCGGCCTCGCGCCCGCCCTTCAGCTCGAAGGCGAGGATCGCGCTGCAGCCGCGCGGGTAGAGCCGGCGCGCGAGCGCGTGGTCCGCGTGCGAGGCGAGATCGGGGTGGTGGACGCGCTCGACCTCGGGACGCGAGGCGAGGAAGGCCACGACCTTCGCGGTGTTCTCGATGTGCCGCGCCATGCGCAGGGGCAGCGTCTCCAGGCCCTGCAGGATCTGGAAAGCGGTCATGGGCGCCATGCACGCGCCGAAGTCGCGCAGCCCCTCGCGCCTCGCGCGCAGCAGGAACGCGGAGGTGGGCGACTCCTCCGTGAAGACCATCCCGTGGAATCCCTCGTAGGGCTGCGTGAGGGTGGGGAACAGTCCCGAGGCATCCCAGTCGAAACGTCCGCTGTCCACGAGCACGCCGCCGATCACCACGCCATGGCCCGAGAGGAATTTGGTCGCCGAATGCAGCACCAGGTGCGCGCCCAGGTCCATGGGCCGGCCCAGCGCGGGCGTGGTCACCGTCGCATCCACCAGCAACGGGATGCGGTGCTCCCGCGCGATGCGCGCGACCTCGGGAATGTCCAGCACGTCCACCGAGGGGTTGCCGACCGACTCGCCGAAGAGCAGGCGCGTGGAAGGCTCGATGGCGCGCCGCCAGGCTTCGGGGTCGCGGCCGGCAACGAAGGTCGCGTTGATGCCGAAGCGCGGCAGCGTGTAGGCGAGCAGGTTGTGGGATCCCCCATAGAGGCTCGAGGAGGCCACCACGTGGCCTCCCTGGCCCATCAGCGTGGCGATGGCGAGGTGCAGCGCCGCCTGGCCGCTCGCGGTCGCGATGGCCCCCACGCCCCCCTCCAAAGCGGCCATGCGCTCCTCGAAGACCGCTGCCGTGGGGTTCGAAAGACGGGAGTACACATGGCCGGGCGTCTCCATGTCGAAAAGCGCCGCGGCGGTGTCCGTATCCGGAAGGACGTAGGAGGCCGTTTGGTAGATGGGGACCGCCCGGGCGCCGGTGGCTGGATCCGGCGATTGCCCGGCATGCACGGCCAGCGTGTCGGGATGGGGGGTTTTTGGCCCGGAATGCGCCATCAATCAATCGTTTAGGATGTAATTTTAAGATCTTGTCATGGATGGGGGTTGTTTGCTATGGTGGCGACTCGCTTTTCGCCTGGTGACCCGTGATCCGCGCCCTCGCCGTTGCCCTCATCGCCACCCTGCCGTTTGCGGCCCCCGCCGCCGACAAGGTGGCCAAGTCGCCCAAGGTGAGCGTCGCCGAGTTCACGAGCGAAGGCGAGCCGAATGTGCGCTCCACCGGCGTGCTCGTGCTCGACCCCACCACCGGCCAGACCCTCTATTCGAAGAACGCGGACCAGCCGGCGCCCATCGCGTCGATCACCAAGCTCATGACGGCGATGGTGGTGCTGGACGCCAACCTGCCGATGGACGAGGCGATCGAGATCGGCAGCGAGGACATCGACACCGTCAAGAACACGAAGTCGCGCCTGCCCGTCGGCACGCATTTCCGCCGCGACGACCTGCTGCGCCTTGCGCTCATGGCGAGCGACAACCGCGCGGCCGCCGCGCTCGGGCGCAACTATCCGGGCGGCATCACGGCGTTCGTCGAGGCGATGAACGCGAAGGCCGCCGCGCTCGGCACCACGCAGACGCACTACGTCGATTCGTCGGGCCTTTCGCCCGCCAACGTCTCGAGCCCCGCGGACCTGGGCAAGATCGTCGCCGCCGCGGCCGCCTATCCCGCGATCACCGAGTACACCACCACGGGCGCGGTGAGCGTCACGCTCCCGGATTCGCGCCGCAAGCTCACCTTCGTGAACACCAACGCGCTGGTGCGCCACTCCGATTGGAAGATCGGGCTTTCGAAGACGGGCTACATCAACGAGGCCGGCAAGTGCCTCGTGATGCAGGCCACGATCTCCAACCAGCCGATCGTCATCGTGCTGCTGGACTCGTGGGGGCGCCTTACGCGCATCGCGGACGCGAACCGCATCCGCAAGTGGCTCGAGCGCAATCCCTCCCGGCTCGCCGGCGCCACCCTGCACCCGGGCTGACGTAACCCGCATCCTGAAGTGGCGCGCCATTTGAGGGCGCGCCGTTTTTCTTTGCACCGTCGCGGCGCATTCGCGCCGTTCACGCCCGCGCGATGCGCATCGGCGCGCATCTTTTCTCCTGTCAGATCAAGTCGCTTCGCCTTGCCGGCACGATCTGGCACGGACGTCGCTATCTGTCTACGCGAGGCGCGCCACCCGTGGCGCGCCGTCGACCATCCATAAAAGGGGAAGACAGATGAAACGACGTTCCGTCATCAGGGCACTCGCATTGAGCGTGGCGCTCGCGGTCGCGCCGGCCGCCGCCTGGGCACAGGCCAAGACCATCAAGGTGGGCGTGCTGCATTCGCTCTCCGGCACCATGGCGATCAGCGAGACGGTCCTCAAGGACACCGCCCTCATGGCGATCGACGAGATCAACGCCTCGGGCGGCGTGATGGGCTACAAGATCGAGGCCGTGGTGGTGGACCCCGCCTCGAACTGGCCGCTGTTCGCCGAGAAGGCGCGCCAGCTCATCACGCAGGACAAGGTCGCCGTCGTGTTCGGCTGCTGGACGTCGGTGTCGCGCAAGTCCGTGCTGCCGGTCTTCGAGGAGCTGAACGGCCTGCTCTTCTATCCCGTGCAGTACGAGGGCGAGGAGCTCTCCAAGAACGTGTTCTACACGGGGGCGGCGCCCAACCAGCAGGCGATCCCCGCGGTCGAGTACCTGATGAGCAAGGACGGCGGCGGCGCCAAGCGCTTCGTGCTGCTGGGCACCGACTACGTCTACCCGCGCACCACCAACAAGATCCTGCGCGCCTTCCTGCACTCCAAGGGCATCACCGACGCCGACATCATGGAGGAGTACACGCCGTTCGGGCATTCGGACTACCAGACGATCATCGCCAAGATCAAGAAGTTCTCGAGCGAGGGCAAGAAGACCGCGGTGGTCTCCACGATCAACGGCGACTCCAACGTGCCGTTCTACAAGGAGCTCGGCAACCAGGGCCTGAAGGCGACCGACGTTCCCGTCGTGGCCTTCTCCGTGGGCGAGGAGGAGCTGCGCGGCGTCGACACCAAGCCGCTGGTGGGCCACCTCGCCGCGTGGAACTACTTCATGTCGGTGAAGAACCCCGAGAACGAGGCGTTCAAGGCGAAGTGGGCGAAGTACGCCAGGGACCACAACCTGCCGGGCGCGGACAAGCCGCTCACCAACGACCCGATGGAGGCCACCTACATCGGCGTGCACATGTGGAAGCAGGCGGTCGAGAAGGCCAAGAGCTTCGACGTGGACAAGGTGATCGTCGCCATGTCCAACCAGTCGTTCAAGGCGCCTGACGGGTTCACGGTCAACATGGACGCCAAGAACCACCACCTGCACAAGCCGGTCTTCATCGGCGAGGTGAAGGCCGACGGCCAGTTCAACGTCGTGTGGAAGACGCCCGGCCCGATCAAGGCGCAGCCGTGGAGCCCGTTCATCGCGGGCAACGACAAGAAGAAGGACGAGCCCGAGCTCGTCGCGGTCGCGAAGAAGTAGGGGATTGCCGGGCATGATGGGAACGCGGCGGCCGGGGCGGGCCGCCGCGGCCCGGCTGCGCACGTCCATGCTTCGCTCGCTCCTCGCCATCGCGGGGTTCCTCTTCGCCGTTCCGTGCGCGTTCGCGCTCGACCCCGCGCTGGTCGCGAAGCTCGCCTCGGGCGACGGCGACGAGAAGGCCGCGGCCGTGTCGGCGATCGCGGCCTCGGGCGATCCGCGCGCGCTGCAGGTGCTGAAGGCCGTGTCCGACGGCGATGCGCAGGTGGCGAACGGCCGCGTGCTCATCGTGAAGGACGGCAAGGGCGTGGATGCGGCCACGGGAGAGGCGCTGGGCGCGCTCCCGGACTCGCGCGACGACGTGGTCGTCAACAACCGGATGCGGGGCGAGATCGAGGGCGCCATGGCGGGGCTGAAGCTGCTGGCACCCGAGCGCGCCGTGCGCGAGGCCGCCGTGAAGGACCTCGCCAACGGTGCCGACGATTCCATGCGACCGCTGGTGAAGGCGGCGCTCGCCCGCGAGACGGATCCCGACATCAAGGCGTCGCTTGCGCTCATCTCGGCCGGCATGGACCTCAAGTCGGGCGACAAGGCCACGCGCATCGCGGCGGTGCAGCTGCTCGCCACCTCCGGCAGCCCCGCCGTGAAGACGATGCTGCTGCCGCTCGCCACGCCCGCCGAGGCCGACCCGGAAGTGCGCCGCGAGGCCGCCGCGAGCCTGCGCGTCGTGGAGGCGCGCCTCGCGCGCTCGCAGTTCGCGGGTCTCGCCTTCGCGGGCGTGAGCCTCGGGTCGATCCTGCTCCTCGCGGCCCTCGGGCTCGCCATAACCTACGGCCTGATGGGCGTGATCAACATGGCGCACGGCGAGCTCATCATGATCGGCGCCTATACGACCTACGTGGTGCAGAACCTTTTCCGCGCGCACCTGCCCGCCGCCTTCGACTGGTACCTCGCCCTGGCGGTGCCGGCGGCCTTCGTCGTGTCGGGGGCCGTGGGCATGGCGCTCGAGCGCAGCGTGATCCGCTGGCTGTACGGCCGGCCGCTCGAGACGCTGCTCGCCACCTGGGGCATCAGCCTCGTGCTGATCCAGGGCGTGCGCTCGATCTTCGGCGCGCAGAACGTCCAGGTGGAGAACCCGGCCTTCATGTCGGGCGGCCTGGAGATCCTGGCGGGCGTGGTGCTTCCCTACAGCCGCATCGTGATCATCGGGTTCGCCGCGACGGTGCTGGGAGCGATGGGATTGCTGCTCGCGCGCACGCGGCTGGGCCTCTTCGTGCGGGGCGTCACGCAGAACCGCGCCATGGCCGCGTGCGTCGGCGTTCCCACCGCGCGGGTCGATACCTGGGCGTTCGGGTTGGGCAGCGGCCTCGCGGGCCTTGCCGGATGCGCGCTCTCGCAGATCGGCAACGTGGGGCCCGACCTCGGCCAGTCGTACATCGTGGACTCGTTCATGGTGGTGGTGCTGGGCGGCGTGGGGCAGCTGGCGGGCACCGTGTACGCCGCGCTCGGGCTGGGCTTCGCCAACAAGCTGCTCGAATCGTGGTCGGGCGCCGTGCTCGCGAAGATCGCGGTGCTCGTCTTCATCATCGTCTTCATCCAGAAGCGGCCGCAGGGTCTCTTCGCGCTGAAGGGCCGGGCGGTGGAGTCATGATCCCGCGCCTCTACGGACCAAAAGGCTGGATC
>Ga0335084_10003500_pt1 | contig 15333 bp, 14 predicted proteins | sample Lox_Sample_44_FD_206721 | JGI IMG/M metagenome (GOLD analysis project Ga0335084, IMG submission 206721) | Soil microbial communities from Loxahatchee National Wildlife Refuge, Florida, United States - Lox_Sample_4.4 | ecosystem: Environmental > Terrestrial > Soil > Wetlands | place: USA...
TGTTCCGTGCCTGGGTGTCGGAGTATCAGGCCCTGCCGGATCTCGACGCGAACGCCAACGCGGTCGCGATCCAGCACATCAAGCTCGAGAATGAAGGCTGGGAGCGTGATCAGGACGTGACCGAGCCCAGCGAACCGAGCTTCGTGAATCCTCCGGCCTGACGCGCATCGGGTCACGCATGCAGGCGCTGTCGGATCCCCAGCTGCTCGAGGTTTGGGAGCGAGGGCATCGCAGGAGCGCGGTTGCGCGCGCGGTGCTGCTCGCCGCTCAATGTCCCGGGATCGCAGACCGCGATGCCAGAGCGCTTTGCATCGGCGAGCGCGACACCGCCATCCTGCAGGTGAGGCGCGCCACGTTCGGTACGCAGCTGCAAGGCTCGTTGCAGTGCCCAAATTGTGCGCAGCCGCTGGAGTTCGATTTCGACTGCAGCGCGCTGCCCGAAGATGTGATTTCACCCGAGCGTACCGAGTTCACTGCTCACGACATGCGCTTTCGGCTGCCGAACAGTCATGACTTGATGGCCGTCGCCCAGACGGATACGGCCGAAGATGCGGCGCAGGCGCTGTTGCGCCGCTGCTGCCTGGAAGAGTCGGCCACTATCGACTGCAGCGAAGCCCTGGTCGCCGAAGTGGAGGGTCAGATCAGCGCGGCCGATGCGGCCTCCGATATTCGCTTCGGCTTCACCTGCACGAGCTGCGCCCATGCGTGGGAAGAGCGGCTGGACATCGCGGCCTGGTGCTGGGACGAGGTCGAGCTGCGCGCGCAGCGCCTGCTGAGCGAAGTGCATCGCCTGGCCTGGGCGTACGGCTGGAGCGAGGCGCAAATCCTCTCGCTCGGCGCTGCCCGCCGCCGTGCCTACCTCGAGCTGTGCGAGTCATGAGCGGCCTGCTGCGCAACCTCGCGGCGCAGGCGTTGAGCCTGCCGCCCGCCATGCGACCCGCTGCACGGTTGCGGTCTGCAGCGACTTCGGGCCAGGACGAAGTCATACAGGAGCACGAGCCAATCATCGCGTCCAAGCCCGCTGCAATCGAGCGACCCCGAGTCGAGGATGTGCAGGAACGCACACCTAACGCGCTGCCGCCGTCCTCAACGATTCAGTCGACCACGTTCGATCGCGAAGCGCCTCAGACACAGCGCGTGAGTGATCACGCGCTCGCAACCTCGCTCGCAACGCGCGAAGTGACGGACCACGGCGATCGACTCAAGGCCGCGCCGGTTGCCGCGATCGCGGAATCGAGCGAGGCGCTGGTCATCACCGACGCACCTGCCAAAACTGAGAATCCGCGCGGGGCATCACGGGAGATTGACGCGGACCACATCTCCAAGGTCAGGCCAAACCCGATTCCTCCGGCGCGCGAGCATTTGCGTAGTCGCGAAGCACCAGCGAGATTCGACGTTTTGGCACGCGTTCGCGAGCGGATCGTGGAGGAGCACGCCGCCGCCGATGTCCATATCCATATCAATCGCGTGGAGCTCACCGCGCTTACTGCGCCTGCACCGTCAGTCCGCGCGTCCGCATCCCGGCCGAACAAGCCCATGTCGCTGGATCAGTATCTGCAGCAGCGCAAACGGAAGACGCCATGAGCACCGCGCTTGCCATCGCCGGGGTCAGCGCGGTTCTGCAAAGCATCCTGACCGGGCTGAAGAGCGAGTTGTCGACCGCGCTCGGTGTGGCGCCCGATATCACAGCGATCGCGCCGGAAGACGTAACTCAGACCAAAGACGCGAAGCCCTGCCTGAACCTGTTTCTGTACCAAGTTACACCGAACCCGGGCTGGCGCAACGTCAATCATCCGTCGCGCGACGCCGCGGGCAATCGCATCGCCAATCCGCCGCTGGCGCTGGATCTGCACTATCTACTCACCGCCTATGGCAGCGCCGATCTGCAGGCTGAAGTGCTGCTCGGCTACGGCATGCAGATGCTGCATGAAACGCCGGTGCTCGCACGCGATCTGATCCGCACCATACTGAATCCAGCCGTACCGCCGGTTCTGCCGATCTATCAGGCGCTGCAGACGGTCGGGCTCGCGGATCAGATCGAGCAGATCAAAGTCACGCTGGCGGCGATGAACACCGAAGAGTTGTCCAAGCTGTGGACCGCGCTGCAGGCGCAGTATCGTCCGACCGCGACCTACATTGCGACCGTGGTCCTAATCGAGGCGAACGCCGCTGCGCGCTCTCCGCTCCCCGTGCTCTCACGCGGCAAAGTCGATTCCGTTACCCATCGCGAGGCCGGGGTGGCGGTGCAGCCCGATCTGCTGCCGCCGTACCCGTTCATCGACACGATCGCACCCGACACCGGGCAGATCGCAGCGGAGCTGGGTGACACGCTGATCGTCTCAGGTCATAACCTCGACGGGGTAGCCGGGCAATATCACCTGTCGCTGGCCAATGCGTGGCGAGGTATCGAGTTCGATATCTTCCCCGAGGTCGGCGGATCGGCCTCGGAGTCCTCGGTGCATTTTGTGCTGCCGAATGATCCCGTCAACCTCGCCGCAGGCACGTACAGCGCCAGCCTGCGACTGCAGAAGCCAGGCGAGCCGCGCGCACGCCAGACCAATGTGCTGCCCTTGACGATCGCACCGAAGATTCAATCGGGCAGTCTCCCGGCCGTGATCAACATCGGCGGCAATCCCAGCATCACGCTCACACCGACCTGCTCCCCGCAGGTGCGGCCCAACCAGCGCGTGTCGCTGCTGCTCGGCGGTACCGAGGTACTGGCCAATGCGTTCACGCTCGCAACTTCTACGCCGAGCTTCACTTTCAACGATCCGATCCCGGACAAATACTGGGTGCGTCTTCGCGTCGACGGCATAGACAGTCTGCTGGTCGACCGCAGCGTATCGCCGCCCAAATTCACCGGCCCGCAAATCGACGTGCAGCCATGAATGACGTGACGCATCTGCAGGATTGGACCGGGACGAATCAGCAATTGCTGGTCGCGGAGTTCACGCGATTGCGCGCCCGGTTCACAGACGAAGTCGACGCTGAGCAAGCTCGCGAGCAGGTCGCCATCGCCCAGGCCGCGATGCTGATGCCGTCCGCGATCGATCGACTGGTCGAGGCTTTCGGGCTGTCTTCCTTCGAGCGCGATCTGCTGCTCCTGTGCGCAGGCGTCGAGATGGATTCCAAGCTGGCCTCCGCCTGGGCGGGTGCAGCCGGGCGCGAGGCCCATGCCAGCGTCACTTTCGGTCGCGCGCTGGCCGCGCTCGACGATCCCCACTGGAGCGCGACGACGCGCGCGCGTCCGCTGCGCCGCTGGCGGCTGATCGAGCTCGAGCCGGGGTTGCTGCTGACCGCTGCGCCGCTGCGCATCGACGAGCGCATCCTGCATTTCATTGCCGGCATCAATCTGCTCGATGCGCGGCTGCAGCCGCTGCTGGAAGCGCGTGGCGTGCCGTCATTGATCGCCGCGCATCAGGAGGCACTCGCCGAAACGATCGCCACGTCTTGGGAGCGCGGCGGTCCGCCATGCCCGCCGATCCATCTCGCAGGTGACGATGCGAGCGGTGCTGAGGACATCGCCGCAGCGAGTGCCGCCCGCTTGGGTATGCAATTGCTGGTGGTTCGCGCCGACGATCTGCCCGCGAGCGCAGCCGACATCGACAGCTTCATCGTGCTGTGGCAGCGCGAAGCGGCGCTGCTGCCAGCGGCGCTGCTCGTTCAGTGTGGCGAAAGCGCACCGGGCCCGGCGGTTTGCGCGCTCGTCGAGCATGTCAACGCGCCATTGTTGATTGCTGCGCGCGAGCCGCTGCGCCTGTGCCGCGCGATTCGAACCCATGAGCTGCGCAAACCCGACATCGCAGAGCAGAGGCGCCTGTGGCGTGCAGCGCTCGGCGGGTCCGCCGACGCACTGAATGAAGCCCTCGACGGCGTCGTCGCCCAGTTCAGCTTCAGCGCTCGTGTCATCGCTTCCGCTGCCGGGCTCGTTCGCCAGCGCGTGGCTGCAGGTGAAGCGCAAGCCGAGGCGCTCTGGAGCACGTGCCGGAGCACGGGGCGCAGCAAGCTCGACGAGCTGGCGCAGCGCATCCCGCGCGGCGCAACCTGGGACGACCTCGTGCTGCCGCAGTCGCAGATTGCAGCGCTGCGCCAGATCGCGGCTCAGGCGCGTAACCGTCTGCGCGTGTACGACGACTGGGGCTTCGGCCGGCGCTGCGCGCGGGGTCTGGGCATAGCGGCGCTTTTCTCGGGCGAGAGCGGCACCGGCAAGACCCTCGCGGCCGAAGTGCTCGCGTCCGAGCTGAACCTCGACCTCTATCGTATCGACCTGTCGTCGGTGGTTAGCAAGTACATCGGTGAGACCGAGAAGAACCTCAAGCGCGTGTTCGACGCCGCGGAGGACAGCGGCGCTGTGCTGCTGTTCGACGAGGCCGACGCGCTCTTCGGCAAGCGCAGCGAGGTCAAGGACAGCCACGATCGTTACGCCAACATCGAGGTCAGCTATCTACTGCAGCGGATGGAAGCCTACCGCGGCCTTGCGATCCTCACCACCAACCTCAAGTCCGCGCTCGATCCCGCATTCCAGCGCCGTCTGCGCTTTATCGTGCACTTTCCCTTTCCCGACGCGCAGCTGCGCGAGGCGATCTGGCGGCGTGCGTTTCCACCGGTGGCGCCGACTGCAAACCTCGATTTCGTCAAGCTCGCGCGCCTGCACCTGCCCGGCGGCGGCATTCGCAACATCGCGCTCAACGCCGCGTTCCTCGCGGCCGACCAGTACGCTCCAGTCACGATGTCCCATCTGTTGCATGCCGCGCACGTCGAGGCCACGAAGCTGGAGCGTCCGCTCAGCGAAACTGAGACGCGAGGATGGACATGAGCCCGCGAGCGCCGCGTGTGCGCGTGACCATCGACCGTCTGGTGTTGCGCGGCTTTCGCGCCGAGCAGCGCGACGCCGTGGCGGCAGCACTACAGGCGGAGTTGCAACGTCAGTTCGGTGACTCCTTTACGTTGCAAGCGCTGGGTGCCAGCCGTTCGATTGGCTCGCTGAGTCCGAAGCCCATCAATATGCCCACCACGGCAGCGCCGCGTACCATCGGCACCCAAGCGGCACGAAGACTCGTGCGGAGTCTGCGTTCATGACGCGGGCATTGAAGATGGCTACCGCCGCTCGTCCCGGCACCTCCCGGACGCGGTCGTCTTCGGGTCAGCACGCTCGCGTGGAAGAAAAGGCTTTGCAACGTAAACCGGCCGGCGCCTTTGCCGGAACCCGTGTGCCGGGCATCGTGCACGACGTACTGCGCACACCGGGCCGCGCGCTCGACGAAGACACGCGCTCGTTCATGGAGGAGCGCTTCGCGCACGACTTCGCACGCGTGCGCGTGCACACCGACGCCAAGGCGGCGCAGTCGGCCGAGGAGCTGCGTGCGCGCGCCTACACGGTGGGACATGCCGTGGTCTTTGCGGCAAATCAGTACTCACCCGGGACGCCGAGCGGGCGGCGCCTGCTGGCGCACGAGCTCACCCATGTCGTGCAGCAGGGCAGCGCGCCGGCGATTCACGGCAGCGTTGCGCACGAATCTCGCGTGCACGGCATCCAGCGCATGGCGAACGACGATCCCGCCGACAGCGAGCCGGCTATCCAGACCGAAGTGATCGATCTGGAGGCAGGGGAGGGCGGTGCAATGGAAGCCGGCGCGCCCGCAGCAGCGCCGCCTCCAGCCCCACCGGCTGAGGCCGATGAATCGGCGCCGCCGCAGATCAATGCAGCCGCGGCATCGACGCTCGCGGGCGCGGGAGTCGCGCCCCAGCATCACGCGACGGAGCGCGAGGCCGACCGCGTGGCGGATCGCGTGATATCCGACCGCCCGCATCTGCAGGCCCCGCCGATCACGGCGCGTCTGGGCGCATTTGGCGGCATCAACCTGGATACCAAGCCGAAAGTCGTCAAGCGCATCGACATCGCCTTCATCATGGGCAGCGACAAGCCCAAGAGCAAGAACAAGTTCTACACCGCCGCCAAGAAGTACTTCAAGGTCAACCTCCCGGGCGTGGAATTGATCGACGATCCGAAGATCCGCGATCTCGCCGCCGTCTTCTCCTATCTGCGCGATCGCGGCGATGCGGTCGGCAACTTGTACTTGATCTCGCATGCGGCGGACGACGGCACCTTGTCCTTCCCGCTCAAGCCGGGTGACAAGGACAAGAAGGTCGATTACGCGGAGCTCAAGAAAGCGCGCAAGACTTCACCGGAGCTGTTCGAGCTGCCCAAGGGCGTGGTCGACAAGTCCACCACCATCCGCATCAAAGGCTGCCGGCTGGGACAGAGCGCGCGCATGCTCGGCGAGATCGGTGGTGCATTCGGAGCCGGAAAGGTCATCGCGCCCAAGCATCGCCAGTACTACGAATACGAGACCAAGGTCAGCGGCAAAGGCAAGTCGCGCAAGGAAGAGACCACCACCTATCAGGGTTTCAAGACCTACTTCATCGAGCGCCCAGGCAAGGTCACGCTCAAGCGCGACGAGCAGGTCGATGCCTTCGCGGCCAAGTACTCCCAGCTCACCAAAGCCGACTGGGAAAAACTGATCCCGAAGAAGGGCGGCCTGAAGGCCAGCGTGGATACACGCCAGCCGCTGAGCTTCACCAATACCGAGCCGGACGACGATAAGCAGGCGCTTGCGGTCGCCAAGGCGCGCTTCGCCAAGGAGAAGGTAAAGCCCAAGAAGACGCTTTCGCACACCGACACGCCGAAGAAGTTCGAGCTGACGCTCACCGACGGGACGGTGAAGAGCTGGGCCGGCAAGTCCGTCACGTGGGAGTTCGAGGCGACGAACGGCGGTACCGCCAATATCACGCTGGACATGCCGACCGATGACAAGGAGATCATCGACTCGGTGAAGGCGGACGAGAGCGTGCCGGAAGTGTACGACTGGAAGCTCAACAAGAACCGCGTCGGCAGCAAGGTCGCCTATACGGTGGAGGGCGTGCGCACCGTCTACGCGGTAGACGAGTACATCGTCGACAAGATCGCCAAGGACTACAAGAAACATCTGTACGTGCCCACAGAGACCACCAAGGAGTTCTTCGGCGAGTACGATGCGCCGCCCGATCCGGTGAAGCCGCCCCCGCCCAAGAAGAAGACGAAATGACATCCGGATCCTGACGCCATGACTCGTCCTGCTCATCCGATCAACAGCGTGACCCGCGCCGCCGAAGCGCCAGCCCAGTTGTCCAGCGGCGTGCGCCTGCAGCGCAAGTGTGCATGCGGAACGCCGACACAGACTGGCGAGGAATGCGCGGCGTGCGCCGGCAAGCGCATGCAACGCCGTGCCGCCGGCTCGCATCGCGGCGTCGTCGTACCGGGCATCGTCGAAGAAGTCCTGCGCTCGCCCGGGCAGACGCTGGATGCTTCCACGCGCGCGCAGATGGAAGCGCGCTTCGGCCACGACTTTGGCCGCGTGCGCGTTCACGCCGATGAGCGCGCATCGGAATCGGCACGCAGCGTGAATGCGCACGCCTACACCGTCGGCGATGAGATCGTCTTCGCAGCGAGCCGCTACGCTCCACGCTCCGAGCCGGGCCGCCGCTTGCTCGCGCACGAGTTGGCGCACGTCGTGCAGCAGCGCGGCGCGGGTTTCGCAGCCAGCTCGGAAGCAACGCACGAAGCCGCTGCTGACCACGCCGCGAACGCGGTCGCAGCTGGAGCACCCATGTCGGCGATGCCGCGCGCGGGAATCGGTCTCGCGCGGCAGGAGGCCACACCGCCCCCGGATGCAGCCGCTCGCGCCAGCCGCGCCGAGCTGATGTGCGACCTCGCCACGTTGTGCCAGCTGCGCTTCTCCGCACCGACAGTGGTGAACGCCGAGCGCGTGCGCAGCGCCTATCGGCATTGCTACCCGAGTGCGGGGATCGCGTTCACGGATCCGTGCCTGATGCCGAACTATGGTCTGCCGTTCGCGCCGGGAAGTGCGACCGGTGGTCCATCGCCGACGCCGGGCTCACCCGGAGCAACGCGAACCCCGTCCACGACGCCGGGCAGCGGTACGTCGGGCTCATCGGGCGGCCTGTCGCTGCCCTCCACCACGGTGCGCTTCAGTCTGGGCCCGGCGCAGTTCACCATCGACCTGCCGGCATCGCTCACGATCCGCCTGCCGGTGCCGTTCCGCGGCGCGCAGCAGGTCGTGTTTGCGCTCGAAGCGAGTCCGAGCGAGTTTTCGTTCACCGTCACGATCAACGCCGTGCCGCACGTGCGCATCATCGCGCGCGCGGCAGCGACCACCAGTGGCACCGGGTCGGTCGGGCTGCGAGTGGAGACCACGCGCACCACCTGCCAGGCGGTAGACGAAGCCGCCGGACGCTCCGCGCTGCAATCCGCGGGCGAACGTCTTCGTGACGCGATTCGCGCTGTGCAGAATCCGCCGCCGGTAGCGCCCGATGCGAGCGAACTGGAGCGCACCTTTGCACCCGAAGCCCGGCTCGGCGAAGTGGTTGCGGCCATCGCCAATCTCAACTCGGAGATCGAGCGTGTGCGTGCGCGGTGCCGCGAAGTTCCTGTGGCCACCTTCGAGTTCGGCGCACACGGTCCGCTCACGACACCGACACCGGGCGAGGAGCACCGCGAGGGCAGCTTCATCGGCGGCACGGCCACGTTCCACTTCTGAGACGAACACGCTGCGGGATTTCTCTGATGAGCACCTTCCCCAACTCTCCCAAACTCGTGCGCGGCGGCATCGTGCTGGTCGATCCCGGCAGCGGCGCGGTCCAGCGCGTGATCTCGCTGCAATACAACCCGGACTCGGTGTCGCGCACGCTCCAGGTGCAAGGGGTCGGTGAGCAGGGCGAACGCTCCGAGGCGCTGCGCCTGAAAGGGCCCGCGGTGGAAACCATCAAGCTCGAGGCCGAGCTCGACGCTGCCGACCAGCTCGAATTCCCCGACCAGAACGCAACCGCGGTGCAGTTCGGCCTGCATCCGCAGATCGCGGCGCTGGAATCGCTGCTCAATCCGACCGTGGCCGCGCTCGTAGCGCAGAACACCCTGGCTCAGTCGGGCACGCTGGAGATTGCGCCCTCTGAGGCACCGCTCGCTTTGTTCGTGTGGAGCGCGCAGCGCGTGGTGGGGGTACGCGTGACCGAGTTCAGCGTCACCGAGGAAGCCTTCGACCCGGCGCTCAATCCGATCCGCGCCAAGGTGAGCCTCGGACTGCGCGTGCTCAACGTGGACGACCTGCCGCCCAGCCACAAGGGCAGCACCATCTTTCTTGGTTATCTGCAGCGCAAGGAGCTGCTGGCGTCGCTCGCGCCGACACCCGGCATCAGTGCGCTCGGCATCGGAGGCATTCCCTGATGGATCCGTTGAAGACGCTCGATGCGCTGTTGCAGAGCGCAGCCGCGGGACCGCAGCAGTTCGCACCCAACAGCCGCTACTACGGTGTGCCCACCACCACGTTGACGCTGCCCGACGGCCGCATGCTGACCTATCTCTCGCGCCGGTTCGTGCCGCAGCCCGAGCGCTTCGCCCTGCTCAAGCAGCACGCGGTCGTGCAGAACGACCGGCTCGACAACCTCGCCGCGCACTACTTCAACGACCCGGTGCAGTTCTGGCGGCTGTGCGATGCCAATCGCGCGCTGCGTCCCGACGAGCTGATCGAGACGATCGGGCGGGTGCTGCGCATCACGCTGCCTGAAGGCGTGCCGCTCGGCACGGGAGCCCGCTGATGCTCGACGGCGGCATCCATCTGTCATTGCTGATCGGTCCCGGCGTGCCGATACCGGCGCCGCAGGAGGTGATCGATGCCATCGACGCCGTGAACATCACCAGCGGCACCGACACCAGCGGCTTCCAGATCACTTTCCAGATCGGCAAGAAATCGAACCTGCTCACGCTCATGCTGCCCGCCGGTTACTTCGATCCGATCATCACACGCGTGATCGTGATCGTCACCGTCAACGGCCTGCCGAACGTACTGATGGACGGCGTCATCACGCGGCAGGAAATTTCCCCGAGCAACGAGGTGGGCAAGTCCACCCTCACGATCACCGGCGAGGACCTGAGCCGCATGATGGATCTGGTGGAGATGCCCTTCATGCGCTTTCCCGCGATGCCGATCGTGGCCCGCGTATATGCGATCCTCGCCAAGTACGCGGTCCTCGGTATTGCGCCGATTGCGATTCCGCCCGTCATTCCGGATGTGTCGAATCCGCTCGAGGAATTGCCGAGCCAGATCGGCACCGACCTCGCCTACATCAAGCAGCTGGCGGCGCAAGTGGGATACGTGTTCTACGTCGAGCCCGGGCCGGCGCCGGGCAGCAGCATCGCGTACTTCGGTCCCGACATTCGCCTCCCGGTGCCCCAGCCGGCGCTCAACGTGAACATGGACGCCGCCACCAACGTCGAGTCGCTGAGCTTCAGCCTGGATGGCACGGCGAAGAAGATCACCGTGATCACCATCTTCGATCCGGTGACCCGAAAAATCCCGATCCCCATCCCAGTGCCGAACTTGAGCATCCTGCGTCCACCGCTCGGCGCCCGGCCGACGCTGCCGGCCAAAGTCGAGTTCGCAGAAGGCATGGCGGCGCTCGGTCCCGCCGACGCCGCGAACCGCGCGCTCGGAATCCTGTTCAGCGCCAGCGATGCGATCACCGGCACGGGCTCGCTCGACGTGTTGCGCTATGGCGGCGTGCTGCGCTCTCGCATGCTGGTAGGCGTGCGCGGCGCAGGCCTGGCGTACGACGGGCTCTATTACGTGAACAGCGTCACGCACAGCCTCAAGCGCGGCGAATACAAGCAGAACTTCAGCATTTCGCGCGACGGATTGATCTCCAACGTACCGGCGGTAATGCCATGACCACTTCCACCACTCAAGCCCAGGCCCGTACTTTCTATGGAAAGTATCGCGGCACGGTCATCAACAACGTCGATCCCATGCTGCGCGGGCGCCTGCTCCTGGAAGTCCCGGACGTGACCGGCCTCACGCCGAGCAGCTGGGCCGAGCCGTGCGTCCCGCTCGCCGGACCCACCGGTCTGCCGATGGGCGTGTACCTGGTGCCGCCGATCGGCGCCGGCGTGTGGGTCGAGTTCGAGCAAGGCGATCCGTCCAAACCGATCTGGGTCGGGTGCCGCTGGGGCCTGTCATCGGACATCCCGCCGCTCGCACTGGTCGGCAACCCCGCATCGCCGAATATCTGCCTGCAGACCATGGGCCAGCAGATGCTCATGCTCTCCGATGCGCCGCCGACGCCGGCCACCGGCGGTATTGTGCTGAAGAGCCTGACCGGCGCAACGCTGGTGGTTAATGACGCCGGTATTTTCATCCAGAACGGCAAGGGCGCATCGATCATGATGACGGCCAACGTGGTCGACATCAATTTCGGCGCGCTGACGGTGGTCTAGCCATGCCCGGACCTGTTCTCCACTTAGGCGCCACCGTACTGTGCGCGCATGGCGGTCAGGCGCTGCCCACCGCCCCGGTACCGCGGGTGCTGGTAAGCGGGCAGCCGGTGGCGACGATGACGGCGCCATATGCCGTCGCCGGGTGTCCGTTCGTGCCCCCCGCCCCCGGCCCGTGTGTCACCGGTCAGTGGATCGTCGGCGCGGTGCGCGTGCTGGCGCTGGGTCAGCCGGTCGCGATCCAGACCGGCGTCTCGGTCTGTGCGCCGACCGGCACGCCCATGATGCCGGTGGTCGTGCAGCCGCGCGTGATTGCGACGTGAGTCCGCTATGAATCTCGCTTATCCCTATCGCTTCGATCATCGCGGGCGCACTGCAGAAGCCGCTGATGTGCAGCACATCCGCGATCTCATCGAGCAGGTGCTGTTCACCGCGCCCGGCGAGCGCGTCATGCTGCCCGAATTCGGCAGCGGTGTCGGCCAGCTGGTGTTCGCGCCGAACTCGGTGGAACTCGCCGCTGCCACGCAGATGCTGGTGCAAAGTGCGCTCACCCGCTGGCTCGGCGATCTGATTGCAGTGGCCGCGGTGCGCGTCGAAGCGGACGACGCCACGCTCACCGTCACCGTCCAGTATTCGATCCGCCAGACCGATCAGCTGCAGATCGAGACCTTCCAGCGCGCGCTCGGAGGCTCGACATGATGTACGCCTGCTGCGACCGGAAGCGGCGCGATCTGGTGGCTGCGAGCGCGACGCTCAACGGCATCGATTACCTCGAGGTCATCGACCGCGAGTTGCCGGAATTCGACCCCCTGCGGCAGCGCACGCTGCTGGTCCACTGCCTGAAGCCGCTGGCGTCCACGTTCTCCGCCGACAATCTGCAGTTGCTCGGCGGCGAGCGTGTGAAGAACATCGAGATCGAATGGGCGGCCCCCGCTTCTCCGCTGCCGGCACACCTCGGCGATCCGGGCGAAGCCGACACGGCCGCTATCGTCTCAGCATTGACCGATGGCACCAGCACGCTGGTGGTACGCACGGCAGTGGCGGGCGACTTCTCCACGTACACGCTGCGCTTCGTCACCTCGCCTACGGACGACAACCCGCCGGCGAACTTCGATCCGCAGTTGAGCCAGATCGACTTCTCGTTCAAGGTCGAATGCCCTTCCGACTTCGATTGTCAGCCGCGGCGCCAGTGCCCGGCGCCGCAGCAGGACGCGCCCGAGATCGACTACCTCGCGAAGGACTACGTCAGCTTCCGGCGGCTCCTGCTCGATCGCATGTCGCAACTGGTGCCGCAATGGCAGCAGAGCAGCGAAGCCGATTACGGTATCGCGGCTGCCGAGCTGCTGGCGTATGTCGGCGATCACCTCAGCTACCAGCAGGATGCGATCGCGACCGAAGCCTACCTCGGTACGGCACGGCGACGCGTGTCGCTGCGCCGGCATGCGCTGCTGGTCGACTACCCGATGCATGATGGATGCAATGCGCGGGTCTGGCTGCAATTGCAGATCGTGCCCGCCAGCTTCGCGCTGACGCTGACCGGCACGCGCTTTCTGACGCGCTGCCCCGGCTTTGCCACCGGCATCGCGAGCGGCTCGAAGGAGCTCGACGCCGCCCTGCTGCTGGCGCCGGCGGTGTTCGAGCCGCTGCTCGATCCGCGCTATGCGCCTGCTTACCAGCAGACGTTGTACGCCGCGCACAATCAGATCTCGTTCTACACCTGGAGCGACGATCGCTGCTGTCTGCCGCGCGGAGCGACGCGTGCTACGCTCAAAGGCAGCTATCCCAATCTGGTCGCGGGCGATGTGCTGCTGTTCGAGGAGATCATCGGGCCGCAGACCGGCGCGCCTGGCGATGCCGATCCGGCGCATCGTCACGTCGTGCGGCTGACCGAGGTGCTGCCTGCGCCGCCCACGACGCTTACCGACCCGCTGACCGGCGATGCCATCACTGAAATCGAGTGGGCGGTTGATGATGCTCTTCCCTTCGCGCTGTGCATCTCCGGCGTCACGGACGAAGCGCACGGCTCGAAGCACCTTGTTGACGTCAGCGTCGCGCGCGGGAACCTGGTCTTGGCCGATCACGGTCAGCTCGTGCTCGACGAGGCGCTGGGCGAGGTGCCCCCAGTCATACTGTTCGATGCGCCCGACTGCAATGCCGATCGCTGCAATCCGGCGCCGCGCGTCGCGATTCCACCGCGCTATCGTCCGCAATTGAGCGCATCGCCGCTCACACAGGCGGCGGGTCGGCTCATCGCGACCGCGAGCGGCGCGCTAGGCACCACGCCTGTACCCTTCGATTCGTTCGGCCCCGCGGTCCAAGCGCTCGACTGGAGCATGCGCGACGTGCTGCCACAGATCCAGCTCGAGAGCACGCTCAAGTCGAACACGCAGAACTGGCAGGCGCAACGCACGCTGCTCAACAGCGCGGCCGGCGCCACCGATTTCGTGGTCGAGGTCGATGACGACGGCGGCGCGAGGCTCCGCTTCGGCGACGACGAGCATGGCGAGCGCCCCGACAGCGGCACTGCGTTCACCGGCAGCTATCGCGTCGGTAACGGCTCAGCCGGCAATGTCGGCGCTGAGAGCATCGTGCATTTCGTCGCCGCCGGCGGCGATCTGCCCAACGTGCTATCGGTGCGCAACCCATTGCCGGCGCAAGGCGGCGTCGATCCCGAAGACAGCGCGAGCGTGCGTCGCAACGCGCCCGAAGCATTTCGCACGCAGGAGCGCGCCGTCACCACCGACGATTACGCCGCAGTGATCGAGCGCAACCGCAATGTGCAGCGCGCGGCGGCGACGATGCGCTGGACCGGCAGCTGGTACACCGTATTCAACACCGTCGACCCGATTGCCGGCGGCGATGCGAGCAAGCTCAAGGCGGATCTGGCGCCGTTCGTCGATCGTTATCGTATGGCCGGGCACGATCTCGAGTTCAACGATCCCCACTACGTGTCCCTGGAGATCGAGCTGCACGTCTGCGTCAAGGACGATTACTTCCGCAGCGACGTGCGCCAGAGCCTGCTGCAGTTGTTCGGTACCAGCGTTCTGCCCGATGGACGCCTTGCTCTGTTCCATCCCGACAACTTCACTTTCGGCCAGAGCGTTTTTTTGAGCCCGCTGTACGCGGCCGCGCATCAGGTTCCAGGCGTGGCCTCGGTCGAGGTGACCAAGTTCCAGCGGCAGGGTACCGACGATCCGAGCTATCTGATCAATGGCGAGTTGCCGCTGGGCCGCCTGGAGATCGCGCGACTGGACAACGATCCGAACTTCCCCGAGCACGGCGTGCTGCGGCTCGACATCCACGGAGGCAGATAGAGTGAGCGACCCGAGCGACTGCGGTTGCTGCGCCGGCACCGCCATCCAGACACCGACGCCGAAGTTCAACGCGCCCGGGCTGCCGGCAATCGCCTATCGCATCGGCACACAGCCGACCTTCAAGGCGAGCTTGTTGTCGCGGTTGTCGAGCACCGACTTTCCCGCCCTTGCGCCGCTCACTTCACGCAGCGACGACGACTGGACCATCGCGTTGTGCGATGCCTTCGCATGCATGGCGGATGTGCTCACCTTCTACCAGGAGCGCATCGCCAACGAGTCGTATCTGCGCACTGCGCTCGAGCGCCGGTCGGTGCTGGAGCTCGCGCGGCTGATCGGCTACAAGCTCGCGCCGGGTGTCGCGGCGAGCACCGCGTTCGCATTCACGCTGGAACCCGCGCCGGGTCAACCGTCGCTCGCGGCGCAGCCCGTCACGATCTCCGCCGGTACGCGCGTGCAGAGCATTCCCGACCCGGATCAGGATCCGCAGACCTTCGAGACCATCACGCCGATCACCGCGCGCGTGGAGTGGAACGCGATACCTGCGCAGACCGGCGAGACCATCGTCATCGCACAAGGGGTGACCGAACTCTATCTCGCCGGCACCAGCAACCAGATCCAGCCCGGCGACGCGATCGTGATCGTGGGTCGCGAGCGTTTAAACGATGCGACCAGCGATCGCTGGGACGTGCGCTGGGT
>Ga0335084_10003503_pt1 | contig 15321 bp, 16 predicted proteins | sample Lox_Sample_44_FD_206721 | JGI IMG/M metagenome (GOLD analysis project Ga0335084, IMG submission 206721) | Soil microbial communities from Loxahatchee National Wildlife Refuge, Florida, United States - Lox_Sample_4.4 | ecosystem: Environmental > Terrestrial > Soil > Wetlands | place: USA...
CCCTCCGCGGCTCATGTCCCCTCGGCCGACGAAGTCCACGGGGAAGAGCAGCCGGCCATCGAAGACCTGGAGCAGGAGGTCGACGTACTTGTCGCTGGCGATGCTCCCCAGCAGGACCACCTCGGCCTCCGGGAGCCGCTCCGCCAGGGCTCGGGCATCGCGCTCGAGCGGGCGGCGGTAGCGGCGGTCCTCGAGATCCACCCGGACCCGTGCCCAGCCGTCCAGATCCGCCGGGGTGATGCGCCGCTCCGGCTCGAGCAGCCCCGCCCCCGGAGTGATCACCCACGAGGCGCCGAACGTCCGCGCGTAGGTGAGCTTGCCCCGGAAGTAGAGGCCGCTGGTGAAGGTGAAGACGTCGCCGAGCGCTGCGCCCGCCTCGGACCGCAGCTCCACGGCGAGCGGGAACGGGGCCGCCGGCCGCCGGAGCATCGACATCCGGACGCCGTCGCAGCGTGCCGGGGAGAGCAGGAAGATCCGCCCCGGGGTACGCACCCGGCGCCTCACCTGCTGGACTCCACCAGGGTCTTGAAGAGTCTGGCGAGCGCCGCCTCGGGCACCTCGGCCCGGCCAGCGTGCACCGGCGAGGTCTGGATGACCGTGCTCCGCGGGGCGACGAGCCAGTGGAAGCGCTCCTTCGGCGGCAGCTGCGCCAGCGGACCGGCCCCGGCGTCCCCCGCGCAGATCCGCGGAACCGCCGCGAGGTGGGCGGAGATGGCCTCCACGTCCGCGTTCGGGTCGAGCGCGCGGAGCCGCGTGACGTCGAGCGCCACCCGGGCGGCGAGGTAGTCCTGCGCCAGGCACCAGACGATGACCCCGGCGTTGAGAAACTCGCCGCGCTCGACCCGGGGGACCACCCGGACCACCGCGTAGTCAAAGGCGCAGGGCGCGGGCACGGTTGGCCTCCTCCTCGAACAGCGCGGCGTTCTCCACCCTGCGGGACAGCCACTCCAGGTACGCGTGGCGCTGGGCACGCTCGGCGCCCAGGTGCGGATCATCGGGGAGCCACGCGGCCGGCACCGCGTCGGCAACCGCACGGAACAGCGCCGCCGACAGCTTCGGGCGGAGCCGCTCTCCGGCCGCCCGGATGTCACCGGCGACCGGAAGCAGCACGTGGTCCCTCACCTGCGAGAACGGCGAGGCAGCGCGGGCCGGCGCCTCCGCCCAGTCGTGGTGCATGTAAAGGCTCGCCCCGTGGTCGATGCAGTACAGCCGCCGGTGCCACTCCAGGAGATTCGGGTTGCGCGGGGTCCGGTCCACGTTGAGCACCAGCGCGTCGAACCAGACGATGTCCGCGGCGAGCTCCGCCGGTGGCGGGGTGGACGCCGCTGGATCGTACCCGAGCGCGCCCGGGAGGTAGTCCACCCCGAGGTTCAGGCCCACGCTGGCCTTGAGCAGGTCGCGGATCTCCCCGTCCGGCTCGGTGCGGCCGATGTCCGGGTCCAGGGTCATCAGCACCAGCGTGGGCACCGGAAGCCCCAGCGCCCGGCCGAGCTCACCGGCGAGCACCTCGGCCACCAGCGCCCGCGGACCCTGTCCCGCCCCCCGGAACTTCACCACGTAGAGCCCGTCGTCCTCTGCCTCGAGGATGGCCGGCAGGCTCCCGCCCTCCCGGAGTGGGGTGACGTAACGCGTGGCGGCGAGGGTGCGGAGCACGGCCGGCCCACCATAACCGGAGCCGGCCCGGTTGCTCGCCACGGGACGGACCGTTGCCCGGCGAGCGACGAGCCTTCCCCCGGCGATGCGTTAAGTCCCTCTCGCCATGATCCACCTTCGCAAGAGCAACGAGCGGGGCCACGCCAACCACGGCTGGCTCGACAGTCACCACACCTTCTCCTTCGCCGACTACTACGACCCCGAGGCCATGGGGTTCCGGGCGTTGCGGGTGATCAACGAGGACCGCGTCCAGCCGGGCCAGGGCTTCGGGACCCACGGCCACCGGGACATGGAGATCCTCTCCTACGTCCTCGAGGGCGGCCTGGCCCACAAGGACTCGACGGGCGGCGGCGGCGTCATCCGCCCCGGCGACGTGCAGCGGATGAGCGCCGGGAGCGGCGTGATGCACAGCGAATTCAACGCCTCCCGGTCCGAGCCAGTGCACTTCCTCCAGATCTGGCTGGTGCCCGACCGCCGCGGCATCGCCCCGGGGTACGAGCAGAAGCACTTCGCGCCCGAGCAGCGGCAAGGGCAGCTCCGGCTCATCGCCTCGCCCGACGCCGCCGACGGCAGCCTGACGATCCACCAGGACGCCCGGGTGTACAGCACGCTCCTCGGAAAGGGCGACTCGGCGACCCACCCGCTGGCGCCCGGCCGCCACGCCTGGGTCCAGGTCGCCCGCGGACGGGTGCGGCTCGGGGACGTGGTGCTGGCGGCCGGTGACGGCGCGGCCATCTCCGACGAGCGCTCGCTCACCCTGAGCGGCGACGAGCCGTCCGAGGTCCTCCTCTTCGACCTCGCCTGACGGCCGGGTCCCGGGCGGCCTGTCCGTCCGGGACTCGACGATGCCAGGCCCGCTCGCCCGGACGGTTTTGCGCCCGGGGACCGGGCGCCCCACCTTCGCCCGTGGGCGTGGGTGAGCGCACCAGCGGAGGGCCGACGGGGGAGCGGTGGCCGGGGCGTGCGCTCCGGTCGCTGCTCATCCCCCCGCCCGGGACGTTTCCCTCGCTGGACGCCCTCCGCACCGCGGCGATCGTCCTGGTGATCGGCAACCACCTGGCGGTCGGCGGCTCCGAGCTCGCGCCCTCGCCGGTGTGGAGCTTCACCCTGTTCCGCTACGGCTGGACCGGCGTGGATCTGTTCTTCGTCCTCTCCGGCTTCCTCATCGGCCGGCAACTCCAGCGTGAGCTGCAGCGGACCGGCTCGGTGAACGTTCCGCGGTTCCTGCTGCGGCGGGGGCTGCGGATCTGGCCGCTCTACTTCGCCTGGGTCGCCTTCCTCGCGCTCGCGCTGGGGAAGTGGCGGGGCCTCGGGCCGGATCTGCTGTTCCTCTCCAACTACGTCCAGGGCCAGGTGAGCGGGGGATGGTCGCTCTCGACCGAGGAGCAGTTCTACCTGGTGGTCCCCTTGCTGCTGCTCGGGGCCCAGCGACTGTTCGGCCCAGGCGGCCAGGCCTGGGTCCCGCTGGTGCTGCTGGCGCTCATGGCGCCGGTGCGCGCGGTGACGCTTCACGGGATGGGCGAGGCGGGGCTCGACCGGATCTACGGACCGATCCATACCCACTGCGACGGGCTGCTGGTCGGCCTCTTCCTGGCCTGGGTCTCGGTGAGGGGCCCGGCGGCGCTGTCGCCCGAGCATCCGCATCCCTGGCGGTGGCCGCTGGTGGCCATCGTCGGTGGCTTCCTCCTCCGGGAGGTCGATCGACCGCTGTTCAGCTTCAGCGGGCTGGCGCTGGTCTACGGCGGCATGGTGGCGCTCGGGCTGCGCGCTGGTCCCCGGGTCCGGCAGCTCACTGCCTGGCGCGGGTTCCACGTTCTGTCCCGGCTATCATTCGGGATGTACCTCAACCACTTCGAGGTGCTCCCCAGGATCCTTCCGGGGATGACGCGGGCGCTCGTCCCGATGCTCGGCTCGGGGCTCCTGCTCGCCACGGTCGTCTTCGGGATCGCCGTGCTGTCGTCGGCGCTCGTGGCCTCGGTCACCTTCGTGCTCATCGAGGATCCGTTCCTCGCGCTCCGCGAGCGCTGGGAGGCTCGTCACCGACCGGTGAGACCTCTCGAGCCGGTGCTCCGGCGGGTGAGCTGAGCCTGCCTCCGCCGCCCCCCTCGAGGTGCACGGCCAGAAGTTCCGCCGTCCACTTGCCTGGTAGGAGGTGTCTGACACCTCCGGCGCGCGGCCGCGACATCCAGCGTCCGGGACTTCCGTACAGAGCGAGGAGCCTCGCGTGCTAGGCTCGCGCTCCTCTCACCCATGCGCCGCTGGTCGCCGCTCCTCGTCCTCCTCGTCGCGTGCGCCTCGGGCTCCGAGGCGACCCGGCCCGACGCCCGCGCTTCCGCCAGCTCGAGCAGCTCCCCGGGAGGCCCGAGCCTCTACGAGCGCCTCGGCCGCCGCCCCGGCATCGACGCGGTGATGCACACCTTCGTGGGCAACGTCGGCCGGGACAAGCGCGTCAACGTGCGCTTTCTCTTCGTGGACATGGACGTGCTGCAAACGCACCTCACCGATCAGGTGTGCGCGGCCTCCGGAGGGCCCTGCACCTACCTCGGCCGGGAGATGAAGCCGCTCCACGCGCCGATGCACGTCCGCGGCGCCGAGTTCGACGCGCTGGGCGAGGACCTCGTCGCCGCCCTGAAGACCCACGGCGTCCCCGAGCGCGAGACCAAGGAGCTCCTGGCCATCGTCGGCTCCACCCGGGCCGACATCGTGGATCCGGAGGCGAAGTGAACGAGGGCGTGCCGCCGACGGTGCTCTCGCCGGTGCCGCTCACCGAGGTGCTCGTTCCCGCCGAGCTCGGGCCGGGCACGTTTCTCCACCACTTCCGGGTGGACCGGCGCATCGCCTCGGGCGGGATGGGCGCCGTCTACCTCGGCTTCGACACCTCGCTGAATCGGCCCGTGGCGCTGAAGACGCTCCGCCCGGAGCTGGCGCGCGACCCGGAGTTCCTCGCCCGCTTCCAGCGCGAGGCCCAGAGCCAGGCCAACCTGGTCCACCCCCACGTCATACAGATCTACTTCGTGGGCGAGGAGCGCGGCGTCTGGTTCATGGCCATGCAGCTGGTGGACGGCGGCTCGCTCCAGGATGCAGTGGACCGCCATGGCCGGCTGCCCTGGACCGAGGTGGCCGCGCACTTGCTGGGAATTGCCGAGGCGCTGGTCGAGGCCGCACGGCTGGGCGTCGTCCACCGAGACCTCAAGCCGGCCAACGTGCTCCTCGACCGGTACGGCATCGCCCACGTCGCGGACTTCGGCCTGGTCACCACCACCCATGCACCGTCCGACCACGACACGCTGGTGAGGAGCCCTCTGGCCAGCATCCCCGGGCTCAGCGTCGCCGGCTCGGTGATGGGCACGCTGCCGTACATGGCGCCCGAGCAGCTCAAGGGCCAGCCGCTCGATCAGCGCGCGGACGTGTACGGCCTCGGCGCCACCGTGTACCACCTGCTGGTGGGGCAGCCGCCGGTGAAGGCCCGGACGCCTGCCGAGGCGCTCCAGCAGATCGAGGCCGGCATCGTCCCCGTCCGCCGCGCCCGGACCGACGTTCCACGGGCGCTGGCCTCCATCGTCGACCGCTGCCTCGCCCCGGATCCAGCGGCGCGGTTCCAGTCGCACCAGGAGCTTGCCCGGGAGGTACGGCGGGCGGCCCCCCAGCCCCAGGTCGCGCCAGCGCCCCTGGTCCGCCTGCTCGCCGGGGTGATCGATCTGCTGCCGGCGCTGGCCGTCTTCTACTTCCTCTTCGAGGCCGCGCCCTGGGCTCCCGCGGCGTGGTTCGCGCTCTGGCTCGCCCTGGGGATCGCCTTCCTCGGCGCCTCGCCTGGCCAGTGGCTGATGCGGCTCCGGGTCAGGACCGACGCCGACGGTGACGTTCCCCCCGCGCGGGCGGCGATGCGCGCGCTGCTGCAGTGGGGCTGGTTCGCAGCGCTCTCGCTCGCGTACTCGCTGATCAGCCACTCGGCCCCGGTGCTCGCCTATGGCCCGCTGGGGGTGGGCGGCGCGGCCTGGGCCGCCGTCGTCCTGCTCGGCGCGCTCCCTGCGGCGCTCCGGAAGCCCACCCTGGTGGATCGACTCACCCGAACGCGGGTCCTGGTGGACGTGCGATGACCTGGAAGACGCTGCTGGCCGTCCTGCTCCTGCCCGCGCTCGCCGGCGCCGAGCCCCGCGCCTGGACCCTCCAGAAGGGCACCGGCCGGGCGCGCTTCCGGGTGGTGGCGCCCCTCGACGCCATCGAGGGCACCAGCGCCGGCCTCTCGGGCGAGCTGCGCTTCGACGAGGCCAGCTGGGCCGAGGGCACGGGGAAGATCCGCATCGCCCTGACCGGGTTCACCACCGGGCTCAGCCTCCGTGACGAGGACCTGCGCGACCAGTTCTTCGCGGTCGACCGCTTCCCCGAGGCGGTCCTGACCATCACCCGGCTCGAGCGTCCGAGCCAGGGCATCCTCGTCCCCGGTCGCGAGGGCCAGGCCGACGTGGTGGGCACCCTCTCGCTGCACGGCAAGGACCAGCCGGTGCGCATCCCGATCTGGGTACTGCTCATCGACGAGGCCGGCCACCGCGACCTCCAGGTCAACGGCACCTTCGACGTTCCCTTCACCGAGTATGGCATCCCGCGGCCGGCGCGGCTCTTCCTCAAGCTGGGCACCGTGGCCCAGGTGCGGTTCGAGGCCACCTTCCGCGGCGCTCCGCCCGCCACGCCGGCCGTCGCGCTCGCTGCCCCGCCTTCGGCACCCTCCGCCGCCGCGTCCCGCCCGCCGAAGGTCGAGCTCTCGGTGAGCGTGGCCCGACGGCCGGACAAGCCGAAGACGCAGCCGCGGCCCGCAACCTGGGAGTTCGCCTTCACCAGCCCCGAGGGCCGCGGCGAACGGCTCTTCCGCGATCCGGCGGTGGGCGGCGAGCAGAATGCCCTGGCCTGCGCCTCCTGCCACTCCTGGCGCGACGAGCGGACCGGGGCGCTCGACTCGCTCGGGCACACCTCCTCCAGCAGCTCGGTCTGGAACAGCGCCCGGCGATCGACCTTCTGGCGCGGCTTCGCCGCCACACCCGAGGAGGCCACCGATCTCTGCGTGCGGCGCTTCATGCTCCGGCCCGGCGGGGGGGACCCGACCCAGCTGGGGGACCTGGCCGCATACCTGCGGCGCATCTCACCCGACTCGGCGCCCCCGCTCGATTACCGCCCGCTGCTGCTCGGACGGAAGACGGCCATCGACCGGCCGACCGGTGGCGACGGCAAGCGCGGCGCGGTGCTCACCGAGCGGTTCTGCGGCCGCTGCCACGCTGACGGCGCGATGCGCCCCCCGCTCGAGGTCGGACTGTACGAGCCCGACTACCTGGTGGCCCGCGTCCGGTGGATCGCCCCCCACGACGCCAGGCAGATGCCGCCCATGGCGCTCGACCGGCTGACCGACACCGAGCTCAGAGACATCGTGACCTACCTGGTGGGCCGGCCAGACGAGCGCATCTTCGAGCGGCGGCGCACCACGGCGCCCCGCACCGAGGGACCGGCCCATCCCTCCGGGGGCCCCCTGGCGGCGGTGCGCGCGCCGAATTAGAGGTGGGGTCGGCCGTGAACGAACCTCAGCTCTCCAGCGCCCGCCCGGGCCCGAACGACCCCTGCTGGTGCAGGAGCGGGCTCAAGTACAAGAAGTGCCATCGCGAGGCCGATGCACGCTCGGGCGCCCCCTCTCCCCGCCTGCGCCGGGTGAAGCCGGGCCGCATCTCGCCGATGCGGACGGTGCCGCCCGGGATTCCCCGGCCGGACTACGTGCCGTCGGGCCGACCCGGACGGGGCGTCCGTGGAGACCCATCCACGCGGCTGGACCGGATGCGTCGCGCCTGCCGGGCCGCCGCCCAGGTCCTCCAGGAGGTCGGTGGGCGGGTGGCGCCGGGCGTCACCACCGACGCACTCGATGCCATCGCCCATGCCGCGTACATCGCCCGGGGTGGCTACCCGAGCACGCTCGGCTACCACGGCTTCCAGAAGAGCATGTGCACCTCGGTCAACGAGGTGGTGGTCCACGGCATCCCGGACGACCGGCCGCTGGAGACGGGCGACATCGTCAACTGCGACGTCACCATCTACCTGGAGGGCATGCACGGCGACTGCTCGGCCACCTTCTCGGTGGGCGAGGTGGACGAGGCGGCGAAGAAGCTGATCCGGGTGACCGAGGAGGCCCTGATGAAGGGCATCGAGGCGGTGAAGCCCGGCCGCGAGGTGCGCGCCATCGGCCAGGCCATCGCCGCCCACGCGTCGGCGAACGGGCTGGGCGTGGTCCGCAACTACTGCGGCCACGGCATCGGCGAGATCTTCCACACCGACCTGCAGATCCCCCACTTCGACGACCCGGGCGCGAGCTCCCTGCTCGAGGAGGGGATGCTGTTCACCATCGAGCCCATGCTCACCGAGGGGAGCTGGGGCGTGAAGCACTGGAACGACGGCTGGACGGCGGTCACCGCCGATGGCCTCCGCTCCGCCCAGATGGAGCACACCGTTCTGGTGGTCCGCGACGGGGCGGAGATCCTCACCCTCCCCTGACCGACCGGTCGGCATCCCGACAGTCCGGGGTGGAACGGACTCAATGCAGCGGCTGGCCGGTGCCGGACGGGGGGTGGCCTACGTCGCCCCGCACCGGTATATGGCCGCGCCGGGGGATGGTGGCCCTGCGCCCCGAGGAGAGCCGATGGCGACCGACATCCAGGTGACGCGCACCACCACGCCGAAGCCCCGGCCCCCGGCCGGTGACCTCGGCTTCGGGCGCTTCTACAGCGACCATCTCTTCCTCGCCGAGCACGACGGCCGCGGCTGGCAATCCCCGCGCATCGTTCCTTACGGCCCCTTGCCGCTGGATCCCGCGGCCAGCGCGCTGCAGTACGGCCAGGCGATGTTCGAGGGAATGAAGGCGGTGGCCGGGGAGCGTGGCCCGCTGCTGTTCCGGCCGCAGATGCACGCCCGCCGGATGAACGCCTCGGCGGCCCGGCTGTGCATGCCGGAGGTCCCGGAGGAGCTCTTCCTCGCCGCGCTGCGGGCGCTGGTGCACGAGGACGCCTCCTGGGTGCCGACCGAGCCCGGCGCGTCGCTCTATGTCCGGCCCACGATGATCGGCTCGGAGGCCTACCTCGGGGTGCGCCCGTCGAAGAAGTACCTGTTCTACGTGCTGGCCTCTCCGGTGGGGAACTACTTCGGCCCCCGGCCCACGCCGCTGCGGCTGTGGGTGGAGACCGAGCACGTGCGCGCGGCCCGTGGCGGCATCGGGGCGGCGAAGGCCGGCGCCAACTACGTCGCGGGCATGGCCGCCGCCGAGCGGGCGAAGAAGAACGGCTTCCACCAGGTCATTTGGCTCGACCAGACCCACCGGTACGTCGAGGAGGCGGGGACGATGAACGTCTTCTTCCGCATCGGCGACACGGTGGTGACCCCGCCGCTCGAGGACTCGCTCCTGGCCGGGGTGACGCGCGACTCGGCGCTGACCCTGCTCCGCGAGTGGAAGGTGAAGGTCGAGGAGCGGCCAGTGAGCATCGCCGAGCTGGCCGAGCACTCGGCCCGCGGCCGGCTCGAGGAGGCCTTCGGCACCGGCACCGCGGCCACCATCTCCGCCATCGGCGAGCTGCGGTGGGGGGAGACGACGATGCGGCTCGGGGACACGCGCGGCGAGATCGCCGAGCGGCTCTACCGGGCGATGATGGAGCTCTTCGGCTCGCGGCGTCCGGACCCGCGCGGGTGGCTGGTCCCGGTGGAGCCCTCGTAGAGTGTCATCCGCGCCAGCGGCGGCGCATAGAGGTGGAGGCTCACCGCCCGCACCCGTCCGGTGTGCTCGACGTGGTGGATGGTGTGCGGCTGCTCGTGGAACACGCTGCCCGCGCGGTGCTTCCGCCGTTCGGCCTTCATCACCCGTCCACCCCGGGCGAGCCGGTACTCCACCTCGCTCAGGGTCCCTTCGAGCACGCAGGTGATCCCGAAGCTCTCGCCGTGTCCGTGGGGCACGGTTCGCTGCCCGGGCAGCCAGCCCACCAGCAGCGCCTCCCAGCCCGCGCCCCGGTACAGCGGGATGCGGGTGTAGCCCTTGTCGGAGAAGGTCGCCCGAGCGGCCAGCGCGGCCACGTCGAGCGCGGCCGGCCAGCGGGCACCGAGCGCGACCATCTCCTCCGGCCCGATCCGGGCGGGGGGCAGGCTTCCGAGGAACGGCTCCAGTTCTCGCAGCAACATGACGAGCGGCCACCGTGGGGTGGACGAGGCGCCGATGGAAGCACGGTTCCGCTAGGGTCGTCCAACCCATGACGGACGGAGTGGTCATCATCGGCGGGGGCGCGAGCGGCACGCTCAGCGCAGTGGCGCTGGCCGGCGTGCCCGGGCTCGGCCCGCTGACCGTGGTGGACAGCGGGGGGGCGTTCGCCCGCGGCGTCGCCTACTCCACCGAGGATCCGCTGCACCTGCTCAACGTGCCCGCGGGCCGCATGAGCGCCTTGCCGGATCAGCCGTCGCACCTGCTCGGCTGGCTCGCGGCCCGCGGAGAGCCGGCCGACCCGGAGGCCTTCCTCCAGCGGCGGCTCTACGGTGCGTACCTGGGCGAGCTGCTCCACGCCACCGGCACCCGGGTTCGCCCGATCGTCGACCGTGCCGTCTCGCTCACCGCCGAGGGTCCAGGGCTCCGCGTCCTCCTGTCCCGCGCGTCCCCGCTGCCGGCGCGAGCGGTGGTGCTGGCGCTCGGGAACTTCCCGCCCGAGCTGCCACCGGGCTGGCGCGAGCTGCCGTCCCGGCTGGCCTGGCGCTCGCCCTGGGGCGCGCCAGGGGGCTGGCCGCCGCCGGACGCAGAGGTGCTGCTGCTCGGAGCGGGCCTCACCGCGGTGGACGTGGTGCTCTCGCTCGATGCCCGCGGCCACCGCGGACGCATCCATCTGCTGTCCCGCCACGGCCTGGCCCCGGCCACCCACCCGGTGCGGATGTTCGCCCCGCTCGCGCTCGGGCCGCTGCCCGGTGGTCTCCGCCCATTGCTCCGGAGGTTCCGGGAGCTCGCCGTCCGGGAGGATCCGCGCGCGGTGCTGGACACTCTCCGGCCCGACCTGGGCGCGCTGTGGCGCGGGCTCTCTGGCGGGGAGCAGCGGCGCTTCCTCCGGCACCTCCGTGTCTGGTTCGACACCCTCCGGCACCGCGTCGCACCCCAGGTCGGGGCACGCATCGAGGCGATCGAGGCCGAGGGCCGGCTGGTCCGTCACGCGGGCCGGGTGGTGTCCATCTCCGAGCAGAGCGGAAGGGTGGCGCTGCGTTATCGCCCGCGGGGGGCGCGGACGCTCGCGGTCCTCGCCGTGGACCTGGCCATCCCCACCACCGGTCCGGCGATGGACGTGCGCGGGCTGGAGGATCCGCTGGTCCGCTCACTGCTCGCGACGGGGCAGGCCCGGGCCGGGCCGCACGGGCTCGGCTTCGCCACCGCATCGGACGGCGCGGTGCTGGGCCCGCTCGAGGACCGGCTCTGGACCTTGGGCGGGCTCCGGCGAGGAGATCTCTGGGAGTCCACTGCCATCCCCGAGATCCGCGCGCAGGCGAGCGCTCTGGGTGAGACGCTCGCCGCCCGGCTCAGGACGGCAGCTGCTGGATGAGGCCCCAGACCAGGGCGGTGCTGAGCGCATCGAAGGCCAGCGCGACCAGCAGCGCCACCAGCGCGACGTCCAGCACGGGAGAGCGATTGTCCGACATCACGGCACCTCGAGACGCATGCCTCGGTCCGGAGAGATGCAAGCCCGGATCCACCGGCGACCCCGAGCAATTCCGGCCATCTGCTCGCATGCGACACCTCGCCCTGAGAACGCACTTGCATCCGTTGCATTGCACGGACTTCTACCGGGGCCTCGTTGTTCCAACCCGCGGCCGTGGCCTCGGGTTGTGACCGGGTCCGGGTTCGAGCCGCCACTTCACTGCAAGAGTCACTGGCGCCCCCCGTCGTTTCGCGCGCGCCGACACTCCACGTCCCTGCGGCGCCTGACTTCCGGCACTTACGCCTATGCCCGCCGCACCGGCTCACCGACCGGGCCCGGGCTGCGCCACACACCCGTCACTGGAGTGTCACACGGTCCGTCCTGGGCCAGGGCCATGTTTCCCGCGCACTCGCTGGAGGTCTGCATGGTCCGTCATCCCCGGCTCGCCGCTCCCCTCGGCCCCGAGGACCACATGCTCGGCAACCCGGAGGCGCCTCTGACGCTGGTCATGTACGGCGACTACACCTGTCCGTACACCCGCCGCGCGTCGGCCTTCGTGGACGTGGCGCGGAGGAAGCTCGGGCGGCGGATGCGCTACGTCTTCCGGCACTTCCCCAGGGAGGAGTTTCACCCCGAGGCGGCACTGCTGGCCGAGGCCGCGCACGCAGCGGCGAGCCAGGACATGTTCTGGCAGATGCACGAGGCGCTGATGCTCGCCGACGAGCCGGTGGACCCGATGGCCCTCGCCCAGCAGCTCCGTCTGGACCTGGAGCGTTTCTCGAGCGAGCTGCAGGCGCGGACCCACCGCGCGCACGTGGCCAGGGAGATCGACGGGGGCGTTCGCAGCGGCGTGACGGGCACCCCCACCCTCTTCATCAATGGCAAGCGCCACGTGGGCAGCTGGGAGAACGGCCCGCTGCTCCGGGCGCTGGGCGGCGCGCCGGCGATGTCGCGCTCGGCCCACCTGTAGCATCTGTCCGGGATGGGGCGACTCGAGGGGAAGGTGGCGGTGGTGACCGGCGGGGGGTCGGGGCTGGGGCGGGCGATCGCCGCCCGCTACGTCTCCGAGGGCGCGCGGGTGCTGGTCACCGACGTGAACCTCTCCGGCTGCGAGGAGACGGTCGCCACCCTTCCGGAGGCTGAGCGGTCCCGGGCGGCGGTGCGCCGGGTGGACGTCTCGCGCGAGCCGGAGGTGGAGGCCGCGGTCGCCGACGCGGTCCAGCGCTGGGGCGGGCTGGACGTGATGGTGGCCAACGCGGGCATCGGCGCTCCGGGGTTCCTGGCCGACCTCCCGCTCGAGGACTGGCAGCGGGTGGTGGACGTGAACCTCACCGGCGTCTTCCTCTGCGCGCGGGCCGCGGTGCGGGTGATGCGGCAGGGCGAGCGGGGCGGGAGCATCGTGGTGATGTCCTCGGTGGCGGGGCTGCACGGCACGCCGATGCTCGGGGCGTACGGGCCCACCAAGGCGGCGGTGCTGCAGCTGGTGCAGACGCTCGCGCTCGAGGGGGCGCCCAGCCGGATCCGCGCCAACGCGCTGTGCCCGGTGTGGACCCAGTCGCCGATGGTCGACGCCTTCGTGCAGGGGCTGGGGCTCACCGCCGAGCAGGGAGCGAAGCTCTTGACCCGCGACATCCCGCTCGGGCGGCTGGGGAAGCCGGACGACGTGGCGTGGGCGGCGGTGTACCTGGCCTCGGACGAGTCGGCCTTCGTGACCGGGGTGGCCCTGCCCATCGACGGTGGGCACATGGCGGGGCGCCTGCCGTAGTAAGCAGGCGCCTCATGCCAAGGTTCGCGCTTCCGCTCGCCCTGCTCTGCCTCCTCGCCTGCGCCCACGGGAAGGGGCTGTCCCGCGAGGAGGCGAAGGACCGGTTCTCGAAGCTCGTCTCCGACTACTTCGACGAGGCGTACGCCTTCGAGCCCACGCTGGGGACGGTGACGGGCTTCCACCAGTTCGACCGGACGCTCGAGGACTTCAGCGCCGCGCGGGTGGCCGGCCACGTGCAGAAGCTCCAGGGGATGCTGGACCGGGCGGTGGCGCTGTGGACCGAGCGGGTGGCGCTCCCCTACGACGACCTCATCGACCTCGAGGCGCTCGAGTCGCACATCCGGGCGGACCTGCTCGAGTGGGAGAAGATGGGGTTCCGGCTGCAGAACCCGATGACCTACTCGCGCATCCCGGGCGAGGGCATCGACGCGCTGCTCAAGCGCGACTTCGCCCCGGCGGCGGACCGGCTGAAGTCGATCACCGCGCGGCTGCGCTCGGTCCCGGCGGTGTACGCCGCGGGCAAGGCGAACGTGAAGACGCCCCCGAAGGAGTGGACCGACCTGGCGCTGCTGATGGCCAACGGCACGCTGGGCTTCCTCCAGGAGTCGGTCTCCACCTGGGCGAAGGAGGCGGCCGGGGGGGACGGCCTGGCGCTGGCGGACTTCAACCGGGCGAACACCACCGCCTACGCCGCGACCCAGGACTGGATCCACTTCCTGGAGAAGGAGCTGAAGCCCCGCAGCACCGGGAGCTGGGCGATCGGGCCGGCCTTCTTCGCCGAGAAGCTGCAGACCGAGGAGATGGTCTCCGAGCCGCTGGAGGCGCTGCTGGCCAAGGGCGAGGCGCAGCTGAAGGCGGACAACGAGGCAGCGGTGCAGACCGCGCAGCTCATCGACCGGCGGATGTCGGTGGCCCAGGTGATGGCGGCGATGCAGTCGGACCATCCGACGGCGAAGGACCTCCTCCCGGCGGTGCGCCGATCGCTGGAGGGCGTGCGGCAGTTCGTGGTGTCGAAGAATCTGGTGTCCTTCCCGTCGGAAGTCAGACCGATCGTCGAGCCCACTCCGCCGTACGCGCGGAACGGCTCGTTCGCCTCGCTCGACGCGCCGGGCCCCTACGAGACCAAGGCCACCCAGTCCTACTACTACGTGACGCCCACCGAGGAGACGTGGAACAGCACGCAGATCGAGGAGCATCTGCGCGCCTACGCCGGGCCCATCCTGGCGATGACCGACGTGCACGAGGCCTACCCCGGGCACTTCCTGCAGGCGCTGTGGATGCCGAACGTGTCCACCAAGGTGCGGAAGCTGCTCGCCGCGGCGACCAACGTGGAGGGCTGGGCGCACTACACCGAGCAGATGGTGGTGGAGGAGGGGTTCGCGGACAGCGATCCGCGCATCAAGCTCGCCCAGCTGGAGGAGGCGCTGCTGCGCGACTGCCGCTTCGTGGTGGGGATCCAGCTGCACACCACCACCCTGACGGTGGAGCAGGGCGCGGAGCGCTTCGTGAAGGAGTGCTTCCAGACGCCGGCCAATGCGTACCAGGAGGCCCGGCGCGGCACCTACGACCCGACCTACCTGTACTACACGTACGGGAAGCTGCAGATCTACGAGCTGCGGCGCGAGTACCTGAGCCAGAAGGGGGGCACGTTGCGCGAGTTCCACGACGCCTTCCTCGCCCAGGGGGTGCTCCCCATCCGCCTGGTCCGGAAGCTCCTCTTCGAGCAGAGGTGAGCCATGCCCCCCCTGTCCTCTCCCCGCTTCGTCGCCTGGTTGCTGCAGGCCCTGCCGACGCTGTTCCTGGCGATCCTCTTTCTCCAGTCGGGCATCGACAAGGTGATCGACTTCCGCGGCAACCAGGGCTGGCTGACGCAGCACTTCGGAGGCAGCCCGCTGCGCGGCGTGGTGACCCCGATGCTGGTGACCTTGACCATCATCGAGGTGACGGCGGGCGTGCTCTGCGGGGTGGGGCTGGTGGAGCTGCTGGTGCTCGGCGTGCCGCGGATCGCATTCTGGGGCATCGCCGTGGCCGCGATGGCGTTCCTGGCGCTCTTCTTCGGCCAGCGGATCGCCAAGGACTACACCGGGGCGGCGGTGATTCCCGCGTACTTCCTGGTGGCGCTGGTGGGCCTGTGGATGACGGGGCGTTTCCGCTGAGCGAGGTGGCGAAGAGCCTGCGGCTCCGCCTGCTGCCCGGACGGCTGGCGGTGGCCCGCCTGTCCGG
>Ga0335084_10003505_pt1 | contig 15317 bp, 14 predicted proteins | sample Lox_Sample_44_FD_206721 | JGI IMG/M metagenome (GOLD analysis project Ga0335084, IMG submission 206721) | Soil microbial communities from Loxahatchee National Wildlife Refuge, Florida, United States - Lox_Sample_4.4 | ecosystem: Environmental > Terrestrial > Soil > Wetlands | place: USA...
ACGCCGCCATCCTCATCGCCATGCTCGCGACGGCGTTGGCGGTGGGCGGATGGCTCCTGCTTGCTCCTGGGTCCATCGCGGGGACGTCGATGGCCGCCTTTGTCTCGACCACGCCGTGGAAGCGCGTGATCCTCGTCGGGCTCGTCATCGCGGGCCCCGCGATCGCCCTCTGGGAGCTTTCGGTTCATCGCTCGCCCAGCCGTGCGCTCTCATGGATAGCCAGCGCCCTGGCCCTCATCCTGGCCTTCGAGGCGGGGACCTATCCGGGCCGCCTGGCATCGGACTATCCGATCCGCGCCTTTGCCGACCAGGTGCGCGGCTCCCTCGAGCGCAATGCGCCGATCATCGCGTACCCCGACGCCAACCTGGCCTTCGATCTCTACCTCGATCACCCGATCGCGGAGGTGCCGAGTCGTGACTCGGTTGCCCGCCGCCTTGGCAGCCCGGCCGACGGGGCCGCGCTCCTTCGAGTGGCCGACTGGACCTCCTTGCGTCAGGCCGCTCATCCAAGCTGGTGCTCGGTCGGGGGCGTGGCGCTTGGATCCCGCTCGTACGTACTCGTCGAGTCCTGCCGATGAGTCGCCCAATACCTCCGGCCCCAGACGACATGCCGGAGATCACGGTGATCCTCCCGGTCTTCAACGAGGTCCAGAACCTCCCGCTGCTCTGGCCGGAGCTGACCGGGATCCTCGAAGCACACTGGCGGCATGTCGAGATCATCTTCGTCGACGACGTGAGCACGGACGGTAGCACCGAGTGGCTCCGTGAGCTCGCCCGCCGCGATGCGAGAGTCCGGCACGTCCGCTTCGCGCGTCATGCCGGCCTGACCGCCGCTCTGGACGCCGGCTACCGCCGGGCGCGCGCCCCGATCGTCGTCACCATGGACAGCGATCTGCAGAGCGATCCTGCCGATATCCCGCGGCTGGTCGCGGCCCTCCATGACGCGGATGCCGCCACCGGCTGGCGTGTGCATCGGCATGACACGTGGCTCAAGCGGCTCTCTTCCCGCATCGCCAATTCCGTCCGCAATCGGATGACGCGAGAAACGGTGCGAGACAGCGCCTGCACGCTCCGCGCGATCCGGCGGCCATGCACGGCGGCTCTTCCCCCCTACAATGGCCTGCATCGCTTTGTCCCCACGCTCCTGCGGATCGCCGGCTACCGCGTCGTGGAAGTTCCGGTGACGCACCGGGCGCGCCGTTTTGGCGAATCGAAGTTCGGGGTGCGCAATCGGGCCGCGAGAGCATTCCGGGATCTGCTCTTCGTGCGCTGGATGCAGCGCAGTGTTCTTCGGTATGTGATCGAGCCGGACCCGGAATGCGCCATCCGCGACGCCAGCCACGGTGCCCCGTCGTCACCGCCGGCGGGCCGGAGCGCGCGCACTCCCTGACGCTACTTGTAGAACCGGCTCATTTCGCGCAGCGCGGCCCGCAGGCCGTCGCGCGGCAGCGTCGGATGAGGGACGAGACGATAGCTACGGTCTCGAATCTCATAGGCGTCCTGGAGGACCACGGTCACCTGGTCGGGCTCGACCAAGGCGTAGTCGGTGTAGTCGGTGGCGATCAGCCAGTCCCACTGCGCGTTCGTGAAGAGGTCGTGGCCGCTGGCGTAGTCCGACGGCGGATTCGTGCAGCCGAAGAGCCCGGCGACCAGTGTCGGCGCCACATCGAAGTGGGAGGTGCGGCGATCCACGCTTCCCGGCGCCCGCCCGGGCCAGCGAATGAGCAGCGGGGTCCGCAGCTGGGAGCCGGTAAAGCCGGTGCCATGGCCGTCGAAGCCCAATCCGTTCTCGTCGAACTCCATGCCGTGATCGGAGGTGACAACGAGCACGGTGCGGTCGAGAAGCTTGCGCCGCTCCAGGTCGTCGAGCACGCGGCCGATCAGGGAGTCGACATAGTGCACGGCGGTGAGATAGCGCGCGTGCAATTGCCCCTGTACCGACGCCCGCGGCGGGACGGGGACCGCGGGCGGATAGTCCTTCGGGGGCTCGTTCGCCACCGCGGCGTTGTAGAAGAGGAACCCGAAGAAGGGGCGCGCCTGGTCCCGCCGGTCGATCCACTCGAGCCATTCGTCGGTCAGTGTCCGGTCCCTTCCGCTCGACCCCGGATACGGCGAGATCGTCTCGAGACGCAGGTTGGGTATGCGGGCCAGCGCGGTCCGGTCGAGCCCTACGACCCGGCTATACACGGGCGAGCTCGCGAAAATGCCGAACTGGTAGCCGTATTGTCGAAACAGGTCCATCAGCACCGGCGGCTGCGCGACGTCGGCGAAGACCTTCCAGTAGGTCGCCGGGAGGCCGTAGAAGAGGGAGAACATGCCGGGCCGCGAGACATTGCCGCCGCTCCAGTGGTTCTCGAACCGGACCGCGCCCGGTGCGAGGGCGGCGAGTCGTGGGGCGGAGACGGACGTCAATGCGTCGGCGCGCATCCCGTCGATCACGACGAGCAGGACATTGAGCAGGGGCACGCGCGGCTCGCACTTGAGCGGCGCCTGGGGATAGCGCAGCTCGCCGCCGGGCCGCCGGGCGATGGTGGCGGCCAGGCTCTCCTCGCGCGCCCGATTCTGATCCACCAGGCCGAGCTTCACCAGCCGGCGCGAGTCTCTGAGCGGAGCGTAGAGCGGCAGATATCGGGTGAACGAGGTCACCGGCACGTAGAAGTGCGCCTCGGCAAAGAGGTGGATCAGATGGCTGGCCACGAAGCAGCACACGATGGCGAGTGCCACGTAGCGCCCGATGCGGTGTCGCGGGGGCCGCTCAGTGTTCTTCCACACCCACTGCGCAAGCATGGCTTCGATCGCGAGGCCCACGACGAAGTACAGTGCCAGGAAAGCCCAGGTCTGGGGCTCCAGCAGGGTGAAGGTGAGCACGCCGATGTGGTAGCGGGTCTCGGCGAAGAGCAGACTGTCCAGCACGAGCAGGCTCAGCACTCCGCCGCCGATGACGACGCCGAGAGTCACCACCATCCGGGGCCACGGAATCAGCAGGATGACGGGAACCAGCAGCACGAGCGGGGCGAACGCGAAAGCGGACATCTGGCCCACGAAGGCCAGAAGCGCGTAGATCCAGGCCGGCGAGGGGCCCAGCGTCGCGTAGTACCACAGGTACCGCAGGCCGACGAGAGCAAGCAGCGCGGCATTGACGAGGGCGAACCAGCCCGCCCAGCGCAGCAGCCGTCGTCTCGCGGTCATTGGGCCGAGCGGGGGGTCGGGCGGGGGATCACCGGCGACATGCGGGGCCATCGTGCCAGAGTCTCTCGGAGAGGTCAAACAAAAGGCTCGAATTGACCTCTTCCGTCCGCTCTGGCACGATCGCCGGGATGCAAGATCGCTCATCAGATGTCGCCTCCGCCGCTTCCCTCGACACGGACCCGCGATGACCACGGCGACGGCTGAGTCCGCCGCGATGCCGGAGGCCGAGGCGCCCCTCAGCGCCCTGCGCCGGTGGTCGATCACGGTGACTGTCATGACGGTCACCGTGATGCAGGTGCTCGACGTCACCGTCATCAACGTCGCCCTGCCGCACATGCAGGGCTCGCTCTCGGCGGGTACGGACGAGATCTCCTGGGTACTGACCTCCTACCTCGCGGCCAACGCCGTCATCCTGCCGGCGTCCGGCTGGCTCGCCGGCATCCTCGGGCGCAAGCGCTTCTTCCTGCTCTGCACCGTGGGCTTCACCCTGGCCTCCGTGCTCTGCGGCCTCGCGCCGAACCTGAACGCGCTCCTCCTCGCACGGGTCCTCCAGGGCATTGCCGGCGGCCCGCTCATGCCGCTCTCCCAGGCCATCATGTGGGAGATCTTCCCGTTCCGGCAGCGCGGCATGGCGATGGCCGTCTGGGGCATGGGCATCATGATGGCGCCGATCTTCGGCCCGACGCTGGGCGGCTGGATCACGGACAATTGGTCCTGGCGCTGGACCTTTTACATCAACGTGCCGATCGGCATCCTCGGCTTCTTCGCGGCGAGCGCCATCCTCTTCGATCCGCCCTACCTGCGCAAGCCGGGCAAGATCGACGTGCCCGGCCTCTTCCTCATGGTGATCGGGTTCCTGTCGCTCCAGCTCTTCCTCGACCAGGGCGAGCGCTACGAGTGGTTCGACTCGAACTTCATCGTGGCGCTCGGCCTCATCGCCGTGGTGGCCCTCGTGGGCTTTCTCGTACGCGAGCTCACCGCCGAGGAGCCCATCCTCGACCTGGGCGTCTACCGCGACCGCAACTTCGCCGCCTCCAGCCTGATCATGGTGTTCGTCATGTTCGGTTTCTTCTCGAGCATGGTGCTCTTGGCATTGTTCACCCAGAAAGTGCTGGGCTACGACGCCTGGACCTCGGGGCTGGTGCTGGCGCCGGGCGGCGTGGGCAACCTCATCTCGCTGGTCGTCGCCGGCCGCCTCATCAATCGCATGGATCAGCGGATCCTCCTGGCCCTCGGGTGCGTGCTGAACGCGTGGGCGGCCTGGAACATGTCGGTGCTCACCAGCGGCGTGGACTACTGGGCGCTGGCCTGGCCGCGGTTCATGCAGGGGCTGGGCGTCGGTCTCATCTTCGTGCCCCTCAACGCAGTCGGCCTCGCCACCATCCCGCGGATCAGCATGGGCAATGCCACCGCGCTGCTGAACGTGGTCCGTAACCTCGGGGGCGCCGCCGGGGTGGCCGTGGTCAGCATGCTGCTGGCCCGACGGACACAGGAGCACCAGGCGACCCTGATCCCCCACGTCAATCCCTTCGACGCGGAGACGGCCGCCCGACTGTCCGCCTGGACGTCGCACTTCGGGGCCCAAGGGGCGGACTCGTTCACCGCGCAACGGCGCGCCCTCGCCATGGTGTATCAGGAAGTGACGCGCCAGGCCCAAGTCCTGGCCTTCGCCGATGACTTCTGGCTGCTCTTCATACTCTTCAGCGGGACGATCCTCCTCCTGCCGCTGCTCTCGCGCGTGCGCACCGGGCCCGCCACCTCGAGCAGCGCGCACGCCGACGAGGCGCCCGCGCCCGTGCACATGGAGTGACGCCGCCGTGACCGTCATCGTCAAGCGGCATGCTCCGGCCCTGGAGGCATGCTGATGCGGATCGCCGCCATCGAAGTCAGTCACTGGCATTCGCTCTACGACGCGGCCTATCTGCGCGTCCTGTCCGGAATGCCCGACGTGGAGCTGGTCGGCCTGCACGATCCCGACGCCGCCATCGCGGCCAAGCGGGCGAGGGAGCTCGGGGGGCCGCCGGTATTCACCGACTATCGCGACATGCTGACGCGGACGAAGCCGGATTTCGTTGTCGCCCTCGGCCGGCACAGTGGCATGGCCGAGACCGCGCAGTTCCTGATCGACTCCGGGTATCCGTTCATGATGGAAAAACCCATGGGGCTCCACGCGGGGGAGGTGAGCCGGATCGCCGACAAGGCCGCCGCGAAGAGAGCGTTCGTGGCCGTCGCGTTTCCCCAGCGCTATTCGCCGTTCGTCGCCCGCTCCCGTCAGATGCTCGCGGAGGGACGGTTCGGTCCGCTCTCTCACCTCTACTTCCGTCTCAATCGCCCCACCTCCGCGCGCTATCCTGCCTGGGACTCGCCCTGGATGCTCGATCCCGAGATCGCCGGCGGCGGCTGCCTGCGGAACCTGGGCTCCCACGTCCTCGATCTCTTCCTCCTGCTTACCGGCGAGGAGGCCAAGGTCATTGGAGCGCAGCTGAGCGCGCGCGCCCTCGGGCAGCGCGTGGAGGACTATGCGTCCGTCCTGCTGCGCTCACAGAGCGGCGTGCTGGGGACGGTGGAGGTCGGCAATACCGTGCCGTACGCGGGCAGCGACAGCGAGTGGAAGATTGCCGGGCGTGACGCGATCCTCGCGCACTACCACGACGACACGATGCGTCTCATCACGGCGGCCGGCGAGGAGACGATGCTGGCGAAGCCGGCCGAGCCCTTGTATCCGACCGCCGTGCGTGACATCGTCGACCACTGGCGGCGCGGCCTTCCGCCGCCGGTGAGCGTGCACGACTGCCTGCGGGTGGTGCGCCTCATCGACCAGGCCTACGACATCGTTGCAAAGCATTGACCGAACACCAGCACGGAGGGATATCCATGAGGCTCAGCGGCAAGGTGGCGATGATCACGGGAGGAGCCCACGGTATGGGCGAGAGCGAGGCCGTCCTGTTCGCCCGCGAGGGAGCGATCGTGGTCGTCGCCGACATCATGGAGGCGGATGGGCGGCAGGTGGCGGCGAAGATCAGCGCCGGCGGTGGCAAGGCGCAATTCGTCAGGCTCGACGTGAGCAGCGAACCGGACTGGCAGGAGGCGGTGCGGACGGCGACGGGCGCCTATGGGCGGCTCGACATCCTCGTGAACAATGCGGGGATCAGCGGCTCGCACGATCCGGACACGCTGAGCACGACGGCGTGGGACACGCTCATGAGCATCAATGCCAAGGGCGTGTTCCTCGGGATGAAGCACGCAGTGCCCGCCATGCGGCAGGGCGGCGGCGGCGCCATCGTGAATATCTCATCGATCTCGGGCATCGTCGGCCAGGACAATCTGCACATGGGCTACAACGCGTCCAAGGGCGCGGTGCGCACCATGACCAAGTCGGCGGCGGTGCAGTTCGCCCGCTACGGCATCCGCGTGAACTCCGTGCACCCCGGTTTCCTGCCGCCCATGCGGACGTCGAAGACCTCCGCCGATCCCGCCTGGCGCAAGCCCTTGCTCGACGCGGTGCCGATGAAGCGCGAAGGGCGCGTCGAGGAAGTCGCCTATGCCGTGCTCTTCCTCGCCTCCGACGAGGCCTCGTACATCACGGGGGCGGAGCTGGTCGTGGACGGCGGATTCGTGGCCGCCTGACCGGGTGACCATGGGCATGGCCCGAACGCTCTGTGCCGTCGCGCTGCTGGCGGTCGGATGCTCAGCCGCCGTCCCCGCGCCCCCCGCGGCGGTTGCGCTCGCGCCGCTGGAGGGCACGGCGTGGCTGGCCGAGGATATCGACGGGCGCGGTGTCGTCGATCGCGCGCAATCCACGCTCGCCTTCGACGCCGGCCAGAAGGTGGCGGGCCGGGCCGCCTGCAATCGCTACTTCGGCACCTTCCAACAGTCGGCCGACATGGTGGAGATCAAGCCGGGAGGCACGACGCGCATGGCGTGCCCGCCCGCCGTCATGGAGCAGGAAGACCGGTTCCTGGCGGCGCTGAGCACGGTCAGGAAGGCCCGGCGCGAAGGCGACGCGCTGCTGCTGCTGGACGAAAGCGGCCGCGTCCTGATGCGCCTCACGCTCATCTCCAGACAGTCGGCGCAGGGGAGCGTGCGCGCAGAAGCCGTGACATTGATTTCCGATCGACCTTCTGTCAGGATCGGCGCGGCAAAAATCTTCACGGAGGAACGATCATGACGACGACGGCGCTGAGCATCGACGATCTCAAATCACATATCGGGCGGCGGCTGACCGCCACCGATGTGCTTCACGCCGGGCCGGCCAACTTGCTGCGGCTGGCCTTCGGGCGATCCGAGCCTGAGCTGGGGCCCGGCGACCCGCTGCCGCCGGCCTGGCTCGCGCTCTACTTCCTGCCGCGCTTCGGCCCCGATGAGCTGCGGCCCGACGGCAGTCCGCGTGATGCCGGTGTGGTGCCGGCGATGCCGCTGCCGCGCCGCATGTTCGCGGGCGAGAGCGTGCGCTTCCACCGGCCGCTGCGCATCGGCGAAGCCGTCCGGCGCGAGACGGAGCTGGCCGACCTCAGCGTCAAGAGCGGCGGCACGGGCACCCTCGTGTTCGCCACGGTGGCCAGCCGGGTTTTCGGCCCCAACGGCCTCGCCCTCGAGGAAGAGCGGCGCACGGTGTTCCGCGAGGAGGTGAAGGCCGGCGAGCGCAATCAGTCGCCGCGGCGTGACGCGCCGCCCGCCGACGTGCCATGGCGGCGGCGGGTCACGCCCGATCCCGTGCTGCTCTTCCGGTTCTCGGCCCTCACCTTCAACAGCCATCGCATTCACTACGACCGCACGTGGGCGATGGACATCGAGGGCTATCCCGGCCTGGTCGTCCACGGTCCGCTGACCACGGCGCTCCTCCTCGACTTCGCGCGCGACGAGAATCCAGGCCGGATCGTGCGCTCGTACACCACGCAGGCGAGGGCCCCGCTCTTCGATACGGCCCCGTTCGAACTCCGCGGCCGACCGACCGCCGACGGGCGCGGCGCCCAGCTCTGGGCGGTGACGCCGGAAGGCACCATCGCGATGAGCGCCGATATCCAGCTCGACTGAAGGGAGTCCAGGATGCTGCGTGATGTTCCGGCCGGCGGCTATCGGTTCCTGCCTGGTATCAGCGCGTTCTCATGCGGCGTGGTGGCGACTCCCGGCTGGGAAATCGTCCACGCGATGCTGGCCGCGCCGGTGCCGTGGCGCGAGGGCTTCGGGCGCATGGACCAGCAGCTGCGCGAGGCGGGCCGGCCGCGCGTGGCGCTGTGCGGAATCGAGCTGCGGAGCCCGGCGCCCTTCACGTTCAGCGGCTTCGACGACTTCAATCAGGGATACCGCGCGCTGCTGGCGGAGTGGAAGATCTTGGTCGACGACGAGAATCCCATCCCGCGCACCAATGTGGCGCCGGTCACCGGCGGGCCGCGCGAGCCATCGCTGTACGGATTCTCCTACACGGTTCCCGGCACGACACCGGCGCCGACATTCGTGGTGGCGGGCGCCGGCGAGCTGCGCGAGCGCGCCCAGGGCCCCGAGGGCATCGTCCGTCACGGCGACACCTCGCCCGATGCCATGCGTGAAAAGGCGCGCTTCGTGATGGGCACCATGCAGGAGCGCCTCCGCGCCCTCGGCGGCACATGGGATCGGGTGATGGCGATAGGCATCTACACTGCGCATCCGATTCACGACCTCGTGCAGCACGAAATCCTGCCGCTCGCCGGCCCGGCTGCGATCCATGGCGTCCGATGGTTTCCCAGCCGCCCACCCATCCAGGGTCTCGACTACGAGATGGACCTGCGTGGTGTCCGCCGCGAGATCGTGCTGTAGCTAGCGGCGGATGACCGCGAAACTGATCCCGTTCGCCGGGCTTGCCGTGTCGCCCTGGCGCAACGGCGCGGGGCGCAAAGCCGATATCGCCTCCGGGCCGGACTGGCTGGTGGGCTTCGCCTGGCTCGACGCCGACGTGCTGTTCTCCAACTACGGCGGTCATGACCGAACAATCCTCCTGATCGAAGGTCCGGGCTTCACGCTCGACTTCGGTCCCGCGCACGCCCCGCTGGCTCCGCGCAGACCATATGTCCCGTGTTCGTTCGACGGCGGCTGGATCGCCGAATGCCGGGTGCCTGACGGCCCTTGCCTCGTACTCAATGCCATGACCGCCCGCTCCACCTCGATCCACAGCGTGGCAGTGACGTCGCCGGCCGCGCTGGCCGCTCCGGCGCCGGGCGGCGCGGCATTCGTGGTGGTGCTGGAAGGCAGCATCGTCATCGACGGCCAGACGGGTGGGCCGCGCGATGCCTTTCGCCTCGAGGGTGCGGTGACGGCCCAGGCCGGCGCGGGCGCCCTCGCCGCATTGATTCGCATCGATCCCGTCGGGCCACGAGCCTAGGCACGTATGTTACGCTCGGCGCCCGGGCCGAGGGAGTTCACCGGAGTCTCATCGCGAGGGGCACGATGCGCTATCGCCCGTTCGGTCGTACCGGGTTGAACGTGTCCGTGGTTGGCTTCGGCTGCTGGCCCATGGCCGGCGACCGCTACGGAGCCATCGAGGACGACGAGGCCGTCAGGGCCATCCACCGCGCGCTCGACCGGGGCGTGAACTGTGTGGACACCGCGCCCGCCTACGGAGCCGGGCATTCGGAAGAGGTGGTGGCGCGCGCCCTCGAGAAGCGGCGGCGCGACGTGATCCTCGTCACCAAGTGCGGCGTGAAAGCGCCGCCGCCGGGCCAGCCCGGGCCGCTCCGCGACGCGAGCCGCGCCAATATCCTGAGCGAAGTCGACGCGAGCTTGAAGCGGCTGCGCACCGACTGGGTGGACGTGCTCCTCGTGCACTGGCCCGACGCGGCCACGCCCTTCGAGGAGAGCATGCGCGCGCTCGAGGAGGTCGTGGCTTCCGGCCGCGCCCGCTTCGTCGGCGTCTCGAACTTCACCGGCGCCATGCTGGCCGAGTGCATGCGCACCCGGCGCGTCGACGTCTCGCAGGTGGGCTATCACATGCTCGACCGGCGCCAGGAGCAGGAGACCTTCCCGTATTGCGCCGCCGAGGGCATCGGCGTCATGGGCTATGGCTCCCTCGGCCACGGCCTCCTCACCGGCGCGTTTACCGCCGACACCACCTTCGACCTCGCGCGCGATTGGCGGGGAGGCGGGGTCGCCTTCGGCCAGCCGATCTTCCGCGCCGATAACCTGAAGACGAACATCGGCGTGGTCGAGCGGCTGCGCCGCGAGGTCGCCGAGCCGCGCGGCGTGCCCCTGAGCCAGATCGCCCTGGCCTGGGTGCTCGCGAATCCGACCATCAGCACCGCGCTGGTGGGCGCCCGCACGCCCGCGGAGGTGGACACCAATGACGCCGGCGCGGACCTCGAGCTGTCGCCGGCCGAGCGCAAGACCATCGAGACGATCCTCGCCGGAGTGGCGGGCCGGGTGCGCGAGTTCACGCCGCTGCGTCCGGCGATGCAGCCCTGGGGCGAGGAGATCCCGGCGGGCCGGCCCGCCTGAGACTACTGCGCGAGCGCGCCGCCGTCGACGACGAGCTCGCTCCCGGTGACATAGGACGAATCGTCCGAGGCGAGGTAGAGCACGGCGGACACGACCTCGGCCACCGTGCCCATGCGCTTGAGCGGCACGCGCTCGAGCCGTCGCTGCATCGCCTCCCGGTCCCGGAAGGCGCTGTGGAACATCTCGGTGTCCACCGGTCCCGGATGCACCGAGTTGCAGCGGATCTTGTCCTTGGCGTGCTGGCTCGCCGTCACCTTCGTGAAGATGCGTATGGCGCCCTTGCTCGCGGCATAGGCGGGCTCCTGGTGCAGCGACTGCCCGATCCCCGCGATCGAGGAGATGTTCACGATCGAGCCGCCGCCCGCCTGTCGCATGGCGGGAATCGCGTACTTGGTGCCCAGGAACACGCCCTTGGCGTTGACGGCCATCACCTGGTCCCACTCGGCCGCGGTGCGCTCTTCGATGGGCACGCGGGGAATGACGATGGCGGCATTGTTGATGAGGATATCGAGCCGGCCGTGGCGGCCGGTCGCCGTCTTCACCGCGCTCTGCCAGTCCGGCTCGCTGGTCACGTCGAGATGCACATAGATCGCGTCGCCGCCCGCCGCGCGGATGGCGGCCTCGACCTTCTGCCCTTCCGCGTCCCGGATATCGCCGAAGACGACCTTGGCGCCTTCCCGCGCGAACGTCTCTGCTTCGGCCGCTCCCTGCCCACGCGCTCCGCCACTGATCAGCGCGACCTTCCCATCCAGCTTACCCATGACTGTCTCCCTTGACTCCGTGTGGTGTGAGGACCGCTGATCCCGGCGGCAGCGATCATACGCCGATTGGTGGGCCCGGCGTGTTGACAACCGGTGATCGCCGTGCGAGATAACGCCCATGCAGGAGGAGCCCACCTCTCTCCGGATCGACGACCCGGGCGTGCGCGCGCTCTTCACCGAGGCCGCGCGCTTCCAGTCGTGGCTCGACGTGGAGGCGGCGCTCTCGCTGGCCCAGGCCGAGCTGGGCATCATTCCGGCGGGCGCCGCCCGAGAGATCGCGCGCAAGGCGCACCTGTCGTTTCTCGATCTCGACGCCGTGCGGGCGGGATTGGCCAAGACCGGACATCCGCTGGTACCGCTGGTCTGGGAGCTGGATCGCGCCTGCGAGGGCGACGCCGGCGGTTACGTGCACTGGGGAGCGACGACCCAGAACGTCACGCAGACGGGCCAGCTCCTCCAGGTGCGGCGCGCGCACGACATCTTTCTGCGCCAGCTCGCGGCCATCCTGACCACGCTCGCCGATCTGGCCGAGAGGACCAAGGACATGCTGCTGCCGGGCCGCACGCATGGCCAGCACGCGGTGCCCGCGACCTTCGGCTTCAAGGTCGCCGTGTGGATCGACGAGCTCGGGCGCCACGTGGAGCGCCTGCACGGCTGTGAAGGACGCGTCTTCGTGGCCATGCTGGGCGGCGGCGCGGGCACGCTCGCCTCGCTCGGCGAGCTGGGACTCCGGACGCAGGAGAAGATGGCGGTCCGCCTCGGGATGACTCCCATGCCGTTGCCCGCGCGCACCATCGGCGACCACCAGGCGGAGTACGTCCTGCTCCTGGGCATGCTCGCCTCGACGGCCGGCAAGATCGGCCGCGAGATCTATACGCTGATGAAGCAGGAGTTCGGAGAGGTGGAAGAGCCGGTGCCCGCCGGCACGGTGGGGAGCAGTACCATGCCGCAGAAGCGCAATCCCAAGCTCTCGCAGGACATCATCGCCGCCGCCGCGCAGATCCGCGCGCTGGTGCCCCTGGCGCTGGAGGCGATGCAGACGGAGCACGAGGCCGACCGCACGACGAGCATCATGATGAGCCGGGCCATCGTGCAGGCCTGCGAGCTCACCGGCGACGTGCTGCAGCGGCTCCTCGTCCTCTTCGACGGGCTGCAGGTGTTTCCCGCTCGGATGCGGGAGAACCTCGAGCTGTCGGGCGGTCTGATCATGGCCGAGGCGCTCATGCTCGAGCTCGGCAAGCAGATCGGCCGGCAGCGGGCCCACGACGCGGTATACGAGGCGGCCCAGGCCTCGGCGACCCAGTCGCGTCCGTTCCGCGAGACTCTGGCGGAAGACCCGCACGTGAGCGCAGGGCTCACGGCGGCGCAGGTCGATGCCCTGCTCGATCCCGCCCGCTATACGGGGCTCTGCCGTCAGTTTGCCGAGCGCGGGGCGGCCATGGGGCGGGACATCTCCGCCGCCATCGAGGCCCGGGCATCCGGCCGGAACAGGCCGCCCTGAACGACGCTGGCGTGTGGTTCTTCCTGGCCCTGCTCGTCGACGGGGTGCTGGCTGGTGCCCTCTATGCTCTGATCGCCCTTGCCTTCGTCGTCGTCTACAAGTCCTCGCGAATCATCAACCTCGCTCTTGGTGAATGGATGATGCTCGGCTCACGCCTGGTGGCGATGGGGCTCCAGCCGCTGGGTCTGGGGCTTGCCGGAGCGGTTGCCTGGGCCTGCGCCGGAATGGTCGCGCTCGTCGTCGTGTTTAATCGCCTGGTGCTGCGTCGACTGGTCGGAGGACCCCTGACATCATTGCTGATGATGACGCTGGGGCTCGGCGCGCTGATGCGCGGGGCGAGCGCCCTCACATTCCAGACCATTCCCGGCACGATGCAGCTTCCCATTCCACGGGACCCGCTGGTCGTCGGGGGCCTGCTGGTCCCGATGGACAAACTGCTCGCCGCTGTTGTAGCCGCGGTCGCGATCGCGGCTGTTTCCTGGCTCTTCCACGGCAGCCGGATGGGCGTGGCACTGCGCGCGGTCGCCGACGACCAGCAGGCCGCCATGGGTGTAGGTATCGATCTCCAGCGATACTTCTCCATCACGTGGGTCTTGATGGGCGCGCTGTCCGTCTTGGGGGGTACCCTCTGGACCGTCGCTTCGGGCGGCGGATTCGGCGTCGTGCTGCTCGGGCTCAAGGTATTCCCGATCGTGATCATCGGTGGCCTCGACAGCCTTCCCGGAACCATCGTCGCCGCCCTGCTCGTAGGCGTGCTGGAGAGCTTGGCGGCCGGCTATGTGGATCCTCTCGTTGGCGGTGGGTTTGGCAGTGTCGCGTCCAATCTTGCGCTCATCGCCATGCTCTTTGTGCGTCCGTACGGATTGCTCGGCCATCCTCTCGTCGAGCGGATTTGAGTGCGCGAGATTCAGCGGGCGCTGAGCGCGAGTTCGCGCAGCTCCTGGAGGTGCTCGGCGTCGTGCCGGCGCGGACCCAGCACGATATCGTCGAAGCCCCACTCGCGGAGACGATGCAGGCGCTCGCGGGCGACGTCGCGCGGGCATTTGAGGTCGCACGGATCGTCGGGGCCGTCGGGGCTTGCCGCGGGGCTGTCGAGCTGCACCGCCACGTTGGTGACCACCGCGCGCTTGCCGCCGAGATCGCGAAAGCGTGCGATCCCCTCGCGCAGCGCCCGCCAGCTGCTGCGCGCGCCCGAGCCGATCCAGCCGTCGAAGTCCAGGGCCGCCCGCTCGATCCACTTCGAGCCGGCCCATGAGCCGATGAGCACCGGCGGCCCCCCGAGCACCGCGGGCCAGACGGGCGCCAGCGAGGCTCCGTCCACGCGCTCGCCCGCCCACAAGCGGCGCATGATGCCCAGGGACTCTTCGAGGCGGCGGAAGCGCGACGGGAAGTCGACGCCGAGCGCGGCGAAATCTTCCGCCGTCGATCCGGCGCCCACGCCGAACCGGAGCCGGCCGCCGGCCACGAGGTGGGTGGTCAGCACCCGCTGAGCCAGCTCGACCGGATTGCGCAGCGGTACCTGGAGGACGCCCGTTGCCAGCTCGATGCTGAGCGTGACGGTGGCGGCGACGGCGAGGGCCGTGAGCGGATCGGGACGAAGCGTGCCGCGGCCTACGGAGTCGAAGGTCCATGCGCTCTCGAAGCCGGCCGCTTCGATACGCCGCGCCGCCTCGGCCAGGCTCGAGGGGCCGAAGAGCGGGCCGCCCGGCGCTCCGCTGGGAAGTGAGATCCCGAATCTCGTCATAGGTTCGGAGACAACCTACGCCAAAGGCGCCCGGGAAACCAGCCCCCGGCCTCGGCGTAGAGTTCCCCGGATTCTCGGGGGTAGCCACACCATTCGCCGCCGTATGTCGTGCCCATGAGTGTCACGTGGGCGGCCCAAGACAGCGTCAGTCTGAGAACAGCCCAAGCTTTTCGATCAGTAACGCCGCATCCCGCTCCTTGGCACCTCCGTTGCTACCTTGATCAGTGACAGTTGCCGGGTCACCGGCTGGACACACAAATATGGGCCCAAGGCCCTTGGACAGATTGGAGACAACCGTGAATGTGTGGCGTGTGCTCGGGTCGTGCTTGGTAGCGGCTCTCGTTGTCTGTGCGCCCGGATATGCCATGGCGCAGCAGCGGGCGGGTGTGGGCGTGGTGACGACGCTGGTAGGCGAGGCGACGGTGACGCGGGCAGCGCTGGCCCAGGATCAGGCTCTGAAAAAACGCGACGACGTCTATCCGCAAGACCGGATCAGCACCAAGGAACGCTCGCTCGTTCATGTCCTGATGGGCGGCAAAGCGCTTCTCACCGTGCGCGAGCTCTCGGTCCTGACCGTGACGGAAGAGGGCGGGCGCGCAACGGTGGATCTCCAGTCCGGCAAGGTCGGCCTGGCGGTCGTGCGAGAGCGGATGCGGCC
>Ga0335084_10003508_pt1 | contig 15311 bp, 11 predicted proteins | sample Lox_Sample_44_FD_206721 | JGI IMG/M metagenome (GOLD analysis project Ga0335084, IMG submission 206721) | Soil microbial communities from Loxahatchee National Wildlife Refuge, Florida, United States - Lox_Sample_4.4 | ecosystem: Environmental > Terrestrial > Soil > Wetlands | place: USA...
CGCATCCAGCTGTATGTCAGAAGAAACTGTAAGGATCGATATCGACCTGGAGGCGGAGCGAACCGGTCAGCTTGATCGGCGCCAGCCAGTCGCGGATCAAGGGCTGCGGCGCCAGATCCCGCCGGCATTTCATCAGGAAGCGCCGGCGGTGGCGCCCGCGCAACAGCGCCAGCGGCGCCGGCGCCGGCCCCAACACCGTCACCCCATCGAGATGGGGTGCCCGCGCCGCCACCTCGCGCGCCAGCCGATCGACCGCCTCCGCGCTGTCACCCGACAGGATCAGGGCCGCCAGCCGGCCGAAAGGTGGCATGCCGGTGCGCTGGCGGTCCTGGGCCTCCTCGGCCAGGAAGCGGTCGCGGTCGCCGCTCACGAGCGCCTGCATCACCGGGTGTGCGGGATCAAAGGTCTGCAACAGGACCTGGCCCGGCCGCTCGGCACGGCCGGCACGGCCCGCCACCTGGTGCAATAATTGATAAGTGCGCTCCGCCGCCCTGAGATCGCCGCCGCCCAAGCCCAGATCGGCATCCACCACCCCCACCAGGGTCAGCATCGGGAAATGATGGCCCTTGGCGACGATCTGGGTTCCGATCAGGAGATCGATCTCATGGGCGTGGATGCGCCGGACCATCTCCTCGGCGGCGCGGACGGAGAACACGGTATCGCTGGTCATGACCGCCAGCCGCGCCTCGGGATGGAGCGCCACCGCCTCCTCCGCCAGCCGTTCGACGCCGGGCCCGCAGGCAGCGAAGCTGTCGGCGGCGTTGCAGGCCGGGCAGGCCGGCGGCAGCTCCGCCATATAGCCGCAGTGATGGCATTGCAGCCGGCCGCGGAAGCGATGCTCGACCAGCCAGGCGGTGCAGTTGGGGCATTGCAGGCGATGGCCGCAGGTGCGGCACAGCGTCAGGGGTGCGTAGCCGCGCCGGTTCAAGAACAGCAGGGCCTGCTCGCCGGCGGCGAGCGTCTCGGCCAGGGCCTTGCGCAAGGGCGGCGAGATCCAGCTTTGACGCGGTGGCGGATCGCGCCTGAGATCGATCGTCGCGATATGCGGCAGGCTGGCGCCGCCATGCCGATCGGGCAGATGCACCGCGCCGTAGCGCCCCAGGGCCACGTTCTGCACTGTCTCGAGCGACGGCGTGGCCGAGACCAGCAGCACCGGAAAAGAGCCCTGATGCGCGCGCACCACCGCCATGTCGCGCGCCTGGTAGATGACGCCGTCCTCCTGCTTGAAGGCGGATTCATGCTCCTCGTCGACGACGATCAGGCCCAGCTCCGGGAAGGGCAGAAACAGGGCCGAGCGCGCGCCGACCACGAGCCGCACCGCCCCTTCGGCGACCGCGCGCCAGGTCCAGCGCCGCTCGGCGCTGCCGAGGTCAGAATGCCATTGCGCGGGCTTGGCGCCGAAGCGCGCCTCAAAGCGCGCGAGCCATTGCGCCGAGAGCGCGATCTCCGGCAGCAGCACCAGCACCTGGCGTCCGGCCTCGAGCGCCGCGGCGATCGCCTCGAAATAGACCTCGGTCTTGCCGGCACCGGTCACGCCGTCGATCAGCGTCGCCGAGAACACACCCTTCTTCACCGTCTCGCGCAGATTCCGCGCCGCCAGCGCCTGCGCCGGCTCGAGGCTGGGGCCGGGCAGGCGCCAGTCGGGTGCCGGCGGGCTCATGCGCGCGGGAAGCTCGACCGTCTCGATCGCGCCCGCATCGACCAGCCCCTTGATGACACCGGTCGAGCAGCCGGCCTCGCGCGCCAATTCGGAGAGCAGGCGTGCCGGCCCTTCCTTGAGCGTGTCGATCACGCGCTGCCGGGCCTCGGTCATGCGGGCGGGGAGTTCCGCGCCGGCACGCAGGCGATAACCGGTCAAGGCCCGCGGCGGTTCGAGCGCCGCGGAGACGCTCATCGCCATGCGCAGGACAGCGCCGGGCGGCGCCATCGAGTAGCCCGCGACCCAATCGACGAAGCGGCGGACTGCCGCCGGCATCCGCGGCGTCTCGAGCCGTTCGGCGACATCCTTCAGGCGCGCCGGGTCCAGTTCGCCGCTGCCCTCGCCCCAGACCACGCCGACCGTCTCGCGCCGGCCCAGCGGCACGATGACGAAATCGCCCGGTTCGAGCGCCAGATCGGGCGGAACCCGATAATCATAGGCGCCCGCCAGCGGCAGAGGCAGCAGCACGCACACGCTCTGTGCCGCGCCGATCCGCCCGGGGCTCGAACTGGTGCCTGATTCCGCCATCGGCTACACTCTGAAAAAGATGCAGTCTAAGGATGGGCTGCCCGAGTCGGCCAACCATGCCGGCCCTCGCGGAGCCCGCCCTCTTCACCTAGCCGAGGATTCTGGAACCGTTCCGCATGAAGTTCTTCATCGATACCGCCGACATCGCCGAGATTCGCGACCTGGCCGCCACCGGCCTGGTGGACGGCGTGACGACCAACCCCTCGCTGGTCCACAAGTCCGGCCGCAACTTCTTCGAGGTCGTGAAGGAGATCTGCGCCGTGGTCGAGGGGCCGGTCAGCGCCGAAGTGACCGCGACCGAGCATGCCAAGATGCTGGCCGAGGGCCGCAAACTCGCCAAGATCGCCGACAATGTCTGTGTCAAGGTGCCGCTGACGCCGGACGGGCTCAAGACCTGCAAGGCGCTGCGCAGCGAAGGCATCCTGGTCAATGTCACCCTCTGTTTCTCGCCGGCCCAGGCCCTGCTGGCGGCCAAGGCCGGTGCCAGCTTCATCTCGCCCTTCGTCGGCCGGCTCGACGATGTCGGCGCCGACGGCATGGGGCTGATCGCCGAGATCGTGCAAATCTACAACGCCTATGACCATATCGAGACCGAAGTCCTGGTGGCTTCGGTGCGCCATCCGATCCATGTGATCCAGGCGGCGAAGATGGGTGCCGACGTCGCGACCTTGCCGCCTTCGGTGTTGCGCCAGATGTTCAACCATCCCCTCACCGACAAGGGCCTCGCGGCCTTCCTCGCCGACTGGGCCAAGACCGGACAGACGATCCTCTAGGAGCGGACCAGCGCATCATGACCCAGACGCCCGAAGAAGACGCCGCTCCTTCCCGCGAGGCTGCGGGACCGGACAAGGGCGGCGCTTCGTCCGGCGGCTCGCGCGCGGCGCGCGTCACCGCCGCCGAGGTCATGGAATATCTGCAGCGCCATCCGGAGTTCCTGACGCAGCATCCCGACCTGCTCGACGCCTTGAAGCTGCCGGGCCGGCGCTCGGGCGAGGGCGTGGTCGATCTGCAGCAATTCATGGTCGAAAAACTGCGCCGCGAGCTCCAGCGCCTGCGCGGCGACCAGGACGATCTCCTCTCCAACAGCCGCGACAATCTCGCGACCCAGACCCGGGTCCACCGCGCGGCGCTGGCGCTGCTCGAGGCCAAGAGCCTCACCAACCTGATCGAGATCGTCACGACCGATCTCGCGGTCATTCTCGATGTGGACGTGGTGACGCTCTGCCTCGAGCGCAGCGAAGGCCTGACGGAGCCGAGCCGGATGGACGGCGTGCAGCTGCTCGATCGCGGCGCGGTCGACGGGCTGATCGGGCGCGACCATGAGGTGATGTTGCGCGACGAGGTCGCGGGCGACCCCGCTCTCTTCGGCGGCGGCGCCGGTCTGGTGCGCTCGGATGCGCTGCTGCGGCTGAAGTTCGGCGAGGAGATGCCGCAGGGCCTGATCGCCTTTGGTACACGTCATCCGGGCTATTTCGATTCCGGCCAGGGCACCGAGCTTCTCGCCTTCCTCGCGCGCATTCTCGAACATTGCGTGCGGTCATGGCTGGCCTCGACCCGCTGAGGCTGACGCTCGAGCCGGCGCTGGCACGCGCCGTCGAGGATTGGACCGCCTGGCTCACCCATGAGCGCCGGGCCTCGGCCCACAGCATCGCCGCCTATCGCCGCGATCTCGCGGGCTTCCTCGGCTTCCTCACCGAGCATCTAGGTCATCCGCCCGGAATCGAGGATCTGCGCCGGCTCGAGCGCGGCGACTTCCGCGGCTGGCTCGCGCGCGGGAGCGACCGGGGTCTCAAGGCCGCCTCCAATGCGCGCGCGCTGTCGGGGCTCAAGAGCTTCTTCCGCTTCCTGGCGCGGCGCGGACTGGTCGAGAACGCGGCGCTCGGGAGCTTGCGGCCGCCGCGCCTGCCCCGCTCGGTGCCGAAGGCGCTCTCGGCGGCCGAGGCCCAGGATGTCGTCGACGAGGCCGGAATCTATGCGAGCTCGCCCTGGATCGCGCTGCGCGACCGGGCGCTCTTCATGCTGCTCTATGGTGCCGGGCTTCGCATCGCCGAGGCGCTTGCGCTCGATCGCCGCGACCTGCCGACCGGCAAGACGGGCGCCATGACGGAATTGATGGTGACCGGCAAGGGCTCGAAGCAGCGCCGCGTGCCGCTGCTGCCCGAGATCCGCGCCGCTCTCGCCGATTATATGACGGCCTGTCCTTTCGGCGCCGCGGCGGCGGACCCGCTCTTCGTCGGCGCCCGCGGGCTGCGCCTCAGCGCACGGGTGGCGCAGCGCGAGCTGGCGCGGTTGCGGGCACTCCTGGGACTGCCGGACACGGCCACACCGCATGCGCTGCGCCACAGCTTCGCGACCCATCTCCTGGCCGGCGGCGGCGACCTCCGCACCATCCAGGAACTCCTCGGCCACAGCTCGCTCAGCACCACCCAGCGCTATACCGATGTCGACAGCAGCGCGCTGCTGAAGCTCTATGGCGAGGCCCATCCGCGCGCGCGACGCAAGACGAGTCTGCGCAAGCAAGCATGAGTGCCGCAATGCCCTCCAAGACTTTCCCGCTCGTCATTCGGCCGAGCCGCATCGAGGATGCCGAGAGCGTCGGCCGCATGGCCCGCGCCTTCGCCGACTATCTGCGCGGGCTCGGCGACGACACCGATTTCCGCTTCGATGCTGAAGCCTTCCGGCGCGATGGTTTCGGTCCCAATCCCGCCTTCGCCGGATTGATCGCCGAGCAGGATGGCAAGGCGGTCGGCTATCTCCATTACCATTTCGGCTATGACGCCGACGCGGCGGCGCGGATGATCCACATCGTCGATCTTTGGGTGGAGCCGCCGGCGCGGGGTCTGGGGGCCGGGCGGGCGCTCATGCGCGAAGCCGCCCGCATTGGCCGGGAAAAGGACGCGACGCTGCTGTTCTGGGCGGTTTACAAGCCCAACCGGCTGGCCGCGGGATTCTATGAGCGGTTGGGGGCGCGTTACCTGCGCGACCTCGACTTCATGGCGATCGAGGTTTCCAGGCTCTAGACGCCCGGCAATCGCCGCTCGGACGAATGTCCAAGCCGCTCATAGCTGCGATTCGATGGGCAGGAACGAGATGAATGTCGCCATGAGCCGGCGCCCGATCCCGGCTCCCGGTTCGTCGCGCCAGGTTCTGATTCCGCCGCTCGCTCCGTCCTGCCAGACGATTTCGCCGTTATCGATCCGGACGCGATAGCTTTTCTGCGGCGATGTTTCGTCGGCGAAGATGTCGCGGATCTGCCTGACGAGCTCGCCATGCTCGAAGACCACGCCCATCTCGGTGTTCAAGGAGGCGGAGCGCGGATCGAAGTTCATCGAGCCGACGAAGCCGGACCGGCTGTCGATCGTAAAGGCCTTGGTATGGAGACTGGCGCTCCTCGATCCGAACAGGGAATTGTGGCGGCGCTCGTCATAGGGCTTGAGCTCGAACAAGCGTACGCCGCCCTCGATCAGGCGCCGTCGACAGCGGGCGTAGGCGCCGTGAACCGCGGTCACGTCGGTTGCCGCGAGCGAGTTGGTCAAGACGGAAACCTTGACGCCGCGGCTTGCCATGTCCACGAGTTGGCCGGAGCCCGCATTGCCCGGGATGAAATAGGGCGAGATGATCTCCAGATCGGCACGCGCCGAGGTCAGAAGCGGCGTGATGTGATTGATCAGCCAGTTCTCCCGGCCGTCTCCTTTGGACTTCTCCGGCGGATCCGCCAGGATCTTCGCATCCGCGGTCCAATGGATCTGACCCTTCCCGGACAGCATCTTGCGAACGGTCGCCTGCTCCGCGACGCGGTCGAGATAGGGCCGCGCCGCCGCGTCGCCGGCCCGGGCCGCCAGCCTTCGCCTTATTCTCGGCAGGCTTCTGCGTCTCAGCTTGCCGAGCGCTCTGATGGGGACGACCGCCTTGCTGTTCCAGTAGCCGTCGAATACGCTCTCCGCCTGCCGGACCGCCGCGCCCAGCGTCAGCAGGTCGAGGTCGCGGAAATTGGCGCTCTCGGCGGCATCGAAATAGGCATCGCCGATATTGCGGCCGCCGATGACCGCAATCCGGCCGTCGACGATCCAGGCCTTGTTGTGCATGCGCCGGTTGATGCGGAATGCGCGAAGCAGCAGTTCGATCCCGCGACGAACGAGACCGTCGCGGGTCCGGCTCGGATTGAACAGGCGGATGGAGATGTTCGGGTGCGTCTCGAGCGCCAGATAGGCGCGGTCATATCGGTGCGCATTGATGTCGTCGAGCAGCAGCCGGACCCGAACGCCGCGATCGGCGGCTCGCAGAACCTCCCAAGTGAGAAGCCGACCCGTCAGGTCGCGTTGCCACAGATAATATTGCAGATCGAGGCTTCGCCCGGCCTGCCGGGCCGTCAGGACGCGCGCCGCGAAAGCGTCGAGACTGTCGGGAAGAAGGATCAGGCCGCTCTCGCTCGGGCGCTCGGCAATCAGCGGAGCCACGAGCCCGTCGAGCGGCGTGCCGTCTTCCGCGCAAGGCAACGCGGTCGATGGCTCGCCGTGGGCGCGCTCGAAGAAGCGGCGATAGGAAAGCAAGGCGAAGCACGAAGCCAGGACAATTCCGGCCAATGCAACAAGGGCGATGAGGACCGGTTGCATTCTACCTCGATGGCCATGCCTTCGATGGTTCCGAAGACAAGGCGAAGCCGGATGTCGTCAGGCCGCGATCTTTCCGCTGGCTGCAGGAACCGTCGACGCAACGCCCTCCAGCTCGATCCAGGCCTTGATTGGCAGATGATCGGAGGCGATGCGCGCCAGGGGCGTATGGTGCACTTCGATGCGCGCGATGAGATGATGCGGGTTCCCAAGAATCCGGTCCAACGCAAACAGCGGGAAATGCGAAGGAAAGCTGGGCAGGGCCGCGGCCAAGGGCCCGAAGGCCGGATCGAGATTCCGCAGCGAGGAGCGTCTTCCCAGCCGCCACTCGTTGAGATCGCCCAACAGGAGCGTCGGACGGTCGCTACGGGCGTCGATCGCCGCCAGGATGGCCTCCGCCTGCTGCAGACGTGACCGGCGCAGCAGCCCCAGATGGGCCGCGATGATCCGCAAGGGACCCGTACTCAAATCCACATCGACCACAAGCGCGCCGCGCGGCTCGACGCCCGGCAACGCGATCTGGTGAACGTCACGGACGGTTCCTTCGCGGAACAGCAGCAGGTTGCCATGCCAGCCATGCGCCTTGGCATGGCCATTGACGGGCACGGGAAGAAGACCGCATTCGCGTTCCAGGCGGCGCAGATCAAGCAGCCCGGCGCGGTCGCCAAAGCGCTGGTCCGCTTCCTGCAAGGCAATGATGTCGGCGCCGATCTCGGCGATCACCGCTTCGATGCGGGCGGGGTCGAAGCGCTGGTCCAGGCCCACGCACTTATGGACATTGTAGGAGGCGATAAGGGTGTCGGCCTTGGCCTTTCGGCCCGAGTGATAGGCTTTCCTTTCCTGCTGCAGGGCGGCGAGAATGCGGGATGAAAGGCGCTTTCCGCGCGGCTCTCTTGTTCGATTCGGCACAGACTTCAACGCTCCTTAGTCGGACTTTCGCGCGGGCGCCACCCGGTCCCTATCCTGGCGCGGCACCCCTGCGGCACAGAGGAACCATGCCTTGGTGAAGGGCAGGATTCCATCCCTACGAAAGCATGGGCCCGTCGATAGATGGGCGGCCCGCCGGCCTCTGTCAGGGCCTCCGCGACAAGGTCGCACGGGCCAGGTTCTCGCCCCGGTCCGGGCTGCGTACGGCTTCCGTCGCGGGTCCCCTATCATCGCCGGATAGGCTTAAGGGCTCCTTGTGGAGGGCCTTTCCGGCCGGACCCGGTGGGGTGGGCCGCGGACCTCAGATATGGATCGCCCTGCCCTCGACGGCCAGGGCGGCTTCCTTGACCGCCTCGTTCAGGGTCGGATGCGCATGGAAGGCACGGGCGACGTCCTCGGCCGAGGCCTGGAATTCCATCGCCATCACCACCTCGTGGATCATGGTGCCGGCATCGGCCGAGATGATGTGGCAGCCCAGGATCCGGTCGGTCTTGGCATCGGCCAGGAGCTTCACGAAGCCGTCCGCCTCGCCGGCGCAACGCGCCCGGCTGTTGGCCGTCATCGGGAACTTGCCGACCTTGTAGGCGACGCCGGCCGCCTTCAGTTCCTCCTCGGTCTTGCCGACCGTCGCGACCTCGGGATGGGTATAGACGATGCCGGGGACGGTCTCGTAATTCACATGTCCCGCCTGGCCAGCCAGGATCTCGGCCAGCGCCACGCCTTCCTCTTCCGCCTTGTGCGCCAGCATCGGCCCGGCGATCGCGTCGCCGATGGCATAGATGCCCGGGGCACTGGTGGCGAAATGACCGTCGGTCTTGATCCGGCCCTTCTCGTCCTTGGCCACGCCCACGGTCTCGAGCCCCAGCCCTTCGGTGTAGGGGCGCCGTCCGACGCAGAGCAGCACGACATCGGCATCGAGGGTCGAGGCGTCGCCGCCGGCCGCCGGCGACATCGACAGCGTCACGCCATTGGCGCCGGCTCGGGCGCCCGTCACCTTCATGCCGAGGCGGAACTCGATGCCCTGCTTCTGCAGGATGCGCTGGAACTGCTTGGCGACCTCCCCATCCATGCCCGGCAGGATGCGGTCGAGATACTCGACCACGGTCACCTTGGATCCGAGCCGGCGCCAGACCGAGCCCATCTCGAGCCCGATATAGCCGGCGCCGATCACGATGAGATGGCCCGGCACGGGATTGAGCGAGAGGGCGCCGGTCGAGGTCACGATCCGTTTCTCGTCGACCTGGAGGCCCGGCAGCGGCGTCGATTCCGAGCCGGTCGCGATGCAGATGGCCTTGGCGGTGAGAACCTGGTTGCCGCCGCCCTCGAGTGCCACCTCGATGCGGCCGGGGCCGGCGATGCGGCCGCGGCCCTTGACGTAGTCGACCTTGTTCTTGCGGAACAGGAACTCGATGCCCTTGGTCAGGTCGTCGACCACCTTGTCCTTGCGCGCGAGCATGGCGCCCAGATCGAGCGTCGGCGTTGCCACGCCGATGCCGTGGCCTGCCAGATGCGATCTTGCCTCCTCATAGAGATGCGAGGATTGGAGCAGCGCCTTGGAGGGGATGCAGCCGACATTGAGGCAGGTTCCGCCCAGCCGGCCGCGCATCTCGACGCAGGCCGTCCTGAGGCCGAGCTGACCGGCGCGAATCGCGGCGACGTAGCCGCCCGGCCCGCCGCCGATGATCACCAGGTCGTAGGCCGTGTCGGTCATGGAATGCCCCGCCGATTGAGGAAGTCAGGAGAGCCTCAGCGCCCGACCAGGACGCAGGCCCTTTCGCGCTGTTTGCCGTAACAGGTCATGCGGTCGAAGGCCCGCCGCGGCACCGGGAAGTCGGTCATGTCCCGAGGCGTCTTGCCCTTGTCCACCGCCACCCAGGGGTCGTTGACGAAAACGTTTTCCGGATCGAAGCCGCTCACCACCACCCAATGGGCGACATGATCGCCATGGATGAAGAAGGTGCTCACCAGGACGATCGGGATCATGCCCTGCCGGAAACGAACTTCGAGCTCGGCCTGGGACAGCTTGCCGTAATGGATCGGGATGCCGATGCGCTTGGCCTCGGCCAGATCGCGCTCCTGGAGCACGCGCATCACTTCCTTGCGCTCGGCCGAACGGGTGCGCTCGCCCATGAAGACATCCTGGTGATTGACATGGACCTCGGCCTTGAAGCCGCGGCGGCCGAGGGCCAGGGCGAGCGCCACCGGCCCGCAGCCGCCATGGCCGCCGGACGGACCCGAAAAGACCGAGGTCGCCTCACGCCAGAGCTGCAGCTCGCTAGCGCGGTCGAAGGGCGCCCTGGGATCGAGGGCGCGCATCGACATCAGCACCGAGGAGGGACCGCAGGTGAAATCGGTGGTCTGCCGGTAATGCGGGATGCGCCGCTTGGCTCCAGCCGTCTTCCCGGCGCCGACGCTCGAGGCCCGTTTCGCGGCACGAGCCTTCGTCGGCTTGGCGCGCTTCGCCTTCGCGCGCTTGGTCGGCTTTGCCATTTTCCCTTGGGCCCCCGAGACCTTCAGATTTCGAGCAGCATGCGCTGCGGATCCTCGATGCATTCCTTGAGGCGCACCAGGAAGGTCACGGCCTCGCGGCCGTCGACGATACGGTGATCGTAGGAAAGGGCCAGATACATCATCGGCCGGACCTCGACCTTGCCGGCGATCGCCACCGGACGGTCCTGGGTCTTGTGCATGCCGAGGATGCCCGACTGCGGCGGGTTGAGGATCGGCGTCGACATGAGCGAGCCATAGACGCCGCCGTTGGAGATAGTGAAGGTGCCGCCCTGGAGCTCGTCGAGCGCCAATTTGCCGTCGCGCGCGCGCTTGCCGAAATCGGCGATCTTCAGCTCGATCTCCGCGAAGGTCATCCGGTCGGCGTCGCGCACCACCGGCACCACCAGCCCCTGCTCGGTGCCGACCGCCACGCCGACGTCGTAGTGGTTCTTGTAGACGATGTCGTCGCCGTCGATCTCGCCATTGACGGCCGGAATCTCCTTGAGCGCGACGATCGCCGCCTTCACGAAGAAGGACATGAATCCGAGCTTGATGCCATGCTTCTTCTCGAACGCGTCCTTGTAGTGATTGCGGACCGCGAGCAGGTTGGTCATGTCCACCTCGTTGAAGGTGGTGAGCATCGCGGCCGTGTTCTGGGCCTGCTTGAGGCGCTCGGCGATGCGCTTCCTCAGGCGCGTCATGCGCACCCGCTCCTCGCGGGGCGCCGTTGTCGGCGCGCCAGCGGGCGCAGGATGAGCGGGCGCCGGTATTGCGGTCGGCGTCTGGACGGGGGCCGCAAGGCGCCCTTCGCGCTCCAGATAGCCCAGCACGTCGGTCTTGGTGATGCGACCGGTCTTGCCGGTGGCCGGAATCTGCTCGGGCGCCAGCTTGTGTTCTTCCACCAGCTTGCGCACCGCGGGCGCCAACCGATCGGGCTGGGCCGGTACCGGTGGCGCGCCCGCGGCGGCCGCAGCCGGAACCGGCTCGGCGGGTTTCGCCGCCGCTACCGGCGCGGCGGCGGGCTTGGCCACCGGCTGGATCGGCTCCGGCCCGGTGGCCACCATGGTCGCCGCCCCGGCGGCGCCGTCGCCGATCACGCCCACCACGGCGCCGACCTCGACCGTATCGCCGGCCTTGGCCCGGATCTCGGAGAGAGTGCCCGCCTTGGCGGCATAGACCTCCAGCGAGACCTTGTCGGTTTCGAGCTCGAGCAGCGCCTCGTCGACCGCGACCTTGTCCCCCACCTGCTTCAGCCACTTGGCGACGGTCGCCTCGGTGACCGATTCGCCCAGGGCGGGAACGACGATGTCTGTGGCCATGGGAACCTCGTGGCGTTCGTCGGGAGCGGGCCCGAAGGCCCTATTTCAGTGAAAAGCTAGGCGGAGGTCAAACCGAGAGCGTCGGCGACGAGCTGCGCCTGCTCCTTGAGGTGGCGCTTGAGCAAGCCGGTCGCAGGCGAGGCGGAAGGCTTCCGGCCGGCAAAGGGAAGCCGCGCCTGGCGGCAGCCGGCCTCGCCCATGACGCGCTCGATCTCCGGCGCCACGAAGAACCAGGCACCCATGTTCTTGGGCTCCTCCTGGCACCAGACGATCTCGATCTCGGGCGAGAAGCGCTGGAGCTCGTTCTTCAGCGCCTTGTCCGGGAACGGATAGAGCTGCTCGAGGCGCAGGATGTAGGTGTCCTTGATCCCCTGCTTCTCGCGCTCTTCGTGGATGTCGTAATAGACCTTGCCCGAGCAGAGCACCACGCGCCGAATAGCGCGATCCTCGGCGAGCCGGCCATGCATCTCGTCATGCAGCACGCGGTGGAAGCTCGTGCCGTCGCTCATATGCTCGAGCTTCGAGACGGCGAGCTTGTGCCGAAGCAGCGATTTCGGCGTCATCGCGATCAACGGCTTGCGGAAATTGCGGTGCAGCTGCCGGCGCAGCACGTGGAAATAGTTCGACGGCGTGGTGCAGTTCACCACCTGCAGGTTGTCCTCGGCGCAGAGCTGCAGATAGCGCTCGAGGCGCGCCGAGGAATGCTCGGGGCCCTGGCCCTCATAGCCATGGGGCAGCAACATCACCAGGCCCGACATGCGCAGCCATTTGCTTTCGCCCGAGCTGATGAACTGATCGATGATGACCTGGGCGCCGTTGGCGAAGTCGCCGAATTGGGCCTCCCACAGCACCAGCGCGCGCGGCTCGGCGAGGCTGTAGCCATATTCGAAGCCCAGCACGCCCGCTTCGGACAGCGGGCTGTCGATGACCTCGAGCTTGGCTTGCCTCTGCCGGATATTGTTGACCGGCAGATATTCGTCCTCGTTCTCCTGGTCGATCAGCACGGCATGGCGCTGCGAGAAGGTGCCGCGGCCGACATCCTGGCCGGAGAGCCGGACGGGAGCGCCTTCGACCAGGAGGCTGCCGAAGGCGAGCGCCTCGGCCGTCGCCCAGTCGATGTTCTCACCGCTCTCGATCGCCTGGCGCTTGGCCTCGAGCTGGCGGACGAGCTTGCGGTTGAGGTTGAAGCCCTGCGGGACCGTGCAGAGCGCGCTGCCGATCTCCTTGAGCTCCTGCAGCGGCACGGCGGTCTCGCCGCGCCGATCTTCACCCGAGGCGATCTCCAGGCCGCTCCAGGCGCCTTCGAGCCAGTCGGCCTTGTTGGGCTTGAAGCTCTTGGCGACCTCGAGCGCCTCCTCGAGGCGCTTCTGGAACTCGGCGACCATCCCCGCCGCCTCGGCCTGGCTCGCCACGCCCTCGCGCGCGAGCCGCTCGGCGTAGACCTGCCGCGTGGTCGGCATCTGCGCGATCCGCTTGTACATCAGCGGCTGCGTGAACATCGGTTCGTCGCTCTCGTTGTGGCCGTAGCGACGGTAGCAGAACATGTCGACGACCACGTCGTGCTTGAAGCGTTGACGGTATTCGGTGGCGATGCGGGCGACATGCACCACCGCTTCCGGATCGTCGCCGTTCACGTGAAAGATCGGCGCCTGGATGATTTTTGCCACCTCCGAGCAATAGGGGCCGGAGCGGGACTGCACCGGGTCGGTGGTGAATCCGATCTGGTTGTTGACGATGAAGTGGATGGTGCCGCCGACGCGGTAGCCCTTGAGGTCGGAGAGGTCGAGCGCTTCGGCCACCAGGCCCTGGCCGGCGAAGGCCGCGTCGCCATGCAGCAGGATCGCCGCCACCTCGTTGCGCTCGAGGTCGCCGCGCTGCTCCTGCTTGGCACGTGCCTTGCCCAGCACCACGGTGTTGACCGCTTCGAGGTGCGACGGGTTGGCGGTCAAGGAGAGATGGACGACCTGGCCGTCGAACTCGCGGTCGGACGAGGTGCCAAGGTGATATTTCACGTCGGCGGAACCCTGCACATCCTCGGGATTAGCCGGATTGCCCTGGAACTCCGAGAAGATCGCCGAGAAGGGCTTGCCCATGAAGTTGGCCAGCGTATTGAGACGGCCGCGATGGGGCATGCCGATGACGAATTCCTTCACGCCCAGCTGGCTGCCACGCTTGATGATCTGCTCCAGCGCCGGGATCATGCTTTCGCCGCCATCGAGGCCGAAGCGCTTGGTGCCGGTATACTTCTTGTCGAGGAACCGCTCGAAGGTCTCGGCCGCGGTCAGGCGCTCGAGGATCGCGCGCTTGCCCTTCTCGGTGAAAGAAGTCTGGTTGCGGATGCTCTCGACGCGCTCCTGGATCCAGGATTTCTGCGCCGGATCCTGGATATGCATGAATTCGACGCCGATGTTCCCGCAATAGGTTTCCCGCAGGATCGTGATGATCTGGCGCAGCGTCGCATATTCGTGGCCGAGCACATGGTCGATGAAGATCGGCCGGTCCATGTCGGCCTCGGTGAAGCCGTAGGAAGCGGGATCGAGCTCGGGATGCTTCGGGCGCGGCTTCAGCTGCAGCGGATCGAGGTTGGCTTCGAGATGACCGCGCACGCGATAGGCGCGGATCATCATGAGGGCGCGGATGGAATCGGTTGCGGCCGCGCGGATTACGTCGCCTTCGACCCGCTCCGTGAGCCTGGTGGCGCCGTTCTCGCGCGGCGCCGCGGCGCCGTCGTGACCGTTGAGGATCACGCCGGTCTGGCGGGGGGCCCAGCTCGCCCCCTCCAGATCCTTGGCGACATTGGGCGCGTCGTCGGCGAGCTCCGCAAAGAAGCCGCGCCAGGAGGCATCCACCGACTGCGGATCCTCGAGGTAGCGGGCATAGAGCTCGGTGATGAAGGCGGCGTTCGGGCCGGAGAGGAAAGTCGTGGGGTCGATTTGCATCTTGGGTTCGGTTGCTGTTTCAGGAGCCTTCTAGGCTCTCGACCCTGTCAACATGGTTAACAGAGCCTTGCGGCTGGCGACCTCGTCCCCCGAGGAAGGCGCCAGCCGGAAAACCCGTCGGACCGGAGCGTCCCGCCCGGCGGGCCAATGGCTAGCGCAGTACCTTTAACATTGTACTGCCAAGGCTTGCGGGCGACTCCGCGACGGCGATCCCGGCGCTGCGCATGGCCTCGATCTTGTCGCCGGCGCCGCCCTTGCCGCCGGAAATGATGGCGCCGGCATGGCCCATGCGCCGGCCCGGCGGGGCCGACACGCCGGCGATGAAGCCGACGACGGGCTTTTTACGCTTGTCACGTTTCAGAAATTCGGCGGCGTCCTCTTCGGCCGAGCCGCCGATCTCGCCGATCATGACGATACCCTTGGTCTCCGGATCGCCCAGGAACATCTCCAGGCAATCGATGAAATTGGTGCCGTTGACCGGGTCGCCGCCGATGCCGATGCAGGTAGACTGCCCGAGCCCGGCGGCGGTGGTCTGGGCGACCGCCTCGTATGTAAGCGTGCCCGAGCGGGATACAATCCCGATGGCGCCCCGCTTATGGATATGGCCCGGCATGATGCCGATCTTGCAGGCGTCGGGCGTGATCACGCCCGGGCAGTTGGGGCCGATCAGGCGGGTCTTCGAGCCCTGGAGAGCGCGCTTGACCCGCACCATGTCGAGGACCGGTATGCCCTCGGTGATGCAGACCGCGAGGGCCAGCTCGGCCGCGACCGCCTCGAGGATCGCGTCAGCGGCGAAGGG
>Ga0335084_10003509_pt1 | contig 15308 bp, 11 predicted proteins | sample Lox_Sample_44_FD_206721 | JGI IMG/M metagenome (GOLD analysis project Ga0335084, IMG submission 206721) | Soil microbial communities from Loxahatchee National Wildlife Refuge, Florida, United States - Lox_Sample_4.4 | ecosystem: Environmental > Terrestrial > Soil > Wetlands | place: USA...
ATCCCGAGTTCGAGGAGGGCGCCCAGAGCGAGCACGAGCAGGACATGCTGGCGCAGATGTCCGAGACGCAGCGGAGGGAGATCGCCCAGATCGACGCGGCCATCGCCCGCATCGACGCGGGCGAGTACGGGATCTGCAGGGACTGCGGCGCCGAGATCGACCCTCGGCGGCTGGCGGCGGTGCCGTACGCGCTCCTCTGCACCGAGTGCGCGGAGTCCGCGGTCGAGACGGCGAGAGCCCGCCCCTGAGGTCGGCTCGCCTACTCGTTCTTCATCACCATGAACTTGTACTCGCCCAGCTCCGCCTGGCCAGCGGTGTACAGGACCTCCATGAGCGTCCGGTACGGCAGCCGCCTGTCGGCGACGACGTTCACGCGCCCGGTGAAGGGCTGGTTCTTGTTGTACTGGGCGATGTACTTCTGCCGGTCGACCTCCTTCTTGAGCGCGTCGTACACCGCGCCCACGTAGAAGGCCTCCGCCTTCCCGCCGGCCTTGGCCGCCGGCGGGATGGTCCCGTTCTGGATCTCGAGGACCTTGCGGTCGCCGACCGCGACCTCCCGGAGCGAGACCGTGACCGAGATGTTCTCCTGCGGGTGGAGCTGCGTGGTGGAGACCGGGATCCTCATCTCCTCGCTCAGGTTCACGCTGAGCGTCGAGGCCTGGTACGACTTGAGGAGGAACACCAGGAGGATGGTCATCATGTCCATCATCGCGGTGATGTTCAGCTCCTTGATCTCCCCGGCGCGCTCGCGGGCCTTGCGCCGGGCGCGGCGATAGGCGCGCGCGTCCTTGTCGCGCTGGAGCGACTCGGCGCTGGCGGCGGGCTTGGAGGCGGGCGGCATGTCTACCCGATGAGCGAGAGCGAGACGTCGAAGAAGAGCGGCCTGCGGTCGACGGACCCGTCGGACTTCTTCACCGCGGATTCGCGGCACGCGTCCATCGTCTGGACGAGCGTGTCGTACTGGACGTCCGGGTCGGCCGACAGGATCACCTGCGTCTCGTTGGGAAACTTGTCCTTGATGACCGCGAGCTGCGTGGTGAGCGCGGCGTAGTCGTACTTTCCGTCGCGCAGCGGGATGGTGGGAGGCCGCGCGGCGTCCGGGGCCGGGCCCGCGTCGGCGCCGAGCACGCCGCCGGCGCCCGCCACGTAGAACCCCTGCTTGCCGATGGCGACGGTGAGCAGCAGCTTCGGCGCCTGCGGGTCCACCGCGGCGCCCGCCGCCGCCTCCCCGCCGAGCTTGGGCGCGGACACGTTCAGCACCCCCAGGCTGATGAGCCCGGTCATGCTGAGCAGCATGAACATGACGAGGTTGGTGACGATGTCGAGGTACGGGATGATGTTCAGCTCACCCGTGTCCTCGTCGTGCCGGACGTGCCGCCGCATCTTCGGTCCCGGGCGCGGCCGCTAGCCGGCGCTCTCGAGCGGGTTGGTCTCGCCCGCGCCGCGGCGCGCGAGGAGGTTCTCGAGGCGGAGGGCGTTGTACTCGATCTCCTCGATCATCGACTTCGCCTTCGAGGTGAGCATCAGGTGGCCGACGATGCAGGTCACCGCGATGATGAGGCCGAAGGCGGTGTTGTTCATGGCCTCGGCGATGCCCTTGGAGAGCATCTGCTGCTTCAGCTCCGGGCTGGCCGCGCCCAGCGACCGGAACGTGCCGATGAGGCCGACGATGGTGCCGATGAGGCCGACCAGCGTCGCGATGTTCGCGAGCGACCAGAGGGCCGCGATCCGCTTGGTCACCTGCGGCGTCGCCTCCAGCACCGCCTCCTCCAGCGAGCGCGACACCTCCTGCTCGCCGCGGTTGGCGCGGGTGAGGCCGGCGCGGACCACCTTGGAGAGGGCCGCGTTGGGGGCCGCGCCGCAGAGCTTCACGGCGCGGTCGACGTTGCCGGACAGCACCAGCTTCTGCACCTGCTCCATGAACGGGCCGGCGTTCAGGTTGAGCCGGAACGCCAGCGCGATGATCCGCTCGACGATGATCGCGACGGCCACCGCCGAGACGGCGATGTTCACGAACATGAACGGGCCGCCAGCCTGGAAGAACTCGGCCAAGTACTGGATCATCGCGTCCTCTGCCTTCCTCGGGCGGGTGGGGAAGCCGCGCAGCGTGTGCGCGCTTCCATGCGAATAGACAGCGGTTTTCGATACCGCGAGCCCGCAGGGGGTGTCAAGCCTACGCCGGGAGAAGTCTCCGGGCGCCGGGGTCCTACGCCGTCGCAGGCTCGACCGCAGCCTCGCGCCTGTACCCGCACTCCTTGTTCGGGCAGGCGATGAAGGGGCCGGTCTTCTTCGAGTACTTGGACACGAGGTGGAGGCTGCCGCACTGCGGGCACTTCTCCGCCAGCGGCCGGTCCCACGACACGAAGTCGCAGTTCGGCCAGGAGGAGCAGCCGTAGAAGGTCTTGCCCCGCCGCGAGCGCTTCTCGGTGATGTAGCCGCCGCACCCCTTCGGGCAGGCGACGCCGATGGAGAGGGGCTTGGTCCCCTTGCACTCGGGGTAGCGCGTGCAGGCCAGGAACCGGCCGAAGCGCCCGCGCTTCATCACCATCGCGGCGGCGCACTGCGGGCACTTGTCCTCGACGAGGACGTCCTCCTCCTTCTCCGGGACCACCTTCCCGTCCTCGCGGCGGAAGTTCATCGTGTTCCGGCACTCCGGGTACCCGGAGCAGGCGAGGAACTCGCCCATGCGGCCCCACTTGATGACCATCGGCTTGCCGCACTTCTCGCAGACCAGGTCGGTGGCGATCTCCTGGCGCTTCACGTCGCGCATGGAGACCTCGGCCTTGGCGAGGTCCTCCTTGAAGGTCTCGTAGAAGTCGCCCAGGACCTGCTGCCAGCGGGCGTTCCCCTCCTCGATCTCGTCGAGCTTCTCCTCCATGCCGGCGGTGAAGGCGACGTCCATCTCCCTGGGGAAGCCCTTCACCAGCTCGTCGGTGACCAGGGTGCCGAGGTGGGTCGGCTTGAAGTTCCGCTCGATCTTCTCGACGTAGCCCTTCTCCTGGATGGTGTCGAGGATGGCGGCGTAGGTGGACGGGCGCCCGATGCCGCGCTCCTCCATCTCCTTCACCAGCGAGGACTCGTTGAACCGCGGCGGCGGCTGCGTGAAGTGCTGCTCGGGGAGGAGCCTCACCAGCCGCAGCTCCGCGCCCTGCTCCAGCGGCGGGAGCTGCCGGTCCTCGGGCTTGCGGGGCTCCTCGCCGTTCGCCTCCTCCTTCTTCTCCTCCTCGGCGCCGGCCTCCTCCTCGGGCGGCCTCGCGCCGTACACCGCCAGGTAGCCGGGGAACTTGAGGATGGAGCCGGTGGCGCGGAAGGTGGCCCGGCCCGCGGCGATGTCGGCGGTGGTCTGGTCGTAGACCGCGGGGACCATCTGGCAGGCGACGAACCGGTTCCAGATGAGCTCGTAGAGCCGGAGCATGTCCCGCTCGGCGATCGCCTCGAAGAAGGGCGCCACGCGCTCCGGCGTCCACTCCAGCGAGGTCGGGCGGATGGCCTCGTGCGCCTCCTGCGCGCTCTTCGACTTGGACTTGTAGACGTTCGGCTCGGCGGGGAGGTGGTCCTTCCCCCAGGTCTGCTCGATGTGCTGCCGCGCGGCGTCGACGGCCTCGGTCGAGAGCCGGACCGCGTCGGTGCGCATGTAGGTGATGAGGCCGACCGCGCCCTCGTCGCCCAGCTCGACGCCCTCGTACAGCCGCTGCGCGAGGGTCATGGTCTTCTTGGCGGTGAACCCCAGCCGGTTGGCCGCCTCCTGCTGGAGCTTGGCGGTGGTGAAGGGCGGCGGCGCGTTGCGGCGGCGCTCCTTCTTCTCCACCGAGGAGACGACGAACCGCGCCTTCTCGGCCTCGGCGACGATGGCCCTGGCCTGGGCCTCGTCCTTCACCTCGACCTTCTCGCCGTCCCACCGCCACAGCCGCGCCCGGAACTCCGGCGGCAGCGCCGCGGCCAGCTCGGCGTCCACGGACCAGTACTCCACCGGCACGAAGGCCTCGATCTCCCGCTCGCGCTCCACCACCAGGCGGACGGCGACCGACTGGACCCGCCCGGCGGAGAGGCCGCGGCGCACCTTCTTCCAGAGGATGGGGCTGATCTGGTAGCCGACCAGCCGGTCCAGGATCCGGCGCGCCTGCTGCGAGTCGAACTTGTTCCGGTCGAGCGCCAGCGGGTGCTCGATGGCCTTCTGGATGGCGCTCTTGGTGATCTCGTGGAACAGCACCCGGCGGACGCGCTCGTCGCCGCCGCCCGCGCCCAGCTCCTCGGAGATGTGCCAGGCGATGGCCTCGCCCTCGCGGTCGGGGTCGGTCGCGAGGAAGACGCGGTCGGCGCCCTTGGCGGCCCGCTTGATGTCGGAGAGGACCTTGGCCTTGCCCTTGATGACGTCGTACTGCGGCGTGAACCCCGCCTCGACGTCCACGCCGATCTTCGACTTGGGGAGGTCCTTCACGTGCCCGACCGACGCCTTCACGTCGAAGCCGCGCCCCAGGTACTTCTTGATGGTCTTCGCCTTGGCGGGGGACTCGACGATGACGAGGCTCGGCCCGGTGCGGCCCCGCGCCGCCTTGCGCGGCGCGGCCTTCCTGGACGCCGCCTTCGGCGCGGCCTTCGCCTTGGCGTCCGCCTTCGCGTCCGCCTTCGCGTCCGCCTTGCCGTCCGCCTTCCGGGCGCCTTCCGTGGTGGCCTTCTCCGGCATCGTTCACCCCTGACAGCGGCGCAGGAAGTAGTGGCCCGGGCGCTGCTCGCACAACCCCTCGAGCTCCAGCGCCAGGAGGCCCGCCAGCGCCGGGCCGGGGGCGAGCCCCGCGGCCCTCGCCAGCTCTGAGGCGTGGCGCGGCGCGCGCGCCAGCGCCGGGAGCAGCGCCCGTGCCTCCTCCGGAAGGTCGCCCGGGACCGGCAGCGGGAGCGCCGGCTGGGAAGCGATCCCCAGCGCGGAGAGCACGTCCGCGGCGGAGGCGACCCCGCGGGCGCCGGTGCGCAGGAGCTCCGTGGTACCGGCGGACAGGGGCTGGTCGACGTCGCCGGGGACCGCGAAGACCGGCACGCCCTGGCGCCGGGCGAGGGCCGCCGTGATGAGGGCGCCGCTCCCCCGGCCGGCGCGGACCACCACCACCGCCTCGCTCATCCCGCTCACGATCCGGTTCCGTCGCGGGAACGTCCACGGGGCGGCCGGCGCCCGGTCGGGCAGCTCGGAGACGAGGGCACCACCGGCGGCCAGGATCCCCTCGAACAGCTCGCGATTCGACCCCGGGTGGAGGATGTCGAGGCCGCTGCCGAGCACCGCGACCGTGTGGCCACCCGCCTCGAGCGCCCCCTGGTGGGCGGCCGAGTCGATGCCCAGCGCGCCTCCGGAGATGACCGAGACGCCGGCGCGCGCCAGCCCGGCGGCGAGGTCGCGCGCGACGCGCAGCCCGTAGTCGTCAGCGGCCCGCGAGCCGACCACCGCGACGCGCGCCCTCCCCTGGGCGAGATCGCCGGCCACCCGAAGCGACGGGGGCGCATCGCGGAGGGCCGCGAGCCGTGGTGGATAGGGGCCGTCGCCCGGCTGGATGGTCCGTGCCGACTCCATCGTCCGGGCGCATATACCCGCCGGGTTCCACAGCGTCAAGCGAGCCTCCCGCGCCCGCCATGCACGGCCCGGGCCCGTTCGGCAGGTGAAGCCCCTCTTTCCCGGGCGCTTCCGGGCGCGGGGCGGCCGTCGTGCCGGCGCCGCCTAGTTGCTTCCGGACCCGGCGGAGGCCCGCATCTCGACGCGATCGCCGACGGCGAGCTCGCGAAGGCTTCGGACGACGAGCGCCGCGGAGGCGCGCTCGCGGGCGTCGATGACGAGGAGCTCGCCCACGTCCTCCTTGGGCATCCCGGCGACGAAGATCGGCCCGATCGAGGAGCGGCCGTAGGGGTCGCCCGCGCGGACCACCTTGAACGTGTTCCCCTCCTCGACGCCGTCGGCCTTGCCGCGGTCCACGAAGACGACGTGGTGCTCGCCGATCTCGGTGATCGCCTCGTTGCGCGTCGCGACGATGAGCCCGTCGAGCGACCGGCCGTTGGGGCGCGCCTTCACGGGGCGGAACACCTTCTCGGTCCACGGCCCCAGCATCGCGCCGCGCTCGATGGGCTCGAACGCCGCGGCGATGACGAGGCTCGCGCTCCGGTCCGCGACCTCGACGACACGGGCGGCGCCCAGCACCAGCGTCTGGTAGCCGATGGTCTCGTGGTTCACCGGGTTCGAGATGGGGCGCTCGGTCTTGTAGATGATGTAGATCTCGCCCTTCTTGACGTCGGACGGCACCTTGAAGCGCGCGTACGCCTTGTCGGTCGTCGTCAGCATCTCCTTCTCGTCGAACGCGGCGCTGATCGCCCCGGACTCGTCCAGCTCGCGCTGCGTCACGAAGCTGTCGTGGCGCGCGAGGAGCGTGCGCGGCGCCATGTAGCCGACCTTGTACGGGCCGGCGACGGCGACCACGTCCTCGTCCACCGCCTCGGGCGACTTCATGTCCGCGCGGGAGAAGTCCTCCAGCTCGCGCGGCGCCTCCCCCTCCTCCTCCGCCCCCTGCGCCTCGGCGCTGACCAGCTCGGCGCCCGGCTCGGCGGGCGCGCCGGCGACCATCGGCTCGACGCGCGCGGGCCCCTCCTCGGCCGACGGGAAGAACTTGAGGACGTTGCCCGGGTAGATCCAGTGCGGGTTCGTGATCTCGGGGTTGTAGGACCAGATCTTCGGCCAGTACCACGGGTTGTTGAGGAAGCGGCCGGAGAGATCCCACAGGGTGTCGCCGGGGCGGATGGTGTAGGTGTCCGGCGGCGCGACCGCCGCCCTCGCCTCCTCGGCGACCGGCGGGGCCGCCTCGGCCGGCAGCGGCGACTCCTCGGCCGGGCCCTTCGCCGGAGCCGGCTGGCCGGCCGGCCCGGCGGGCTGGGCGCCGCCCGCGGCGGCCTGGTCGGCCGCCCCGGTGATCCGCGCGTTCGTGGCGTCGGTGGTCTTCTGCGCGCCGCGCGCGGCGTCGAGCGCCTGCGTCTGCGCGAGCGCAGCCGCCGGGAAGAGGGCGAGCAGCGCGAGGATCGTCGTGCGGGTCATGGACCACTCCTTGCCGGCGCCACGGCGGGCGTGTTCTCGCCGCCGCGTCCGGAGATCGCTGCGAGCCGCTTCCCCGCACGCTCGGCGGCGGGGGTGCGGGGGTACTCGGAGACGAGCCGCTGCAGGAGGCGGCGCTCGGCCTCCGCGGTGCCGCGCCGGGACTCGCACCAGGCAAGCCGCTCCAGCGCGTCGCTCATCGCGTCGCCCGCCGGGTAGTCCTCGGCGGTCCGCCGCGCGAGCGCGCACGCTGCGTCGTCCCTGCCGGCCTCGGCGTACGCCTGCGCCGCCTCGACGAGCGCGTTGTCCGCGGCGGGGTGTGCGCGGGAAGCGGGCGGCGAAGTCCTCGAGGGCGTGGGCGCGATCGAGGCCCGACCGCTTGTGCGCGTAGCGCAGCTCGGCCTCCGCCTCGGCGGCCACCGCGCGCTCGCTCGGGCGAATCAGCGCGTCGAGGCGCTGCAGATCCGGCTCGCCGATCGGGACCGTGGTCGCGACGGGCGGCGGGGTGTGCGCGGGCCGGACGGGGGCGACGTGCACCACCTCCAGGTCGGGAGGGACGAGCGGGGCGGCGGGCGCCTCGGTGGCGCGGGCCGGCGCGCCGCGCGTGAGCCGCGCGGTCACCACCTCCAGGCGTCCCGAGAGCGCGTCCACGCGGTGCACCAGCTCCTCGTTCTGGGCCCGCAGCGCCCGGACCTCGGCCCGGAGGTCCTCGACGTCCTTGCGCGAAGCCGCACCCGTCCCGGCGCAGGCAGGGAGGAGGAGCGCGGCGGCGAGGGCGCCGGCTGTTGCGAGGACCCTCAATACCCGGAAAATTCTAGATGATGCCGGGATTTGGTCAAGGAAGGGGCCCCCCGGCCTGAAGGCGCCGAGGTGCGATGAAGGCGACCTGCCTGCCGGTGCGGCCCCCGTCCCGCCGGTGGGAGAAGAAGAGGTCGCGCTCGCACGAGGTGCAGCGGCCGAGCACCTCGACGCGCCCGGGCAGGAGCCCGGCGGCCCGGAGGATGCTCACGTTGGCGGCCCAGAGGTCGAGGCGGGGCGCGTCCGGCACCACCGCGTCGCGCCCGATCTCCTCGCGGAACCGCTCGACCAGGTCGGGCGAGACCTCGTAGCAGCAGGGCCCGATCGACGGCCCCACGGCCGCGACGAGGTCCGCGGGGCTCGAGCCGGCCTCCGCCACCAGGGCGCGGACGCCCTCCGCCGCGGCCCGCGCCAGCGTCCCGCGCCAGCCGGCGTGCACGGCGGCCACCGCCCCGGATCCCGGGTCGGCGATGAGCACCGGGACGCAGTCGGCGACCGAGACGCAGGCGGCGACGCCGGCGCGCGACGAGACGACCACGTCGGCCTCCTCGACGGGCGGCGTCGGCCCTCCCACGATCACCGCCCGGGCACCGTGGACCTGCCGGACGCGCGCGAACCCGAGGCGGGTCTCGCCCTCGAGCCGCCGCCAGTTCTCGGCGACGCGCTCCGGTTCGTCGCCCACCGCCCCCCCCAGGTTGAGCGAGTCCCAGGGCGCGGGCGACACGCCCCCGGCGCGCGTCGTGAAGCCGTGGGGGAAGGCGGCGAGCAGGGGAGCGGTGAGGAGGCGCACCCGTCCTACATACCGCGGCCTGCGCTGCGCAGCGGCTTGATCGCCCGCGCCGCGGACCGCTACCCTACCCGCCCGCCCCATGATCCGCGCCGTCCGCCGCTCGATCGCCCGCAAGCTCCTCGTCGCCGTCGGCATCCCCTCGGCGCTCTTCGCGGCGCTGGGCGTGGCCTGGCTCTGGCGCGAGACGCGGCCCCTCTCGCCCGGCCTGGAGCGCGTGGCCATCGTCGCGGTGCTGCTCTTCGGCGCCGCCGTCACCGCCGTCCACTTCGTCGCCGTCCGGTACGTGGTGGAGCGGCCGCTCCAGCGGCTCGCCTTCGGCATGCGGCGGGCCCGCGACGGCGACTTCCTGTACCGCGTCCGGACCGGCGGCATCGACGAGCTGGCCGGCCTCGCCGCCGAGTTCAACGGGACGCTCGTCGCCATCACCGACCTGAACGTGCGCCGGATCGAGGACGCCGCCTCGATGGAGTCGATGCAGCGCGAGCTGGCGCTGAAGGCGGAGCTGGAGGCGCAGCACCGGCTGGTCGACGAGGCCAACCGCAGGCTGGAGGAGCGCGTCCGCGAGCTGACGCTCCTCTCCGACCTCTCGCGGACGCTCGGGTCGACGCTGGAGCTCGACGCGCTGCTGGGCGCGATCGGCGACCGGCTGGGGCGGACGCCGGGCCTGGGGGCGTTCCAGATCCTGCTCGCCGAGCCGTCCGGCGACCTGGTGGTGCGCGGCGCGTCCGGCGCGGACCCGCAGGCGATCGGCCTCGCCGTGAAGCGCGGCGAGGGCCCGGCAGGCCAGGCCGCGGCGGAGCGGCGGGTCGTGCTCGTCCGCGACGCGGCGGGCGCGGGCCTGCCGGTCCGGCGCGGCGCCGCCGGATCGATCCTGGCGGTGCCCATGAGCACCCTGGACGAGGTGGTGGGGGTGCTCGAGTTCCTCCGGCCGGCGGGGGACGCCTTTCCCGAGGACGAGATCCGCCTCCTCCAGGCGGTGGCGGCGCAGGCGGCGATGGCGGTGGCGAACGCGCGGCTGCACGGCGAGATGGTGCGCCTGTCGCTGACCGACCCGCTCACGGGAGCGCCCAACCGGCGCAGCCTGTTCGCGCGGCTGGGGCTGGAGCTGGCACGCTGCGAGCGCTTCGGGCAGCCGCTCGGCATCGCCATCGCCGACGTGGACCGGTTCGGCCGGTACAACGGCGCGCGCGGGCGCTCGGCGGGCGACGCGCTCCTGCGCCGCGTCGGCGAGATCCTCCAGGCCCACGTCCGGCGGGTGGACCTCGTCGCCCGCTACGCCGGCGAGGAGTTCGCGGTGGTGCTGCCGCACGCGGATCAGGCCGCGGCGCTCCAGGCGTGCGAGCAGCTGCGGCACGCCGTCGAGTCGGCCGCCCTCGACGACGGCGAGGGGGGGCGGGTGACCATCTCGGTGGGGCTCGCGGCCTGGCCGGAGGACGGGCGCGAGCTCGCGGCCCTCATCGACTGCGCCGACGCCGCCCTCTACGCCGCGAAGCGCGCGGGGCGGAACGCCGTCCGGGCCCACTCCCCGGGCATGCGGGAGCACCCGGGGCGCGAGCGGGACGTGCGGGTGACGGCCGACGCGGAGCGGTGAGCGAGGTCGGGACGGGCCCGGCTACACGCCCTTCTTCCCGGCGGCGACCGGCTCGCCGGCCTCCGCGCCCGCCGGCGGCTCCGCGCGCGCCTTCTCCTCGTCCGGCGGGATGCCCGGGGCGCCGCGGGCCCGGGCCGGCGCCCCGGGGCGCAGTTCACCGCGGGCCCTCGACAGCTCCTGCTCGAGCGACCGCTCCCGCCGGGCTCGCTCCTGCAGCGCGGCCTGGAGCCGCTGCACCTCCTGCCCGCGGAGCTGGTCGCGCCGCGCCAGCTCCTCGCGGAAGCGCGCCTGCGTCTCCTCGACGGCGCGGGTGGCGCGCGCGTCGGCCTCGCGCCGCTCCGCCGCGAGCTGCTCGACGCGGCGCGTCGCCTCGGCGGCGCGGGCCTCCACCCCCGAGAGCCGGGCGGTGAGCTCGCGCTCCACGCGCACGCGCGCCGCGGCTGCGGCCGCGAGCGCCGCCTCCAGCTCCTGGACGCGCGCACGCGCGGCCTGGGCCGCGGACGCCTCGCCCGCCGCCAGGTCGGCGCGGCCGGCCTGCTCCACGACCCGCGCCTCGGCGGCCGCCAGCCGGCCCGACGCCTCCGCCTCTGCGCGGCGGCGCTCGCGCTGCGCGGCCTCGAGCGCCTCGGTCAGCTCGCGCACCCGTCCCTCGGCTGCGCCGGCCCGCGTCTGCGCCTCCCGCGCCTGCGACTCCAGCGCCTCGCGGGCGCGGGCGCCCTCCGCCTCGCGCGCCTCCCGCGCCGCCAGCTCCCCCTGCAGCTCCTCCTCCCGGCGGGCGCGCTCGCGCGCCGCGGCGTCGACCCGCACCTCCAGCTCCCGGGCCGCCTCGGTCTTCCGGACCAGCTCGGCGCGCAGCTCCTCCTCGCGCCGCCCGTGCTCCTCCTCGCGCCGCCCGCGCTCCTCCGCGGCGGCGGCGAGCCGGGCGCCGGCCTCGGCCGCGCGCGCCTCCAGCTCCGCCTGGAGCGCCTCGCGCTGTGCGGTGGCCCCGTCGCGCTCCTGGGAGGCCTGGGCGAGGAGGCCGGCCAGCTCCTCGGAGCGCGTCCTGGCCCGGTCCGCCTCGCCGGTCAGCTCCGACTCCCGGACCATGGCCGCGTGCCGGGAGGACGACAGCTCGCCCTGGAGCCGCTCCACCTCGCGGGCGGCGGACTCCAGGAGCCCGTGCTGCGCCTCCACCCGGGCCGTGAGCTCTCCGGCCCGCTGCTCGGCCTCGCGCGCGAGCCCGTCGAGCGCCTCCCGGGACTGGCGCAGCTCGGTCTCCAGGGCGGCGATCCGCTGCTCGCGCTCGCCGGCGACGGCCTCGGCCGCCGTGGCCCGCGCCTCGGCGCGCTCCGCCTCGGCCGCGCGAGCCTGCGCCGCCGCCTCGGCCTGGGCGCGCGTCTCGGACAGCTCCGCCTCCAGCGCCGCCACGCGGGCCCGCTCCGCCGCGAGGTCCGCTGCCGTCTCGCGCTCGTGAAGGGCCGCGGCGCCCTGCGTCTCCTCCAGCTGCCGCGCGATCCGCGCCACCTCGCCGCGCGCCCCCTCGAGCGCGTCGCCGGTGCTCCGCGCCCGCGCCTCCGTCTCCTCCGCGATCCGCAGCAGCCGCTCGCGCTCCTCGGCGAGCGCCGCGGCCTCCGCCGCGCGCGCGCCCAGCAGCTCCTCCGCCTCGGCCTTCTCCGCGTCGCGCTCGGCGAGGGTGGCCCGCAGCGCCTCCGCCTCGCGCCGGGCCGCGTCGCCCGCGGAGCGGAGCCGTTCGGCCTCGCCCCGGGCCGCGTCCCCCTCGCGCTCCAGCGACGCCTGGCGCGCCGCCGCGCCCTCCCGCGCGGCGGCCGCCTCGCCGTCCGCCGTCTCGGCCCGCGCCCGCGCCTCCCCCAGCGCCGCCTCCAGCGTCGCGGCGCGCTCCTCCGCCCGGCGCGCCGCCCCGGCCGCGTCCCGGGCCGCCTCCGCGCCGGCACGCTCCGCCTCCGCCCGCGCCGCCTCCAGCTCCTCGGCCGCCTGCTCCTCCCGCTCCGCCAGCTCGCGCCCCAGCCCCTCCATCTCGGCCTCGAGCGCCCCGATCTGCTGGAGGTGATCCCGGATCTCGCGGGCCAGGTCGTCCTCGCGGGCGCGGGCCGTCTCCCGGAACTGCCGGTACTCGTCGTCGAGCGACCGGACCCGCTGCTCCCGCTCGCGTATCGCCCCCTCGCGCTCGTCGATCCGCGCCTGCAGCGTGGCGGCCGCCTCGCGCGCCGACGCCCGCGCCTGATCGCGCTCGGCCTCCAGCGCGCGCCCGGCGGCCGCGGCGCCCTCCCGGGCCTCGGCGAGCGCGCGCCCCGCCGCGGCGAGCTCCTCCGCCCGGGCGGAGAGCTGCTCCTGCAGGGCGTGCTCCCGCTCCTCGGACTGCGCCCGGTCGGCGCGGACCTGCCTGTCGAGGCGGGCGATCTCCTCGGTGGCGGCGTCGAGCGCCAGCCTGCGCTGCGCCAGGTCGTCGTCGCGGCGCCGGACCTCGCGCTCCAGCTCGTGGATGCGCCGCTCGCTGGCGGCCACCACCTCGATGAGCTCCTTCTCCTGGGAGAACTTCTCGAGGAGCATGCCCTCCAGCGACGCGCCGTGCTCGCGCTCCTTGTCCAGGAAGAGGTCGCGCGCCTCCGCCAGGCGCCGCAGCAGGTCGTCCACCTGCTGCTTCGCCTCCTGGACCGCCACGTCCTTGTCGTGGATGCGCTCGTCGACCGAGGCCAGCTCCCGCTCTCGCACCGCCCAGACCTCGGCCAGCCGGGCGATCTGCGCCTCGCGCCAGCGGAGGTCCTCGCGCAGGAGCTGGGCGCGCCCCTCGGGCGTGGCGAGCAGCTCGCGGCGCGGCGGGGGCCGGTGCCCCGCCGACTCCGCCAGCAGCTCGTCGCGGCGCTCGCTGATCGACTGGAAGGTGCGATCGACGAAGATGCGGTCTCCGTCGGTCATGGTGGAGCGCACCGGCCGCCTGGGGACCGGCGGCGGCGCGCCGGCACCGGGCTCGTCCCCGGGTGGCGGGGGGGCCGGCGCGGCGCCGGCGGCGGGCGGCTCAGCCGCCGCGCCCTCCGGCTCGGTGTCCTCGATCACGAAGTCGTCCGCGCTCTCGACCGGCTCGGCGAGGGCGAGGATCCGGTCGGCGAGCTTGGTGAGCGCCGCGGTGTCGAGCGGCATGGCCAGGTAGCCGTTCGCCGCCCAGGGGGTGCGGGCGTGATCGGCCAGCGCCTCCGGCGGGGTGTCGGACGAGTAGAGGATGACGGGCAGGCGGGCGGTGGTGCGGTCGTGCCGCAGCCGCGCGCACAGGGTGAAGCCGGAGAGGTCGGGCAGCTCCGCGCGCACCACCACCAGGTCCGGGCGCCGGCTGGCGATCTCGATCTCGGCCTCGGCGGCGCTCGCCGACACCCGCGTCCCGCGGCCGGCCTCGCGGAAGAGCGACGCGAGCGACAGCGCGAAGGCGCTGTCCGGCTCTACGATCAGGACGCGGTGCGTGTCCATTCGGCGGCGCGCGCCGGAGAGGCTCCAGGCGAACACCGAGTGTAGCCCCGGTACCGCCGCCGATCTAGCCGTCGGACGGCGCGACGCCACTCCCCGGTCCGGCCCGCCTCGCGGACCGGGGAACGACCGGCGCCGAGCTCAGGCCCGCGCCGCGGCCACGACGTCGGCCGCCTTCTCCCGCACCCGCGCCACGTCCGACTCGTACTTGAGGACGAGGCTCAGCGTCTCGTCGAGCAGCGCCGGATCGAGCTGCGTCGCCTCCAGCACCCCGAGCGCGCGGATCCAGTCGAGGGTCTCGGAGATCGACGGCGCCTTCTTGAGATCCAGCGTCCGGATCTTCGCCACCGCGGCGACCACCTGCCTCGCCAGCGCCTCCGAGGCCTCCGGGACGCGCGCGCGGACGATGGCGAGCTCGCGCTCCCGCGACGGGAAGTCGAGGTGGAGGTGGAGGCAGCGGCGCTTCAGCGCGTCGGAGAGGTCGCGCGCCGCGTTGGAGGTGAGCACCACGCGCGGCACGGAGCGGGCGCGCACCGTGCCGATCTCCGGCACCGTCACGGTCCAGTCGGAGAGCACCTCGAGGAGGAAGGCCTCGAACTCGGGGTCGGCCTTGTCGATCTCGTCCACCAGGAGCAGCGCCGGCCGCTCGCCGGTGAGGGCGCGCAGGACGGGGCGCGGCAGCAGGAAGCGCTCCGAGAAGAAGACGTTCCCCTCCCCCGCGATCCGGTCGGCCGCCTCCGCGAGCGTCGCCGCCGCCCGGACCTCCTCGCCGATGCGGTCCTTGAGGAGCTGCGTGTAGAGGAGCTGCTTCGCGTACTCCCACTCGTAGAGCGCCTTCGACTCGTCGAGCCCCTCGTAGCACTGGAGCCGGATCAGCTCGCGGCCGGTCGCCTGCGCGAACGCCCGTCCCAGCTCGGTCTTGCCGGTCCCGGCCGGCCCCTCGACCAGGATGGGCTTCTCCAGGCGGTCGGCGAGGAACACGGCGGTGGCGATCTCCCGCGACGGCAGGTAACCGGCGGCGGAGAGGCGATCGGACACCTCGTCGACGGACGCAAGCATGCGCCGGATCTAATGCATCTTTCGTCGCCGGGGGGGACGCCTCGCGGTCCCCCGGACCCCACGGGTCGCCACGTGGCAGGCCCTTCTGGCTGCCTTTCCGCTCCTGGCGCGTTTTGCCGCGGGTACGCGAACCGGGGGTCCCGTGACACCCTGTGGCTTCGGCGAACCCCGTCTTTTCAGCCACGTCCCTGGAAGAGTCCATGCAACGCGGCGATTTGACTGACCGGCGCTATTCTGGGGGTACGGCACGGGTCTTGAATTGCTCGGCAGCGAGTCCCGCCGGAGGCCGGCCAAGGACCTCGCCATGATGAACACGCTCATATCTGAACGCTCACTCGCGAGGCCCGCCTCCTCGAATCACTCGTCCAAGTCGGTGCGTGGCCGGACGCCCGGCTCCTCCCCCCGCTGCAGCCTCCCTCGAGGCGCGGCGGAGCGTCGTCCGTAGAACCGGCGCCAGAGGCGCCAGGTGAGAGGCCGCTCGACCGAGCGGCCTTTCTCTTTACTGGGGGGGCACTGCGTGCCCCCCCAGACCCCCTGGTCGCTCCGGGGCAGGCTCGTCC
>Ga0335084_10003511_pt1 | contig 15296 bp, 15 predicted proteins | sample Lox_Sample_44_FD_206721 | JGI IMG/M metagenome (GOLD analysis project Ga0335084, IMG submission 206721) | Soil microbial communities from Loxahatchee National Wildlife Refuge, Florida, United States - Lox_Sample_4.4 | ecosystem: Environmental > Terrestrial > Soil > Wetlands | place: USA...
AGAGGAAATGCGGGTTCAGCCGGGCACGCAGGACGTCGAGCTGCGCCTGCTTCAGGCCGGCTTCGAGTTGTGATTTTTCTAGTGCCAGCCGGGCTGCCTTCTGTTCCTGTTCCCGCAGCTGGTTCAGAGTCCGAATGAAATAGCCTCCCGCGACGCTCGACCAGAAGATGACCTCGGCGAATGGGAAGTGGCTCAGCAGGTTTGGCCGTCCCCGGAGCGTCCCCGCCGGTTCCATCGCGGACAGGACCGCGGTGAACAAACCCACCATTACGGGAGAGGCGAGCAGGCAGACCGGCACACTAATGATCGAAAGAATCCCCACATTCAGGGGCCAGTTGCCGCTGCCAAGCGGAAATCGCTTCTCAATGCGGAAGACGAGGGGTGTGAGCGCGATCCAGGGGTAATAGCAGGCAATGAAGGCGAGAGTGAAGCCGAGTTGCCCGATCTCCGGGTTCGAGGGACGTTGAAACTGGAACCGCAGGGAACTCAGGATGCCGACCACCGTCCACAGGATGAACAGCCTCCCGGGTCCCGGGTAGCGCAACGCTGCCTGCCGCCCGGACTCGGCGGCTGGGGCCACTCTATCGGGAACTTGTGGTTCCGTCACGGATCTTCTCTCTATCATTCTCACACCTCATCAGCAATGCACACATATGCCTAAGATGATCATGCTAATCCAAGGCCGGGAACTCAGCCGGTTTCTGGCAAACGGCGCGCTCCGGCTGGCGAACAACATAGAGGAGTGCCCAAGCCGGGCGCCAGCTGGAAATGAAAAGGAGGCTCGCGATGGAGGACAACGGGATGGTGCGATTGCGATTATCGCGGGATTGCCTTCCGATTGGCGCCTGCCAGCGAAAGAATCGCCCCGCCAAACAGAAGCGTGTCGGCGAAATAGTTGAGCCCTTCGATCTGCACGGCGGTAGCCGGGTCTGCCAGCGCCCCGATCAGGACAGGCCCGTAGATCACCACAACCAGGAGCACAATCCAGGCGCCCAGATAAGCGGCTGCCATGCGCGTCTTCCGCCCCAGCAGAAAGCAAACGCCGGTGGCGATGAGGAACGCCCCAGTCAGATAGCCGATGGTGGCGGGAACGGGAATCCACGCGGGCATCTGTTTCGCGAGCGGAACTACGGGGAGTCCCAGCGGATGCAGAAAGTGCTGAACACCGAAAAATATCGCGGCGATGGCGATCGGCACCCGGCCCGCGATGACGAGAGCCCTGCCCGGTCCTTCGCGTCCCCCGCCCATCGCGACTCCCGCCAAAACCCAACCGGCGCCCCCGAACGACATTTCGCGGACTACGATCGTCCATGGGATGCGGCCGCCGGTGGTTACCGCGGCCGGCAGATGCAACATCGCCACAAAGAGGAACATCATGGTCCCGAACAGCAGGCCGGACCAACGCACCTGACGCCTGGTGGCCATGCTTAGCGATGCGGCGATCAGCGCAAGGCCGACGAAATATACCCAGAACATCCGCCCTGGCATGTACGCAGGCACCAGGGCCAGCAGGGCCTCCGGCATGGAGAGATGTTCCGCTCCGAAGACCGCCAGCGAGATGGCGAAGCACAAGTGGGTCAGGGCCGCGATCTTGTCGATGCCGCGAGCCCGGCCAATTTCGTTCTTCGCGGCCGCCAGCCCAATCGCGAGCAGCGCGAGGCCGGCGGCGGACATCGCTAGCGCGGGACCCGGGAATGCAAGCAATAGAGCAACAACCATCGGCTACATGGAACCTCGCGAACCGGTGCAGGCTCCTGAAATTCTACGACAAGGTTGGCTGCGTTCACTGGCCGTGAGACTCCGCCGGGCAGGCCGGGCTGGGTAACCTGGAGAACATGCTCACAGGTTTTCCCCAGGCCATTCCAGAGATCCCGGTAAGAGATGTCAACAAGGCCGCTGAGTATTACGTCACGGTGCTCGGGTTCACTTTCGACTGGGGTAACGACCAAGGGGGCATCGGGGGCATCTCTCAAGGTGACTGCCGGATGTTCCTGACGAATGCGCCTTTCCGGGAACACTATGGCAATGCCGGGACGGTCGTGATCTGGCTGAATCTGAACAGCAAAGAGGAAGTCGACGAACTGTACCAACGCTGGAAGGCTTCTGGCGCGAGGATCGTCGCCGAGCCGGAGGACAAGCCGTGGCATCTGCGCGAGTTCAGGGCCGGCGATCTGGACGGCAATCAACTGCGCGTGTTCTATGACTTCTCGTGGGAGTTGCCTACCCTCCAAGGTTAAGCACTTGTTCCTTGACAAGGCCGTCCGCCCTCGACATATTGTCAGTGAGCCGCCTGAAACAAGGCATTTCTGTCTGAAATATTGTTAACGTCGGCGGCCGGGAGGACTTCCATGGAATCCAACGTTACCCGGCGAGCTTTTGTCGCCACCGCGGCCTCGGCCGCCCGCGTCCTCGGCGCCAACGATCGCGTCCGTCTCGGCATCATCGGCTGCGGCGGCCGTGGCACTCATCTCATGAACATGGCCAACAAGGCCGGCGGCCACGAATGGGTCGCTGTCTGCGATGCCTGGGATGAACGCCGCCGCGAGGCCATCACGAAACTTGGCTCGTCCGTCGCCGAACACGCCGACTACAAGCAGCTCCTCGACCGCAAAGACATTGACGGTGTCATCGTCGCCACCCTCGACCACTGGCACTCGCGCATGACCGTCGACGCCTGCCGTGCCGGCAAAGACGTCTTTGTCGAAAAGCCCATGACCTCGCTTCCGATGCAGGGCCATGAAATGGTCAAAGCGGTCAAAGAGACCAACCGCGTCGTCCAGGTCGGCGTCCAGCAGCGTTCCTTGGCCCACTTCATCGAAGCCAAACAGCGCTTCTTCGACTCCGGCCTCATCGGCAAAGTCCACATGGTCCGCACCCTTTGGAACGCCAACAACGGCTACCTCACGCCTGTTCCTCCCGGCATGGACCAGAAACCCGCGGGCTTGAATTGGGATGCCGTCCTCGGCTGGCTCCCCAAGCGCCCTTGGGACCCCAAGCGTTACTTCAACCGCTTCGCCTATTGGGATTTCGCCACCGGCGGCCAGACCGGAGGCCTCTTCGTTCACATGGTCGACGTTGTCAATTGGTACATCGGCATCTCCGCCCCCGTCTCCGCCGTTGCCATGGGCGGCATCTACCAATACGATGACGGGCGCGACACGCCGGACAATGTCAACTTCATCCTCGATTACAACCGCCCCGTCAACGTGAACGTAAGTTTCGAGGCCACCATCACCGACCTCATCCCGCGCGAATCGGCCGACATCGTTTTCTTCGGGGAAGGCGGCCGCCTCAATATCTTCCGCGGCGGCTATCGGTTCCTGCCCGCCAAGGGCGGCGAGCCCATCACCGCCGGCAGCTCCCCGGAACCGGCCCACATGGCGAACTGGCTCGATTGCATTCGCACCCGCAAAACGCCGAACGCGAACGTCGTCGATGGCCACTACGCCGCCATGGCCTGCCACATCGGCAACATTGCATATAAGGAAAAGCGCCGCGTCGAGTGGCGCAAGGAGTGGGACGTATGAGTATTTATCCCGGTATCAATCTCGAATTCATCCGCTGCAAAGACAAACCTTTCGCCGAGGGGGTCCGCCAGGCCGCCCAGATGGGCTACCGGTGGGTCGAGCCCCTGGTCCACAACGGCCGCGAGTTGCTCAGCGAGGCCGGTTACTACCACTCGGTCTCGATGGACGACGACCCGCACTTCGTCAAGGACGTTCTCGACGAATACGGGGTCAAAGCCTCCGGTCTCAGCGCGCACACGCCGTTGATGCGCCCCGAGATCGCCGTTCCCTATCTCGAAAAAGCCATCCGCTACGCGGCGACGCTCCGCGCGCCCGTCGTCAACACCGATGAAGGCATTCGCCCGCCGTGGGTTTCGCTCGACGATGCCTGGTGCGTGATGCGCTATACCCTCACCAGCGTCCTTCGCGTTGCCGAACGCTATGGAGTGGCCATCGGCATCGAGCCCCACCAGAGCCTGTCGAAGACCACCGAAGGGCTGCTTCGCATCGCCACTCTCGTTGATCATCCCCTCCTCCGCGTCAACTACGATACCGGCAACGCCTTCCTTGCCGGTGAGGACCCCTATCAGGGCCTCCGCGCCGTTCTCGGCCGCGTCGTTCACATCCACGCCAAGGACATCTCCATCCAGCATGCCCAAGAGGAGAAGGGCAAGGTCACGGGAACGCCCGTCGGCTGCGCCTGCGGCGACGGCGTCATCGATTGGTCGAAAGTGATCGACATCCTCAATGAAGTCGAATTCGACGGCGTGCTCTCGGTCGAGTGCGGCACGCCGGAACAAGCGAAACGTAGTCTCGAACATCTCAATAAGGTTCTCCATGCGGTGGCTGTGTAGCTTTCTCCTCACTCTTCCTCTCGCCGCGGCTCCTGTCCGCGTCCTCATTCTTACGGGTCATAACAACCACGACTGGCGCCAGACGGCGCCGCACATGCGGCGGATCCTCGAGGTCACCGGCAAGTTCGACGTGCGCGTCACCGAAGAGCCCGCCGGGCTGAACGACAAGATCCTTGCCAATTACGACGTACTCCTTGCCGACTACGTCGGACCGCGCTGGGGCGAGACCGCCGAAAAGGCCGTTGAGAGATTCGTCAAGAGCGGCAAGGGCTTGGCCGTCGTCCACGCCGGCAGCTACCCGTTCGGCATCCGCGAAATCCTCGGCGAGAAAATGACCAACACCGGCAAACGCGAACCGCCGTGGGACGCCTGGGGCGACATGGCCGGCGCCACCTGGACTGATACGCCCAAAACCGGCCACGGCCCGCGCCACCTCTTCGAAGTGAAATGGTCCGACCCGCAGCACCCCATTGCCGCCGGCCTCGCGCCTTCCTTCACCATCAGCGACGAGCTGTATCACTTCTTCAAAATGAAGCCGAATGTCCATGTCATCGGCACCGCCTTCGACGATCCGAAGTTCGCCGGCGACGGCAAGGACGCGCCGCTGATCTGGACCGTCGCCTATGGCCAGGGCCGCGTCTTTCACACCGCTCTTGGCCATGACCTGACCGCGCAGGCCGAGCCCGGCTTCCAGATCTCGCTGGCCCGCGGCGTCGAATGGGCCGCCACCGGTGCCGTCACCATTCCGCCGAAATGGACCATGAATCCGAAAGACCCGGACGCCCTCCGCGTCCTGCTGGTCACTGGCGGCCACGACCACGAAACTTCGTTCTACGGCGTCTTCGAAGACATGCCCGACATTCGCGTGACCGTTGACCCGCACCCCGTCGCCTTCCGCAAGGACCTTCGAAATGCCTACGATGTCGTTGTCCTCTACGACATGATTCAGGACCTCCCCGACAACCAGAAGCAGAACCTGCAGACGTTCCTGGAATCCGGCAAGGGCCTCGTGGCGCTCCATCACTGCATCGCCAGTTTTCAAACCTGGGAGTGGTGGTGGAAGGAAGTCATCGGCGCGCGCTACGTCCTGAACGCAGAACCCGGCCTGCCGGCTTCCTCGTACCGGCACGACGTTGATATGGCTGTCACTGTCGCCGCTAAGCACCCGGTGACAAAGGGCCTGCCTTCCGCAAAGATCCTCGACGAGGGCTATAAGAACATGTGGCACGACCCCCGCATCCAGGTGCTGCTCGAAACCGAAAATGCGCTCCAGGATAAGCCCCTGGCCTGGATCAGCCCGTACTCAAAATCCAAAGTGGTGTACTTGCAGCTCGGCCATGGCCGCGAAGCCCACGAGAACGACTGGTACCGTCGTTTGGTTCGCAACGCCATCCTCTGGGCCGGCGGTCGCGGCAAGGGAGAATCCTAATGGAAACGTCGCGCCGTACATTCCTCGCTGCCTCGACCTCTGCCGCTGTCCTCGGCGCCAACGACCGCATCCGCATCGGTGTCGTCGGCAACGGCGGCCGCGGCAAGTATCTGATGAAGGAACTCCAGAAGATCGGCGGCATCGAGTTTGTCGCCGTCTGCGACATCTGGGACCGCCGCAGAGATGAGGCCGCACAGGTCGCCGGCTCGCCCGTCAAGAAGTTCAACGACCATCGCGAGCTCCTCGACCTGAAGGATATCGACGCCGTCATCGTCGCCACGCCCGACCACTGGCACGCCGCCGCCGGTGTCGATGCCTGCAAGGCCGGCAAGGACATCTACGTCGAAAAGCCGATGGTCCACCATCCCGAGGACGGCCAGGCGCTGGTGAAGGCCGTCCGTCAGAACAATCGCATCTGCGCCGTCGGCACCCAGGCCCGGGCCCTGCCGCACTACCTGCAGGCCCGCGAGAAATACATCCAGTCGGGCGTCATGGGCAAAGTCGGCCTCGTCCGCACCTGGTACACCTCCAACACCGGCTACATTCTCACTCCGCCGCCCGGAATGGAGCGCAAACCCGATGGCCTCGACTGGGAGCGCTACTGCGGCCCCTCAAAGCACGTTCCCTGGAATCCCGACATCTACTTCAGCCCGTACAAATGGCGCAACTACGACGGCGGCATGATCATGGGCATCGCCATCCACGTCCTCGACTCCGCCCATCATCTCCTCGGGCTCACCCATCCCCAGGCCGCGATGGCCTACGGCGGCGTCATGCACTACGACGACGGCCGCGACACGCCCGATGCCGTCAGCCTTCTGTGGGAATACCCAGGCCATCTTGCCGTCACGTTCGATGCCGAGGTCCTCACCGCCCCCGGCGTGAAGACCAACGCCGGCGTCATGATCCGCGGCCAGGGCGGCACGCTCCGCGTCGACCGCTACGCCCCCGACCAGGGCTACGTCTACACGCCCAACGACCGCTTCTCAAAACTCCCGCCCGAGCGCGTGGAAGGCCCCGGAGCCACCGCTTCGTACCTGCTTCAGAACTGGCTCCAATGCCTCCGCACCCGCCAGCAACCCATGTGCACGGTCGAAAACGGCTACTACTCCGCCATGGCCTGCCACCTCGCCATGCTCGCCTACGAAAAGCAAGACCGCGTCCGCTGGAACCCTAAGTGGGATCTGCCGGCCTGAAAACGAACGAAACTGCTTTCAGCGACCCCGACCGAGCCGCGACCGTAAGGGAGCGGTTTCACCATACTTGATATGCTGCTAAAACGACCATGACCCGAAGTACCAAGATTTGTCTCGCCTTACTGATCCTCCCCATCCTTCTGCTCGCCCAGGAAAAGGTTGATCTCAACGCTATCTACAAGATCAAGGATGAAGCCTTCAACCGCTCGCAGGTGATGGACTACCTGTTCTGGCTTTGCGACGCCAATCCGCCCCGGCTTACGGGCGCGCCCGGCTACACGAAAGCCGCCGACTGGGCGGTCGCGAAGCTCAAGGAACTCGGCCTCGACAACGCCCGCATCGAGAAGTGGCCCTTCGGCCGCGGCTGGTCGAACCAACGTCTCTCGGCCCACATGCTCGAGCCCACCTACACGCCGCTCGAGGCCATGCCCATCGCCTGGACCGGCTCCACCGACGGCGTCCTCACGGGCGAACCCCTCTATGCCCGCATCCAGGCTGAAGCGGACATGGACAAGTTCAAGGGCCAGCTCAAGGGCAAGATCGTCATGTCCGACGCGCCGATGGACCTTACCCTGCACGAGAAGATCGACGGCCGCCGTTATACCGATCAGGAGCTTCTCGACATCGCCATGGCGCCCGTGCCCGGCCCCATGGGGCCGCGCCGTCCCGCCGCCGGTCCCGGCGGTCCACAGAACTTCCAGCAGATGATGGCGCTGCGCAAAAAGCTCGCCGCCTTTTGGCGCGATGAGGGCGTCGCGGTCCTCGTCACCGAAGGTTTCCGCAATGACGGCGGCACCATGTTTGGCGGCAACGGCGGCTCGCGCGATGTCAAAGACCCGCTCGGCCCCGCTCAGATTGTCATCGCCGCTGAGCAGTACAACCGAATCATCCGCTGCCTCGACAAGAAGGTCCCCGTCAAGCTCGAAATCGAGGTCAAGAACACCGTCACCGACACCGTGCAGGACGGCATCAACGTCATCGCCGAGATCCCCGGCCGCAGCCGTAAGGACGAGATCGTGTTCATCGGCGGCCACCTCGACTCCTGGCACTACGGCACGGGCGCGACCGACAATGGCGCAGGCTCCGCCGTCATGCTCGAAGTCATGCGCATTCTCAAAAAGCTCAACCTGCCCATGGAGCGCACGGTCCGCATCGGCCTCTGGGGCGGGGAAGAGCAGGGCCTGCTTGGTTCGCGCGAATACGTGAAGGCGCACCTCGCCGACCGCAGCAACATGAAAACCCTGCCCGAATGGGACAAGGTTTCCGCCTACTTCAATGTCGACAACGGCGGCGGCAAGATCCGCGGCGTCTACCTGCAAGGCAATGAAATGGCGCGGCCCGTCTTCGAGGCCTACCTCGCGCCGTTCAAGGACCTCGGCGTCACCACCATCAGCATCCGCAATACCGGCGGCACCGATCACCTTTCCTTCGACGGCGTCGGCGTTCCCGGCTTCCAGTTCATCCAGGACCCCCTTGAGTACGACAGCCGGACCCATCACTCCAACATGGACGTCTACGACCGTATTCAGCGCGGCGACATGCTCCAGATGTCCGCTGTCGTGGCTTCACTCGTTTACCAAACCGCCAATCGTCCGGAAATGTTCCCCCGCAAGCCCAAACCGGAGCCTTCCTCCGGCGGCATGTTCTCGGGCATGGATTAATCTCACTGAGCTTTGGGTCGCGGGGTCGCGTCCACGTTCGGCGTCAATCCCAGGCACCACTTGGCCGCCTCGAGCCACATCTTCTGTATGTCGGGCCGGTCCCAGCTTTCCGTCGTGTGGCCGAACGTCGAATAGAAGACGCGCCCCTTTCCGTAGTACTTCAGCCAGGCAACGGCAAAGTCGCGATCGGCGCGGTGCACCCGCGGATTGTTCAGATCCAGCTTGGTCTCGTCCAGCCGCATCAACACGCGGACTTTGTCCCGTGAGTAGTCTTTGGCCTGATAGATCTCGTCGTAGGTCGTGAACGCCTTCGGAAAGTGCTTCACGAACGGATGCGTCGCGTCTTCCACGATGACCGGCGCCTGGAACGTGTTCCAGGGATGCTGGTCGAAGTATCCTCCCACCATCTCCCCATACTCGGGCCACTTGTAGAACGTGTCCATCGCGCTGTGGATGCCCAGGAAGCCCTTGCCATCCTCCTTCACGAACGACAGCAAATCGGCCTTCTGCGAGTCGTCCATGTCCAGTTCGCCGGTCGTGTAGAACGCAACCGCGTCGAAGTAGTCAAGGTTCTTCGCATTGTTGTCGAGCTTCTTTTTCGTGAGCAGCTGCGTGTCCGTCTTAATGTAGGTCTCCCAAAGACCTGAATCCTGGCCCAGCTTCCAGATCGTGCCGAATCCGTGCGAGGTCGCATCGTGCTGGAACCCTTTCACAGCCCCGATGCACAGGATCCTCTTTTTGCGCGGCGGCGCCTGCTGGGTGGAGGCCAGCGGGACAAGGATCAAGACAGCGAGCAGGATGGGTAGGATTCGCATGGTGATCTCCAGAGGTCGCCACACATCTTACCATCCGTGTAAGAATTCAATGTCGATGGCGCTGTTTGCACTCCTACTCCTTCTCGTCCCTGGACATTTGGAGCGGGCGCGTACCGCGGAAGCAAACGGCGACTACCGGACCATGGCTGCCGAGGCAGGCGCGGCGTTGGAAGAGTGCCGCGAGCGCGGCGACCGCCACTGTGAAGCGGTAGCTCTGAATCTTGCTGGGGCTGCCTACCTCTACCGGGGCGACTACCGCGCCGCGCTGGCCGACTTCCAGGAATCGCTCGAACTCCACCGCGTGCTGGGCGAAGCCAGCCAATCCGTCGACCGCCTCAGCAACATCGGTTCTCTGCAGTTCTACCAAGGCCGCTACCAGGGCGCCTGGCAGTCCTACCAGGACGCAGAGCGCCTGATCGCGGCTCATGTCAATGAGCCCTGGGCCCGCGAGGCGAACCAGGCCATCAAAACCAACCAGGCGGCTCTTCTTCAGCGCCTCGGCCGCGATGGGCCCGCGCTTTTGATCTATCGCGAGCTTTTGAACTCGAGCCTGCTGCTGAAGCCGGGCGACGAAGCGCTCCTGCGCGCGAACGCCGGTGCACTCTACCGGCGCCTGGGCGACCCGGTGAAAGCGGAGCAGTTCTACCGCCAGGCACTCGCGCTGCTGGTCCGTGAGCCTCGTGCCAACATCCGCCTCGGGGTCCTAAAGAACATGGCCATCGCCGAGGCCCTCGACTTCGGCAACCTCGACGAAGCCGCAAGGCTCTTCCGCCAGGTGTTGGACGCGGCGCGCGCCGGTCATGACAAGCAGGAAACGGTTCAAGCCGCGCTCTACCTGGGTGAGACCGAGTTTCGCGCCGGCCGCCGGGAGTCCGCCCTCCGCTACTGGACCGAAGCCGCCCAGTTGGCCGAACCCGAAGAGCGCTGGAAAGCCCTCTACGGGCTGGCGCGCGCTTCCAGCGGCGCCGAATCCACGGCCAGGCTCGACGAGGCCGTGGCGGTGATCGAATCGTTGCAAATCGGCCTGCGCCAATCTTTCCTTCGCGGCGAGTTCCTCGCCGACAAGCGCGACGTATACGACGCGCGCATCGGGCGGTGGCTCGACAGTGGCGCCGCGACGCCGGAAATCCTCCTCGAATGGATCGAGCGAACGCGGGGCCGTTCACTCGACAAAGCGCCAAAGGCCCCGCCTCCTGCCGAGGGAACGGCTGTGCTCTCCTTTTGGAGCTCGACGACACGTTGGGCGTGGATCTGGCAAACGAAGACTCGTTCCGGCTTCATCCATGGCCGCCTGCCGGCCGATGCCATGCAGCGGCTTGCCGCACTCAGCGCGAGCCTTGCCAACCCTGGGTCGCAAGACTGGCGAGCCCAGGCCGAATACTGGTCGCGCCAATGGCTTGCTCGCCTCTCCGTCCTGCAGTTGCCGGAAGTTCAACGCTTGGTGATCGTGCCGGATCTTCTGCTGGCCGGCGTTCCGGTTGAAGTGTTGCCGCTGCCAGGCGCGCCGACGTTGGCCATCGAGCAGTACGAGATCTCCTACCTGCCAACGGCGCGTGTACCTTTGCAGACTGTGCCGATCCGCCGCCTCTGGCCCTGGGTGCCGGTCGTGCTGGCTCTTGGCGCCGTTTCCGAAACCCGGCCGCCGCTGCCCGGCGACGAGCGCTGGACGGAGCTTCCGCGCTCCCGCCAGGAATTAGACGCGATCGCCGATGCCATGCCGGGCCGCACCGGCATTCTTGCCGGAGCGGATGCCCGCAAGGAAGCCCTTTCCGCCGCCTGGCCCATCCTGCATCTCGCGACCCACGGCGTTGCCGACCTGGAGGACTCCCGGCGCTCCCGCTTGCTCTTCGCCGGACCCGAGTACCTGTTTCTCGATGAAGCGGCCGACCTTCGACTCAAGGGGGTGGAACTCGTGACTCTCTCGGCGTGCGAAACAGCGCGCGGGCGCCTGGTGCGCGGTGAAGGCATCGACAGCTTCGCCCGAGCCTTCCTCCTCGCCGGGGTAAAATCTACCCTCGCCAGTCTCTGGTCCGTGAACGACTCAGCTACGGCCGAGTTCATGCGTCACTTTTATCATCGGCTGGGCCGCGGCGATTCGCGAGGAGACGCTCTACGCCACGCAAAACTGCTATTCCTTCATTCACAGACACGGTATTCGCACCCCGCCTTCTGGTCCGCGTTTGTTCTTTACGGCAATAGCGCCGAGCCCGTCGGCGTGCCGCCGCGCTGGGGGTTCATGGCGCTTGTCGGGATGCTGCTTATTGCCGTGGCTGCGTGGTACCGGCGCCAGGCTTGACGACAACGCGCGACGCGCCCGAGCCCACGATCCGCCCTCCCGCGTCCAGCGCTTCAACTTCAATCCGCAGCGTCTTCAAGGGAACGAAGAACGACCGCGCGCCCTCCGGCAGCGCGATGCGCCACGTTTCCGTCTCCGTCGACCAAACCACGGTGCCGTCCACTTCCATGAGCCGCACGCGATAGCGCTGCGCGCCCGGCGCTGCATCCCACGCGATTTCCTGCGGTGCAACCGGCAACTCGCCCGCCGGCGCGAGAATCCGCAATCCGCCCGATCGCACAACCGCCGACTCGTTCGAGTCGACATGCAATGACGGATCGCGCCACAGCCGCGTCTGGTAAGCGAGTCCCGCCACCAGGGCCACCGTCGCCAGACCAATCGCCCAGGACGGCACCCAGAATCGAGAGCCCCGGGCAGAGCCGCGAGCATGAGCGAGCGGTTTCGTTTCCGGACCCGGAACCGGCGACCGCAGCTTCGCGGCAATCGCATCCACCGCGGCAACCTCTTCCGGCCTCGGCTCGCCCGAGACAAACTCCGAGAACAGCCGCATCTCCGCGGCGCACGCCGGACACGACTCCAGGTGACTCTGCTGGCGGACGTCGCCCCGGCCCTCCAGCAGCGCCTCCAACTCCTCCGGTTGCAGGCACTCGCCGGGGGCGCGTGCCGCACGAGACCAAAACTCAGCTCTCTCTTGCCGATTCATTTCGCGCTCTCCACCGCCGCGCGGTCTCCTGTAACTTCCTCCGGGCACTGACAATGTAAGCCTTAGCACCGCTTGCATTCGTCAATCCCAACATTTTCGTAATCGCATCCAGCGGAACTTCCTCGGCGTAATGCAGCGTAAAAACCTGCCGTTCGGTTTCGTCCAGGGAGTTCCGGATCCATTCGTGCGCCAGCCGGATCTGGTCGGCGCGCGCCAGCCGGTCTTCGGCCGGTTCCTCGTCTCGCGGGTCCGCCAGGAAGGCCAGTGCCTCCTCGCCGTCGATCAAGGCCTCGGCCGCCTGGCTCTTCAGCGAGTTGTAGCAATGATTCCGGCTGATGGTGTAGAGCCAGGTGGTGAACTTCGACGCTCCTTGAAAGGAGCCCAAATGCCGCCACGCCGAGGTTAAGACTTCTTGAGCTAAATCCGCCGCCCGCTCCGGGTCCCGTGTATATCGAAGACACCAAAGGGATACCCGGCGGAAATGCCGCTGGAAAAGTTCGTTCAGAGCTTCCGCCGAGGCCGCTGACGCCGGCGCCAGACGGCTCCGTGCAATCAGCTCTTCGTCGCTGAATGGCTGCATCGAAGTCGAAAGGAATCCGGCGTACCATAACTTCTCCGCCCTTAAACGAGTTGGACAGCCCGATGGATGGGTCGGAACGGCTTTTACCGGAACCTCTTTGTATTGTACGGGACGGCGAGGGGTTGCTAGAATCGTCATGGCGGTACCGGGCCTGTTACGCCAAAGCGCAGGGCCCAAAGCCGCGGTAGTACAGACTCCCGAAATCCTCAGGAGAAGTTGTCATGAACCTCCGTCCGTTGCATGATCGTGTGCTTGTAAAGCGCCTGGAAGAAGGCGAGCAGAACATCGGCGGGATTATCATCCCTGACAGCGCCAAGGAAAAACCGCAGCGTGCGGAAGTCGTCGCGGTCGGCGGCGGCAAGCTGCTCGACAGCGGCGAACGCGCTGCTTTGGACGTCAAAGCCGGGGACACAATTCTCTTTGGGAAGTACTCCGGCTCGGAAGTGAAAATCGACGGGCAGGAATACCTCATCCTTCGCGAGGACGAAATCCTCGCGGTTCTCGGGTAGACTCTGCCAACCTGGCACTAAAGCCACCTCAGGAGCGTCCAATTCCATGACGATGATTCGACTCGCCCGCCTGCTGGCCCTCGGCGGCCTCGCCGTTTTTGCTTCCGGCATTCTTTCCGCCCAAACGAAGGTTGGCATTATCAGCCTGCAGAAGTCCCTTGAAAACTGCGCCGAGGTAAAGGCCGCGCAAGCCGATCTCGAAGCCCGCTACAAGCCCCGCGGCGAGCGCATCGCCCAATTGGAACGGGATGTGAACAAGCTGCAGCAGGAGGCCGAAACCAACCAGGCCAAATACACGGAAGCGGCAATGAATGACCTGCTGATGAATATCCAGCGGAAGCAGCGCGACTTGCAGCGCCAGCAGGAACTGTTTCAGGGCGACCTGAATCGTGAACGCAGCGAATTGCTCAACAAGTTTGGCACCCGCATGCAGGATGTCATCAAGAAGCTCGCCGAAGAGAAGGGCTTCGACATCGTCATCGACGTGACGAACCTGCTGTATTACAAACCGGCGATCGACCTGTCGGCCGAAGCCACAACCGCCTACGACAAGGCATTTCCCGCGAAAAAATAACCTTGGCTGAGTTTCTTGAAGGCTACGGCGAAAAAGATGCGCGGCGTGAGCGGCGCACACGAAACATCATCATCGGCGTCGTAGCCTTGCTCATCGCCGGTACCGCGCTGTATTTCATGTTCCGGAACTGGCGCGAAGAGCGCCAGTACAAGGCCTTCATCGAGTTCCTCGAAAAGAAGGATTACAACGGCGCGTACCGCCTGTGGGGCTGCGACCCGGCGAATCCGTGCCGCGACTACAGCATGCCCAAATTCCTGGAGGACTGGGGACCGGCGAGCGGCCACACTGACATCCAGAAGGTGGCTAAGGCCAAGACCCTAACTTGCGGCTCGGGCATTATCAAGGTAATGGAGTTTAATCCCGCGGACCAGATGACGATCTGGATCGACAAAAAGGACCAGATCGTCAGCTTTTCACCGTGGGGGCCCAGTTGCCGCCAGCCCATCGTTACCACCCCCCGCTGACGGGACAACGTGTTCTCCCCAACGTCGCCTTGGGACATTTTGTCCCCGATAAGAAAGAATTCAACAAGGGTCTATTACTAAAGGCCGGAGTGGGCTAAATTAGTGATGATTGTGTTGTTCTTTGAAAACCTGTCTGCCTAGTACGATTGGCGCCAGTGGCACAGGAGTTGCAGTCCTTCAAGTCGCATGTGGTTGATTTCGATGAACCCAGCGCATACCGGACTCGGTACTTCTGTTCTACGAGGAGACCTCAGATCCTCATGGCGATGACCGTATCCGGGCGAATGATTTGGTTCGGAGGGAGTGAAGAAATGACGGTGTCAGGGCCAGCACCGCACGATTTGCTTCCCCAATTCAACAAGCTTATCACCGAGCTGTTGCGGGGGAAGTTACACAGAAACACGTTCCAGCCATGGGAGATCGACATCCTGCTGGACATTGAGGGCTGCCAGCTTCGCGATGCCAACCGTCGCGAAACGCTGCGGCGCTATCAAAAAGCTGCCAACAAGCATCTTGAAAAAGGCGCACCCAGCCTCTTGAAACTTTCGGAGTACCTGGAAAAAAACCGGCAGGCGGCGCTCGCTCGCAAAGCGCGGGAGAATACTGATTTCGCCATGGAATTCAGCGCGCAGGTCTGACTCTGAGATATCCTGAAAATTAGGGAGTTTTCAGAGAATGGGCTGCGGCGGCGTCGTACCTCCACCGAAAC
>Ga0335084_10003512_pt1 | contig 15293 bp, 13 predicted proteins | sample Lox_Sample_44_FD_206721 | JGI IMG/M metagenome (GOLD analysis project Ga0335084, IMG submission 206721) | Soil microbial communities from Loxahatchee National Wildlife Refuge, Florida, United States - Lox_Sample_4.4 | ecosystem: Environmental > Terrestrial > Soil > Wetlands | place: USA...
AGCGACCGCACCTCTGGCACGTCCCCATCCAGATCTCAAGGTTCTGCCGCAAATCCGCGATCTTCGGCGAGGCGATCTCATATTCATGGCTCATGGTGATGGCCTTCTCCGGGCAAAGATCAGCACAGCGTCCGCAGTAGGTGCATCTGCGGCCCAGGTACATCACGACGCGCATCTCCTGGCAGGGGTCCGCGATCAGAATCTCACGGGCCGGGCAGTTATTGGCGCAGCCCGCACAACCGATACATTTCTCAGGTTGAAACACAGGCCGCCCCCTGAAGCGTTCCGGGACCGGGCGCGGATCGATGGGATAGGTCAGGGTAACGCGGCCTGCCCTCAGGCTGAGCATGGTTTCCTTGATCTTGCTGAGAAGATACACGGTCCCTCCTTAGGATTCGAACACGGCCAGCAAAAGCGCCAGCAGGGCGAAGACAAACAGCATAGCGTAATAGCGGACGACCTGATCGATACGGTAACGGGCATGCGTGGCGGCGATCACGGTAACGATCAGGACGAGCACGGCCTGTTCGGCCAAAAAAACCACGAGGTCCGTCGCGTAATAACCCGTTGCTATGCGGGGAACGAAGAGCCCAATGAATAGGGCCGTATACAAGAACATCTTTGCCATCCGGGTGTATTTGAACAGAGCCAGTTTCGGGCCAGAGTACTCGACGAGGGGACCTTCCATAATCTCGGTCTCGGCCTCCGTCACGTCGAAGGGCATCCGTCCCACGAAGGCCTGGAGGGCGAAGGCAACCACCCCGAGGATGAGAACGCGCGACCAGAGAAGGCCAGAGCCCGTGTAGACTGCTTCGCCCAATATGGCGTCGAGCCTCAGGGAGTCGGCGTGGACCGAGGACACGATGATCGCAATCGCCAGGAGGGGTTCGAGTGTCATCATGGCCATCATCTCGCGGCTCATGCCCACGAGCGAATAGGTGGAACCCGCTGCTAATCCTGCCAGCAGAATCGATATGCCCGCGAGCGTCAGCAGGTAGATGAGCAGGATCGAATCCGCGTATCCCGACAAGGGAGCGGACGTTCCCATGGGAATGAGCAGGGCGACGGACAGGATGGCCGAGAACGAGAGGAGTGCCGAGAACCTTTGCATGACAGGGGAATCCCCCACTTCAATATCTTCTTTGATCAGCAGCTTCATGAGATCCATATAGGATTGCGTGATGGGCGGACCCTTGCGGGATTGGACCACCGCCGTGACCTTCCGGGTCATGCCGTCGAACAGGGGTGCAATCAGCAGCACCAGGGCAAGGTTCATGATCGAGAAAAAGAAGGCCGTCAGAAGCCCCTTCATGATCTTCTCCTTCGGATCTTTGCTGTGCTCCGCACGAGTTCCTCCTGGCTCCAGAGCCTGATCTCGCCCGTCCTGAGGTCCAGGATCTCCAGGCGGTCCGTGCACGAAAAGCAGGGGTCGATGCTGCCCAGCGAGATGGTCATGTCTGCCAGACGCTGATCCTTGATCATGGCAGGGATGCCCTGAAGGTTCTGGTACGTTGGCGCCCGCACGCGCCAGCGTCGCGGCCGATTCCCCTCCCCTGTAACGGCAAAGTGGTGGGCCTCTCCGCGCGGAGCCTCGACCGAGGATGTCCCAATACGGCCCGCGGGCAATTCCCCTGCGGGCTCGGCCTGGATGGGCCCCTGGGGCATCTTTTCGAGGCACTGCCGTATGATCTTGATCGACTCGAACACTTCGAGGATACGAACCACGATCCGTGACCAGACGTCCCCGCCTTCTTGCGTGATGACATTGAATTCGACCTTGTCGTACGCCGCGTACGGGTGGTCCCGTCTCACGTCGATATTCATGCCCGAAGCCCTGGCTACCGGCCCGAGCAGGGAAAAATCCTTGACGAGTTTCTTGTCAGCGACGCCGACGCCTTTCGATCGGGCCATGATGTTCCGGTCGCCCTTCACCGCATCAAAAACACCCTTCCATTCCCTCTCGATCTGGTCGAGCACCTCTTTGATCTCTGCACCCAACTCGGCCGTGATATCCCAGCGCACGCCACCGATGAGGCAGAGCGCATAGGTTTTGCGGTTCCCTGTAATCTTCTCCGCCAGCCACATGACGGGTTCCCGGATTCGGAAGCTCTGCATAAAGAGCGTATCGAACCCGAGGATGTGAGCCGCGAGCCCGACCCAGAGGGCATGACTGTGGAGACGCTCAATTTCAAGCATGATACTCCGGATGAATTCAGCCCGTGGCGTGGGTTTGATGGCCGCCGCCTGTTCAATGGCTTGGGCGTACGTAACGGAGTGGACGCATCCGCAGATCCCGCAGATCCGTTCTGCCAGCATGGGGATCTCGTTATAGGTCATGACGGAATCGGCCAGCTTCTCGATACCGCGGTGAACCATGAATCCACGATATTCGCAGCCCCGAACAAATTCTCCTTCCACATACAATCTGAAATGGGAAGGTTCGTCGAGGGTGGGATGAAAAGGGCCGAAGGGGACGACCGTCGTCCCCGGAGGAGGATCGTCGAAGGGATAGGTCTTGGTATCGTCGAAACTTTCGGGCACGTAGTTCCAGGAAATATCCTTCCGCAGAGGATGAAGGCCTTCGGGCCAGCCGTCTGGAAGAACCAGCCGCTTGGGGTTAGGACACCCCTCCGCCGTGATGCCGACGAGATCCCGCATCTCGCGTTCTGACCAGTTGGCCGCGGGAATCGTGTCTGAAATACAGGGAACTCTCGGATCGGACGCCGAGGCCGGCACGATCAGGCTCAGGAGGACATTCTCTTTGTCGAAAGCAAAATCATGGACCACGATGAAATCGCCGGAATAAGGTCTGTCGTCCATGCCGATACCCACACAGTAACGTGCGTCAAGATCACGGAAAAGAATATTCGCCAGGACCTTGAGGGAGTCGGGATGGACGAAAACCAGGAGTCTGTTGTCCGCAGGGATATCTGCACGCGTGATCGACGTTCCGTAATTCTCTCTTATCTTGTTTAAGATGTCATGAGACCCCATGAATGTCCCTGCCTTGTGAAGGTTGCTTTCTGCCGAACAGCCCCTTCACTTCTCCGTATAGGTTGTGGGCGCCGTAGCGGTGGACATCTGCTTCCCGGTCGTATCCGCAGAGCCAGATGTCTGCTTTGCGTCTCTTCGCTCCGCCGAGCCTTGCGAACAGAGCCCCCAGGATCATCAGAAGGATGAAGATTCCCGCCGTCAGAAGGGGAACGAAGACAGCAGAACCCGCGACGGGATCCAGGCCGGTCAGAAGTCCCGGGAAATTGGCGTGAACAGGAGGCAGAAGCTTGGAGATTCCTTGCGGACCTGAAGCCAGCGCAGCGTCGAACAGAAGATACCCTGCCCCGGGAAAGAGGCCGAGGAACAGGCACGTCGCCGCGAGAAGAACCTGTGGAACCTGCATGCACAAACCCACCTCGAGGCGATGCCCGGCGCTGACACGGTCGCCAATCGTCCTGCTCACCCGCGTTAGGAAACTGGAGCCGAAGAATTTCATGAACGACGCAAGGGTCAAGACGCTCGTGAGGATGCCAAACAGTCCACAGACCGCCAGCAACCCGGCTGTCTTTCCGCCAAGGATTGTCGCTACGTAGATACTCCACTTGCTTGCGAATCCGTTGAAGAGCGGAACGCCCGCAATGGAGAAGGAAGCGATGAGGCAGGTGACCGCCGTCAGGGGCATGTACCGGATGAGCCCTCCGAGTTTGTTCAGGTTCTGCGTGTCCGAAGCAGACAGGATGGAGCCGGCGTTGAGGAAGAGCAGGCTCTTGAAAAGGGCATGATTGACCGTATGGAACAGCGCCCCGAGAAGGGCGATCACGGCCAGGTCGATTGCGCCCGGACCGCCGGGCAGCAGAATGAGACAGGCGCCAAGGCCGAGGACGATATATCCGATCTGGCCGATGCTGTGGAACGCAAGCAGTCTCTTGGTTTGTTCCTGTTTCAGGGCCTGGAACGTCCCCAAGACAAGAGTGACGGTCCCGAAGGCGGCCAGCAGCCATCCCCAGAAGGTCGGAGAAAACCCGTAAACCGACGCGTTGGGAAGGAGCCAGAAGAAGGTCCTCATCAGCCCGTAGATGCCTGTCTTGATCATCACCCCCGAAAGGAGGGCGCTCACGGGCGACGGGGCCGCGGGGTGTGCGTCGGGAAGCCAGGCCAATCCGAAAGGCCAGATCCCGGCCTTGATCCCGAAACCCACAAACATCAGCGCCAGGGCGGGGAAAAGCGCATGGGGCGTCGCCCCTGCTGCGGTGATCCGTTCCCGCAACGTCTCGAAATCGAATTTCGGCAGGCCCGCGATATTTTCGGGAACGGTGCCCGTATAGACCAGGACAGCCGAGCCCGCCATGACCAGAAGGCACGCGATTTCCATCATAATGAGGTACTTATTCGCAGCCTGGATGTTCTCGGGTTTCTTGTACTCGTAGCGGATGAGGGCGAAAGAGGGAATCGTCATGATCTGCCAGAAGACGAAGAAGAAGACCATTGTGTCCGTGACGGTGACGATGCCATACATGCCCATCACGAAGAGCAAGAACCACGGGTAGTACCTGGCTACGCCGTATTCTGCGTAGTGTTCCATGTGCTTAATGGAGTAGAGTGCAGCGAGGATCGCGATGATAGAGATGAGCGCGAGGAAGATGGAGCCAAGGCCGTCGAGAGAAAACCGGAGGACCGAGCCCCAGATTTCAATTTCCGGGAAGGCAACGGTGGACGAGCCGTAGAGGATGGTCCATACCGAGGCCCAGAGGGTGAGGATGCCGGCTGCGGTCGTGACGAGGAACGTAAACCAGCCCGCAAGTTCCCTGCTCCTCCACGAATGCCCCATCGAGGCTAGGGAGCCGGCGGTGCAAAGCAACATCGCATAGAGCACGGCGTACATGGGTGTTAGTGGCATACTCTTTCCCTCTTTAGGGTTTCTCTCACAGATCTTTTCGCTGACGGTAAGAGTTCTATGAGCATCCTCAGGGTTTCCTTCACGGCCGCGGACATCGGGGTGTCCATTTTGGTCGAAGCAGGGCACACTCCGAGAAGCCAGACCCTTGTTCCGATTGCTGAACCGATGACTCCGGCCAGGATCCCGAGGGAATATTTGTGGGTCGAGACCTGGGGGAATGCGCTTTTGATCTGAGCCGCATCCATTAACACGACCGACCCGGGCTCAGCGCCTGAGAAAACTGCGTCAAGAAAAACGACGCTGTCATACTGTCCCTTTTCGAGAACAGTCATATAGTTCTCCGGCGTTGAACCTGCGATCAAGACATTTTCAACTCCGGCTTCCCCGAGCGCTTCTGCCAGTCTGACCCCAAAACCGTCGTCACCCCGGTCCGTGTTGCCGATCCCCAGGAACGCGGTCCTGCCTCTCAGCACCTCCGCGAGAGTTGAAGAGATATCCTCCATCAAATGACCTCTCCGAGCTTGTGGATCTGTTCCAGTGTAAAAACCGGCCCGTCCGTGCAGACATAGGCTAGGCCGATACAGCAGTGGCCGCATTTCCCGACGCCGCATTTCATATAACGTTCGAGCGTCGAGACGATGTTCCCGTCCTCGTACCCTAGGTTCTTCAGGTCCGCGAGGACGAAACGGAACATGATCGGCGGGCCGCAGACAAAGACCGTCGTGTTATCCACAGGCATCTCAACACTGGGTTTCTTGAACAAGCTGCCGACCACACCCACGTGTTCCTTCCAGGTCTCATCCGCCCGGTCAACACTGAGATGACACTCAAACCCCGGGTCTGCCCGCCATTCCTTCAGGTTCTCCGTATACATGAGTTCCTTGGGCGTCCGTGAACCGTAGAAGACCTGTATTTTCTTGAACTTTTCACGGTGATCTAGAGCATAGATAATGACGGACCGCAGAGGGATGAGGCCAATGCCGCCAGCTACGATGATGAGGTTTCGTCCGTAATAGTCCTTCATAGGAAAACCGTTGCCGTAGGGCCCTCGGACGCCGAACCGGTCGCCCGGTTTCAGACGATGCATGGCTGCCGTGACCTTGCCGACCCGGCGCGAGGTGAAGAAGAATCTCTCCTCCGTTGGCGACGGAGGCAAGGAAAGGGCCATTTCGCCCGAGCCGAGGATCGAAACCATGGCAAATTGCCCTGGCATGAAGTTCCTGAACTCTTCCTGGTTTTTGGGATCTTCGAAATGCCAGTAGAACGTCTTGACGTCTACGATCTCTTCACGGATTTCGTCGAGCATTGCGATCGAGGGCTGATAGACGTTGTGCTTCAAGCCGTTCATGATCTCTCCACCTTCTTCGCCGCTGCGGTCTCCCGTCGGAGGATCTCTACGACTGCGGGCATTCCTACCCCGCCGTGACAGACCCGCGTACAGCGTCCGCAACCCACGCAGGCCATGGTGAATTCCTTCTGGATGACGAGATGCTCAAGTTTGTGAAAGAACCTGCGATTGCGTCGATCGTGGACGGCCCTGCGGGGATTGTGTCCTCCGGCCATCCTCGTAAAACCGCTCAGGGCGCAGGAATCCCACATACGAACTCTCTCCCAAGTCCCGGACCCCGTCTCGCGATCCGCGACCGTGAAACAGGAGCAGGTCGGGCAGACGTAGCTGCAGCCGCCGCATTCGAGGCAGCGGTCCCCGATATGTTTCCAGGTGGCTTCTTCGATCCCCCCTTGGGTGATAAATTTCGTGGCAGCCGAATACCAGCTGGTTGCAAGCTTAAAGCGTTTTCTCACCTGCTCGAGCAGGTCTCGCCTTCGTGTCACGTGTTCCTGACCCGCCTTGCGGAAGAAGGGCTGGGAGAAAAGAGCCTCGCCCGCGGGCGTTCCGGCCACAGCAAGAATTTCTCCCCTTTTATTGTGCAGGTCCATCAGCTGAAGGTCGAAATGGTCCCGGGCAGCAGGACCCGCATCCGCACAGATGCAGAAGCAGTCATTATCGATGTCTTTCTCCATGTCCGTGCAGACCATGTTCACGAGGAAGAGACGGCTCCGCAGAGCATCGTAATAATCGTCCTTGAACGTGTTGCCCAGGTAGAAACGATCGAGGTGAAAGATGCCTTCGATGTCGCAGGAACGGATACCGATGACGGCGACCTTCGATTCATCCCGGATCTCCTCAACGGAGGGCTTGTCTCCGTCCCCTATTCTGAAGAGCTTTTGGATGTGCGGAAACACGTAGCGTTTGGGGGGATAGTAAGGGTTCGCGAGATGGAGGGCAACGGCCCCGCGGTTCAAATCCGTCACCTCGTCAAAGAAGGAGTCACGCCCCTTGCCTTCGAAGGGCGCGACGACCTTGTAGTCGTTCCTCAGATGGTCGACAAAGTAGATAATGTCATCCCTGTGTATGAGACGTCCCTTCATGTCAGACCGCCTTCTCGACCCGGACGCGGACCGTACGACCTTCAACCGGACCACCGCTGCCCCGGAGGCGACGCGCCACGTCCTCAAGGAAATAAGGCACGTAAATCACTCTTTGCCTCACCTCTGCCGTCACGCGGACCGTGGCTGTCGCCTGTCCCTCAGGAACGAAGAGCCGCACTTTCTCGCCGTCACGGACGTTCAGCGATCTCGCGTCGTCCGGGTTCATCTCGACGAAGCCTTCGGGATAGTCGAGCAGCAGGATGCCGTATTCGCGTTTCAGAGTCTCGCTGTGCTGGACCAACTCGTTCTGATGCCAGTAATAGAGCGAATGACCGAACCAGAGGAGGAAAGGGAATTTTGTCTGGTCCGGCTCCCAGGGAAAGACCGGACTCATGGGAGATCCCATCTCTTCGAGGAGCCCCAAGGCGAGGAGGAATTGATGTTCGAAACGGAAAGAATGGACTTTTTCGCCATTGGCGAATAGATAGGGAGTGCCCAGAGGTTTCTCCTTCGTGCAGGGCCACTGCCTCCCGTATTCATGGGTGAGGTTGTCGATGGTCACACCGGAATAGGCGGGGACGAGGGAAGCAACCTCGGCCATCACATCCTCGGAAGAAGCGAATCCCCATTTCGCTCCCATGCGCTTTGCCACTTCCGCGACTTGCTCCCACGCAGAAGTCAAACCCGACGGAGGCTCGACGGTCTTTACAGCCGCCTGAATGCGCCGCTCCGTGCTCGTGAACGTAACGGTTTCTTCGCCGTACGCCGCAGTGGGCAAGACGACGTCGGCATACTCCGCCGTACGGGTCAGGAAGAGGTTTTGGAGGACGACGAATTCCATGCGATCGAGGGCGACCCCCGCGTCACAGTACGTGGCGGAGACGACGGGATTATGACGGTCGAGCCAGAGGGCCTTGAGCCCGCCTGTTTCACTAAGCATGCCGGCGGTCTCAAGCCCTTTCGTTTCAGGGACGTTGATGTTCCATCTTCTTGCAAAGCGCTCGCGGGCGGACGGATCGTTCGCATCGGCGTAGCCTGGGAGATATCGCGGAAGGACTCCCATATCACATCCGCCCTGGAGGTTGTTGTGCTCTGCCAGGGGCATAATCCCCGAACCGTGCCTGCCAAGGTTGCCTGTGAGGAGGACGAGGTTGACCATGGCATGGAGGTGTTTCTTACCGCGGGCCTCCGCGCCTGTGGAGTAGAGCAACACACCTGGCTTCAGGGTCGCGAATTGGGCCGCCGCTTCTTCAATGAGTAAGGGGGGAACATCGCAGCGTCGTGCCGCGAGGAGAAGGTCGAAGGACTGTATGTTCTGCAGAAAATGCTCATAACCTTCGCAGTGGGAACGGATGAAGGCAAGGTCCATGATCCCGCGGTCGACGATGACTTTGGCCATGGCCGCATAGAGGAAGGCCTCCGTTCCGGGTCGGATGTGAAGGAAGATATCCGCCTGTTCCGCGACCTTGTGCCGCCGCGCTCCGACGACAATCAGCTTCGCGCCACCCAGCTTGGAGCGAAGGATGACGCCGCCGACGGTGGGGAGCTGTTGGCCCACATCGATCTCGTTCAGGATAATCACCTTGCTGTCGAGAAGTTCGCCGATGGAGTTCGTGGCGGCGGGCACGCCGATCATTTCCCGAAGGACCTCGACGCTGTTCGTACGGTATAGGCTCGTGCCCTGGTCTACATTGTTGGTGCCGATCACCGTGCGGGCAAACTTCTGGAGAATGTATCCGTCTTCGTTCGCGCAGCGCGCGGAGTTGATGAATCCGATGGAATCGGGACCGTATTGATTACGGATCTCTGCCAGCCGTGAAGCGACTGTGTCGTATGCTTCATTCCAACTCACGGGCCCAAGGCTTCCGTTCTTGCGGACAAGAGGGGTGAGAAGACGATCAGGAGAGCCGGCAACCTCATGGACATGCCAGCCCCGGACGCAGATTCGTCCCTGGTTGGCAGGGTGGGACATGCTGGGGTAAGTCCCGGTGATCTCGTTGCCCGTCGTCTCCAGGTAGATGCCGCAGCCTACACCGCAGAACGTGCATGTCGTCAGGGAATGGCTCACGGAGCGTTCCTCCTGGTTACCACCCTTCTTTCGTGAAGAATGGGGTTACTCTCTTCGCCGGCCTACCCCCTCAAGATACTGTTCCACCATTCTTTAATGAAGAACACTGATTCCCGCCCATTCTCGGCGCTGTAGACGAGGTCGCCATCGGGGGTGCATAATCGTGAGAACGCGGTCGGGTGCTCCCTTGCAAGCCACGCGACAAAGGCTTGCAGCCTTTGCCTGATTCTGCGAGAAGCTTCTTCTTCGACGGTCGCAACGAACTGCTGAATCCGTCCTTCTTTCAGTGAAATGATGCACGACGTGTAGAAGACATTATCGATCCCCATGGCCTTCAACCTGTCATTTCGCGCGAAAAGCTGGCAGGTCAATCCATTGCCGTGGGGAACAAAATTGGTAAAGCGAAGCTCTGTGTTCGCTCCGGCATCGTATTCGAAAACTTTGCTGATCTTCTCCTTACCGGAGAGAGTGGAATGGCCGATGATCTGAAACTGAGCGTCCTCGTTAAACAGGTCCAAAAAATCGTTCACCCTGTACCGATCCGTTAGGGCCCGAAGCTGCTGCACCATGCTCAGAACGTCTCCCTGGCTGTCCATGAGATTTCATCCTTTCTTACGGGGCCAAATGATAGCCATTTCTCCGTTCTCCGGAGGGCTGAGTCAAAAAGAACTTAGGTTTATTCCAGGAAGAAGCTTGGTCAAAGATTTTGATTTTGTACAGTAGTGCATTTTTTTTCTATGCATTACCACGGTAAAAAATCGATGTCAATGCGCAGGAGTATAGCAAAACCTGTACAATATGCTATCAAGAGAGGTACAAAAGGCGTGCAAAACGTGATCAAATCCTCTACAAAACTGAGGCATTGGCAGGGCGATCTAAATCAAAAATCCGATGGCATCTTATTGTGATGCTCCAAAAAAAGAGAAACCGAAATTTCAGGAACTCCGTTAAAATACTTGATCGGGATATGGTATTTCTTCGCTCTTTTTTTTGCGGTCCTCCTGTCCATAACACGCATCGCCTGACAGATCTCCTTCCATCCTCTGAGAATCAGTCTCTGGTCATTCATAGAACCCCTCCGTTTCCAATCCCAGCTCAACCCGCGAAAAAGAACGTCACTTAAACATTTCGGCTTCCCTAACTGCCAAGGCCAGGATATAAGAAATCAATCCAAGAACATTCTCCCTGGCCATCTAAAAGCCGGAGATTTTGATGTGAATTTTTGAACAAGAAATTTGGATCGTGATTGGGGTTAATTCTGTGGAGAATTATCCGTTTCCCGATGTTGCCCGAGAGGGAGGTCCAGCATTCTGTGCTGGTCACGCGGATCATGGAAGACCCACATGGGATGGCCTAAGCAAAGGCCGATATGCAACATCAGAATAATAGCAAAAGCAGAGAGCGGCGGACCAATATCTGAGCTAGGTTGGAGTTCTTCAGTAATAAACCGAAAAATGAAACGGAGGATGAGGTTTTCGAGTGCCGCTGACTGGCAAGGGTGTAATAACGTGTCTCTTCTTCAAGATCGAAAGAGGTAATCCAAACTAAATCATCCATCTTGTGCCTCGGTTATGAAATCGCCACTTGTTGAAGGTTTCCCGGAAGTCTGTCCGAAACTTTTTTCGAAGCCTTATGGCGCCAATCAATTCCCGCTTCACGAAAAGGTGAAATCAAAATTGTGAAAGAGTCGAGTCTTGTTTTTTGCTCCTCCTTTCTGTCGAACTTATTCAAATGATGTATGTTTTTCTTATCGGGAGGTGTATACTTTTTATATTCGTCTTCAAAATACCACAATAAAATATTTTGTCAAGAACTATTTTTTGGCCAAATTGGTTTCGATACTCTTTAACGAAGATATTTCATATGATCTTAAGTAATTGAATTCAAATAGCAATTCTTTCAACGAAAAAAGCCCCCGCATCCCTCATGTCTCGGCATGACCCTCCATTCGCCCATCAGTTCAAGAATACTTGGTACTCAGCCGAGAAATACAGGGTCCAATGTATGGTCATTCTTTTCCGACTTGGATAGAATGGTATCTCTCATTCACCGGCTCAAATCTTTCGGGTCCCGGCCGAAAGGAGAGAACCACAGGAGGAAGCATGAAAAAGATTAATTCGAATCCTGAAATGATTTATCGAATTCTCGGCAGCACGGGAGAAACGGTCTCGGCGATCGGCGTGGGAGGCTTTCATCTTGGTTCTGAGAAGGTCGATGAGCGGCTCAGCATTCGCATCGTTCGCACCGCGATTGACCGCGGCATTAATTTTCTCGATAACTGTTGGGATTACAATGAAGGCGCCAGCGAGATTCGCATGGGCGAGGCACTACGCGATGGCTATCGGGACAAGGTCTTTCTTATGACAAAGATCGATGGCCGGTCGAGGAAGGAGGCGGAAAAGCAGCTGGATGAATCGCTGCGTCGCCTCAAGGTGGATCATATCGATCTCGTCCAGCACCATGAGGTCCTCCGGTACGAAGACCCCCACAGGATCTTCGACGAAGAGGGAGCCAATGCGGCGCTGGTCGAAGCACGCAAGGCCGGGAAACTCCGCTACATCGGGTTCACAGGGCACAAGGACCCGCGCATCCATCTTTATATGCTCGAAATCGCGGCGAAGCACGGCTTCAAATTCGATACGGTCCAAATGCCGCTCAACGTCATGGACGCTCACTACCGAAGCTTCGAAAAAGAAGTCTTGCCAGAGCTGGTCAAGCAAAAAATCGGCGTTCTCGGCATGAAGAGCATGGCAAACCGTATTCTTCTGAAGTCGAACACGGTGACACCCTTGGAGTGCCTGCACTATGCCTTGAATTTGCCCACGTCGGTCGTGATCACGGGAATCGACAGCATGAAAATCCTCGATCAAGCTTTCGAGGCGGCGCGCACGTTCCGTCCCATGAACCAACGGGAAGCAAGATCATTGCTGGCCAAAACACGGAAGGTGGCGATGAGCGGCGAGTTCGAGCCTTTCAAGACAACTTCTCTCTTTGACGGCACCGCCCAGCACCCGGAGTGGCTTGGAGAGGAACCGCAGCGCGTGCAAAAAATAAAGAGCGGATAGGCGGGCGTAGTGCGCTTTAGCGTCGATAAATGCCTACGGGCCTGGTTGGCGGAAATTGTGCAAGCGGACTCGAAGCGGCCTGTTCCGGCGTTCAACGGAAGGAAGGAACAACCAAACCTTTATTTTTTGACAATTCCCTGCTAACATACAACGAAGAGTTTGATGAATCATCTCTCAAATTTCTCTCGTCGAGGAGGGCGCTGACCCAATGCAAGGGGTAACCGACAAGTCTGCGAAAAAAATTCCTATCAGTTTCTTCGCCTATCTGCTCTTCCTTCTGTTTGTTTTCTTTCTTTCCTCCCGTTCCAATGCCTTCGCCCGAGTGATCACCTCCGAGGCAGCCGTCGTCATGGACGCATCCACGGGGGAGATCCTCTATGGAAAAAATTCGGATAACTTGCTTCTTCCCGCGAGTACCGTAAAGTTGATGACGGCAATCATCGTTATGGAAAAAGCGGATCTTTCGGATACCGTCACGATCAGTCCGAAAGCTTCGCACACGCCTTCTCTCAAATCGGGTTTCAAAAAAGGGGATAAGGTGACGATTGAAGCGCTCCTTTATGCGGCACTCCTTAAATCTGCCAATGATGCTGCCGTTGCTCTCTCGGAAGCCGTCGCCGGCTCGGAAGATTCTTTCGTATTTCTCATGAATCAAAAGGCGGCTTCTATCGGCGCGGAGAAGACGAGGTTCATCAACGCAACCGGTCTTCCGGGGAGCGGCCAGTACATTACGGCCTCGGATTTATCCAGGATTATGAGGCATGTGTTGAATTTTCCAAAATTAAGAGAGATCCTTGCAACTCCCGCGGCCGAGGTGTCGACGGAAAGAGGGAAGGTCATCCGCCTTAGAAACACGGACAAGCTTTTATCGTACGACGAGGAAGTGATCGGAGGAAAAACAGGCTATACCAATGGGGCAAAGCATTGTTTTGTCTTCGCAGCAGAACGGAACAAGAAGACGATTATTGTCTCGCTTCTTGGAAGTCCGAGCCGAAGGACCCTATGGAAGGACGCGAAAGAATTGGCTGACAAAGGCTTCCAGATCATGGGCAGCGGGGAACCAAAAGATTCGAATCAGTGAGGCGGGCTCAGGAGTTCGGAGAGAACATCACCGAGTCATATGTTTACGCCTTCCCCCCGGAGGACCGCACTTACTTTTTCGAACATAGACAGATCATCAAACCTTCTCCAATCGCTTCACTTCCACCGAATTTGTAAAGAGCCCTATGCAACATATTTTGTTGCATGAAATAGCAAAAGGGGACAGAAGAAAAAGGAAAAGCGACTCATTCTCTATGGAACGCAACCGATTCAAGGAGGCTCTTCTTGAAAGGAAAGAATTCATCTATACGCTGGAGCTGGTCCCAGGAAGAGGATCGCGAGGAAAAACCCAGGATGAGGTTATCCACGTCGCCGAGAAGGCTGCCAAAGCGAAGCTCATCCACGCTTTGTCCATCACGGACAACCCGGGAGGCCACCCTGCCCTCTCGCCCAACATGCTCGGCCTTGAAATTTCCCGCCTCGGCCTCGATCCCCTGATCCACTTCACCTGTAAAGACAAGAACCGCAATCAGATCGAATCGATCCTCTACTCCCTGGATAGGAACGGACTCCCAAATCTTCTTGCGATGACCGGTGACTTTCCCCTTTATGGTTTCGAGGGAAAGGCGAAACCGGTCTTCGACCTCGATTCGGTCCAGCTTATCCACCTGATCAGCCAGATGAACCAGGGCCTCGACATTGATGGAAAGGCGCCGGGTGGCGGCGTGCGGCTCCCTCCCACCCGGTTCCTTAAGGGGTGTAACGTCTCTCCTTTCAAAAAATACGAGTCAGAAACCTTGGCTCAGTATTACAAGCTTTATAAGAAAGTGAAGGCCGGAGCCGATTTCGTTATCACCCAGCTAGGCTTTGACGCACGTAAATTTGATGAGGTTCTTCGTTTCATGCGACGAGGCGACATCCGGATTCCAATTCTCGGAAATGTCTACATCCTCAATCAGGCCGTAGCGAGAGTGATGCACCAGGGAGGCGTCCCGGGGTGCGTGGTGACGGACGGTCTCTACCGAACCTGTGAGGAGGAGGCAAAGGCGCCTGACAAAGGAAAAACGGCTCGTCTCACGCGGGCTGCGAAGCTGATCGCGGTGTTGAAAGGCATCGGCTATGATGGCGTCCACATCGGCGGACCCAATCTGACTTATGAGGATGTGGAGGCGGTCATCCGCAAGTCAGAGGAGTTTTACGAGAACTGGGGAGAGTGGGTTGGCGAGTTCTCCTTTCCCCAGAGGGATGGTTTTTATCTTTTTGAAAAAGATCCAAAAACAGGCCTGAATGCGGATGGGCCCGCGCGCGAACGAAGCCGCCCTTCAAAGGCGGTCGGGCACATGATCATGCGGCTTTTCCATCACCTGGCCTTTACTCCGGAGGCTCGTCTTTATAAATCCGCCCGGTGGTTCTTCAGGAAGATTGATGGGACCCGGTTCGAAGGCCCGGTGACTGAATTGGAATACTGGATCAAGTTCGTTAGCTCCCGCTGTCGCCGTTGCGGAGACTGCACACTCCTCGAAGTGGCCTTTCTCTGCCCTCAATCCCAATGTCCCAAGTACCTCTTTAATGGTCAGTGCGGAGGCTCATTGGAAGGGTGGTGTGAAGTTTTTCCCGGGAAGAAGAAATGTATTTACGTGCGCGCCTATGATCGCCTCAAATCCTACGGAGAAGAGGAATCCCTCAAGCAGGATTATATTCCGCCCCGTAACTGGGCATTGGATCAAATCTCTTCATGGGCCAACTATTTCCTCGGCCGCGATCATCATGGCCAGAAATAATTAGCCCTGCGGCGGGT
>Ga0335084_10003513_pt1 | contig 15293 bp, 15 predicted proteins | sample Lox_Sample_44_FD_206721 | JGI IMG/M metagenome (GOLD analysis project Ga0335084, IMG submission 206721) | Soil microbial communities from Loxahatchee National Wildlife Refuge, Florida, United States - Lox_Sample_4.4 | ecosystem: Environmental > Terrestrial > Soil > Wetlands | place: USA...
GGCACAGGGCCTCGGTGATGGCGCGTGCACGGCCCGGCGCGATACCGCTATCGACATCGAGCGCAAGCGTTGCGAGCGATTGCCAGACCATGCCCGAAGCATAGGCAAGCGACGCGCAAAGTCGAGCCCGCCGGCCGCGTCGCCGCCGGCGTCGGTCGCGTCACTTCGCCTTCGGCGGGGCTTGCACCCCGAGGTCGACGATCCACTTCCACTCGCCCTCGATCTTGCGCCATATCGAAACGTAGTTCCCCGTGCTCTGCTTGCCGCTGCCATCGCTGGCAGTCCAGCGAAAGTAGCCCCACGTGTAGGCGAGTTCGCCGCTTTTCGCTATCTCGCCGCCTTCCGGCGCCCACTCGGGGACTGCACCGCCCGACCCACGAAAGGATGCGGCGATCGCCGCGTGGCCCTTCACTGGGCCGACGCCATCGCGAAACATCATCGCGTCGGACGCGGCATACGCCACGAATGCAGCGCGCGCCCCATCGCGCAACGCCGCGGCTGCGAACGCGTGATCGGCGTTCAGCACGTCGTCCAGCGGCGCTGCGAGCGACTGAACGCGGCCGGCAATGCAGGCCGTCAATACGAGCACAACGAACCGGGTGAGCCTCACGCATCTCTCCTCCAGCGATGAGTTGCGTGAAGGGTACGGACGCGTGCCACCCCGGCCAAGCAGGTCGCGACCGAATGGCCGCCGGCACTGACAAAGCGGGCGCAGCAACGCATGCGCACCGAATGCGCGGACCGCCGGGACTTGAGCGCCTAGACTTCGGCCGCCGAGATACGATCGCGAGACGATGCTGCTAGCTTTCGAAGACGAATGGGAGACGGCCGAGCGGCTGGCCCGCGCGTGTGGCCGGCGGCCGCTGCTCATCGAAAGGCACCGGTTTCCCGACGGCGAACTCAAGCTACGCCTGCCTGCGGGGCTGCCCGAGCATGTGGTGATGCTGCGGTCGCTCGCGTGGCCGAACGAAAAACTGGTCGAACTGCTGCTCGCGACGCGCACCGCGCGCGAACTCGGGGTACGCCACCTTACGCTGGTCGCTCCGTACATGGGCTACATGCGGCAGGACATCGCGTTCGTAACCGGTGAAGCGGTCAGCCAGCGCATCGTCGGCGCCTTCCTCGCCGGGCTGTTCGATTGCGTGATCACGGTCGATCCGCACCTGCACCGGATCGACCGCCTGCAACAGGCGATTCCGCTCGAATCGGCCGTCGCCGTCTCCGCTGCGCCCGCGATCGGCCTGTTTCTGCGCGAGCACTGCTCCGGGGCGATCGTCGTCGGACCTGACGAGGAATCCGTCCAGTGGGTGCGCAAAGCCGCGCAGGCAGGCGGCCTGCAGTGGGCGGTCGCGACCAAGACGCGACGCGGTGATCGCGACGTGACGGTCGATCTGCCGGCGCAGGACGTTCGCGGGCGGGCGGTCGTGCTGCTCGACGATGTCGCGAGCACGGGAACCACGCTTGCGCGTGCCGCGCACGGTTTGCGCGCTGCCGGGGCACGCCAGATCGATGCGCTCGTCACTCATGGGCTGTTCGTCGGCGACGCACTGGCGGCGTTGGGCGCCGCCGGGGTTGGGCGCATCTGGAGCACCGACACGGTCGCTCATTCCACCAACGTGATTTCGATCGTCCCGCTGCTCGCAGCCGCGCTGGCCGCACAGCCCCGCTACCAGACTCCGAAGAACACTCCAGCGTCCTTGTGAGCCGCCGTGCCGCGCTCGACCTCGTCGAGCTCGACGGTGGTCCGCCGCTTCAACCCGCACTGCCATTCGAACAGCCGCTCGCGCAGCGCGCGGCGCACGCTCTCGTGGCGCGGATCGCGGCCAAGATCGCATAGCTCGCCTGGATCGTTCGCCAGGTCAAACAGTTGCGGCTGGAAGCCAGCCCAATGGACGTACTTCCATGCGTCGGTTCGCACCATCCACGCACGGCATTCGTCCGGCGCTCGTCCCAATGTCCGCCGCGCCGCGCGATAACTCCAGTCGAGCTCGGAGAACACGGCGTCTCGCCATGCACGGAGCGCCTCGTTGCGAATCAGCGGCAACAGCGATGCGCCTTCGACGCGGTGGCGCTCCGGTGGCAGGTCGAGCGCCGCCAGCACGGTGGGCACGACGTCGATTGCCTCGACCAGTTGCGCCAGGCGCGCTCCGCGCGGACTCGCCTGTGGATGCGCGACGATCAGCGGAACCCGCTGTACCGTATCGAAGAAGTGTTCCTTCTCGCCGAGCCAGTGGTCACCAAGGAAGTCGCCGTGGTCCGACGTGAACACCACCAGCGTGTCGTCCCAGCGTCGCAGTTCGTCCAGAAGGCGCCACACCCGTCCGAGATGATCGTCGACCTGCTTCACCAGACCCATGTAGGCGGGCCGCACGCAATCGATCACTTCATCACGCATGAAATTGGCGCATTCCTCCTGCGTGCGGTACGCGCTGAGCACCGGGTGCGGATCGGCGAGTTCGGCGCGATCGCGGTGAACCGGCAACACATCTGCCCTGGAGTAGACCGCGTGATACGGCGCAGGCGCGATGTACGGCCAGTGCGGCTTCACGTATGACAGATGCAGTGCCCACGGGCGCTCGCCCTGCGCACGGATGAAGTCGAGGGCGCGATCGGTGGTGTACGCGGTTTCGGAATGCTCCTCTTTCACCCGCGCCGGGAAGCGGGCGTTGCGCATGTGCCAGCCGTTCTGCGCGCGACCCGCGTCGTCGGTGACGGCGATCACGTAGTCGGTCCACGGATCGGCGGACGCGTAGCCACGGTCGCGCAGCCACTGTGCATAGCGCGCGCGCGGCTCGGCATGGTGGCCGTCGTGCCGTTGCTCTTCGACGAAGCTGCCGCGCGCGAGCAGGCGCCCGAGGTCGTGCGCACCATCGATTCCGAGGCGGGTCAGGCCATGCACGTCCGGCATGACATGGGTCTTGCCGATCAGGGTGAGCGCACGGCCGACGCCGCGGAGGTAGTCGCCCAGCGTCGGTTCGGCGATTGAAAGCGGTACCCGGTTCCAGGTGGCGCCGTGGCTCGAGACATAGCGCCCTGTGTAGAAGCTCATCCGCGATGGGCCGCAGACGCCGGACTGGACGAACGCACGTTCGAAAAGCGTGCCGCGCGCGGCGAGCGCATCGAGATGCGGCGTAGCGAGCCGCGGATGCCCGTAACAACCCAGGTGATCCGCCCGCAGCTGATCACACATGATGAAAAGCAGGTTGCGGACGGCCATCGGCACTCGCTAGTCGGCCTTGAATCCGGACGCCTGTATCACCGGGCCCCACCGCGCGGCATCGGCCGCCATGATGCGTGCGAACTCCTCGGAGGTCGTGCCTGTCGGCTCGAGTCCCAGGCTGGAAAGCCGCTCGCGTACGTCGGGCAGCGCAAGCGCCTTGACGATGGCGCCGTTGAGCCGGTCGACGATGGGCTTGGGTGTCCCTGCCGGCGCGTAGAAACCGAACCAGCCGAGGCCGGCGATCTCGCGGAAACCTTGCTCGATGAACGTCGGCACGTCGGGAAGTTGCGGCGCGCGCCGCATGCCGGAAACGCCGAGCACGCGGATCTTGCCGGCACGATGCAACTCGACGAGGTCGGGCAGCGTGTCCACTTCCGAGGCGATCTGGCTGCCGGCGATCGCCGTCTTCAGCGGCGCCGAGCCGTTGTACGGAACGTGCAGGAGTTCGACGCCGGTGCCCTTGCTCAGCATCACTCCGAAGAAGTGCGGCAGGCTGCCCGCCGCCGGTGAGCCGAACGCCGCATCCTTCGGGTTGGCGCGCGCCCATTTGACGAAGTCGTCGAGCGTCGCCGCGGGCGCGGTGGCGCCTGTCATCGGGCCGACCGCGAATCCGAGCTGGAAATTCGCCGCGTGCGTGATCGGCACGAAATCGCGCGTGCCGTCGTATGCGAGCTTGCGAAAGGAGAATTGCGCCAGCGTCATGACCGCGATGTTCCCGACCATGATGGTGCTGCCGTCCGCTGGCGCGCTCTTCATCGACTCGGCGGCGACCCGGCCGCCCGCGCCCACCTTGTTTTCGACGATCACCGGCACCTTCAGCTCGAGGGCGAGCTTCTCGCCGACCAGTCGGCCGACCACGTCCGCCGACCCGCCGGCGGGGTAGCCCACGACGATGCGCAGCGGTCCTTTTGGATCCTGCGCACCGGCGCTCAACGATCCCGCCAGGAGCAGCGCGGCGACCCAACCAAGATTCATTTTCGTCTCCTCCCCGGCGATGCGGGCACCTTGTCGGCGAGCCTAGCATCGCGCCGTCTGCGGACCCGAAAAACAAAAAGCCCGTCGGGAGGAACCGACGGGCTTCGCATGTCGCCCGCGCAGGGCGGGCAGACCCGTGTTACTTGATGTACTTGTTGACCAGCTTGGTCATCTCGAACATGTCGGCCTTGGCCTTGCCGAACAACGCACGCAGCTTTTCGTCCGCGTTGATCATGCGCTTCTGCACTGCATCCTGGAGCTTGTTCTTCTTGATGTAGGCCCAGATCTGCTTGGTGATCTCGGTGCGCGGCATCGGCTTGTCGCCGATGATCGCGGCCAGCGGACCGATTGGCATCTTGGGCGCCATGAAAGCCGCATTCGGCTTGCGTGCAACCTTTTTCTTTGCCGCTTTCTTCGGTGCAGCCTTCTTTGCAACCTTCTTCGCCGCCTTCTTCGGCGCCGCCTTCTTGGCCTTCGCCGGGGACTTCTTCGCCTTCTTTGCCTTCTTCATCGCCATATCGCTCTCCATGAAAGTTGAGGACTCACAGCGACAGCGTTCTCCTCTGGGATCTTCGAAAGAGCGCTCTCGTTGCGTGACGCGGATACTAAGCGAAACGACAGAGGAAGCAAGCGTTTTCAGAGGGAAAATTTGCTTTCGCGCATCAGCGTGCGCGCTTTTTCAGAGGGAAACGGACGTTTCTTCGGTGCGCTGCCCGCGCACTCGCCTCGCACACGTATACAAAATGTTGAGTTTCCCCTCTCAAAAAGGCCGATATGTTGTGTAGCTAGTAGCGCCGCGGCGTGTACACACGGCGTCGCGCCACGCGCGGGCGCAGCGCGCGACCGCCGTTTCTTCGGCGCTACGCGCGGCGCTCCCGTACCACCAGCCGTTTGGCCGGTGCGCTGTGACGGGTCTCCGCGCGGGACGCCAGCAGCGACGCGCAGGATCCACGGCGCGGCCGAGGCGACGTGACGACGCGCGGTACCGGGCTCCGGGCAAAAAAAACGCCGCCCGCAGGCGGCGTCTTCTGTAGAGCGAAGAGCTATTGGATGTTCAGGATCTTCATCGCCTTGGCGAGCGTGTCGACCGACTCCTGGTGCTTGCCGGCCTTGTGGAGCGCCTCGCCATCCGCGCGGTACTTCTTCACGTCGGCCATCTGCTCCGCCGTCAGCTTGGGATTTTTCGCCAGCGCGTCATCGATCTTCTTCATGTCGGCCGGGCAGTGAAACGCCAGCGCAGCCGTTGAGAACAGCACCGCCGCCGCAGCGGCGAGGATTTGCACACGCATGGTTCCTCCTTTGGTTTCGAAGTGCTCTTTGACGACGACAGACAGGGCTGCCACTCGCAGCGCTGCAAGTGTAATCACCACTTGCAGTTTGCTGACAAGCGCCGATCCCCGTCATGCGCTACCGACACGGCTCCAAGACGCGGAATGAAACAGCGGTCTCGGGTGCTTACGATCGCCTCCCACGAGAGAGAAACCGCCGGCCGCAATTCCCAGAGAGATTCGCGCGAGACTCGGCCGCGTTAGGCCGTTTGCGGTACGTCGCGCGAAGACAGGCTGCCTGCACGGTCAGTAGATCCGTCCGCGCGCGATCACTGCGGTCGCGAAGCGCAAGACCCCGAAGGCAACCCAGTCGCGCAGTTTGGCGAGCCAGCTACGGCGGCCGTAGTCCTGCGCCTTGATCTGTATCGCATCGGCGGCGATCGCATGCTCCAGCACGCTGCGCAGCTGCCGGCCGAATGTGGCGTCGTAGACGACCACGTTCGCTTCCCGCGCAAGAAGCAGCGAGTACGGATCGATGTTGCTCGATCCGACGGTCGCCCAGCGCTCGTCGACTACGGCCACCTTGGCGTGCAGGTAACTCGGGATGTATTCGTAGATCTCGATGCCCGTTCCCAGGAGCTGTCCGTACAGCGCGCGCTGCGCGAAGTGCTGGATCGCGTACTCGATCCTGCCCTGCAACAGCAGGCGGACGCGCACGCCGCGCGCTGCAGCGTCGCGCAGCGCGGAGCGAAAGCGGCGTCCTGGCAGGAAATAGGCATTGGCGATGACGACGTCCTCGCGGGAGCGCTCGATTGCGACCATGTAGGCTCGTTCGATCGCGCGCCGGTGGCGCAGGTTGTCGCGCAGCAGGAGCGAAGCAGCGACGCCATCCGGAAAGGCGGACAGGCGCGGTTGCATCGACATCATCGGCAACCGTCCCGAGATCTTGCGTGGATCGACGAAGGACAGGGTCCACCACAGCCGCTTGCTCGCAAGCGCGATGGCGGCGACGATCGGCCCTTCGCACATGACCGCGAAGTCGAAGCGCGGTCCGAGCCGCCCTCTTTCGCCTTCCGGCAGATTGTGATCGTCGATGATGTTGATTCCACCGACGAACGCGAGCGCCTCGTCGAACACCGCCATCTTGCGATGCAGGCGCCGCAGCAGCTTGCGTTCGAGGCGCCACCAGCGTTCGGGGCGATAGATACGCGCGTCAACGCCTTGCACGCCAAGTTCACGGACCAGCTTGCGCGCATGGTCGCCGCCGCCGTAGCCGTCGATCAGCACCTTCACGGAGACGCCGCGGCTGGCCGCGGCTGACAGCGCAGCGGCGACACGCGTTCCGATATTGTCGTCGGCAAAGATGTACGTCTCGAGCCAGATCGAACGCCGGGCGCCGTCGATCGCTGCCAGCAGTTGCGGGAAGTACTCCTCTCCGTTGACCAGCAGGCGCACCCGGTTGCCCGCGTACGTGATCGGGCGCGGCGTCAGTTCGAAGCGTGTCTCGGCCAACGGTACTTGCGCGGGTGTCGCCTGAAGCTCGACGCGCTGCGCCTTCACCGCAGCTCCAGTTCGGCGATCAACGGCACGTGGTCCGAGCGGCGCGCCCAGACGAGGCCGCCTGGCACCTCGGTACTCAGGATGCGGAATCCACGCACGTAGATCCGGTCGAGCATCAGCCAGGGCGCGAAGCTCGGGAACGTGCGGGCGACTGACGGCCCTGCGCCCTGCCGCCACGGCATGATGAGATCGAGAAGCGAGGCGCGCTCGGGCGCCGGCGCGGCCCTCCCGACTTCGTCGAGGCCGAGTTCCTCACGCAGCAGCGTGTCGACGCGGCGCTGCCAGTCGTTGAAGTCGCCCGCGATGATGATCGGGGCCTTTTTCGGGATCTCCTGCTGGACGAAGTCGATCAGGAAGCGCGCCTGGCGCACGCGGCTGCGCTTGATGAGACCGAGGTGTACACAGATGAGATGCACGTCGGTGCGATTGCCGCGCGACGGACGCGCGACCGCGTGAAGCATGCCGCGCTTTTCCAGCATGTGATCCGAGATGTCGTGATTGGTGAAGTTGCCTATCGGGTGGCGCGACAGGATCGCGTTGCCGTGGTGTCCGTGCTGATAGACCGCGTTCATGCCGTAGGCGCGATGCTCGTAGCCGCTGGTCGCGAGGAAATCGAGCTGCGTCGACTTCGGATAGGCGCGATGACGCACCAGGCGTTCGTTGCGGTCCTGCACCTCCTGCAGGAACAGGATGTCGGCGTCGATCGCATGCAGTGCCGACCGGACCGCGTGGATGCGCGGTCGGCCACGAATGCCTGTTACACCCTTGTGAATGTTGTAGGTCGCGACGCGAATCTTCATGATTGCAGCATTGCCCTGTCTTCCGTCTACGATACCGCTCGTCGGCTCAATCCGCCTCGCGCGCACGGGTTCATCAAATGGCCGCAGGGTCGTTTCAGATTTCCCCAATCGATCGGCGCACGGTCATCAAGCTTGCCGTCGCCGCGTCGGTCCCGGGCGCGTGGCGACCCGGGCATGTGCTTGCACAAACCTCGCCCGCGGCCGATCCGTTTGTGCTCGGTGTCGCCAGTGCGCCTGGCGGGCCGGGCGGGGTCGTCCTGTGGACGCGCATCGTGCCCGAGCTCGACGCGCAGATCGCGCACTTCTCCAAGCTCTCGATCGAGGACTACGTCGCCGCACGGCGGAGTTTCGTCGACGCGTCAGGCAGGCTCGACGTTCGTTGGGAACTCGCCACCGACGCTGGGTTCCGCAACATCGTCCGCCGCGGCACGTCGGCCGCTCCTGCCGAACTCGCCCATAGCGTGCACGTGGAAATCGAAGGGCTCGATCCGTGGCGTCTGTATCACTATCGCTTCCTGTACGGGGACGCGGTCAGTCCGGTCGGGATGACGCGCGCACTGCCTGCGCAAGCGAAGCGGCTGCGCTTCGCACTCGCATCGTGCCAGCACTACGAGCACGGCTATTTCGGCGCCTATGAGGCGATGCGCGCTGACGACCCGGACCTCGTGGTATTCGTCGGCGACTACATCTACGAAGGCGGCGCGCGCGATAACCGCTTCCGGTCCCATCCGTTTCCGTCCGCGCGCACGTTGTTCGACTATCGGCTGCGTCATGGCCTGTACAAGCTCGATCCATCGCTGCAGAAGATGCACCGGCATTGTCCATGGGTGCTGACTTGGGACGATCACGAAGTCTCGAACGACTACGCGCGCGATATCGGCGAGGACCTTGCCATCGACGGCGCTGCGCGGCGCATCGCCGCCTACCAGGCCTACTACGAACACATGCCCCTTGCCGCGAACGCGCTGATCGAGCGTTTTTCCGACGTGCGCATGTATCGGCGCCTCGTCGCGGGCGACCTGGCGAGCTTTCTCGTGCTCGACGACCGTCAGTATCGCGATCGGCAGGCATGCCAGCCGCCGGGGCGCGGCGGCAGCAGCGTGGTCGAAGACAACGCCTGTCCGCAACGGCGCGATCCGGCCCGCACGCTGCTCGGGCACGAGCAGATGGCATGGCTGCGGCGCGAGCTCTCCGCGACGCGCTCCCGTTGGACCTTCATCACGCAGCAGACGGCGTTCTCCCGCATGATGCGCGATGACAAGGGCCACCGCTTCTGGACCGACGGTTGGGATGGCTATCCGGCCGAACGCGCGCGCGTGCTCGGGATGCTCGGCGGGGCGCGGCCGGCGAATTCTGTGGTCCTGGGCGGCGATGTGCACACGACCTACGTCTGCGACGTGAAGTCGGACTTCGACGCGCCGCGGACTCCGACCATCGCAACGGAGTTCTGCGCAACCAGCATCACATCGCCCTCGAGCTTCGATGCGCGCCGCATGGCAGCGCTGGTCCAAGCCAATCCGCACGTGCTGTTCGGCGACGGCATGCGTCGCGGCTACCTGCTCGCCGAAGTCAGCGAAAAGAACCTGCAGGTCCGCTTGCGCGCGACGGACGACGTGACACAGCGCGTGCCCAAGGTCAGCACCGCCGGAGCGTGGATCGTCGAAGACGGCAAGCCCGGAGCACAGGCCCTGCCAGGCTAGCGTGGATCGGTGCTTGCGACACCGAACTCGAAGTAGCGATCGAACAGATCCGGGTCGTCGAAGTAGCGCCGGCCCACGAGCGCGGTCGCATGATGGCCCCATTGGCGCATTTGCCCGACGCTGTCGATGCCTGAGGGCCACGCGAAGAACCGCTCCGATCGCTCGGTGCCGGCAATCAGCGCGTCCGGCCCATAGGCGCTTCTCGTGCCGCGCGGCGCGGATTCGTTCGGCCACGGCAACACGCGCAGGTCGTTTTCGTCGCGCAGCTCGTACGGCACTCCGCGCTCGGGATCGTCGGTCACGACGGCGACCCGTCGCACGTCGTGCGTGCGCGCTGCGATGTACAGCAACTGCCGTTCGTTCTCGCGCGGCGCATCGACGCGTTGTGGCACGAAGAGTCCATCATCGTCGCGACTTTCTCCCTGGGGCGGCACCGGACGTTCGCGCACATCGGCAGTCGGATAGAAGACGTGGTAACAGCCGGAAGGACGAATCGTGTCGTAGACGAGCGGCTTGAGATCCGCGCCGAGAGTCACCCGCCAGATGACCCCGTCGAGTGCCCCCGCCAGCCTGTCGAAATCGCCGCTTGGAGACCGCGCGGGAAACCAGAACGTGTAGACGAGCTGCGCGACGACTCGACCGGCAAGGCGCGTGTAAGCAACGCGCGCATAGGCGACGGGCCGCGTCGTGTCGGCGACGACACGCGCGCCGCCATCGCCCCACGCCAGTTGCCCAAGGCGATCGTTGCCATCGACGGTGTCGACTTCGATGGCGGGTGCGTGCCGCGCAATCAGCGCCTCGGTGAGCGCAGGAGAAAGCTGCGGCACGCCGAGTGCATCGGCCGACGGCAGCGGCAGCGTGTCGAGCCCCGCGAGGAGCAGCGGCGGTTTCGGCGCGTACCGCACCCTGTCGCCGAGATGCGGCAACTGCGCGAGCGGCAACGCATGCACCGCTCGTGTCTCGGCGCGCCACTTGCGAATGCCGGACGTGAAGGCGAATTTCGTCACCGCGTACAGACCCAGTGCACGCATTGTCGTCGAATAGTCGTCGGGAACTTGCGCAGCCTTTGCCAACCCCCCTGCGGGGCGATCCGCTTCTGCGAGGCGGGTCCGGCAGTTCTCGACTCCGGCTGCGTCCCTCGCCGACACGAAAGCCTGACCCGCATTCGCCACCTCGACCGCGCGCGCTTCGCGGTCGAGCGCGACCATGCGGTCGATCCACGCGTCGTTGGCCTCGGCGCTTCCTCCGGCGGGCGCGAGGCGCGCCGTCAGCCGATCGACGCGCAGATAGGGAAAGCCGCGCACCTGCGCGGATTGGACGTCGCGCACGCCGGCTGTCTCGATCGCGCGATCGACACGTTGCAACAAGCGCGCGCAGTCGCCGAGGGCATCATCGCGCTTCAGCTTCGCGGCGATCGGCGCGCCCGCGTAGGGGTCGACGCTCGCGCATCCGGCCAGCGCGAGGGAGATGAACGCCGCATGCGCGACCTTCATCGAACGGCGCGCTGGGGCGCAGGCGCAAGGCGGCGCCGGTCGATCTCGGCCAGCATGGCCTCGAACTGCGCCCGCATCGTCAGTCGCACGGCAAGCGGCCCGAGGATCGGCGGCAATGCGAACTCCGGCTCGAAGCGCGCGCGATAGCCAAGCCGCACACCGCCCGGAATCGGCCGCAGCGTGTACGTGCCTTCGAAGTGCTGCAAGCTCGATTCGTCGGACCCGCGCACCGGCGGGCGCGGCAAGGCACGTGCGTCGACACGCGACCGCGGCTGCTGTTGGACGTCGAGCAACACCGCGACGCGGCGCGAGAAGAACAGGAATCGCAGTTCGCCCGCCTGTTCGACCACCAGATGCTGACGGCCCGCTTCCTCGCGGGTTTCGAGCACGCGCACCCGACGGATTCCAGGCACGAACTGCGGCAGCTTTTCGTAGTCAGTGAGCGTTTCCCACACGACCGCCTGGTCGGCCTGGAGATCGGCGCTTGCATCGATGCGATAACCCGCTGCGTCCTGGGTGACATTGAAGCGGCTCAGCTGCGCGCTTGCGGCCGCCGCGTCAAGCAGGGCCGCGAACAACACGATCGCCGAGAAAACGAATCGCCTGAGCGTTGGTCCAGGAAAAACACAGATCCGCCGCTTCGCGCCAGAAACGCCACTGAAACCGCGTGTGCTCGCGCGCGGCGAGGACAACGTCAAAAGGCGCGACCACGGCGAGCCCGAAGACATGCTCCGTATTATGCGTAACGCCTGGCGCGTATCGGTGACGCCAATGCGGATATATCGCGTACCGATTCACGTGGCGCCAGTCTTCGTAGTTGGACTGCGCGGTAACGAGTCCCGTTTCCTCGCGGACTTCCCGCATGCAGGTCCGCACGAGCGGCTCGTCCTGCGCGGCGCGGCTGCCCGTTACCGATTGCCAGAATCCTGGATGGTCGGCGCGCTCGAGCAACAGCACCTCGAGCGCCTCCGTATAGATTACGACCAGCACCGATTCCGGAATCTTGTACGACATCGGTGCCGATCGTCCCCTGTCAGTTGCTCTTGCTCTCCACGGTGCGAACGCGGATGTGCAACTCGCGCAACTGTCTTTCATCCACCGAAGACGGCGCCTGCGTGAGCAGATCCTGCGCCCGTTGCGTCTTGGGGAATGCGATCACGTCACGGATCGACTCGGAGCCCGCCATCATCGCAACGAGGCGGTCGAGGCCGAACGCGATGCCACCGTGAGGCGGCGCGCCATACTGCAACGCGTCCAGCAGGAAGCCGAACTTCAGGGCCGCCTCTTCCGCATCGATCTTCAGCGCGCGGAACACCTTGCTCTGTACGTCCTCGCGATGGATCCGCACCGATCCGCCGCCGATTTCCCAACCGTTGAGCGCCATGTCGTAGGCCTTGGCGAGGCACTTGGCCGGATCGGTATGCAGAAGGTCGAGGTGCTCGTCCTTGGGGCTCGTGAACGGGTGATGCGCGGCGACGAAACGGGCTTCCTCTTCGTCGTACTCGAACATTGGAAAATCGACCACCCACAGCGGCTGCCACCCACTCGTGGACAGCCCGCCCTTTTCCCCGAAGTCGGAGTGACCGATCTTCGTGCGCAACGCGCCGAGCGCGTCGTTCACGATCTTGGCGCGATCTGCGCCGAAGAAGATCAGATCGCCGGCGCGCGCCTGGGTTCTGCGCAGGATCTCCCTCAGTGCCGCATCGTGCAGGTTCTTCACGATGGGACTCTGCAGGCCGTTGCGGACGTCCTGGCCCACTTCGTTGACCTTGATGTACGCGAGTCCCTTCGCACCGTAGATCTTGACGAACTCGGTGTAGCCGTCGATCTCCGAGCGCGGCATCTCGCCACCGCCGGGGACGCGCAGCGCGGCGACGCGCCCGTCGGGAAGGTCGGTCGCACTCTTGAACACCTTGAAGTCGACGTCGCGCATGACGTCGGTGAGTTCAGTGAGTTCGAGATGCACGCGCAAATCGGGCTTGTCGGAACCGAAACGGGCCATCGCCTCGCGGTACGGAATGACCGGAAACGGATTCGGCAGCGTCACGTCCAGCACGCGCTTGAACACCACACGGATCATCTCCTCCATCATCGCGCGGATCTCGGTCTCGCCGAGGAACGATGTCTCGATGTCGATCTGCGTGAATTCGGGCTGACGGTCGGCGCGCAGATCTTCATCGCGGAAACACTTGACGATCTGGTAGTAGCGGTCGAATCCCGCCACCATGAGCATCTGCTTGAAGAGCTGGGGCGATTGAGGCAACGCGTAGAACTGGCCAGGATGTACGCGTGACGGCACCAGGTAGTCGCGTGCGCCCTCCGGCGTGCTGCGCGTGAGCATCGGCGTTTCGATGTCGATGAACCCGTTTTCATCGAGGAACTTGCGCACTTCCATCGCCACGCGGTAACGCAGCTTGAGATTGTTCTGCATCGGCAGCCGACGCAGGTCGAGCACGCGATGGGTCAAGCGCGTCGACTCGGACAAGTCTTCGTCATCGAGTTGGAACGGCGGCGGGACCGACGGGTTGAGGATGACGAGTTCCTCGCACAGCACCTCGACTTCGCCCGACACGAGGTTGGCATTCGCCGTTCCCTCCGGACGGCGCCGCACGGTTCCGCTTATCTGCAAGCAGTATTCGTTGCGGATTTTTTCCGCGGTCGCAAAGACGTCGTGCCGGTCCGGATCGCAGACGATCTGGACCAGGCCTTCGCGGTCGCGCAAGTCGATGAAGATGACGCCGCCGTGGTCACGGCGCCGATGCACCCAGCCGAACAGCGTGACGGCCTTGCCGAGGTAGGTGGCGTCCAGGAGGCCGCAGTATTGGGTTCGCATGGTTTCTCCGGGGCAGCGGAAGGGGCGCAGCCGACAGGCGGCAGCGATTATCGAAGCTCGTGAGCGGAATGTGCCGGGAAGTCCGGCAGGGTGGGGCCGAACGGCGCTACTCGTCCGACCCTAGCGGTTTCGGTCCCGATTGTTTTGAGCGCTGCGACGATGCCACGCGAGCGTGCTGGCGCGCAGAGCGCGTTGCACGCAAACAGTGGAAGCGGATCGGGTCGTCATGGCGGCAAGCTTAGTCGCGAAACGTCGCCGCCTCAACCGGACTATTCGCCAGGTGTCTCCGAAATCAGTGCGGCCGGCCGGGCGGAACGCAGCCGACCCTCGGATGGCGTCACCACGCCCAGCGAGATCACGAACTTCAACGCATCGTCGACCGTGATATCGAGCTCCTTCACGTCGCCCGGCGGGACGAGCACTGTGTAGCCGGACGTCGGGTTCGGCGCAGTCGGAACGAAGACCGTGAGCATGTCGGAACCGAGCTCGCGCGTCAGTGCGGGCCCGGGCGCTCCCACGACCAAGCCGATCGCCCAGTGGCCGCGCTGGGGAAACTCGATCAAGACCGCCTGCCGGAACGCGTTGCCCTTGGGGGAGAGCATCGTGTCGGATACCTGCTTCACACTCGAGTAGATCGAACGCACGATCGGAATCCTTGAGAGCAGGCTCTCCCACCACAGGACCAGCTGGCGTCCGATGAAGTTGTGCGTAAGCACCCCGGTCGCCAGCACCACGATCACCGACAACAGCAGGCCCAGACCGGGGATATCGAATCCGAACAGGTGCTTCGGCTGCCACGCTGCCGGCAGCAACAGCAGCGTCCGATCCATCGCGGTCACGATCAGGTCGAGCACCCACAGCGTCACCGCAAGCGGCACCCAGATCAGCAGGCCGGTGATCAGGTATTTCTTCAGCATCGTCCCTCTGCATCAGGAAGAAAAAACCGCGGCACGCCGCGGCTCACGCTGTCCTGCTCAGGCCCTCTGGCGCAACCCGGTCAACTGCCGCTGCCACTAGCTGGCGCCGCGGGCTTGGTGCCGTTGGACTCGGACTTCTTCTCGGTGGAATCCGATTTCTTCTCCGCCGCGGTTTCCGTCGTCTTGCTTTCCGCTGCCTTGCTTTCCGCGGTCGTTTCGGCCGCCTTGTCGCCCGCGGTTGGCTCCTTCTTTGCGCCCTTGGAGCCGTTCTTGAAATCCGTTGCATACCAGCCGCTGCCCTTGAGCTGGAAGCCGGCGGCGGTGATCTGTTTCGCAAAGGTGGGCCGTCCGCATGCAGTGCATACGGTCAGCGGGGCATCGGACAGCTTCTGCATGACGTCCGCGCCGTGCCCGCAGGACGAACATTTGTAGGCGTAGATCGGCATGGTGGCCTCGAGGGGAGGATTTAGCGCTCGTACCGGCGCGTGCTCGTGGCAAGTATAGGGGTCACGAGCGCGCGCAATCTG
>Ga0335084_10003514_pt1 | contig 15290 bp, 16 predicted proteins | sample Lox_Sample_44_FD_206721 | JGI IMG/M metagenome (GOLD analysis project Ga0335084, IMG submission 206721) | Soil microbial communities from Loxahatchee National Wildlife Refuge, Florida, United States - Lox_Sample_4.4 | ecosystem: Environmental > Terrestrial > Soil > Wetlands | place: USA...
CCGTAGCTGCGGACCGCGGCTCCCCCGATGCTGCTCTTGCCCGCGCCGTTGACGCCGGCGAGGACGTGGATGCGGTTCGATTTGATTATCTGCGCCGCTTGCGCGCGGGCCTGGCCGTTCTCGTCGCAATTCTCGTCGCTACCGAGGCCCTGCCGAGCTCGGCCCCGGAGGCCTTGAACGCCGCGTCGATGCCCTTCTTCGCCTTGGGCGTCTGCATGCGCTCGAGCAGCGCGTCGAACTCGGCGTCGAGCTCGCCCAAGCTCTGGGCGCGGGCGTTCACCAGCGCCTGGAACTCCTCGTAGGACACGAGCACCGCCTTGGGCGCATCGTGGCGCGTGATCGCCACGGCCCCGCGCGCCGCCTGCTCGAGGACGGTGCCGAACTCGTTCTTGAGACGCGTCGCGGCGACGCTGGGAACGTCGACCAGCTCGCCGAGACGGTTGCGGAAGGTGAGATGGCTCATCGCCGGGTTGCCCTCATTTCGTACATTATAGCTAATTTGGCTATCTTACGTAATTCGGGGCCCCTGCGTCAACGGCGGATCGCGCACCGAAGCAGGTCACCGCCTCTCGATACCCGAGGCGGTGCGCCCCTCGAACCTGTTGACGAAGAAGACCGCCCAGTAGCCGTACCCCCGGATGAGGGGGCCGATCTCCAAGGGACGCTAGGCGCCCTGGGGCGCGTAGCCGCGGGCGCGCCGTTCGCCCGCGGCGTAGCACGCCGCACCGATTCCGGCCGCGATCTCGAGGAGGGTCTCGAGCTGCTTCAGGGTCAGATCCGGGCGCTGCCTCGCCACCACGCGCAGGTTGCGAAAGCCGAGCGCGGTCAGCTCCGCACAGAGCGCCTCCGTGGGAACGAAGGTCCACAGCGCGCGGTTGTGGAACTTGCGCAGGTAGACGAGGATCGGCTTGCTCAGCCAGCCCAATCCGTGCCGCGCGTCGACGAAATGGGCCTGGAAGTCCGAGACGACCGGCAGCCTGAGCTGGCGCGCGGCACCGAGCGCCGACCAGGCGAGCGGCCCCTGGGTCAGCACGTGCACGACGTCGGGCCGCGAGCGGCTCCACTGGCTCGCCAGCGCCCGCTTGGCGGGAAGCTCGAGCTTCAGCCTGGGCCGCCGGGGCCGCACCAGCTCGATTTCGTGCTCGCGTCGCCGCAGGCCTTCGACGAGACGGGCGGCGGCGAGCGCCACGTCGTTGGCGTCCGGCGGATAGGTCTCGGTGACGATCGCGATGCGCAGCGTCCGGCGCATGCGCGGCAGCTGCTCGACGAGGAGATCGGCGTCGTCCACGGCGCGATATCCTGTTCCGCTCTCGCGAAGGATTCGTTACGGTTCGCTTGCTTTTCCGAGACAGCCGTCTCGCTGTAGCGAAAATGTCATCCCTTCTTCGCGAACTTGTAGCAATTCCTGCCTAGGGTACGCCTCCATTACGCGGGGATTCCCGCATGCGAGGAGAGCGCGTGATCAAGACCTTCCTGCAGGAGCTCAGCACGCAGCGCTGGGACGACCATCGTCTCTACCACCACAGCAGGATCAACCAGACCCTGCACTTCGTGAGCGCGTCGAGCTTCCTTTGCGCCTACGCGATGCTGTTCTTTACCCCGGTGGCGGCCGCCCTGGTCGGCTGGCTCGTAGCCATGACGACACGGCAGGCGGGGCACTTCTTCTTCGAGCCGAGGGGCTACGACCACGTGAACCAGCTCACGCACGAGCGCAAGGAAGAGATCAAGGTCGGCTACAACCTGCGGCGCAAGATCGTGCTCCTGTCCGTGTGGGCCCTTTCGCCCGCCGCGCTGCTCGTCGACCCGACGCTGCTGGGGACGGTCCGGCCCGCGGCGAGCGCCGGCGACATCGTCGCGCAGGTGGGCAAGATCTGGCTCCTGATCGGCGCGAGCGGCCTCGTGTTCCGGACCGTGCACCTCTTCTTCATCAGGGACGTGCAGACCGGCCTGGTGTGGATGACCAAGATCCTGACCGATCCCTTCCACGATCTGAAGTTGTACCACAAGGCTCCGCTCGCCCTGCTCCGCGGCGAGCTGATCGACACTACGCTCGGCGCGCAGCGCGGCTAGAAGCGTTGCGCGATCATCTCGCGGAGGATGACGCGCTTGATGGCGCGGTTGGAGAGCTTGGCGTCCGACCACCACCAGCCGTCCCGTCCCATGGCCTGCGCGGCAGCCACGAAGCGGTCGCACACGGCGCCAAAGTCCGCGTCCGTGTAGTCGAGGCTGAATATCAGCCGGCCGGTTCCCACCCAGCTGAGGGCGAGGCCCTCGGCGCGCAGGTAGTACTGCAGCATCCAGTTGTAGCGCGACGGGCGCGTATAGCACACGGTCCACACGGAGGACAGATTGGCGACCCGCAGGGGCAGGCCGGCCTCCTCGAGGCGCGCGTTCAGGGCCCGCGCGCGCCGGTCCCAGCGCTCGTCCAATCCCGCGTACAGGGCGCGGATCTCGGGCGTCTGGATGCGCTCCAGGAACACCTGCATGGCGGCCATGACGTAGGGGTGCGAGTTGAACGTACCGCGCGCGAAGCAGATGTCGGCGGGGCGGTCGTCGCGGAATCGCCGCATGAGGCCGGCGCGCCCGCAGAGCACGCCTACCGGGAAGCCGCCGCCGAGGGTCTTGCCGTAGGTCACCATGTCGGCGCGCACGCCGAAGTACTCCTGAGCCCCGTCCGGCGCGAGGCGGAATCCGAGGAACACCTCGTCGAAAATGAGCACGATGCCGCGCTCGGTGCAGACCTCGCGCAGGCGCCGCAGCCAGGCCGCATAGGCCGCGCGGTCGAAGTGCGCGCTCCTGCCGCTGTCGACGAGCGAGCCATCCGAAGGCGCGTTCGCGTTGGGATGCAGCGCCTGCAGCGGATTCACGAGCACGCAGGCGATATCGCGGCGCTGGCGCAGCACCCGCAGCGAATCCTCGTTCATGTCCTTCAATGTGTAGGTCTCGCGCTGCGGAACCGGGTTGCCGATTCCGGGCTGCACGCCCTCCCACCAGCCATGGTAGGCGCCGCTGAACCGCACCAGGTGCGTGCGGCGGGTGTGGAAGCGCGCCAGCCGCACCGCCTGCATGACGGCCTCGGTTCCGGACATGTGAAAGGACACTTCGTCGAGCCCGGATATCTCGCGCAGGCGCCGGGCGTTGTACTCGACGCAGGGATGATAGGCACCCAGCACCGGACCCAGCCGCGCCGCGCGCGCGCCGCCCTCGGCCATGCAGGCCTTGTAGAAATCGTGCCCGAACAGATTCACGCCGTAGGACCCGGCAAGATCGTAGAAGCGGTTGCCGTCGAGATCGGTGACGGTGACTCCTTCGGAGGATTCCAGGAAGGAGCCGAACGTCAGGTGCTCCCGCACGTAGCGGCTGTACTGGAACGGCACCCGATACCGGCTTGTGAACTGCAAATCGGAGATCGCGCCCTCGGCCTGCGCGGTGAGCGCGGCGCCGCGGGGGTAGCGCAGCCGGTAGAGCCCGACGAGGTGCGCGAACCCGGCCCGCCGTCTGGCCACCACGTCCCCGGGCGCTCCGTCGGACCGGAAGAAGCGATCCTCGTCGTAAGAGTAGTAGGGCACCAGCGCCGCGACGCGGCGCGCGATACGCGCATGCCCGGCGAGCGAGGGATGCTTGGCCCTGGAGAGCTCCAGCCGCATGCGCAGGGCGGGCACGCAAAGCGCCGCAGCCGCCGCTCCGAGTCCCACCAGAAGTGCCGTGTCCTGCATGACCCCGCTCTTTACTACCGGAGCGTTACAGTGCGATGACGGTCCTCGCCACCCTCCTGTCCGTGCTCCTGCGGGAGGACGTGAATTTCCTGCTGACGAACCGCATCCCGCGCCAGCTCCTGACGCGGTTCATGGGATGGTTCAGCAAGATCGAGCAACCGCTCGTGAGCCGCCTCTCGATCGCGGCGTGGAGGGTTTTCGCTGAGTTGCATCTGGAGGAGGCGCGGAAGGAGCGGTTCTCCAGCCTGCACGACTGCTTCATCCGGGAGCTGAAGCCGGGCGCGCGGCCGGTCTGCACCGATCCCGGCGTGCTCGCGAGTCCCTGCGACGCCATCGTCGGCGCCTGCGGGCGGCTCGACCGCGGCGAGCTGCTGCAGGCGAAGGGATTTCCCTACACGCTGCACGACCTGCTGGGCGACGCGTCCCTCGTGAGCGCCTACCGCGACGCGGCCTACGCGACCCTGCGAATTACCTCGAGCATGTACCACCGCTTCCACGCGCCTCACGACTGCCGCGTGCACCAAGTGACGTATTTCTCAGGCGACACCTGGAACGTCAACCCGATCGCGCTCGAGCGCGTGGAGAAGCTCTTCTGCAAGAACGAGCGCGCGATGATCAGGGTGCGCCTGGAGGCGGGCGATCACGAAGTGCTGATGGTTCCCGTCGCCGCCGTGCTGGTCGCCAGCATCCGGCTGCACTTTCTCGAGGAGCTCCTGCACCTTCGCTATCGCGGGCCGAACCTCATTCCCTGCGACGCCCGCTTCGCCAAGGGCGAGGAGATGGGCTGGTTCCAGCACGGCTCGACGATCCTCGTGTTTGCGCCTCGGGGGTTCGCGCTGCACGAGGGCGTGCGCGAGGGAGCCGCGATCCGCGCCGGAGAGCCCCTCATGCGGCTCCCCTGACATGGAAGGTGCCCTCCTCGCCTGGTGGCTCGCCCTGTGCGCGGCGGCCGCGGTCAATTTCGCTCTCTGGGCATGGTCGGCGCGGCTCCTCGCGCGACGCGCCGCCTCGATGCCGCCGGACCTGCTCGCCTCGCGCCGCAGGCTGCTGTGGCTCTCGGCCGTCTATGCTCTCGGCTGCGCCTTCCGCTCGGTCTTCCCCATGGTCGACCTCCCGCGCATCTGCCTGCACGACACCTGGGTCTCGCGCGTCGTCGTCGGGCGCACCGCCGCCACGATCGCGGAGCTGTGCTTTGCGCTTCAGTGGGCAATTCTCCTGCGCGAGGCGGGGGCAAGCCTCGTCGCACGTCTCATCGTCCCGGTCATCGTCCTCGCCGAAATCTCGTGCTGGGCCGCCGTGCTGACGTCGAACTATGTGTTTCACGCGCTCGAGAACTCGCTCTGGACGCTCGCTGCGGCGCTGGCCCTGGCGGCGTTCCTGTCCCTGCACGGGCGAGTCGACCGGGCGGCGGCGCGATTCCTCCGCGCAGCCAGCGCCTGCGCGATCGTCTACATCGCGTTCATGGTGACGGTCGACGTGCCCATGTACGTAGAGCGCTGGCTGGCGGCCGGCGGCAGCCCACCCTTGGAGCAGGAGCTGCGCACCCTTTTCGCGCGCTGCGTCGTCGTTCGCGACTGGGATGCCTGGCGCAGGGACGCGCTGTGGCTTTCGCCCTATTTCAGCATCGTGGTCTGGACGAGCGTCATGCTGGCGCACGCGCCTCGGTTGAGGGTCCTGAGATAGCCGACCCGAGCGCGGCCTCCAGAAGCACCGACTCGAACTCCAGCAATTTCTGCTCCCACGGGAGCTCCTTCGACACCCGCCGCGCCTCGCGCCCGAGCGAGAGGCACAGCGACCGCTCGTGCGCCACCAAGCGCGCGAGATGGGTAAACAGGTGCGCGTCCTCTCGCGGCGCGAGCAGCCCGCTCGCCGCGTGGACGACGTGCTGTCGCGCGGCGGCGTCGTCGAAGGCCACCACCGCCAGCCCGCTCGCCATGGCCTCGAGCACGACGTTGCCGAAAGTCTCGGTCGTGCTCGGAAAGAGAAACACGTCGGCGGAGGCGTAGTGCGCCGCGAGGTCTTCGGCGACCCGCGCGCCCGCAAAGTGAAATCCCGGGTTTCGCCTCTCGAGCGGACGCCGGACGGGACCGTCGCCGACCACGACGACGCGAACAGCCGGGTCGATCGCCTGCATGGCGCGCGCCGCGCTCGCGAAGAGGTTCAGTCCCTTCTCCGGCGCAAGGCGGCCCACCGAGATCACGACGAGCTCGTCGCCGCGACATCCCCACTGGCGCCTCAGCTCGGCGCTGCGCCGCGCGGGGTCGAAGAGGCCCGTATCCACCCCGCGCCCCGCGATGCGCAGGCGCTCGATCCCGAGATGCTCGAGCTCGTTTCTGAGCTGCTCGGTGGGCACCAACGTGCACGCGGCGCGGTTGTGAATCCAGCGCAGGTAGCGGCCCACGGCTCCCTGCATCCAGCCGAACCCGTAGTGCCCGGCGTAGGCGTGGAAATTGGTGTGGAAATCCGAGCTGACGGGAATGTTCAGCGCGCTGGCCGCCCCCACCGCCGCCCAGCCGAGCGGTCCTTCGGTGACGACGTGTACGAGGTCGGGACGATGCGTGCGCCAGCGCGCGGCGAGCCGGCCCGGCAGCGCGAAGCCCACCTGCACCTGCGACCTGGGAACGGCGGCGCCCGGCGTGAGCGTCTCATGCAGACCCGGGTGCGGCTCGCGGACGGGCTCGCGCGCCTGGCGCGGCCGGACGAGCTCGACGGCGTGGCCGCGCGCGAGGAGCCAGTCGACCGTCAGTCCGACGGTACGCGCGACCCCGTTGATCTCGGGGGGATAGGTTTCGGTGACGACCGAGATGCGGATGCGTTGCGCCATCGCGCGCGAGTCTCGCTGCGGCATGTTCCGCAAGTATGAAAGATTGGTTAAGGTTCGATGACGAGGTTCGTCGTATGATAGAAACCATGATGCGAAAATTGATGAACACAGCGCTTGCCGTCCTCGCGGCCTTCTCCTTCATCTCCCCTGCGACGGCCGCCGAGGTCGCCGGCGTCTTCGGCAGGGGGCGCACCGCGGTCGTCGTGACGGGCGGCAGCGGCTACGCCTTCGATCAGACCTATTTCGTGCTCGGGCTGGGCGTGAGCTACTACCTGATCAACGGGCTGAACGTGGGTCTCGCCGTCGAATCCTGGACCGGCGCGGACCCGCACATTACCAAGGTCACGCCGTCGGTCCAATACGTCTTCTACCAGGTCCCTACCGTGAAGCCCTACCTCGGCGGATTCTATCGGCGGGCCTACGTCAGCGGACAGTCCGACATCGACTCGGTGGGCGGGCGCGCCGGCCTGTACGTGCAGGCCGGGCGCAACGCCTATATCGGCGGCGGAGTCGTCTACGAGTCCTATCTCGACTGCAACAAGTCGATCTATCGCTCCTGCACCAACACCTACCCCGAGCTGAGCTTCACGATCGCGTTCTAACGACCCGGCTCAGTCGTGCCCGTGACCGCGACCGTGGCGAATCTGGCCGCGGATTTCGCCCGCCGGGAAGTTCGTGGTGTGAATGTTGCCGTACGCGGTCTCGGAGTCGAGCGCTTCGACGAGCGCATCGAAATTGCCGGGCGTCACGCCTTGAGCCGTAGGTCCGATCACGCTCGCGGGAGTGATGGTCCCGCTCACTGTTCCCCCGTTGGCGGGACAGGCGGGCGTGCCCGCCGGAGGGTTGGCGAGGTTGCTGCAGAAGAAGACCATGATCCCGCCGCCGACATGCCGCTTGCCGAAATGGATGTGGGATTGGGTCACGTTCGAGCCCAGCCCTGAGAAATCCAGGGTGTAGGTCAGGACCTGGCTGTTGCGGTCGAGATCGAGATCGAGCGTGGCCGTGCCCGCGGACAGGATGGCGCCGGTCTGCCCGGCGCCCAGCGCGCCGACCTCCTCGAAGCCGGAGAATTTCGCCGAAAAGCGATCGTGGCCGCGGTCCGCCTGCGCGGGAGCGGCCCCCAGAGCGATTGCGCACGCTATGGCCGGAAGAAATATGGTGCGGTGCATGACAACCTCCTATTGAAGAACAGCGTCAAGAGCCTGCCCTCCCCAGGTTGCGGCCTCGTGAAACGAAGGCCACTGCGGTAAACGATCCGGCCCCCCCGGAATTCCCGCCGTCGCTCGTCCGGGCTATTTCTTCGGGTTCAGCACCAGCTTCTGCACCCTCCAGTTGAGCAGCTCGGCGACGTACAGCAGGTTCTCGGACGGGCAGGCGATCTCGTGGACCCAGCCGAACTGCTTCAACTGCTTGCCCGCTTGTCCGAGCACGCCCAGCACCTTGCCTTCGAGCGAAAGCTTGTACACGCGGCCGGGGAAGGCGTCGGAGGTGTAGAGGACCTGGTTGGGCCCGGGCGTGATGCACACCGCCCAGGGCGCGCCCGGCATCATGACCTTGTTGGCTAGCGCCTCCATCTTCCCGACATCGGGCGTGTTGCCGATCGCAGGCTTAGCCTTGGAATCGTAAGGCACGTCGATGGTGAACTCGCGCAGGAACGTCCCCTCCCCGTCGAACACCTGGATGCGACGGTTGCCGCGGTCGGCGACGTAAATGTTGCCCTTTGCGTCCGCGGCGATCGAGTGCGGCGTGTTGAACTCGCCGGGCTTGGTGCCGCGATCGCCCCAGGACTTGAGCCAGTTGCCGTCCTTGTCGACCTTGGCGATGCGTGAGTTGATGTAGCCGTCGCTGATGTAGGTGCTGCCGTCCGGGCCGAAAGCGACATCGGTCACCTGCCGGAAGCGCCCGTCCTCGGCGGGAAGAGGCGGCTTGGGGTGCTTGAGCGGAGCGGTGTCCTCGTCGGAGGCCTCCTGCTTGCGCCCGAATACCATCAGCACGCGTCCGGCGGGGCTGAACTTGATCACCATGTCCGAGCCCTTGTCGGCGACCCAGATGTTCTGGCCGCGGTCGATGCGCACCGTATGGCCGAAGGACCAGGCGTAGAGGTTCTTGCCGATCTCGCGCACGAACTTGCCGGTCGCGTCGAACTCGAGCAGCTGCGCGGCGGCGGCCGCGTACGCCGGGCCGGTGGTGTTGCCGCGCGACAGGACGAAGATGTGCCCCTTGGCGTTGACCGCCACGCCCGTAGCCTCGCCGAGGTACATGTCCTTGGGCATCTTGAGGGGATCGGATCCCTCGAAGGGGATGGCAGGAACGTCCTGGGCAAAGGCGGACGATGCGAGCAATAGCGGCAGCGCCGCAAGCATTCGTTTCATGGGGTTCTCCTCGGATATTCTCCGGGGCTGAGTATAGCCGCAGAACAAGCAAGCCGGCCGGGCTCTTGGCCCGGCCGGCTTACATCACAGCTCGCTTGGATAGGCAGTACTAGCGGTCGTCTCCGCTATCGTGCCTGTCACCATCGAAGCGGAACATGTCGAACAGATCGCCGATGGCCGGGCTGTTGAGCGGCACATAGGGATTGTCCTTCTCCGAGACCGGGTTCGGAAGATTGTCCCGGCTGCGGGCGGTGAGCGGCTTGAGGCGCCAGTTGCGCTCGATGAACTTCAGGATCGAGACGTGATCCGTGTACGTGTGGCTGACGTGACCGCCGCGCGTGAACGGCGAGACGATGATCAGCGGGATGCGCGGACCATCACCGAAGAAGTCGAGCGGCTGGATATAGCCGGAGTCGTAGTAGCCGCCGCCTTCGTCCATGGTGATCATGAGCGCAGTGTCCTTGAACAGCGCCCGGTTCGCCTTCAGGTGGTCCACCATCTTCGTCACCATGCCCTCGAGCAGGTCGACTTTCGACGAAGCCGGGTGGCCGTCGAGCAGGCCGTCGGGCTTGACGAACGACACCGATGGCAGCGTGCTGTTGTCGACCGCGGCGAAGAAATCCGTCGCGTCCTTGATGTGGGCGGAGCGCTGCGCCGTGTCACCCATGATCGCGGTGGTGTAGGACTCGAAGTTGCAGATATTGCAGTACGCGGCGCCTACCTTCACCGCGGGGTCCGTGCTCGTCGGGTTGTGCTGCAACTGCACCGCCGCGTTGTAGGCTCCGCCGTAGTAGGCCCAGGAGACGCCCTTGTCGTTCAGGGCCTCGCCTACCGTGCGCACGCTGGTGGGCGGGACCGATCCGCCGCTCGCGATACCGCCGGTGTCGACCGTGCCGTCGGGCAGAAAGCCGGGGCTGTCGTTGTTCACCATGTAGTAGTGCCCCGGCACGCAGTTCGACTTCGGCCGGTAAGGCAGCGACTCGAGATAGCTCAGGATGGGCTGGATGCCGGGCTGAGCGGGATTGCCGCACTCGGTGAAGTTGCCGTCGAAGTTCAGATCGACGGTATACAGGTCGTCGGTCCCCGGCACCGGGTTGGGATTGGCAATGTGCGAAGGGGGCGTCGTGGGATGCCCTTGCCCGTCCGACCAGAAGATCGCGTCGCCGGTGCCCAGCATCACGTGGTTGGCGCCGGTGCCCCCCATGACGGACTGATGGAAGTTGTCGCTCATGGTGTACTCGTCGGCGAGGCTCTTCAGCACCGGCACGTCGCCCTTCTGGACGTTGTAGAACGCCATCGAGTTTCCGCCGCCGTTGTCGTCGATGCCGCCGAAGAAGGGATCGAACTGGTTCGTGTAGTTCACGATCACGAAAGGATAGAGATCGGAGAGGCAGCCCGAGGGATTCTGCCGCGTCGCGTTCCTCACGTTGCAATCGGATTGCTGCCACATCTCGAACAGCCGGTGCGTGGTGTCGCCCGTGTAGGAGTCATAGGACAGCTTCGCCCCCGCGAGCGGGAACGGACCGTTCGGCAGCGCGGCGAAATTCTGCACCCGGGTGTCGGGATCGGGCAGGATAAAGCTCTGGCCAAGGCCGGTTCCCCCGGTGGTGAGCAGGTTGAGATCTCCCGCCTCCAGGGAAGGCTCGACCGCCGCGAGCACGCTTGCCGGCGTCCCTGCCGGGAGATTCGCGGCGTTGGGCGCAAAGTTCAGCGTCGGCACCGGCAGATTCTTGTACGGGGCCTTCTCGTGCTTGTCCAGGCTGATGAAATAGCTCGTCCTGAACGGCGGTACCGCCTGGAACTGCGCGGCCTGGCTGAAGTTCTTGCCGGGCGAGCCGTCGGCGTTGATGATCTTCTTGGAGAGCAGGTTCGAGACCGAGTCGCCGCTCTTCGACACGTAGGTCGCGAACAGGTGGTCGAATGTGCGGTTCTCGCCGATCAGCACGATCACGTGTTTCACCGGCGTTACGGTCTCGGCTCTCTGACGATCGTCGTCGGCTCGGGCGCCGAGAGAGAGCATGGCGATCGCTACGAGCGAGGCGAGCGACGCTCGCTTGGGACTGAACATGGACACGATGCTTACCTCCGAAGGTTTGGACGGTTGGGACGCTGCGGAACTGCCCAAGGAGGCTATCGCCCGGGTGTTGCAGATTTCTGGCCGAAGCGTGAAGACGCGCTGACGAATGCCTGACGCGGGCGTGGGCCCGCGTCAATGCCTAGAGAGAAGCGTGTTCCGCGAGCAGCCTCGCGAAGTCGCCCAGCTCGTTGCGGTTGAGATCGGAAACCACCCAGAACTCCATGCCGTCCCTCGCGAAGCGCTCGATGTTGAAACCTTCGCGCGCGAGCGCGGGCCTGTGCGGCCTCGCCGCGCTCGGCCAGACGAACACGTCGATCAGGTGCTGCCTGCGCTTGTACGCGAGGACGGCGACCCGCTGGCCGCCGACGTAATCGAGGCGGCCGCCCGTCAGCTCGAAGCCGTGCGCCGAGAGATCCGCCACCGGCGGGGAGAACGGCAGGCGCGCCGAGAGCCAGGGCTTGACCGTGTGCTGGTCGGACGAGGCGACGTCGAACGGCCGGCCGGCAAGCGTCGCGCGCACGTGGGCGTCGAGCACCTCGGCCGCGAGCCGCTCGTCCTCGCCGGGCTGCATGAGCACCGCCACACCGATCCAGGCGAACACCGCGAAACCCGCGAAGACCGCGGCGGCGGGGAGCCAGCGCGGAAGCGCGAGGCGCCGCCGCGCGTCCCCGGGCGCCGGCGGGATCGACGCGGCGAGGCGCTCGGCGAACGCCGCGGGAGCGGCGTGATAGTCCGCCTTCGCGCGGATCGCAGCCGACATCCCGCGAATACGCTCGCAGGCCGCGCGCGTGGAGGGACTCTCCGCGAGGTGCGCCTCGAGCTCGAGCGCCTTCGCCGGGTCGAGCTCCCCGTCCACGTACGCGTGCAGCAGCCGCATCGCTTCGTCGCGCGTCATCGGCTCACCCGCCCCCCCGACGCGTTCGACACGGCCTGCACCGACTCCGAAAGGAGCCGCCTTGCGCGGGCGAGCCGCGACATCACGGTGCCGATCGGTACGTCGGCGATCTTCGCGATCTCCTTGTACGACAGATCCTCCATCTCCCTCAGCACCAGTACCTCGCGAAATTGCGCCGGCAGCGCCGCGATCGCCTCGTTCAGCATGCGCCGGTCGACCGCGCGCATCACCAGCGTTTCCGGCCCGTCTTCCTCCGAGGGAATCGACTCCGCAACGCGGTCGTCGAATCCCGCGAGGTCGGCCGGCCGATTCACCTGCAGCCAGGAGAGGCACGAGTTGCGCACGATGGCGAGCAGCCACGGCCTCGCCTCCCCGCGCAGCCCCTCGAAGAAGCGGAAGGCTCGCAGCACGGCCTCCTGCACCACGTCCTGCGCGTCGTGGTCGTTGCGCGTGATCCAGCGCGCGAGGTTGTACGCCGCGTCCAGATGTGGCAGGACCAAGCGCTCGAATCTCTGCCTGTGCTCGCTCACAGTCCTTCCATGATACCCCGGGCCTCAGGCCGTGACGCGGATCGTCCCCGACATGTCCTCGTGGAAGTCGCCGCAAAAATGGTCGCAGACGAATTCGAAGGTGCCGACCCGGTCCGGTGTGAACGACAGCCGCGTGAAGGCGCCCGGGACGATGTCCGTGCGCAGCTTGAAGTCGGGCAGGCTGAATCCCATCACGACGTCGGCGCTGGTGAATTCGAGCACGACCGGCTCGCCCTTTCTCAGCTCGATGTCGTTCGGCACGAACTCGAACTTCTTCGCGGTGATGCGGACCACTTTCTGCTGCGCGAAGGCCCGGGCGCCGGCGGCGAGCGCGATTCCGGCGGCAAGCAATCGCCGTCGCCGCATGAGCACGCTCATGCCTTCACGACCGGGTATTCGGTGATCTCGTACTTGACCGGAGTCTCGGCGTCAACCCCGCGAAAGCCCAGGCCCTTGTACGGCTGCGCCGGGTCCCACGCGACGGGAACGCGCTTCGGCAGCGAGCCCGGGGCGGGCAGCGCGAAGATCAGCGACTTCGCCGAGTGGTGCGCGATGTGCGCAGTCATGTGATGGTTTTCCTGATGGATGTGGCCGTAGAACACCGTGACGTTGTTGTAGGGCATGAGGATGTCGATCGCCTGCGCGCCGTCTCGCGTCGCCCAGTCCCATTGTGGATAGAGATCGAAGAGAGGACGGTGGGTGAATACGACGATGCGCGCGTCCCTGTCGTGCTTCGCGAGATCGGCCTTCAGCCACGCGAGCTGCTCCTCGCCGATGCGCGCCTGCGGGTCGGACACGTTGTCGATGGCGACGAAATGCACGCCCTTGTGGTCGAAGCTGTAGTAGCTCGGACCGAAGAACTCCTTCCACGCCTTGCCGTTGTCGAGCGAGGCGTCGTGCTCGCCGGGCATGAAGCGCACGTTCCTGTTCTTGAGGCCGCCGACGATCTCGCGGAACTGCGAAAGGCGCCGCCGCCTCTCCGCGGGGTCGTCCGTCGTGTGCGTGAGGTCGCCGGTGAAGACGATAAAGTCGGGCTCGAACGACAGCGCATTGACCGCGGCGACCGCCTTCTGCAGCGTGCCCTCGGCGTCGGGGTTCAGCGCCGGCCCCTTGAATCCCCAATGGGTGTCGGACAGCTGCACGAAATAGAAATCCTCTTCCTTCGCGCCGCCCATCCCGGCGCAGCCTGAAAGCCCCGAGACGAACACCGCCCCGCCCAGGCCCGCCAGCTTGAGAAAGTCCCTGCGATCGATCGCGCGCTTCATTTCCGGTCTCCTCGTGGTGATCCTCCCTGCAAGACCGGAGGCGCGGCGGTTTTATTCCCGCTCAGCCCGGGTCGGGCGTGAACCGGAAGCCGGGGAAAGGGTTCGGCTCGGCGTAGCGCCTGCCGGGAATGATCCCGCGCGCGACGAGGTTCGCCCGGCTGTCGTAGTAAAGCGTGATCAGCTCGGCGGGCGCCTCGCTTGCGCGGCGGAAGTCTGTCCACGTCGCCGTCGAGGCCTCGCGCTCGCCGTGCCCGGTGCCGAGTTTCTCCGCGGGCGCCGCGCGGGACAAGGCGTCGGCGGACGGAGCGGACTGCGACTCCTGCCGCAGCGCGGCCGGCGGGCGCGGCGGCTGATACTCGCGGAACAGCGCGACGCCGATCACGCCGACGCTGCCCGGGCGGCTGGTGCGCGACGCGTAGCTGTCGGGCAGCGGGGTGAAATAGAAGGCCGCGACCTCGCTCATGCTCTTGCGCCAGCCGGCGATGTCCACGCGACCCCATCCGTCGAGCACGTAGCCGCTCTGCCCGGGATTCGCGGTCTCTCCGGTGATCACGTTGACGCCGTCGACCGACACGACTGCGAGGACGCGCTCGCCGGTCTTGTTCGCGACGAGCAGCGAGTATTTCGCGCCGGGCGCACCTGGCACGTACAGGCGGCCTCGATGCGAATAGACGGGGATGCGCTCTCCCGTGGAGCGGTCGACCACGGCTAGGTCGGCGAGCGTGCCCGCGCGCGCGGCTCCCGTGGTCAGCAGCGCAGCGACGATGGCGATGAGGGTTTTTTTCACGTTCCTCTCCTTTGAGATGGGACCACGCCGCGGTAAACGGCGCCGGAGAGGAAACGGGGTTAGACGGCGCCCTTGGCCTCCCGCAAGGCGTGCCACAACCGGTCGGGTGTCGCCGGCATGTCGAAGTGCTCCACGCCAGCCTGGCGCAGCGCATCCGCCACGGCGTTCATGATCGCGGGAAGCGATCCGCTTACCCCTGCCTCGCCCACGCCCTTGGCGCCGAGCGGGTTGGCGGCGGTGGGGACCGGGTGCTCGCGGAGTGTGAGCCCGCTCACCAGCCCTGCGCGCGGCATCGGGTAGTCCATGAAGCTGCCAGACAGAAGCTGCCCGGTGTCGGGGTCGTACACCGCTACCTCGCCGAGCACCTGCCCCGCCCCTTGGGTGATACCTCCCTGCATCTGCCCTTCGACAATCTGGTGGTTCACCAGGTTGCCCGCGTCGTCGACCGCGGCGAACTTCACGATCTCGATCGTTCCCGTCTCGGGCTCGATCTCGACTTCCGCGACGTGACAGCCGTTGGGGAAGGTCACCCCGAATTTGCCTTCGGCCTTCACATCGAGCGCCTGCGGCGTGCCGGCGTACTTCTTCGCGAGCGCCAGCAGCGTCACGGCGCGGTCGGTTCCCTTGATGCGGTAGGCGCCGTCGGCGAACTCGATGTCCGCGGCCGCGGCCTCGAGATCGCGCGAGGCGAGCGCGCGTCCCTTCTTGACGATCTCCTTCGCGGCGATCTGCATCACGCTGCCCACGCCGAGGAGCGAGCGCGAGCCGCCGGTCGCGTTGCCGACCAGCCGCACCGCCGGGTCGCCGTTGCGCAGGCGGAAGTT